>Ga0335070_10000659_pt1 | contig 38960 bp, 34 predicted proteins | sample Lox_Sample_13_FD_206722 | JGI IMG/M metagenome (GOLD analysis project Ga0335070, IMG submission 206722) | Soil microbial communities from Loxahatchee National Wildlife Refuge, Florida, United States - Lox_Sample_1.3 | ecosystem: Environmental > Terrestrial > Soil > Wetlands | place: USA... | reverse complement strand
GGCATTTCAGATGCTTGTGGCGGCCGAGAAGATCCGTGCTACTGAGGCAAAGAAGATAGGCCTGGTGAATGAGATCGCGCAGGATCCGGTTGCCGCGGCGGTCGAGAGAATCCGCCGCAACCAAGCTGTTCCCAGTCGCCTGCCAGGCGCGTGAGATGCCGGATCAGGCGTCTTCGGGCCTCGCCGGCAGGAAAAGTACTTTCCGATCATTGCGCCATCTCGCGCCGCTGGTATACCGTAAAGCGTTTCGGGCTACTTCCTATGGCTGATCGTAACGACTCTAGCGCTGTCCCGGCTTCTTCGGTTTTCGAAACGCAGATCGATCCCACTTCTGCGCGGTTCGAGGCCAACATGCGGCTCGTCGCCGACTTGGTCTCCCAGATACGCAACCAAGAAGAAACCATACGCGAGGGAGGCGGCGCAAAGGCAATTGAGAGCCAGCATGCGAAGAACCGGCTCACGGCGCGGGAGCGCGTCAAGCTGCTGATCGATCCCAACACCTTTTTCGAGCTCGGTAGCTATGCGGCTTACGGCATGTATGAGGAATGGGGTGGCGCCCCGGCAGCCGGTGTTGTGACCGGATTGGCGCGAATCCAAACCCGGCTGGTGATGATTATTGCCAATGACGCTACGGTCAAGGCCGGCGCATTCTTCCCGATGACCTCCAAAAAGGTCATCCGCGCGCAGAACATCGCCATTGAGAACCGCATTCCGACTATCTACCTCGTGGACTCCGCGGGCGTCTTTCTTCCCCTCCAGGAGGATGTCTTTCCCGACACCGACGATTTCGGCCGCGTGTTTCGCAACAACGCCGTGATGTCGGCCATGGGCATTCCTCAGATCGCCGCCATCATGGGCATGTGCGTAGCGGGCGGCGGATACTTGCCGGTCATGTGCGATCACGTGCTGATGACCGACGGCAGCGGATTGTTCTTGGCGGGGCCCGCTCTGGTGCAGGCAGCCATCGGACAAAAGGTCTCCGCCGAAGAATTGGGCGGCGCCGCCATGCACGCTGCCATCAGCGGCACGGTGGACTTCCGCGAACCCAATGACGAAGCCTGTCTTACCCGCATTCGTTCCATCATTGAGAAGTGGGGCTACCGGCGCCTTTCTCCCTGGGACCGCAAGAAGCCTGTCGATCCGACTCTGGCTCCGGAGGAAATTTACGGCATCTACGATGCCTCCCCGGCTCGTCCGTACGATATGAGGGAAATTCTGGCACGCGTCATCGATGGCAGCCGTTTCGATGAGTACAAGCCGGAGTACGGCAAGACGGTCATCTGCGGGTATGCGCGCATTGGCGGGTTTGCTGTGGGAATCGTGGCCAACCAGAAGCTGCACTCGCAGCAGATCGACCACGAAGGCCACAAGCGCATCGAGTTTGGCGGCGTGGTTTACACCGAGTCCGCGGAAAAAGCGGCGCGTTTCATCATGGACTGCAATCAGAACTTGATTCCGCTGGTTTTCTTCCATGATGTGAACGGATTCATGGTGGGACGCGATGCCGAGTGGAGCGGCATCATCAAAGCAGGCGCCAAGATGGTGAATGCGGTGTCGAATTCCGTGGTGCCGAAGGTCACTGTGATTGTTGGCGGTTCGTTCGGCGCCGGGCACTACGCCATGTGCGGCAAAGCCTACGACCCTCGCTTCGTGTTTGCCTGGCCCACTGCGCGTTATGCCGTGATGAGCGGCGACTCCGCTGCGGGAACGCTGGTTGAGATCAAGCTCAAACAGCTGGAGCGCAACGGCAAGAAGCTTACGGAAGAAGAACAAAAAGAGCTGTATGAGTCGGTGAAGCGCACCTACGACGATCAGACCGATCCTCGCTATGGCGCGGCGCGTCTGTGGGTGGACAAGATCATCGATCCTATGGAGACGCGTCAGGCGATCACGCAGGCGCTGGAGGCAGCCGCGCTCAATCCCGACGTGCCCGAGTTCAAGGTGGGGGTCCTGCAGACGTAGCGTGATTCGCCGCAGGCTGCTTGGAGAATAATCGGAGTCGCGGCCTTCGGTTACGTCTGGTGCGAAAATCTGCGATTGATGTATGTCTGATTCCTTCAAATTGATCGAGTGTCCACGCGATGCCTGGCAAGGACTCAAAGGGCAGATTCCCACCGATCTCAAGGTCAGCTATCTGAGAGCCTTGATCAGCGCGGGCTTTAAGCATATTGATGCAGTTTCGTTTGTTTCACCCAACGCCGTTCCCCAGATGGCCGATTCGGAGAGGGTTCTCGAGGAACTGGATCCGCCCGACGACGTGGAGATCATTGGCATCCTGGTAAACGAGAAGGGTGCGCAGCGGGCCATTAATACGCAAGCTGTGCGCACACTGGGTTTCCCCTATTCGGTTTCGCCCACGTTCCTACGCAACAACCAGCATCAGACGCTGGAAGAAGCCATCGACGAACTGGAAAAGATCAAACAGAAGGCGGACGAAGCCAGCCTGGATGTCGTTGTGTACATTTCCATGGCTTTCGGGAATCCATACGGCGATGACTGGAACCCGAATGAAGTGGTCGATGCCGTGGATTTGCTCGAGTCCTACGGCGTGAAGATGATTTCTCTGGCCGACACGGTGGGACTTGCGCCGCCGCAGCAGATTCGCGAGCTGATTTCGGCGGTGCTCGCCAAGTATGACTACCTGGAGATTGGCGTTCACCTGCACAGCCGTCCTGAGCAAGCGGCAGACAAGATTCTGGCCGCGTATGATGCCGGTTGTCGCCGCTTCGATTCGGCCATCGGCGGCCTGGGCGGATGTCCCTTTGCGCAGGACGCGCTGGTGGGAAATATCCCGACGGAAAAGGTCATCGAGGTGTTGAAGCAGCGCAACGCGGTGTTGCCGACACTGCGGCCTCTGGATGCATTACTGCGCGCCTCGGCGGAAATTGGGGCAAGGTACACGGCCTCGCAGGCGGCGGGCTAAAGAACACAATCGCCTACGGACTTGTCTGAACGTGAGCTATCAAACCCTACAACTCGCATCCGATTCCGGCATCGCAACGCTGACTCTCAACCGGCCCGACAAGCGCAATGCCATCAGTCTGCAACTGATCGAGGAAGTTGTGGCGGCGCTCGGTGAAATTGAGCAGTCGTCGGACCAGGTCGTTATCCTCACAGGCGCGGGTAATGCGTTCTGCGCCGGCATGGACCTAGAAGAACTGAAATCCTTGATCGGCAAGACGCACGAGGAGAACGTCAAGGACTCAACGCGCATGGCGGGCCTGTTCCGGCGGCTCTACGATTTTCCCAAGCCCACGATCGCGGCGGTCAACGGCGCGGCGATCGCCGGCGGTACGGGCCTGGCCACGATGTGCGACTTCACACTGGCAGTTCCGGAGGCCAAGTTTGGCTACACCGAAGTCCGCATCGGATTCGTGCCGGGCATTGTTTCCTCCATTCTCGTGTGGCAGGTGGGACACAAGGTTGCTCGGGATTTACTACTCAGCGGAAGATTGTTCGACGCCGCCGAGGCGCATCGCTACGGGCTGGTGAACGAAATCGTCGAACCTGACCGGCTTATGTCGCGGGCGCGGGAACTGGCGCAGCAACTCCTCATGAATAGTCCTTCCTCTTTGCGGGCGACGAAGCTACTAATTAATGGGTTTATTGGTGAGCAGCTCGATCGGCAGATCGCGGAAGGGATCGAGGACAACGCGCGGATTCGCACCACCGTTGACTTTCGCGAGGGCATTACATCGTTTCTGGAAAAGCGCAAACCGCGCTGGAGCGGCCAGTGAGCGAATCCGGCAATCACCAGCCGCTGATTTCGGAGACTCGCCTCCGCGTGCGTTACGCCGAGACGGATCAGATGGGCGTGGTCTACCATTCCAACTATTTCGTCTGGTTCGAAGTTGGACGCGTCGAACTTCTGCGCCAGCTCGGCTTTTCGTACAAGGACATGGAGCGCGGCGATGGCTGTTTCATCGCTGTGGCCGACGCGCGCTGCCGCTACAAGGCGCCGGCGCGCTACGATGATGAAATCCTCGTGCGAACTCATTTGAAAAATGTTCGCGAGTCGGTGATTCATTTCGGTTACGAGTTGGTGCGGCTTGGCGACAACCAGTTGCTCGCAGAAGGTGAGACAACGCATGTGGTAACGAACTCACAGATGAAGACTTCGACGTTGCCAGAGAAGTACCTGAAAGTATTTCGGTCGGCGGCAGGACGCTAGCTTCGTCTCTCAGGAAATCACGGCTTCCATGAAAGTTCTCCACATCAACGGCAATGACCTCACGCTGGAAGCAATGCGGGAGGTCGTTCTCGATCACCGCCCGGTACTGCTTGATCCCGATGCCCGCGAAGCGGTCGAGCGGGCGCGCGCCGTGGTGCAAGCGTTGGTGGAGAGCGATAAGGTTTCTTATGCCATCACGACCGGCGTCGGCAAGCTGAGCGATGTCCGGATTCACGGCGACCAGATTCGCGAGTTGCAGGTGAATCTGGTACGTTCTCACGCCGTTGGTGTGGGCGAACCGTTACCGGTTGCCGAGACCCGCGCCATGATGCTGTTGCGCGCCAACTCCCTCGCCAAGGGCTACTCCGGCGTGCGCGCGATTGTGATCGACACAATCTGTGAAATGATAAATCGAGGCATCACTCCTGTAATCCCGTCACAAGGCAGCGTGGGCGCCAGCGGGGACCTGGCGCCGCTCGCGCATCTCGCCCTGGCCCTGATTGGCGAAGGAGAATGCTGCGACGAAAAAGCCTCCCGGGTTTCCGGAACAGAAGCTCTCACCAGAGCACAGATTAAACCGCTCGTGCTGGAAGCCAAGGAAGCTGTCTCGTTGATCAATGGTACCCAGGCAATGCTGGCAGTGGGAACGCTGGCCCTGCTGGCCGCTGAAACCCTGGTCGATTCCGCGGACGTGATTGGAGCCCTGACCCTCGACGCCTTGCGCGGAACCGATGTCGCGTTCGATGAGCGAATCCATCGCGTGCGTCCTCACTACGGCCAATTGAAGACCGCCTCAAACCTGCGCCGCATGTTGGAAGGAAGCGAGATTCGCAAGTCCCACGCCGACTGTGGCCGCGTTCAGGATGCCTACTCCCTGAGGTGCATTCCTCAGGTGCATGGCGCCGTACGCGACACTCTGGCTCACTGCCGGGAAGTGTTCGAGACCGAGATGAACTCTGCCGTGGACAATCCGCTCGTGTTTCCGGCAGAGATTCGCGAAGGCACGGCGGGTCTCCTCCGTCCGGCCGAACGAAGCTCACCAGAAGCAAACGGCGACATTCTCTCTGGCGGCAACTTCCATGGCCAGCCTCTCGCCTTTGCCCTGGACTTTCTGGCCATCGCTTTGAGCGTCCTCGCTGGGATTTCAGAAAGAAGAATCGAACGAATGGTGAATCCTTCGCTGAACGAAGGTTTGCCGCCGTTCCTTGCGCCCGAGGCAGGCCTGAATTCAGGTTTCATGATGCCGCAGGTGACCGCAGCGGCACTGGTCAGTGAAAACAAAGTGCTGGCGCATCCCGCGTCGGCGGATTCGATCACCACCTCCGGCAATAAAGAAGATTACGTTTCCATGGGAATGACCGCAGCCCTGAAGCTGCGGCGGGTTGTAGAGAACACCCGCAACGTCCTGGCCATCGAGGCCATGTCCGCAGCGCAAGCGCTAGACTTCCTTTTGCCTTTGAAGACTTCCAAACGCGGCCAGGACGCATACGGAGTGATCCGTGCCGTGTGCCCGAGGACGGAGAAAGACCGCGTCATGTATTCCGACTTCGCCCGCATCGCAGAGCTGATTGCCGCGGGCAAGATCGCCGAAGCGCTGAGGTGAACTGCCTGAACGATGGCTCACGGGCCTACGCGTTTCGTGCCGGGACTCTCCGGTTGTACACTTACCCGTTTGCTCCCGGAGGCCCGTCATGCGGCGACTCTTCTTGGCTGTCCTTGCATTCTTGTGTGTCATTCCCGCGCTCGCTCAAACCAAACATCCTTTCACATTCGAAGACATGATGAAGCTGAAACGCGTTGGGGCACCCCAGGCCTCGCCTGATGGCAAGTGGGTGTTGTTCAGCGTTGTAGACGTGAGCCTGGAAGCCAACACGAAGACGCCGCACGTGTGGATCGTGCCCATAGCGGGCGGGCAGGAGAAAGAAATTATCTCCGATCAGGACGCAGACGATCCGCACTGGGCGCCAGACGGCAAGCGGTTTCTCTTCGTTTCTTCAAAAGAGGGTGGCTCGCAGGTGTGGATCGCAGATTTCGACGGGACTGAAGCGAAGGTCACCGGCGTTTACAAGCTAACTTCCATCGCCACCGAGGTGGACGGTCCCCGCTGGTCGTCGGATGGGAAGAACATCGTGTTTGTATCGAATGTCTATCCCCAGTGTGACGGTTTTCCCGCGGAAGAAGAGACTTGCAATGCGAAAAAGTTGGAGGAAGCCGATAAGTCCAAGGTTAAAGCGCTGATCTTCACCCGCCTGCTCTATCGGCATTGGAATGCGTACAAAGAAGGCAAGCGCAGCCACATCTTTGTGATTCCGGCCGATGCCTGCGTGGGGAAAACTGAGGCCGGCTGTCCCCACGTTAATGCTCGCGATCTCACACCTGGTGATTACGATTCCCCGGTGTTTTCGCTTGGCGGGCAGGACAATTACGCCTTTTCGCCGGATGGCCACGAACTCTGTTACACCTCAAACCACGATCCGGTCGAGGCCACTTCGACCAACAATGACCTGTGGATCGTGCCTGTCAACATTCCGGCGGACGCCACACCTGCTCAGGTTTTGTCGCAAACGAAAAACATCACCGCCGAAAACAAAGCCAGTGACTCGACCCCGCTCTATTCGCCCGACGGAAAATACATCGCCTATCGGGCGCAGGTTCGTCCGGGATACGAGAGCGACCGGTTCCGGCTGATGCTGTACAACCGGAAAACCGCACACCTGAGAAATCTGACGGAGACTCTCGACCGCTGGGTGGGAGGCTATACCTGGGATCCCGAGTCCTCCATGCTTTATTTCGTCGCAGAAGACAAAGGAGAATCCCCGGTATATTCAATCGCCCTGCAGGATGCGGCTATCGGGGGCGAGAGTGGCGGTGAAGTCGCCCTCCACGTTACGAAGATCAAGATCAATACGGTCACCACCAAGTATAACGATGACCTCACCGTAACCCGCGATGGAAGGTTTCTTCTGTTAACCCGAATGTCGCTCAAGTCTCCGGTCGAAATCGTCCGTTTCCCTCTTCCCCAGCCCGGTGCCGAGGGAAAGCCTGTTTTCCAGAGTCAGGAACTCTGTACCGATTCCACCGGCAAGATTTCGCCAAAGGCGTGCAAGCCTGCTGCGCCTGAAGAAGGTGAGGCTCAACTCACCAATCTCAATCGCGCCGTGCTCTCTCGAATCCAGATGTCCTCGCTCGAACCCTTCTGGTTCACCGGGGCTTATGGCAGCCAGGTTGAAGGCTTTCTCGTCAAACCCCCGAACTTCGATCCCACCAAGAAATACCCGGTGAAATTTCTTGTCCACGGCGGGCCACAGGGGGCCTGGGGAGACGACTGGTCCTATCGCTGGAATCCCGAGCTGTTCGCCGCCAACGGATACATCGTCGTCCTGATCAACTTCCACGGCTCGACTGGCTACGGGCAGAAGTTCATCGACGCCATCAATGGCGACTGGGGCGGCGCTCCGTTCGAAGATCTGATGAAAGGCCTCGACTACGCTGAGCAGCACTATCCGTTTATTGACAAAGATCGGGAGTGCGCGCTGGGCGCCAGCTACGGCGGATACATGGTGAACTGGATCCTCGGCCACACCAACCGCTTCAAGTGCATCGTCTCGCACGACGGCATGTTCAACAGCGAGTCCGCTTGGGGCACAACCGAAGAACTGTGGTTCAACGAATGGGAGTTCAAGGGCACGCCGTACACCAACCGCGAGATGTACCGGAAGTGGTCTCCGCATCTGGCAGCAACCAGTTTCAAAACGCCGACCCTGATCATTCACGGGCAGAAAGATTACCGGCTCGATGTCTCCGAGGGCTTGCAGTTGTTCACCACATTGCAGCGGCTGGGTGTGCCATCGAAAATGCTTTACTTCCCCGACGAAGGCCACTGGGTGCTGAAGCCGCAGAATTCCCGACTCTGGTACAAGACGGTGAACGACTGGGTCGACCAGTGGACAAAGAAATAATCTCAAGTGGGGCGGACACCCTTGTCCGCCCTACACAACTTGAATCTGCTACTATTCCGCCACATCTCTTCCTTGCATGCATATCCTCGCCATTGTCGCTGGAATTGCTGTCATCCTCATCGTCCTGCTGGACGCATTTGAGTCGGTGGTCTTGCCGCGCCGCGTGCGGCGGCAACTTCGTCTGAGCGCAGGTTTCTACCGCACCACTTGGCGTCCCTGGAAATGGCTGACTAGCAAGATCCCTTCGCAAGCGCGCCGCGAATCGTTCCTGGGATACTTCGGGCCGCTGTCGCTGATCTTGTTGCTGGTGTTGTGGGCGACCGGCCTGATTTTCGGCTTCGCTCTGTTGCAGTACGGGGGCGGCGTTCATGTCCGCATGAGCGGCGAGCCCATCGACTTCGGAATGCTGCTGTACCACAGTGGGGAAACTTTCTTCACCCTGGGCTACGGAGACATCATTCCCGACTCCGGGGCATCCCGCGCCCTGGCAGTCCTGGAAGCCGGCATGGGCTTCGCTTTTCTTGGAGTGGTGATCGGATACCTGCCGACCATCTACTCTGCATTTTCGCGCCGTGAGATTGAGATTTCGTTGCTTGACGCTCGTGCCGGATCGCCGCCCACCGCCGCAGAGTTGCTGGTGCGCGTGGGCACGTGCCCTCACCAGGAGGGCCTCGACGCGATTCTGCGTGATTGGGAGCGATGGGCGGCCGAAGTGCTGGAAAGCCATTTGTCGTATCCATCGCTCGGCTTTTTTCGTTCGCAACACAACAACCAGTCCTGGCTCGGCGCTCTGACTGCGATTCTTGACACCAGCGCGTTGCTTATCGCCGGCGTGGACGGCATTCGCGATGAACAGGCCAGACTCACCTTTGCCATGGCTCGCCACGCCGTCGTCGACCTGGCGCAGGTTGTGGGAACGCAGTACGACCCAGCAGCCCCCGACCGGTTGCCAGCGAAGGAGTTGCTGCGACTGCGCAACCACCTTGCAGAAAACGGCCTGCGACTTCGGGAAGGTCCGGTGGTGGAGCAAAAGCTTCTGCAGTTGCGCTCCCTATATGAACCTTACGCGTACGCCATGGCGCGGAAGCTTTTTATCACTCTGCCGCCGTGGATTTTCGCGGAGAAGAAGAAAGACAACTGGCAGGCTGGCCCCTGGGATCGCATCGTCCAGGCCAAAGGACTAGGCGAGATTGGGTTCCATATGCCCAGGATGGACGACCATTTCTGAGGCCAGGTTCAAAGGTCGGTTTTGCTGAGGGAAAAGCTACACAGCTACAACTTGTTCGATCAGACTCGCTTTCGCCAGGCGCTCCGTTTTGCCGTCGGTGCCGAGGCGATAAACCGCACTGCCATTCGAGTAGAGCACGTCGCCATCGGCACACACATCGAAGGAAAGCACTCCTTTGGCGATGACTTCCGTTTTCCCGTCGGGCGATTGCTTCACCAGTTCCCACGCCTTCGGCACCAGCGCAGGCGCTTCGCCGTCCGCGGCTGAGCGGGCAGCCTTTTCCGCATCGATCAGATTTCCCCAAACCATCATCTGCCGGATGTCGGCCTGCTTCTGTCGAGCATTCCCCGCTGTGGTAAGAGTGTTGCCCGTATAGCGGACGGTGAAGAAATTTAGAAACTGAAAGAATGCATAGAGTAAACGAAAGGGCAGAAGAATGAGATCGAGGGCCGCGCGGAGGAAACCCGGCGACTGATTCGGATCGCGATAGGGCCGACGAATGTAGAACAACGTCCCATCTGACTTCAGGTGGGGCGTCAGCAAATCTGATTTGGGGTCTTCGGCGAGCGGGGTTACTTCTCCGGCTTCAAGATCGAGTTTCTGGATGGTGAATGGTGCATGCGTCACAGCTACGCCGGCGCGATTGCGTCCGGTCGCCGATGACTGGAACACCAGTTCGCGGTTGGAACCCGGCACCCACCGGGGCGCGTCGTCGATGGTGTCACCCTGCGTGACTTCTCTCATGTCGCCGCCGTCTCCGCGCATGACGGCGATGCAGGAGTTCCCGCCCTTCTGTCCGATCACGCAGGCGATCCGGTCTTCTCCCGAACTCGCGGCCAGACGGCGCACCCGGAAATCGGACGTGTGCAGCAATCGTTGTTCGTCGCGGGCTTCGTTTCTGAGAACGAATATGCCGCCGATGTCGTCTGTATCGAGGCTATACAGCAATTCTCCCTGGCTGCAGCCAGCCGAGATGCCGGTGATCGCGATGCGCATTTCGGCAGCGTCCTGGTCCTGTCGTCCCCAAAGCAGGCCGCCGGACATGAACTTGGCACCCGTACCCTGGGTTTTCCAGGCGTTGCGCTCCTGGATCTGCACGGCTCGCTGCCGCAACGACTCGCCAAAACGGCTATCGACCGGAGACACGGGGCCGTCCCCCAATTTCACAAACAACTTACCTTGGGACAGATATGCGAAGCGATTGCCCATGCCGGTCCACTCTCCCGGAAAGCTTAGCGGAATCCAAGACCACGAGGTAGGTTACCTTTGTGAAGGCCGAACGCAGAGCGAAACCGCGCCAGAAAGCGCACGGCCACCGGGACGCTAACGCCCAAGCCCGCCTTTTGTTAACATCCTCTGTCCCCATGAAGCATACCGGCGAAGACGTGGTACGCATCGAAGCGGAGGCCTTGCGCGCGCTAGCTGACCGGCTGGGTGGGCCGATGGCGGCTGCATTCGACCGAGCGGTCGAGTTACTGGACGCTTGTCAGGGCCGCGTGGTGGTCACCGGCATGGGCAAGAGTGGCATTATCGCGCGCAAGATCGCAGCCACGTTGAGTTCGACCGGCACGCCAGCTTTGTTCCTGCATCCGGTGGAAGCGTTGCATGGCGATCTGGGAATGATCGTGCGCGGTGACGTGGTGTTGGCTCTTTCCGCCAGCGGTGAAACAGAAGAGATACTACGCTTGTTGGCAACTATCAAACGGCTGCGGGTACCCGTCATCAGCATGACCTGCGATGAGCTGGCCGGTTCTGGCACAAAGTCCCGGGATTCATCCTCATCCCTCGCAGGCAAGAAGCGGAAGACGGCTCGGAACATAGTGAAACCTGGGATGTCTACCTTGGCGGCTGCCGCCGACGTGGCTCTCGACTGCTCTGTGGCCAAAGAGGCGTGCTCGCTGGGCTTGGCGCCTACTGCATCGACCACCACAATGGTCGCCCTCGGTGACGCTCTGGCCGTGGCCTTGTCGGAGAAACGCGGCTTCAAAGAGGAAGACTTTGCCAACCTGCATCCTGGGGGCAAGCTGGGCAAACGGTTTGCGCGAGTGGAATCGCTGATGCACACGGGCGACGCTGTGCCGCGAGTGACTCCGCAGACCAAGATGCCCGAAGTGATCTATGAGATGTCCCGCAAGAAACTGGGCGTGACCACGGTGGTGGAAGGCGAGAAGCTGGTCGGCATCATCAGCGACGGTGATTTGCGCCGCTTACTGGAAAGACGTGGCAAGGATGTGCTCGACCTTGCGGCGGCGGAGTGCATGACGCGAACCCCCAAGACCATTGCCGGAGGCGAGTTTGCCACCGCCGCGCTGGCCATCATGGAAGAGAAGAAGATTACCTCCCTGGCCGTGGTTGATGGCAGCGGAAAACTGGAGGGCATCGTTCACCTGCATGACCTCTGGGGAACGGAAATGGTGTAGCGCGTGAGGTCTGCCTCCTAGGCAATCCCAGTTCACTTTTCTCATGCCGTGTCGAAGGCTTAATCTGATCAGGGGTGAAATCCATGTATCACTACGATCCCAATACGGCGCTGGAAGAACTAACGGATGAGGCAATGTTGCCCAATCCTGTCCACGTGCGCGACATGATCCTGCGCAAACGGCTCACGCCAGACCGGTCGCTGGAGCTGAATCGGTTGTTCGTCGAATACCAGAAATTTTTCGGCGAGACGCAGAAGCTGGGAAAGGAAATCCTGAAACAGCTTGTGACTCTTGCCGCGTAATCCGTGTGCTTAGATTGCAGTCTTCTTCACACCCGAGAAGCTGAAGAATGTACTGGCGATGGATGATGTTTCTTCAAGAAACCCACGTAATGCCTCGGGTTTGACTCTTTTGCCCAACCGATACACGATTAGTGTTCTCGCGGCTCCCTCCACACGCCACTTCTGTTTCTGGTCGAGCCCCGCGAGAAAAGACAGTAGACCTGGGCTGAATAACTGGCGAATCCTCTCTTCTTCCGGACCGCGGAGCTGATAGCGGCTGGAAAACTCAGGGTGCGAAACAAAGTCGATGTCTTTGTGGACGAACACGTCGCCGATCTTCTGCAGCACTCCCTCGGGTTGCATCTCAAACTCGGGTAAGAGAATTCTGTCCGCGAAGAAGGCCGCCACGGTTTGGCGGATGGTGCGTGAGTTCCGTCCGTGGCCAACGGTGAACGAGCAATCGAAGATGCTCGTCCACAGGCCGACAGAACTGCCCGTCATGATATTACGGAATTCTCGATCTCGACCTTTGTTGAAAAGCGCAGCTCCGACGTTGGGTGCCCGCTGTTTGTCGTTCCAATCTGTTCCTTCGAAGTTAAACCCGATCTCCAGGGCCATCTGCGCTAGGGCCTCAGTACGCTTGCGTGCCATAAGGCCGGACACCACGTACCAGACTGCAACCAGCGCTATAGCCGCTAACGCAAAAGGCACCCAATCGGGAATGGTGACCACATTGAGCATGGCCACAGAGTTCTCCTGTGTTCGCGGCGATGCTACTCGCACTGGGCGACAAGATCAACGCCACTGCGTAGCGTCCTTCAGATCCTTGTACAATGGACGGCTTTCTGCTGCCCAGGTCCCCAATGCACCGCTGGTCTGAACTGTTTATCCCCACGCTGCGGGAGGCCCCGGCGGACGCGGAATCCGCTAGTCATAAATTTCTGCTCCGCGGAGGCTACGTCCGCCCACTCGCCTCGGGCATCTATTCGTACCTGTTCCTGGCACAGCGCTCGTTGAACAAGATCATGGCCATCGTCCGCCAGGAGATGGACCAGATCGGGCAGGAGTTCTATCTTCCCGCACTCAATCCGCGCGAAATCTGGGAGGCCAGCGGCCGCTGGACCGGAATGGGGGAAAACCTCTTTCGCCTGAAGGATCGTAAAGGCACCAATTTGTGCCTCGCGATGACCCACGAAGAGGTGATGACCGAGATTGCCCGCAAGGAACTGCGCAGCTATAAACAGCTGCCGCAAATCTGGTATCAGATTCAAACCAAGTTTCGCGACGAGCCACGGCCGAAGGGTGGCCTGCTGCGAGTACGTCAGTTCCTGATGAAGGATTCCTATTCGTTCGACGTGGACGCGGCCGGACTCGATGTCTCTTACCGGAAGCACTACGACGCCTACCGCCGCATTTTCGATCGCTGCGGCCTCGGCTACGTCGTCGTCGAGGCCCATTCCGGGGCCATGGGTGGATCACAATCTCACGAATTCATGGTTCGGACTCCGGCCGGTGAGGACCAGATCGTCACCTGTGAGAGCTGCGGCTACGCAGCGAATATGGAGAAGGCAACATCGAAGGTTGACCCGGTCGAGGATCTGGCGCCCGTAGGCGACGGGAAGCCGCTGGAAGTTCACACACCGGGACAGAAGACGATCGAAGAAGTGGCCAGCTACCTCGGCGTCTCACCTAAAAACACAATCAAGACCCTGGCTCTGATGCTGGAAAGCGACGGGACTGAGAAATCGCGACCGAGAGCAGTCGTAGTGCTGGTGCGCGGCGATCAGCAAATCAACCTCGCGAAGCTGTCGTCAGTATTGGGCGGAAAGGAGCCTCGTCCTATGCTGGCGGAGGAAATCCAGCAGGTTTTCGGTTCTCCTGGCGGATTTCTCGGCCCGGTTGGCTTGGCCAACGTGGCCACGATGAATGGCGAACGCTTCAGTGAAGGTGTGATCCTTCTCGCCGACAAGACGCTGGAAGCGCGCAGGAACTTGATTCCGGGAGCGAATAAGGAAGACCACCACCTGAAAAACGTGACGCCTGGACGCGACTTTCAGCCGACAGCCTATGTCGATTTACGCAGCGTTGCTGAGGGTGAGCACTGCGAGAAGTGCGGCGGGCGACTCCGTATTGAGACCGCCATCGAGGTCGGACACATCTTTAAGCTTGGCCAGCGGTACTCCGAATCCATGGGAGCGCGCGTCCTCGACCGCGACGGCAAGGAGGTGGTTCCGGTCATGGGCAGTTACGGGATCGGGATTGAGCGCATCCTTGCTGCCGCGATCGAACAAAGTCATGACGAGGACGGCTTCTGGCTGCCGCCGCAGATCGCCCCTTTTGAGGTCGCCGTTACCACTATCAGTGCAGCCGATGAAAAGCAACGGGGAGCGTCCGAGCAAATCACTGAGCAGCTTGAAGCTAGTGGTTTTGACGTGTTATTGGACGACCGGGATGAACGGCCAGGGGTCAAGTTCAAGGACGCCGACCTGGTGGGTATTCCTTATCGCATCAACGTGGGAAAGAAGGTTACCGAAGGTACTGTCGAAGTCGTCCAGCGCTCGACACATGCGGTTCAGAATGCTAGCATCGCGGCTATAAGCGATTACTTTCAGCAGGGTTTAGGACCGTTGCGCTGAGGGGAATTGGCAGCGCAAAGCGGTCCTGGGTGCATCTTAATGGATACTTTGAAACTGGTTCTTGGACTCCTCGTGCTGGTTGCGGTGGTGTACTTCGGCATCTTGTTGGTGCCTCCGTACTTCTCCAACTACGAGTTCCAGGATTTTATCCAGAACGAAGCGGTCCAGGCCACCTATACCCCCAAGGCCGAGGACGCGATTCGCGATACCGTCCTGAAAAAGGCCCAGGACCTGGATATCCCGCTGACCAAGGAACAAATCAAGGTAGTCCGCATCGGGAGCCAAAATACCGGCTCTGTCAGCATTACGGCAAACTACACAGTTCACCTTAGCATTCCTGGTTACCCGACGGACCTGCACTTTACCGCGTCCACCTCGAACAAGAGTACCTTCTAAGCAGTACTTGCAGAACGACCAACTGATTTAGAATGCCTTTTGGAGACAACCCATTCAGTTCGTTCACCCTGGTCCGCTCTTCGGTGAGCGATGTTTTTGGGTCGACTCCAGCTCTGGACAACGCATCTGCGCGCTGCGTCATCGCACGGACGGAAGGTTAGTCCCTAGGAACTCCGCCGATCTAAAGTGGCCATTCGATTAAGAATTCCGCGGCAGGCCGGGACGGGAAGCAGTGGTTTGTTCTCCCGTGATCCCATTCTCAGGGCCGGCCTCATCGTTTTTCTCACTTTGTCGGTTTCTGCCATCGGCATCTTTTCTTATTACTACGTCAAATATGACCGCATTATCGACGAGCGATTTAAAGGGCCTGTATTCAGCAACTCAGCAACGATCTACGCCATTCCCAAGGTGGTGAAACTGGGCGAAAGAATCGAAGCCAGAGAGGTTGTGGCGTCGTTACGACGGGCTGGCTACACCGACAAGGATGGTCAGTCGCCCATGGGCAGCTATCGGCTGCTGAAAGACAGCGTTGAAGTGAAACCCGGCCCCCAGTCGTATCACAGTCCCGAAGTCGCCACCATCCATTTCACCGAGGGCAAGGTGGACAGCATTCGGGGGAAGAATAGTGACCTGGCTGCCTACGAACTGGAACCGGAGGTCGTCACTTCGCTATTTGATGCCGAAGAGCGATCGAAACGGCAAGTGGTTTCCTACGACGAGATCCCGAAGGTCCTGATCGACGCGGTCGTGGCGGTGGAGGACCGGCGTTTCTTCCAGCATAGCGGCGTAAATTTCGTCCGCTTCCTGGAAGCTGCCTGGGTGGACCTCCTCCATCAGCGCCACGAGCAGGGTGGTTCGACGATCACCATGCAGGTCTCCCGCAAGTTCTTCTTGACTCCTGAAAAAACCGTCAAACGCAAGCTGGTGGAGATGTTGATTGCGGAACAACTGGAGCAAAAATTCACCAAACAGCAGATTTTCGAGTTCTACGCCAATCGCGTAGATCTGGGCCAGCGGGGTTCCTTCACCATCAGCGGCTTCGCCGAGGCTTCGCGCTCTTACTTCAATAAGAATCTGAAAGAGATCACTTTGCCCGAGGCTGCGCTTTTGGCCGGACTCATTCAGCGTCCTAGCTATCTCTCGCCATATCGCCATCCCGAGCGGGCCCTGGAACGGCGCAACCTGGTTCTGGAGAGCATGGTCGAGACTCACGCCATCACCAAGGAGCAAGCGGAAAAAGCAAAAGCCACCCCCCTGAAACTCGCTCCGCCCAATGTGGAGGCGAGCGACGCTCCCTACTTCGTAGACCTGGTTCGTGACACGGTCACCACTAAGTTGAGTGAGCGGGAGATCAACGATCAGGCTTATCGCATCTACACCACGCTCGATCCTGACTTGCAGAAAGCCGCTGCCCAGGCCGTGGAACTGGGCATGAAGCTGGTGGATGAGCAAGTCACGAAGATGCGCACACGGCGGGTAAAGGTAGGAAAGAACAAATTCGAGAATCAGGTGCTTCCCGGTCCGCAGGCGCAAGTGGCGCTGGTAGCCATGGACCCGCACACAGGTGCCGTGTTGGCTTTGGTGGGCGGACGGAATTATGGTTTCAGCCAGTTGAACCACGCGGTTGCCAAGAGGCCCACGGGATCCATCTTTAAGCCATTTGTCTACGCGGCAGCAATCAATACCGGGTTGGATGGCAGCAATCCCGTGGTGACCCCGGCTTCCATGGTGACCGACCAGCCGACGACGTTTGCCTACGGCGACCAGATCTACGAGCCGCGCAATTACAAAGAGGAGTACCACGGGGACGTTACCATCCGCTACGCGCTGGCTCTCTCGCTGAACAACGCCACGGTCAAACTTGCGGAAGAAGTTGGCTACGACAAGGTGGCGGACCTGGCCAAGAATGCCGGCATCACCTCGGTGAAAGCCACCCCGGCCATGGCACTGGGCTCTTACGATGCCACCCCGCTCGACATGGCTGCCGCCTACACGGTGTTCGCCAACTCGGGTGTGCGTATTTCTCCCATTCTCGTGAACTCGGTACGCAACAGTGCCGGGGACGTCATGTTTGATTTCAAACCCGAGCTGCGTCCTGTCATCGACCCACGCGTTGCCTACGTCATGACCGACATGATGGCGGGAGTGCTCAACTTCGGCACTGCCTTTCCCGTGCGCGCCCGCGGCTTCAATGCACCGGCGGCAGGCAAGACGGGTACGTCTCACGACGGCTGGTTTGCCGGCTACACCAGCAACCTTCTCTGCATCGTCTGGGTTGGTTACGACGACTACAGCGATATCCGACTTAGCGGAGCGCAAACCGCGGCCCCCATTTGGGCGGAATTCATGAAGAAAGCGGTCACACTGCCGGAATACGCGGACGCCACGGCATTCACCCAACCTTCCGGCGTGGTCGATGTGCAACTGGACAAAGGCACCAACCTCCTAGCCACTCCATCTTGCCCCGATGACTACACCGCAGCATTTTTGGCGGGAACCGAACCCAATCAAACTTGTGACGATACCAGCGGGATCCGTGGCTTTTTCTCCAAGGTATTTGGCCTCGGCGGACAGAAACCCCTTCCTCCGCCGTCGGCGGAGGAGGCGGCAGCCCAGGAGGAGGCCAAGAAAAAGAAGGGGTTCTTTGGCAAAATCGCGGATATCTTCCGAGACGACAAATCGTCTAATCAGCCGTCCAAGCCACCGGACAACAGCAACGGAAATCCTGCTCACTAACCGGCGTGCGCAGTACACTTAGATCGGGGCCAACTCCAACCCGGGCCGTCAGCAGGCCTTTCCCCGGAGGTGCGGCTTGAACCGCATGAGTCTCGTTCTCGCCCTGGCTTCTGTCCTGTGCACCGCAATCCCGGTGCACTCCCAAGTTCCTCCGTCCGCGTCCGAACAGGTGCAGGTGGGGCCGCCTCCAGTGCGTCGGGCCGAACCACCCTCGGCAAGTGCTACCGCGCAAGAACTTGAAAAACGCGGCGATGCACTTCGAGGCGAAAAAGCCTACCTGGACGCTATGGACTACTATCGGGCTGCGATCTCCAAAACCCCGAGGAGCGCGCAGTTGCTTAACAAGATGGGTATCACCGAGCTTTCCATGCAGCGTTTCAAAGAAGCCAAGAAGGATTTCGAGAAGGCCATCCGGCTTGATCGTCAATTTGCGGATGCCTACAACAATCTCGGCGTCACCGAGTACCTGGCAAAGAAGTACGATAGGGCGATCAGGCAGTACGAAAAAGCCATCGGCTTAAACGAAGCCTCGGCTTCTTACTACAGCAACCTGGGCGCAGCGTACTTCTCCAAGAAAGAGTGGGAAAAAGCCAGCCTCGCCTACAGTCAGGCTCTGCGGCTCGATCCTGATATCTTTGAACGGACCTCGCGCAGTGGAGTGATCGGGCAAATATCCTCTCCGCAAGATCGGGCCCACTTTGAGTATGTATTGGCCAAACTCTATGCCAAGCAGGGATTAGCCGACCGCTCCTTGGAGTGTCTGCGCCGCGCTATGGAAGAGGGATACCAGCGAATCAGCGACGTTTACACCGACGCCGAATTCGGCGAGCTACGAAAAGACCCCAGATTTGCCCAGCTGATGGCGGCAAAACCTTCCGCAATTCCTGAATAAATTGTGCATTGTGATTTCTGGAGAAGGTCTCGAATTTTTTTTGGAAAATCGCGCAACTTTTTCCCCTTTTTGTGTTTCTATGTATACATATACTCCTGAAAACAACAGGGTGAGTAAGGAGAAACGGTAGCCCACCGGTTGTTGACCCGAGCACGCCCCAAGCAAACAACCGGTGGGATTCTATTTTGTTTACTGGGAATCGTTCTGCGGGCTTCGTTCTCCGATGTAGCTCTCCACTACGGCTTTCCACTTCCCCTGCGCTTTAAGGATGTACTCCACGGCATCGCGCAGTGCGCCATCGCCCCCGCCGTGTGGGGTCACATAGTGGGCTTCCCGTTTGACCTCGGGTCGCGCGTTGGCCACGGCGATGGCGAATCCGCAGTGGCGCATCACGGGTAGGTCGATCACATCGTCACCTACGAAGGCCGCTTCTGACGCGGTCAGGTGTTCCTGCTCAAGAATTTCACGAAAAACTGTGAGCTTGTCCTGAATCCCCTGGTGCACATGGTCCAGCTTCAAATCGCGAGCGCGGAGAGCCACCGTTTCGGAGATGCGTTTGGTGATCAGTCCCGTCTTTATTCCGGCCAGACGAGTCAGGGAGGTGGCGGTGCCATCGTGCGCATGGAAGCCCTTGGCTTCAATGGAGGTCTGGCTGTGCAGACCGAATCCCCCCTGGCCGCCATGTTTGGCCGATTGATCGAGAACGCTCTGCTGCGCACCCGCCGGTGCGGGGAAGATGAAGAGCTTGCCGTCAGTGAGAACCCCGTCGACGTCGAAGAGAAGCAGTTTGATTTTTCTGGCTCGGGCGGCAGCGGATGGTCTTTGAGGCATCGCCGGGATTCTAGCATTTGGAGTGCTGGGTGGGCTCGCGTGAACGAAACCCTCTGACAAGCGGTCACGTTGAAGACGGCACCACCGCTGCGTTTCATTATCCGAGACGCCAGAACCTACACTTGGAGAACCTCCTTCAGGATCTGCGGCTGGTGCTCACTCACCTTCCCTCTGGATTGAGATGCCTAGAGACGACGAAGACCTCCACGCCTGACATCGAACACTCATCCAGGGAGGCATCGTGAACGGAGATGGCCTCAAGCACCTCACCGGATTTCTTCGTGAAGGTAACGTGATACACCTGATGCCATAAGTTTTTTCCCCTCTTCTCGGACGCTAACCGCACAGTCATCGTCTTCGACGAATCAATACTCGCATTGTCTGTCAACCCAGCATTCTTCATGTGGACGAACGCCATGATTGTTGGCCAACTTCCGCTGCAATCGGGGCCAGTGACTTTCTCGGATTGGGATTGGGCGATGGCAGAAACGCTTAGGAGCAAAACAGCGGTCAGCAGTCTTGGCATTTTGGGCGCCTCCAAGGACTGATTGTGCCACGGAAATAGGGAGTCACTCTCCGGCTGTCGTAACATCGCCATAACATACATTCACCAGGTTCTGCGGCTACCATTCGTGCTGCCCATAGGCGAATATTTTGCGAAAACCCCAGACTCCCGCTAGAATAGCGGGAATGTCGTCCCTTCCGGCCTCTCTTGCGTGGGCTCACCCCTTGGTCCGGGAGTGGTTTGTCCAGAAGTTCGGCACGCCGACCGAACCGCAGGAACAGGGCTGGCCGCACATCCTGGCCGGACGCGCCACGCTGATTTCTGCCCCCACAGGATCAGGCAAAACCCTGGCGGCGTTTCTGGCGTGCATTGATCGCCTGGTGCGCAAGGCGCTGGCAGGCGAACTTCAGGATCACACGGAAGTACTCTACGTTTCTCCACTGAAAGCCCTGGGCAATGACATCCAGAAGAACCTGGAAGTGCCGTTGGGCGAAATCTTGCAGATGGCGGGCGAGCGTGGCCTGCTGATGCCGGAAATCCGCACTGCCGTTCGCACCGGCGACACCCTGATGCATGAGCGCCGCGCCATGCTCAAGCGGCCGCCGCACATCCTGGTCACCACGCCTGAGTCGCTCTACATCCTGCTGACCGCCGAAAAGAGCCGCGCCATCCTGCGCGACGTTGAAACTCTGATTGTGGATGAGATCCACGCCGTGGCCGACGACAAGCGTGGGGCCCATCTCACGCTGTCGTTGGAGCGGCTGGAAACTCTCGTCCGCCGTCCGCTTACCCGCATCGGCCTTTCCGCCACGCAGAAGCCTATCGAAGAAGTCGCCCACTTCCTCACCGGAACCGGCCGTCCCGATCCGGTGATCGTGAACATTGGCCACAAGCGCCAACTCGATCTGGCAGTCGAGGTGCCCGGCTCGCCACTCGGTCCCATCACCACCAACGAGATGTGGGATGAGATCTACAACCGCCTGGTGGAACTGGTTCACCAGAATCGTTCGACGTTGTTGTTCGTGAACACCCGGCGGCTGGTGGAGCGCGTGTCGCATCAGCTGGCGCAGCGGCTGGGCGAGGAGAATGTAGCCGCGCACCACGGCAGCCTGTCGCGCAAGCTGCGCCTGGCGGCTGAAAAGAAGCTCAAAGAAGGCCAGATCAAAGTTCTGGTGGCGACCGCGTCGCTGGAACTGGGCATCGACATCGGCACGGTGGACTTGGTGGTGCAGATCAGTTCTCCCCGCGCCATCGCGGTTGCACTGCAGCGCGTAGGCCGTTCCGGGCACTGGCGCGGAGCTGTGCCCAAGGGACGCTTCTTCGCCACCACGCGAGATGATTTGCTGGAATCCGCCTCGCTGGTGCGAGCCATTCGTCACGGCGAACTCGATCGCCTGATGATTCCTGACTCCCCGCTCGACATACTGGCGCAACAAATCGTCGCGGCATGCGCCGCCGAAGAGTGGGACGAAGATGATCTCTACGCCTTGGCCCGGCGGGCCTATCCCTATCGCAATCTTTCGCGGGAAACGTACGAAGCCCTGCTGGAAATGCTCTCCGAAGGCATTGCCGCGCGCCGCGGACGCTATGGCGCTTATATCCACCGCGACCGTGTGAACAGGAAGCTGCGTCCGCGTCGCGGCAGCCGCCTGGCGGCCATCACCAGCGGTGGAGCAATTCCTGAGACGGCGTTGTTCACTGTGGTGGCAGAACCGCAGGGGATCGTGGTCGGCACTGTGGACGAAGACTTCGCCACGGAGAGCATGGCTGGCGAAGTCATGCTGCTGGGCAACAGCTCGTGGCGAATCCGCCGCATCGAGCCCAAGTCTGGGCGTCTGCTGGTGGAGGATGCCCACGGCGCGCCGCCGGGAATTCCCTTCTGGCTAGGCGAGGCCCCGGCGCGCACTCCGGAGCTCTCGGCGCACATCGCCGGTCTGCGCCAGGAAATCAGCGACCGTCTGCCGAATGTTTCGCCTGTGGGGATTTCCCAGAGCCAACCGGAGGTTGCGGAGACGGTTGCGTGGCTGAAAGAACAGTGCGGGCTCGACGATGCCGGGGCGGAACAGGCGATTGAGTACATCCTGCAGGGCCGTGCGGTGTTGGGAGCGGTGCCCACGCAGGACACGATTATTGCCGAGCGCTTTTTTGACGAAGGCGGCGGCATGCAGCTCATCATTCATGCGCCCTTCGGCGGCCGCATCAACAAAGCCTGGGGACTGGCCCTGCGCAAACGTTTCTGCCGTGGTTTCAACTTTGAGTTGCAGGCAGCAGCCACCGACAACGGCCTGAACATTGCCTTAGCTGAGCAGCATAGCTTTCCGCTGGCTGACGTTTTTCACTTTCTGAGCACTGAAACCGTGCAGCCGCTTCTGGAGCAAGCGGCGCTGGCTTCTCCTCTCTTTGGCACACGTTGGCGCTGGGACGCCAACCGCGCGCTAGCCCTGTTACGCTTCCACGGAGGCAAGAAGGTTCCGCCGCAGATTCAGCGCATGCGTTCCGATGATCTGCTGGCCTCCGTCTTTCCCGACGTGGCGGCGTGCCAGGAAAACATCGTCGGCGACATCCAGATTCCAGATCATCCTTTGGTCGGTGAAGTGATGAAAGACGTACTGACCGAGGCCATGGATCTGGATGGGCTGAAGACTCTGCTACGCCGCATCGAGGAAGGGCGCATTCGCTGCCTGGCCGTCGACACACCCGTGCCGTCGCAGTTCTCCCATGAAATCCTGAATGCCAACCCGTATGCATATCTCGACGATGCGCCGCTTGAGGAGCGTCGTGCGCGTGCGGTCGAAATGCGGCGAATCCTGCCGGAATCGGTACTGGAGGAAGTCGGCAAGCTGGATCCTTCCGCCATCGCGCAAGTGCGCGCCGAGGCGTGGCCGGATGTGCGTGATGCGGATGAATTGCATGATGTCCTGCACACACTAGTCGCTCTCCCGGTGCTCGCGCCGACGGAACCACCTCCCGTCTTCCGGGAAGCATCCGCTCAGCAGGTTGAGGCCAACGTTTCTTATGTGGCCGATTCAGAGGGCTTATGGCACGCCTATTCTGAGCAGTTGGTTGCACAGGGACGAGCAAGCAAGGCGCGTTCTGGCACCAGGACTTACTGGATCGCAGCGGAACGGGCAAAGACGTTCACCGTGCTCTTTCCCGATAGCAGGCTGGAACAGCCACTGCCAGATGTCCAAGACGACGTGCCGTCCCGGGATGATGCCTTGGTCACGATTGTGACGGGATGGATGTCTCATCTGGGACCCACTACAGCGGGCCAGCTTGGCGAACTGTTGGGGCTTCTGCCTTCCGAGATCCAAGTAGCCCTCCTGCGCATGGAGACCAGTGGGGCGATTCTGCGAGGCGAATTTATTGGCAGAGGCCGCTTGGCGAAGACGACGCCGCACGACCAGGAATGGTGTGAACGTCGTCTGCTGGCGCGTATTCATCGGCTTACGATTGGCACGCTCCGCAAACAAATTGAACCCGCTACTGCCGCACAGTTCATGCGCTGGCTGTTGCGCTGGCAGCATGTGGCTCCGGGGGCGCAAGTGCAAGGGGAGAGGGCGCTGCTCGACGTGCTTCGCCAGTTGCAAGGTTTCGAGATTCCGGCAAACGCGTGGGAGCGGCAGATTCTGGCTCGCCGCGTGACCAACTATGACCCGAAATGGCTGGACGATCTCTGTCTCACAGGCGCGGTAGGGTGGGGCCGGCTGTCTCCGCATCCGGCGACACTAGAAGATTCCACAGGTGGCAAGCGTCGCGTGATTCCCACCAGTGTCGCCCCCATCACGTTCTTCGTGCGTGAGGAAGCGGACTGGATGACGCCCTACCATACGTCTGTCGAGCAAACCGAAGCTCGAGGTCTCAGTGCAAGTGCGCGCCAGGTGCTGGATTTCCTACGGCAACGCGGCGCCTCGTTCTTCGCCGACATTGTTCGTGGCACAGGCGGGCTGAAAGCCGAAATTGAAACAGCGCTTTGGGAACTGGTCGCCGCCGGACTGGTGACGGCCGATGGCTTCGACAATCTGCGCTCGCTCATCGATCCCAAACGGCGCGCTGGACAGGGCAGCGGGCGCACGGCCCGTCCGCGGCACAGCAGCGGACGCTGGGCTATGCTACACACGGATCCGGCCACGGACCGCAATCGCGCGGTCGAAGCATCCTGCTGGATGCTGCTCAAGCGCTACGGCGTGGTCTTTCGCGATGTGCTCGTTCGTGAATCAAACCTTCCGAAGTGGCGGGAACTTCAAATGGCCTTTCGGCGTCTGGAGGATCGTGGCGAGATTCGCGGCGGCCGGTTCGTCAACGGATTTCTCGGAGAGCAGTTCGCTCTGCCCGTTGCCGTCGAATCGTTGCGAGCCACCCGAAAGCTCCCGGCCAGTGATGAGGTTGTTACTCTCTCTGCCGCTGATCCATTGAACCTAGTTGGGATTCTCGTCCCGGGAGAGCGGGTACCGGCAATCTCAGGGAAGGTTGTCCGTTTCAGAGATGGAGTGGCAGTCGACGAGAGAGAAACGGCACCGATCGCGCAACAATCCGTGGCTCTTGGTGGATAACAAAAATCGGGAACCCGATGAGGGGTTCCTCGGGTCCCCGACGCCGCTAACCGGCAAACTGCTGAAAGCGCTTCCCCCATCGCTTTTGCCGAGTCAGCCAGCACCATGGGAATAGCAACCTGCCCTCCAACGGGAAGCCGCTCAGATCGGAAAAATATCCTTATAATTCAATCACTTGAGAGACGTTTAAAACTGCTCAACTGCGCCAACTTAGCCGATCGGATAGTCTATCTATCTGTTCGGATAGTGTAACGAGTGAACTGTAGTCCGCGTTGCAGCGAGCTTCCGTGCTACACAAGGCACGCCTAATTGGAGGGAGTTTGAATCCCAGACTGCTTGCGATCGCGGGGCCACTCAAGGACTCGATTCTCGCCATTCCGCCCGGAGAAGTCGCCATCGGGCGCGACTCTGGCAATCAACTCTCCATCAGCGATCCTTCCCTATCGCGGCGGCACTGCGTACTCAAGCAGGATGAAAACGTCTATCGGATTCGTGATCTGGACAGTCGCAATGGAACGTTCGTGAACGGCGTGGCGGTGAAGGACAGTCGCGTGCAGCACGGTGATCAGATTTCCGTCGGTGATTCCGTCTTTATCCTGCTGCTTTTCGAAGAAGACGAAGTACCGGAACGCAGCCGCATTGAATACGATGAGCGCGCCACTCACACCACCGCTGAGTTCCGTCCGGAAGACGCACTGTATCTCCACCCCGATCAAATTCTGCGCGAATTGCCGGTTACGTCACGGCTGAGACGAAATCTGAATGCGTTGCTGAAAATCAGCCGCATGGTACATGCGGTTCGCGATCCGGAGCAGTTGCAGGCGCAGATTCTCGACCTGATTTTCGAAGCCGTACCCGCGGAGAGCGGTGCAATCCTGCTGGGTGTTACCGACATGCAGTTCACCTCTGCCTTTGCCAGGCAGCGAGGAGCCAGGGCCGGGGCGGCAATGTTGGTGAGCCGCACCATTACCCGTCACGTGCTGGAGAAGGGCGTGTCGATTTTAGGGTCGGATGTACCTGGCAACCAAGGTTTGAGTAATGTGGAAAGCCTGGTCGCTTCGCAGATCCGGTCGTTGCTCTGCGTGCCGCTCACCGTCTACGAAAAAGTAGTTGGCTGCGTTTACCTCCAAACCACAAATCCTGATCTGCGTTTTGACGAAGACCATCTCCAGTTGGTAACGGCAATTGCCGGCATTTCGGCCGTAGCACTGGAGAACGCACGCCGCTTGCAGTGGCTGGAAGAAGAGAACCTTCGCCTAGCCAACGAAATCAGCCTCGAGCACAACATGGTGGGCGAGAGCCCAAGCATGAAGGAGTTCTATCGCCTGCTGTCACGTGTGGCGCCGACGGACTCGACGGTAGTGATCGAGGGCGAAAGCGGCACGGGAAAAGAACTGGCTGCGTGCGCCATCCACCGCAATAGTCCGCGATCGCAGAAGCCGTTTGTGGCTATCAACTGCGCGGCCATTCCCGAAGGCTTGCTGGAGAGCGAATTATTCGGGCACGAGAAAGGCTCCTTCACCGGCGCCGTCATGCAGAAGAAAGGTCGGCTGGAGAGCGCCGACGGCGGCGTGGTGTTTCTCGACGAGATCGGCGAACTTGCGCCTGCCCTGCAAGTGAAACTGCTGCGGGTTCTGCAGGAACGCGAGTTCGAGAGAGTAGGCGGAACGCGGCCCGTATCGGTTGATTTACGGTTGATCGCAGCTACGAACAAAAACCTTTGGGACGCGGTGCAGCGTGGAGAGTTCCGCCAGGACCTCTACTACCGTCTGAATGTCGTGACGTTAGTCATGCCGCCGTTGCGCGACCGCCGAGAGGACATCCCGCTGCTGGCAGAATACTTCGTCGGCAAATACAGCAAGAAGTTCACCGTAAGAGCGAGGCGCATTTCTCGGAATGCTATGGCGTACCTTGTGAACTACGACTGGCCGGGCAATGTCCGCGAACTGGAAAACGCGATTCAGCGGGCGCTCGTCTTGTGCACGAATGACGTAATTCAGCCCGAAGACTTGCCTGAATCCCTGCTGGAAAAGAACCTCCCTTCGGAGGTTGCGGTGGCCAAGTATCACGTCGCCATCAAAGACCTGAAGCGGCAGTTAATAGCGAAAGCCGTGGAAGAAGCCAAGGGTAATTACACGGAGGCCGCTCGCTTGCTGGGTGTACACGCCAACTATCTCCATCGCTTGATCAGGAATCTGGATCTTCGGGACTCGTTGCGCTCGGCATCTGCTGTGAATGCGCCGAAGACATCGGCGATCTTCCCGCGGGCGTAGTTTTCGCCCCCGTGGCACACAACTCGCGCGATTCCATTCAAGGCAACTTCAGACTCAATAGCGTTGCCGGATCGACGTACACTCCCTCCCAGCGCACGGCGATGTGAAGGTGCGGCCCGGTAGCCCGGCCCGTTCCGCCGCTGAGGCCGATCTTTTGTCCGCCTTTCACGACATCGCCTTCTTTCACGTCAATCTGGGAAAGATGCAGGTAGAGCGTCAGCAAGCCTTGGCCATGGTCGAGCACCACGCAATTGCCTTCAAAATACAGCGAGCGTGCCAGCATGACGGTGCCTCGATTGAGCGCCGAAACCGGAGTGCCTTCGGGGACCGCGTAGTCGAGGCCCTGGTGCAAGCTGCGCACTTCGCCATTGAAAGTGCGTCGCGTGCCGAAGTTGTCGGACGTTTCTGCCTTCACCGGGGCGAGAAAACTGCCGGACCATTCGCGTTCCGGCCCTACCTTGCCAAATAGCTCCTGCTTTAGCGCTTTGTCCTGATTGATTTTCTGCAACTGCTCGGGGCTTGGCTCAGTGTATTTGCTGTCCACCTGAACTTCGATGCTGCGGTACTTCCCCCGATGGACTGCAATACTCCGCTTAAACGAAACTGCCTTCCCCTGCGTCGTCGACCCGCTGAGCTTGAGGGCATAGACGCCCGGCTTTGTGTCCAGACTGACTCCAGCAAGTGCGTACCAAGTTCGGGTCTTCCCATCCAAACTGAAAAAGACCCGGTGGTCCAGCCACTTTCCCTCCAGTGAAGCAAGGCGCCTTGGTGCGGATACACGAAACAAGACAGGTGCCCCATTCACCAAGCGCGCGGGCTGCCAGCGCACGGACCACGATTTTGCAGCAACAGCCGACCTATTCTGTTGCGCAACCTGTCCCATCGCGGACGGAGGCGCGACCAGCCACGACGCCAGTGTAGCGATCAAAGCGACGCAGAGAAGGTATTGGAATGATTTGCCAGTCCTGATGCTCACAATGGCTTCAGCCTAGCACCCCGGTTGCGGCACGCCGGGCTATAATTCGCGCCGTGCGAACCAAGGTACGCATCAGTGTCGTGCTCGTTTTGTCAGCTTGCTCTGTCTTCGGGCAGACTCACCACCGTACCTATGCGGACCGTGTCGTTGTTGTGAAATCAGAACGGACTTTGCGCCTAATGCGCGGTGACAAAGTCTTGAAAACCTATCAGGTCGCTCTCGGGGGTGAACCGGTTGGCCCGAAAACGCACCAAGGAGATCACAAGACGCCGGAAGGAACCTACGTCCTGGACCATCGAAACCCTCACAGCCAGTTCTATCGTTCGATCCACATCTCGTATCCTAATTCCCAAGACCGGACCCGCGCACGAAAGCAGCATGCTTCCCCCGGAGGCGACATTTTCTTGCACGGGCTTCCCAACGGCTATAGCTGGATTGGCAAGAACCATCGCCGGAAAGACTGGACGGATGGCTGCATTGCCGTCACCGATGAAGAAATGGATGAAATCTGGCGGTTGGTGCCCGATGGCACGCCAATCGACATACGGCCCTAGGCACGGGCATCTGAGTCAGTTCTGATCAAATCTTGGCAGTTCGAAATCGGCGTCACTGTGGCGGCGCTGGTGCTTTGCCGCTGTCCGATTTCGATTGGGTTGTGGGAGCCGCTGTCCCAGGCTTCGGAGCAGGTTTCTTCTTCACCGGCTTCTTCGGCAGTTCGTCGTCGACAATGACTTTCTTGGTCGGTTTCGCAGGCTCCGCTTGCTGCTGCACCTGGGTGCGCAGGCGGGCCAGTTCGGCTTCTCGAGCGCCGGTAATGGTCTCCATGCGCTCGCCGAAGGAACGGCGCGCCTGGTCCAACGAAGTCAAATCGTTTTCCAGGGATTGAAATTCGTCCTTGGAGCCAAAGGCTCCGGCGGATTCGACCACCGAACTGAACACGTCATAGAGTGCGCTCAGGTTGCGATAAAGCTTAAAGGTGGACGAGAGACTCTCCGGCGAGGAGCGCAACTGAGCCACGATTTCCGGAAGCGCATCCTGCAAGTTCCGTTGGATCGAATCGACGTTGCCCTGCACCTGCCGTTTAGTGCTGGAGTCCGTCTTCCAGCGCTCGACACGCAGCTTCGCTAGGTCGCCCTGGGTCATTTGCCTCGTCTGCTCCAGTTGAGCCAGAAACTGGTTCAGTTGGCTCATGGAGGCGTAGGAAACGGGTGGAGCAACGGTGGGCTGGCTGATGGGGCTTACCTGTGCCATGGCCGCCGCGAGCATGAGGGGCAGCATGTAGAAGGCGCGTCGCATGTGGGTGAGGCTCCCGGTCATTGCTTTCAGGATACTCATTTTGCCCAGTTTCGCAAAGTCAGGGTAGTGGTGTCAGTTGAAACTGACCCACTACCAATAAGAGGCATGGTTGGATGCCATGTTTGACTATCGGTTTGCGGTGGGGGAGAATTATTGCGGGTTTTCCGTTCAACCGCAGTGGGCCTGTGGCGCAGCTGGGAGCGCGCTTCCATGGCATGGAAGAGGTCGTCGGTTCGATCCCGACCAGGTCCACCATCTTTTCAATTACTTACAGACTTGCCGACCAATCGTTTGGCAGCATTTGGCAGCAAATTGCAGAAACATTTTCAGTTTGCCTCCAAATTTTCCGGCTTCACTCTCAACTCCTGGTGAATCGCGTTCACGGTTGCGCGCACGCTCTCCGGGATCTCTTGCATATACACGTCGGTGGTTGTCGCCGCGCGTGAATGCCGAAGGAGTCCCTGAACATCCTTGACCGTTCCTTTCTTCTGAGCAAGCGTGGCAATCGTCCTGCGTATTACCTGGAACGTGAGCTTCGGCAGTTCGAGCTCGCGTGCCAGCTTATGCAGAACGCGTTTTCGATAGTTGCCAGTGTCCATAAACCCACCCTTTGCGTCCGGAAAGATGAACGCATCGGGCGAAGCGTCCGGACACTCCTGCTTCCAGAGCCACAAGTCTTCTGCCAGCTCTTTCGGCAGATGCACCCAGCCTAGGCTTCTCTTGTTCTTGCCCCACGGTCGAATCGCGCCTTTGTAGACGGTCTCGACCACTTTCATCCTGGATTCCTCGTACTTGAAGGAGTTCCAGCGAAGGGCAAACAGTTCGCTTGGACGCAAGGCGTTCGTCATGTCGAGTTCCAGCAAGATTCGATCACGTAGCGCGAGTGCCGCGAGCGCATCCCGCAGTTGTTCCCACGTGAGCGTGGTCTTGTCGGTCTCGCGCAAATGAGATGGAGGGCTGATCTTCCGCGCAGGATCTTTGATGAGAAAGTCCTGTTCAACTGCCTCAGCAAAGATGTCTTTCATATACGCCTTGACCTGCAGCACTCTGTCCTTCGAACGCGTGACGCCCAGTTTGTTGAGGTGCACTTGCAACGTGAACCGATCGAAGTTCTCCAGAGGGATGGCATCGAACGGATCGATGAGATCCTTCTGGATGATCAGCTTTTTGACTTTGGCAGTTTCGGGCCTCCACTTGGCCTCTTTCAAAGGAAAGAAGCGATTGCGGACGAACCACCCGAAGGTGACCGCGCCATCGTTCATGACACGGCTTGCCGGAGTCTGGCCGTTCTGTTTTGCGATCTCCTTTTCCAGTCGCTCCCTGGCCCGAAATTTTGTGAGCTGAGATTTCTGGCCGAGGATTACTTGAACTGTATCGATCTTCTGTTCGTTTTTGATCGGATTGAGCACCGTTCTGCGGTAGTATCCGTACCACTTCTTGCCCCGCAGTCTGACCCAACCCCTTTGGTGCGATGTTCCCATCCGTTCCTCATTCTTCTGTGGGGGAACAAGTGGGTGTCGCTATTCTACGGCCAGAATTCCTGTGGCGGGCTGCGGAAAATCGCTCCTGCTCCGCAATGAACTCCTCAATCTTGCTTGCCCGGTAGCGGAGAATTCCGGAGCGACCCGGCCCCTCGCCAAATCGGATCACCGGCAACAAGGGCGTTTTCCTCGATGAGTGATCCCACACCCAATCAATCGAGGTGTTCAGCCACTTGGCGACCTGTTCCGGAGTCAATAAGGGGTCGTAGCCAAGGCTCTCTTTATTGTTTTCGACGATCTTCAATTCGGCTGGCATGATCCAAACTCCTAAACGAAAAGAAACGGCCTGGACAGAGTCGTTCCGCAACAGGCTTGAACCGCAAGGGCGAGTCCACTCAGACGGAAAGCAGCGTCCGCTCAGAGCGGTCGAAGACGTGATCGGCGACTGTCGCGGGCACTCTAGAACAGCACGTGGCCTTCACGGCGTTGATTGCGGCATTCGGCTGGTTTCGCTTGGGACTCATGGGGTTCTTCTTAAGCCGGATTGCTCCACATGTCAAAACTCATTATTGGAAAAGGAGAGGGAGTCCGCGGTGACATGCGCGCCTGCTTTCAGGGCGATTCAAAGTCGCGACATTCAACGGAGAACTCTCGGAAGGGGCCTTGTGCAAGCTTTGCAATAAGTTGACTTCGAGAGCTGCCTCCCAGCGGCTTATGAGAGCCACAGGTTGCACGGTCCTCGCACCGAGAACGGGGGTGGAGGAATTGCAGACAGCAGGACTTGCTACCGATTGCAATTTTGCTGGAAAGTGCGCGTTGCGAATGCCCTTTTACGACTGGCTATCGAGTCAGTAAACGTCTATCAAGTTACGTATTTTTTTCAATGTCTTAGCGCGATAAGCTTGTATCCGTACATCATAATACGCTTGCGGTTGAACGGCATGATATGATTGTATTCGTACAGCATAAAATGCTTGCAATCATGCGCCGAGACTAGTCTCGCATCCTATGCCTCCACCAAACGAAAAATTGGCTGAATCTCTTGCTCTCCTTCAGGGACTACAGAAGGGCGGGCGACGTGTGTTCAAGTCGGACGATCTGAGCCGCACGCATCGGGAACGGCTGTTACAGAACGGGTTCCTGCAGGAAGTGATGAAGGGCTGGCTTATCTCTTCCAGCCCGAGCGCGCGGGCCGACGACAGCACACCATGGTATGCCTCATTCTGGGAATTCTGCGCACGATATTGCAGCCATCGCTTTGAAGACCAGTGGCATTTGTCCCCCGAGCAGTCGCTTCTTTTGCATGCGGAAAACACCGTGATCCCGACACAGGCGGTGGTTTACAGCCCCAAGGGCACGAACCACACGATTGAACTGCTGTTCGGAACATCACTGTACGACCTAAAACAGGCCGACATGCCGGCAACGGCGGATGTTTCGGTCAGGAGCGGACTGCGTCTGTTTTCCCCGGCGGCGGCCGTCGTGAAAGTACCCGAGGCGTTCTTTAGCCGCTATCCCATAGAGACTCAAGTTGCGCTATCAAGTGTGGCAGATGCCTCCGACATTCTGCGCCACCTTCTCGATGGGAGTCGCACCGTGAAGGCTGGGCAGATCGCGGGTGCATTCCGCCGTATCGGCAGACCCGAGATTGCGGACGAGATCGTCTCCACGATGAAGCGCGCCGACTACGATGTGCGTGAATCCGATCCCTTCGCACCGGAGCAAACCTTCGGCGCCCTGCCCGCGGCCGTGTCGCCCATTGTCGGCCGCATTCAGGCGATGTGGGCGTCGATGCGGGACGTCATCATCGAGAAGTTCCCCAAAGCGCCCGGCCTCCCCAAAAACAGGGAGGAGTATCTCGGGTTCGTTGACGACATATACAAGAGTGATGCTTACCACTCGTTGTCGATCGAGGGTTACAGTGTGACGCCGGCATTGATCGACAGAGTACAGCGCGGCGACTGGGACCCGGATCATCATGATGCTGACCGCAAGAACCGTGACGCACTGGCGGCGCGCGGTTATTGGCAAGCTTTCCAGAATGTAAAAGCATCGGTCGCAGAAATCATCGCGGGTGCCAATGCCGGCGCACTGGTTCGCACCGCTCACAAGAACTGGTATGGCGAATTGTTCCAGCCATGCGTGGCAGCAGGCTTGATTCCGGCCAGCGCGCTGGCAGGCTACCGTAACGATGCTGTGTATCTGCGGACCTCGCGCTATGTGCCGCCACGGTGGGAAGCGGTGCGCGATGCCATGCCGGCGTTGTTCGATTTGCTCGAACACGAAGCCGATGCCGGCGTGCGCGCAGTGCTGGGTCACTGGCTGTTTGGCTATATCCATCCCTACCCGGACGGGAATGGGCGCATGGCGCGATTTGTGATGAACGCGATGCTCGCCTCGGGTGGTTATCCCTGGACTGTGATTCGGGTGGAAGATCGTGACGCTTACCTTGCCGCACTGGACCGTGCCAGTATCGACGCGGACATCGCGCCGTTCGCCATATTCATCGCCGATCGCGTGCGATGGTCGATGGAGCAGGCCATGCAGAAGCTCCGAGGCGTGCGCTGAAAGATCGGTCCCGACGTGATCGTCAGGCATTTGGAGTGGATTTCTGAGCCTCTGACTTTTTTCTCATCAAATCGGCAATCTCGTCAAAGTGCCACGGACGATATTCGTGTGTGTCGACTCCCCCATCCACTTATCTGCTCGATCCTTCCACGGGAAGGCCCCAAGCTGCTGCCTCCGCCAGTCCCCACCGTTCGGGAGTTAGAAAGGAGGAGTCCTCGGGGTCTCTCACCCATCAAGGTGAAGCCTCATACGTCACATTCATTGCCACCTGGAACGCGCCAAGCGCATCTATTTATATCGTAAGACGATGTTTTACTCTCCAGGTGCCAAGGAGGCGCAATGGCGAAGAATGCGGCAATGCACAAGCCTCTGGAATCCACTTCAGCCCTGAACCGGCTGCCTCATTTGGCAGACAGTCTGTTGCGCTTCAGTCTGTCTGACGAACTCCGCCACTTGCGGGCGGAAGACTCATGGACACGCGGAAGCGGGCGTAGCTCGAAGACACTTGCGAAGTACCCGGATTTCCGAATCGTGCTCGTTCTGATGAAGCCGGGTTCTGAAATGAAGGAACATCACGCGGACGCGAGAATCTCGATTCAAACCATCCAAGGCAGAATTCGTCTCCAGCTTTCCGACCAGGCTCTCGAACTCGGCAGTGGCGAATTGATGTGCTTAGAATCGGGCATCGCTCATGATGTGAAAGCAATCGAGGAAAGTGCCTTCCTCATTACGGTCTCTTGGCCGGGAGGAAGTGCGGAGGAGCGGCACACGATGAGTTGACCACCGCATCAACAAGCTCGATATAACTGAGGAGGTTTCATGGCTGCTCAGGAGATTCCTTTAGCAGGTTTTCGAACTACATTGTTGGACCGCAATAGCGTCGCCGAAGGCACGATGGCCTTTCACTTCGCCAAGCCTTTAGGGTTCAGCTTCAAAGCTGGACAGGCCGCGGATTTTACACTGCTCAATCCCCCCGAAACAGACTCGGAAGGAAGTGTACGCACTTTCTCCATCGCCAGCCCTCCCTTTGAAGAGCAGCTCACGTTTGCAACCCGGATGCGGGACACTGCGTTCAAACGGTCGTTGAAGGTCGCTCCAATTGGCACCGAGATTAACGTCGCCTTGCCTTCCGGTTCTTTTACGCTGCACAAGAATCGCAACAAGGCGGCGGTATTTCTGGCGGGCGGGATCGGCATTACCCCGTTTCTGAGTGTCGTGCGCCAAGCCGATCATGACCGGTTGCCCCACCAACTGTACTTGTTCTATTCCAATCGGCGGCCGGAAGATGCACCGTTTCTGGATGTTCTCCAAGGTCTGGAAAAAACAAATCCGAAGTTCCGCCTCATCGCCACCATGACCGAGATGGCTCGCTCCAGTCGCGAATGGAAAGGCGAGACGGGTTTTATAAACGGTGAGATGTTGACCAGGCACCTAAGAGCTCGCGAGGGGCCTACCTACTATATTGCGGGACCTCCAGCCATGGTCGCGGCAATGCGCGAGATGCTGGTTGGCGCTGGCGTCGATGAGGACGATATCCGAACAGAAGAATTCGCTGGGTACTGACACAGCAACCAGGCTATTTGAGGCTACGAAGTATGTTGATAAACAGACCTAAGACCAAGATTCTCGTAGATGGAGGCGATCCCGACGAAACAAGGAAGGTCAAAGCGCTACTTGGCTTCGTCGATGGACAAACCACAAACCCCACGCTCATCTCCAAGAACCCTGGCATCCGGCGGCGGATTGCTTCCGGGAAGCGGCTGAGTTCACGCGAAGAAAATGAAGCGTACAAGAAGATCGTTCAGACGCTGTCGCCAATGGTCGGGGATTCGGGCGTTTCGATCGAAGTCTTTGCCGATCTCAACACGAGCGCGGAACAAATGCTGGCCCAGGGCGAAGAGATGTTTACGTGGATTCCCAACGCCTACATCAAATATCCCTGCACGCATGAGGGCCTACACGCGGCGGAACTGTCGGTGCGCAAGAACATCCGGGTGAATATGACGTTGTGTTTCTCGCAAGAGCAAGCTGCTGCAGTGTATGCGGCGACCAAAGGTTCACGAGAGCCCGTGTATGTGTCGCCTTTTGTTGGCAGACTCGATGACCGCGGCGAAAGCGGAATGGATGTAGTCAGGAATATCAAACGCATGTACGCGAATGGTGACGGCCACGTTCATGTCTTGGCCGCCAGCATCCGGCACCTGGACCACCTGCTTGCTTCGCTCGCCCTTGACGCTGAACTTGTCACCGTACCGGCAAAGGTGATCGAGGAGTGGGGAGCGCAGGGTTTCCCGCTACCCCAGCCTGGCTTCGACTACAAGGGATTGGATAACAAAGGCAACAACCTGAAGCCGATTCCGTATAAGGAACTGGATCTTTCAACCCCATGGGATCGTTTCGATATAGCTCATGAGCTTACGAGAAAAGGTATTGAGAGATTTGTGGCCGACTATGAGAGCACGCTTCAACGAACGGCATAGGAGTCGGCCCAACTTAAAAACAAGGAGAACTATTGATGTCTGCTACGGCGCCCGATCTGCGCGGGCGGATGTACCGTGAGCGGAAACTGATGCAGCCGGCAGACGATTGAAGTGAGGCAGAAAATGATTAGGCTGAAGAGGGTGTACGAATCCGCTGGAAAAGACGATGGGAAGAAGTTTCTGGTTGAGAGGTTGTGGCCACGTGGCGTAACGAAGAAGGAGCTTGCCGACGCAATCTGGTCGAAGGATATTGCGCCGAGTACCGAGCTTCGAAAGTGGTTCGCCCACGATCCTAAGAAGTGGGCGCAGTTCCAGCGTCGTTATCGAGCAGAACTCAAGCGGTACGAGGCAGCTCTCGCGCCTATTCTCGAGGCCGCACGACGCGGCACCGTAACTCTGCTATACAGCTCTCACGACACCGAGCACAATAATGCGGTTGTCCTCCGCGACTATTTGCAAGGGGATCTCGGATCCGACCGCCAATCAGACCGGGGTAAACAGGCAGCGTAGGTTGCGTCTGCGGCGGCCGCCTTCCCGTAAGAGTCGATAACAGCCCTACGCTGCCGCCGAACACAGCGGGCAAGCATTGGAGTTACGGTATTCGACAACCGCCCCCAGTTTCTGTACCAGCATCTCGAAGCCAGCGTGCACGTTTTCCCCAATATCGCGTTCAACATCCTCGAATTTTTTCTTCAGCTCCTGCTGTTCAGTTTGCGACAGGTTCTGCTGTGCCAGCGGGAACAGCAGGAAGTCTTCTTTCCAGATATGCGCGGGGTATAGCTCGACGAGTTGCTGGAGCAGATCGATCACACGGTACTGCACGGCTGCCGGATTGTGAATGTAAACTGCTGCCACTTTTGCCAGTTGCTCAACCAGTTGCTTGGCCGAGCGGTGTTCCCGTTCCAGGGATTCCAGTTCGCGTCTGGTGCTCACGTTGCCTTTGGTTGCCAGCAGAGGAAATAGGTGCTGCTCTTCCTTTTCGTGATGGCATTGATCGGCAAATACGCGCAGGAATTGCACGAGATCGGACAGCACGCTGGGATCAACCGGCTGGCCGGAATCGAGAAGCTCCGCGACCGCGCTCATGCCGGCCACGACTTGCTGAATCACATGGTGATCATGTCTCAACTCGTGAATGAAGTCATTCATGGCATTTCTCTTTCTCCCGGCCAGGGCGGGCGAGGATTAGCAGGAATGTGCTTTGGCAGATTGCCTCGACGTCATGAGATACGTTCCGATCAAGAGCCAGCAGCTCTCCCCTCGGTACTTCCACGCTTGCATCGGGCAGGTGGAGGCGTACATGACCAGCAAGCGTCAGGACGGCAAACCGTGCACTTGTCTTGTGCCGTTTCAACCGGCTTCCAGCTTTCATCGAGACCAAGACAATACGGAGATCAGGGTACTTGACCAGCGTTCGGGCACTGCGGCCGGCAGCCTTCTGCCAGGCCTCTTCCTTCCACATGCTTTGTTCTTCGTTTGGAATCAATACTTGTAGCAGCGAGCTTCCGAGGTGTGGAAGCCGGTTCAGTCCATAGGGGGATCCTTCGATTTGCGTGGCGATGCGCTGGGTAGCCATATCTTCTATTCCTTTCGGCGAAAATCACTCGGCGGCAACAGCACGGGTTACCACAGGATTGCTGCCCTCGGGAAACTGCTCGAGGGGAACCACGGAAATCCCTTCCCGCAGGGAGAATCGGAGCGAGGATCCGCGTGCGCAATCACCACAAAGCCAGAAGAACACACTGGCTTGCGAGGGTTTGCTTGCACAGATCGCATTCGGAATATCCTTGCACGGCTCCCCGGGCCTCCGGACATCGAACCGGTACAGCCTTCCTCCGCGGAGGTAATGAAAGGGTTTTCCGCACTGTGGGTTGGAGCACTGAGAAATCATTGGCAACTCCCGCCGTTACGACCGGCTGAAACCAAAGTGCCGCAGGTGAGGAAAACGCACAATGAAGCGTTCGTACCGGGGGCTGGGACAGTTGTACGGGGGACTGCTAGATGAGTTTCCGCTGGATAGCGTTCATAACTGCTTCCAGGCGGTTGTGTGTGCGGAGTTTCTGGTTGATGTGGTGAAGGTGATTGCGGAGGGTTTGCGGGCTGATTGCTAAAGCCTTGGCAACATCGTCGCTATCCTTGCCTTCGGCGAAAAGGCGCAAGACATGTTTCTCTTGCTCGGATAGCGCAGGAGCCGGTTCGGCGCGCACAGAAGCTTCGGCAAGTGAGCTTACCTGCTTCGACAACTCCAGCATCCTCTGCATCAACTCTTCGTTCTTCTTCTGTTCAGTAATGTCGTGGGCCATATGCACCAGGAGCCGGCGGCCAGTGCGCTGGTTGTCGAACACGATGGTGGACATATTGACCCACAACCGTTCCCCTGAGCGAGTTTTTACGCTCATGTCGAAGTTGGGGATCTCGGCATTGCCTGCGGTGCACTCAGTCACGCTGCAGTGCTGATGGCAAACTCGGGTACCCAACGTTCCCATGCCTTCCAAAATGTCATAGCAGGTTTTATGGACTGCTTCGGCGGCGGAGTAGCCCAACAGTTTCTCCGCAGCCTTGTTCCAGGACAGGATCTCGCCCTCCTCGGTCACCGAAAATGCCGCGTCGGTGGTGCCCTGAAGCAATGTAAACAGCTCACTTTCCAGCATTTACCTGCTCCTGTGACAAAGGACTATTGCGATGGTACGGATGCTCCATTGAGACCTATCGCCCCCCGATACAAGTATAGGGCAGCCGGCAACCGGACATCGCCGAAGTAGAAAACGATAGGCCGGCTGGAAGAGAAGCAATTATGAAAATGAGCCTTCATTATCGGATTTCAGTTGTGAAAGCGATGGTCTGCGTCCTCTTTCTCATCCCCACCGCAACCCTTTCAGCTCAGGAACACAGCGGGCACCAGGCAAAGGTTCAGACCAAGATTGTCGACATCGTGCGCGACCCAGCGAACGTTCCTCCGAGTGTTGGGAGCAGACAGGCGGCTGTAGTTCACGTAACCCTTACCGCTGAGGAGGTCGTGGGGACACTCGACCCGGCAGCCGGCACGACCTACCGCTACTGGACGTTCAACGGAAAAGTGCCCGGCCCGATGATTCGCGTGCGTCAGGGAGACAGGGTGGAAGTCACGCTGCGCAACGCTGCCGACAGCCACATGGCACACTCGGTTGACTTTCACGCGGCACTCGGTCCTGGTGGAGGAGCTGCGTTTACGCAAGCGATTCCTGGACAGTCCAAAACCTTCACGTTCCAGGCGACTACCCCCGGCCTCTTTGTCTATC
>Ga0335070_10000658_pt1 | contig 38986 bp, 34 predicted proteins | sample Lox_Sample_13_FD_206722 | JGI IMG/M metagenome (GOLD analysis project Ga0335070, IMG submission 206722) | Soil microbial communities from Loxahatchee National Wildlife Refuge, Florida, United States - Lox_Sample_1.3 | ecosystem: Environmental > Terrestrial > Soil > Wetlands | place: USA... | reverse complement strand
CTTTGACAATCCTCGTGCCCGATATTGTTTCCTGGAGGAGTGTGGTGAGGCTCCCTATCGTGACTTGTGTGCGCCTGGCAATGCTTCTCATTTTCTGCCCGAACTTGGCGATGGGATAGATAGCCAGAGGAAAGACGAACATGGCGATGATGCCTAATTTCCAATCTCTGTAGAAAATGACAAATATGAGACAGATAAGAGTGGAGGTGTCTTTGAGAAGGCTTGTGACCGCTTCCGACACTGCCCCTTGAACATAACCGACATCATTTGTGATCCGGGACATGAGGATGCCCGTGGGATTCCTGGTGAAGAACGAAAGGGATTGCATCTGCATCTGCCTGTAAAGCTTGTTTCGCAAGTCCGCGACTATGCGCTGTCCGATAAAACTCATCAATATCGTCTGCCCGTAGTTGCAAGTTCCCTTTATCATGTATATGACAATAACAGCGATAGGCATCAATATCAGCATATCAGCATTCTTCTTTAGAAAGATCTCGTCAAGAGCCGGCTGCACGAGAAAGGCGAGCGCCGACGTAGTGGCGCCAACCGCCAGCATACAGAGCATTGCCAGGATGAACTTTGGTATGTGTGGTCTTGCCAGTTTTAAAAGGCGCTTGAAAATATCCACTATGAATAAAATCCTGAATATGAGTTACAAGTTAAAAGTTAAAAGTGACTAAAGTTAAAAGTTATAAAATTGTTTTTAACTATTTTTGCCTATTGAAGTGAAGATTGCAAGTAGTTCGCTACATTCCTTAGTATTCCGGCATTACCTTCTCATGGTTCAGCCACTCTGTGTCCATAATAACCTCAAGCCAGTATTGTGTTTCACTCGCTTCACTCTCACAAATTTTGATTCTATTTCTAAAGTCTGCCTTGCTCCTGGCTCTATTAGCTTCACGATAATTTGCACCGATTGAGGTGCCGGATTTAGTCATCTGCTTGCGTATCACTAGGCTCTCCGGTGCATTGGGTAAAATTGATGACAGTTGGACAATTCTCACACCAAATTTCAGTGTCCGTTTTTCGAGATCTTGAGCAAATTGCTTATTGTTAACTTTAGTCACTTCCAACTTTAGCTCACTTCCAACTTTAGTCAATTTAGCTCACTTCAACTTTAGATCATTTCAAACTTTAGTTCACTTTTAACTTTAGCTCACTTCAAACTGTTTCGTATTTATCATTTCGTATGCCAGGCGGGCGGTCCTTTCAGCAGCGCCCGGGCTTCCCAGCATATCCCTTATTTTTGACAGTTCTGTCTTGATATCAGTCATACGTTTGTTGTCAGAAATTATGTCCATAACCGTGGCGGCTATCTTTTCCGGATTGGCATCGTCTTGGATCAATTCCGGGACGACTGTCTTTCCGGCTATGATATTGACCAGACCGATATGATCAATATTTATTACCATTTTTCCTACATAATAGGAAGGAGCAGACACTTTATAAATGATAACCATGGGTGTTTCCATCAACGCTGTTTCCAGGGTGGCTGTTCCCGATGCTACCATGGCAATATCTGTACAGGCTATAATATCATAAACCTCATCACGGATGACTTTCACTTTTATTGAATATTGCGAAATTATTTGTGAGACAAAGGCAATATCAAGTGTATCGGCCAGGGGCAGCACAAATTGTACGGGTTCGAGTTTCTTTTTGATAATCGCCGCTGTCCTGAGCATTACGGGAAGAAGTCTGCTGACTTCGGACTGCCTGCTGCCGGGCAGAATTCCCACTGTTGTTACCCCTTCCTTGAGGCCAAATTTCAGCATTGCCTCTTTTCGTGAGTATTTCATTCCGACCACATCCAGGAGGGGATGGCCCACAAATTCGGCATTGATACCGGCTTCATTATAGAGGCTCGCTTCAAAGGGCAGAATCACGGCTATTTTATCGACGGTTTTTTTGATTTGTCCGATGCGCCCTTTTCTCCAGGCCCACACCTGGGGGCTGATGTAGTAAAAGACCTTAATGCCATATTTCTTTGCCGCCTTCGCAAGCGGCAGGTTGAAGTCCGGGTAATCGATGAGAATGACAAGATCGGGTCTGTCTTTTTTCATGGATGCCTTCAGCTGAGACATAACTTTTAGTATCCATCCTAATTTAGAGACGACCTCGGTCAGTCCGACGACTGCCATATCTGCTGAATCTGCCAGCAGTTCAACACCGGCTTCTTTCAACTTCCTGCCGCCGACACCGTAGAATCGTATGGCGGGATCGATCCGGCGCATTTCCCGTACAAGGTTTCCTCCGTGCAGGTCGCCTGAAGCTTCCCCGGCCACGATCATGATCTGCTTTTTATTGCCGGGTTCACCGCTTGATTTTTCTTTGAGGGGTGTTTCTTCAGGATGCATGATTGATCACATTGCTGATATATTGAATTTCTTCTTTTTCCAACTCCGGGAACATAGGAAGGGAGAGTACCTCTCCGGCGCATATCTCACTGTTTATCAGGTTATGGCCGCTGATGTTCTGTCGGACAAACACATCCTGCTTATGGAGAGGCACTGGGTAATAGACCGCGGATGAGATATTATTGGTTTTAAGGGTGTTTATAATGCTGTCCCTGTTTTTTGAGCGAATCGTGAATTGATGATATACGTGTTTGCAGTCGGACATCTCGACGGGGAGCAAGACATCGTTCCTTTTGATGAACTTCCTGTATAGGTCAGCATTAATCCTCCGCCTGTCGTTGAATTCTTCGATCTTTTTCATTTTGACACGGACGATAGCGGCTTGGATTTCGTCCAGACGGCTGTTATAGCCTAAAGTCGAGTGATGGTATTTAATCGCGCTGCCATGGTTGCGCAGTAATCTTACCTTTGCGGCCAGATCCTCATTCCGGGTGATGATCATCCCTCCGTCACCGTAACCGGCTAGGTTCTTGCTCGGGAAGAAACTGAAGCAGCCGCAGTCACCTATGGTACCTACCTTCTTCCCGTTGTATGTCGCGCCGAAGGCCTGGGCGCAGTCTTCTATAATTTTAATATTATACTTACGGGCAATTTTGACTATCGGGTCCATGTCTGCCGGATGGCCGAAAAGATGGACAGGTATGACTGCTTTGGTCTTTCCCGTAATCTTCTCTTCTAATTTAGAAGGGTTGATATTGAAGGTTTCCGGCTGAATGTCCACGAAGACGGGTATGGCAGACAGGAGTGATATAACTTCAGCAGTGGCAATGAAGGTAAAGGGCGTGGTAATAACCTCATCTCCCGGGCCGATTCCGCAGGCCCGCAGCGACAACAGCAGGGCGTCGGTTCCGCTGGCAACGCCGACAGCATGCGGGATACCGTGATACGCGGCGATTTCTTTTTCCAGTTCCGCTACATTCGGCCCCAGAATAAACTGGGTGCTGCCAAGTACATCTTGTATTGCGGCATCAATATCTGTTTTGAGAAGTTTGTACTGTCTTTGCAGGTCGACCATGGGTATCATGGCAGTATCTCCCGCGCTTTTTTCGCCTTTTCGGCGATGAGAAGAGCCAGTTCGAGGGCATCTCTTCCTTCCTTCCCGGATATGGGAGGCGGATTCCTGCTGATCACCGCATCAACAAAGGAGCGGATCTCTTCTTCCAACGGGTCAAGTTTCTTGACTTCCACGGGGTTTCCGCTGATTTCAACTTTTCCACCGGCCCTTTCTCTTTTGCTCAATGAGACCAGTTCACGCTTTTCATAATCAACCGCGTGATATCCCTCCAGACCAAAGAATCGAATTTTCTGCATGGTCTTCCCTGTTATTCTGCTGGCGGTTATGTTGGCCACACAGCCGGACTTGAAAGTGATTCTGGCGTTGGCTATATCCACCTTGTCCGACAATACCGATACACCGACGGCTTCTACATTCTGTACGGGTGATTTGACAAAGTGCAAAATAATGTCGAGATCATGGATCATCAGGTCAAGTATGACATCAACATCCGTACCTCGTTCAAAATAGGGATGAAGGCGGTGTGTTTCAACGAAGAGCGGCTTTCCCATAACCGACTTCAACGCAACAATCGCCGGATTAAATCGCTCCAGAAATCCTATTTGGAATATCGATCCTTTTGCCTCGGCAACGGCTATAAGTTCATCGGCTTCTTCAATGGTGGCAGCAATGGGTTTCTCCAGCAGGACATCGACGCCTGCTTCTAAGAAAACTTTCGTAATCCTGTGATGGGATACTGTGGGAACAGCAATGCTAACGGCATCAACCAATCCTATCAGCTCATGGTGATCGGACAAAGCCATGCAGTTATAAGTTTCGGCTGCCTTCCGTGTACGCTCAGCTATGATGTCCACGACACCGACGATTTTACAATTAGATAACTGGCTGTATTTTTGCAGGTGGTAGTTGCCCAAATGACCAATTCCAACCACCCCTATCCTGATTTTCTTCATACTGCACCGTGAGAACTTATAAATCCTAAATCCGAATATCTAAATTCTAAACAACTTATTTGAGACTCTTTGGTCATTTGGATTTTGTCATTGTTTAGGATTTAGGTTTTCGTGCTTAGGATTTTATTTTCATCTACTTATTCCTCTTTCCGATTTTTCTATAAATTCAATAAACTGTCTAATTTCAGGCAAGTCATCAACTTCGCTTTTTACCTTTTCAATAGCGGCTTTCAATAGCAGAGACGATCGAAAAATGATCCTATAGGCTTCTTTCAGCGCCTTAATATTCTCTTCTTTAAAGCCTCTGCGCTTCAGTCCTATTATATTAAGGCCGTAAAGTTTTGCCCTGTTACCCGATGCCATGACAAACGGCGGGATATCCTTGGCCACTGCGGACATGCCTCCGATGATGCAATGAGAGCCTATGCGCGTGAACTGATGGACGCCCGTTAATCCACCGATGATTGCGTGATCTTCAACGTGAATATGGCCCGCCAGGTTAGACGCATTTACCATAATGATATTATTTCCCAGTTTACAATTGTGGGCAATATGACAATAGGCCATAATGAGATTATTGTTTCCGATAATAGTTGCACCGATATCGGCGGCGGTTCCCCTGTTGATAGTAACAAACTCTCTTATCGTGTTATTGTTTCCAATGATAACTCGATTCTTCTCACCTTTAAATTTCAGATCCTGGGGAATAGCACCGATTGAAGCAAATTGAAATATACGGCAGCCCTCACCTATATCCGAATAGGCTTCGATTACTGCATGGGGTCCGATGACTGTCTTTTTACCGATATTTACATCCGGGCCTATGATAGTGTAGGGGCCTATTTCTACCCCCTCTGAAAGGTTCGCCTCAGGTGAGATAATTGCAGTTGGATGAATGTTCATATCAAATTCCTTAAATTCTAAATTCGAATATCGAAATTCTAAACAAATATAAAATACGTATATCAAAGTTCCAAACGTTTTGAGCATTTGGGTTTTGATATTGTTTAGTATCTAGGACTTAGTGTTTAGAGTTTTTAAATTCTTTTCCAGTTCTTCTACTCTTTTCAAAAGTGTTGCAACAGTCTTTCTCATTTCCGGGAGATGTGAAACGCAGGCCTCGACTCGCAGCCACTGCCGGTGAGGCATATGAGGCGAGCCCGATACGATCTGGTTAGAGGGAACATCCTCATGAACACCAGACTGGGCGCCAACCATAACGTAATCCCCTATAGTAAGATGGCCGACCAGGCCTGCCTGCCCCCCCAGAATGACACTTTTACCCAGTTTTGTACTCCCCGAGATGCCGACCTGCGATACAATTACGGAGTTCTCACCGATAACCACATTGTGAGCGATTTGAACGAGATTGTCGATTTTTACATTCTTCTGAATCCAGGTCTTATCAATGGTACCCCTATCCACGGTAGTGTTGGCCCCAACTTCAACATCATCATCTATTTGAACTATACCTACCTGTGGAATTTTTATGTTCGCCTGTCCAGGTCTGGCAAAGCCAAACCCGTCACTTCCAATGACAACCCCTGCATGAAGGATGACCCTCTTTCCGATAATACATCTTCTGTATACAACAACGTTGGGATACAGGATCGAATCTTCACCAATAACGACATGACGACCGATACAGACGCCGGGGTGAAGGATAACCCCGCGTTCGATTCTCGCTCCACGACCTATATAAACATTTGGATGGATTGTAGCGTCCTCGGAGATAATGGCACCTTCCTCAATAAAGGTTTCCTTGCTTACCGTTGGTAAATCACGTTCTTCGGGATGAAAAAGTTCAAGGACCTTGCCGAGGGCGATATAGGGGTCTTCAACAATAATCAGATTTTTATCGGTCTTCTCCGTTTCCGGTGAGACCAGAACAGCTGAGGCATTTGTTGTCTCAAACATATTCCTGTATTTAGGGTTTGCGATAAAGGTAAGATCACCCACTCCGGCCTCATCGATTCCGCGGATATTTTCGATTACTACCTGCGGGTCTCCGCTGACCTTACCATTTAAAAAAGATGCAATTTCAATCAATGTCTTCTTCAAAACGTCATCCTGATTTTTAAGGTTTATGGTTTATACGTTTTATTGAGCTCTTGAATAACACGATCTGTCAGCTCGTTTTCTTTTGCATAGTAAGGCATCGGAATACTGCTCAAATCAACAATCATAGTATATTTATCTTTGTCGCCGATGGCTTTCACCACCTTAAGGATCTCAGGAATCATCTTTTTAGAAAGTTCCTGATCCCTTGCCTGCATCTCATCATTGGCATCCTTGACCTGCAACTGGTAGTCCCTGAATTTCTTCTGGTATGATGCCTCTTTTTCTTTCATGGCTGCTTCAGTAAGCACCGCTCTCTGTTTGTCGAGATCTTCTTTCAGCTTCTTCAACTCTGCTTCCTTTGCCTGTATCTGTCCTTTGTCCTTTTCATAGAGCTTGTTCAATTCTGCGGCAGCCTTTTTCCCCGCATTTGAATTGAGCATGATCCGTCTCATGTCGATGAAGCCTGTCTTTTCAGCGGCAACGGCATAAGAGCCATACAAAATAATCGCAAGAACTGTCATTATTGTAAAAAACATCAGGCCATTTTTTTTCATAAACTTTTCCTCCTTATTTATGTTACAAGGCATGTCTACATAAACATACCGATTGTAAATTCCCATCTGCTTGCAGGTTCAAAATCCTTTCTATCCAGGACATATCCCCATTCAAGACGCAGCGGACCGATGGGTGAGTACCACCGGACGCCGAGACCCGCAGTTTGCCTCAAGTCGTCCAAATGATAACCGCTGTCCCAAGCATTTCCTGTGTCATAAAATATTACCCCTTTTATACCGGCATTTTTAATAATAGGGAATACAAATTCAGCAGTGAAACATAACATTGTAAAACCGCCAAGGGGGTCTCCCGTGACAGGATCCCTTGGCCCTACATCCCGTAGCCCACGCAGAGAACCTAGTCCTCCCAGATAGTAACGCTCATAAATGGGGACCTCCTTCACATCGCTGCTTCCCTGTATGTATCCGCCTTGCCCCTGCACGGCAAATACCGTATCCAGAGGCAGGGGGAAGAACCATGTGGATTTTACCCCGTATCTGATAAATTTTTCGTCGCCTAGTAGAGGTCCTCCTACGAAATCAACACCGGCAACGTTTCTCGAGCCCTTTGTGGGAAATATATAGTCGTCAGTCGTATCCCTCCTAATACTGGCGGATAACGTACTGCTCGTTGTTTTCCCTGCCTGATCCTTGATTAACTGCGATGCCGTATCCAGAACATCTGTGACATTGAATGAAGAAAACTTATATCCTATGTAACCCGATACTCCTTTCCCAAGGAAAGAAAGAGGATAACCAAACGTCATTCCAAAACCCGTTGTATATAAATTATAGCTGTCGTACTGCCGATATGAATTCCAGAGGTCGAATTTACTCCATAGAGGAATATCAAACAGCCATGGCTCTATGAATGAAAGTTCATACAATGATGATACCCCCCCTAGACTCGCCTTGAGGCTTAAAGTCTGCCCCCTGCCAAAGAGGTTTTGCTGGGAAATCTGGGCAGTACCAATGGCATGATCTGTGGCACTATACCCGCCACCGATACTGAACATACCGGTAGGCTTTTCTTTGACACCGATATTGACATCGGTGAGGGTTTCATCCGGCCCTTTTTCCGTCTGAAAATTGACTTCTTCAAAGTATCTCAGCTGGTTAAGATTGTTGTAACTTTGCTTAAGCTTGCTGCTGTTGTAAAGATCTCCTTCGTTAATGGATAACTGCCTTCTTAATACTTTATCCCGTGTTTTTGTATTACCCGTGAAGGTTATCCTGTTGATGTAGACCTGATTACCTTTTTTAATATTGTAAGTAACGTCGACAGCTTGCTCTTTTTCCTGAGGAACAGTGCGGGGTGCGACATCGGCATTGGCATAACCGTCGTCATTGCAGACCTGGCTGAGATATTCCATATCCTTGATGATTGATTCCCTGTTATAAAATTCTGCCTTGTTTATCTTTAATTTATCCAGGAGTTCAGCCCGGGGCACTGATAACGTGTCACCAGTAATATCAACCTTGCCGACTTTGAATTGTTTACCTTCCACAACCGGTATTTTTATATAGATGCCCTTTCTGTCATGGGTAATTACAGGTTCACCGACCTGGACATTTATATAGCCGTGATTGAGGTAAAATTGCGCAATCTTATTGGTATCCTGCTTTAATTGATCTCTTTTCAATATACCTGAGTCGGTAAAAAGATAGAAAAATCCTTTTTCCGTAGTTGTCATCAAGTTTTTCAATTCTTTATCGGTAAATACCCGGGTTCCATCAAAAGAGATTGTTTTAATATAAAGTCTTTCATTCTCCATGATGTTGAAGGTAACGATAACATCTTTTTCACCTTCTTTGCTGACTTCATATTTAATCTCCGCGTTGTAGTATCCCTTGCTGTCATAAAGGGCCTTAATCTTTTCTATACTTGTGGCAATTTTCTCCGGGTTAAGAATCTGCTTAACTTTAAATGTAAGTGCATTTTCAATATCCCCTTTATCAACGCCTTTGTACCCCTTAATTCTTATCTCTGAGATAAGGGCTTTTTCCTTCACAATAAAAGTGATGATTTTCCCATCTGGAGTGTTTATAATATCAGCAGCTACGTCATCGAAATATCCCATCTTATAAATAGCTTTGATATCAGTGGAAAGGTCTGCTTCTGAAAACAGGTTACCTTTGGCGGTTTTCAAAACTTGATTGATAGCACTGCTCTCGATTTTTCGGTTACCTTTAAATTCGATTTTTGCTATCCTCATACCCGACGCTATCTTAATGATGATGTTTGTCCTTATCTGTGCGGATATGGAGCCAATGCTTTTTATGCCTTTGCCCTGGGCAAATATGGCCGGCAGGGCTCTCCCTTCCTTTACATCAATCACTCTCGCATCGATACTGATTTGCTCTCCAAATGCAGAGAGGCTTCCCATGATTACATAATCCGCCCCAAGTTCTTTACCTACACTAAGGGCGAGTTTTTCATCGATCTTTTTACCCTCGATGGCCTTGGCAAATGTACCTCTTTCAATAAGCTGAATGTTTTTTGATTTGACCAGTTCCGTGGAAAGTCCTTTATAAACGTCTTCACGCAGTTCGGAAACAGTGGCCTTACTGTATATTTCAAAGGGAAGAAGGACGATTTTTTTCACATCTTCCGCAAGGACGTTCTGATGATATATTAAAATGAATAAAGTCAGCAGTACGGCGGCTTTTATGAGAATATATTTTTTATTCATGGTAATCTCATAAGAAGTTGCAAACTTAGTTGAAAATGGATGACTTTGTAAAAAGCTCCAGAGGCAAGGCGCGCAAATCCCGAGGAATGAGGCGTACACAGGCGTACGCTGCAATGACGAGGGATGTAGCGCAACGCAGCATATGGATTTTTTACGAAGTCATAATTCATAGTTATGAATCTTCCCATCCCGCAGGCCTATCTTCTGCGACATCCTGTCGGCAAGTGATTTATTATGGGTCACGACGACAAGAGTAATTTGTTTTATTCTGTTAAGCTCTACCAGGATGTCTTCTATCTTCTGCCCTGTTTCACTATCGAGGTTCCCGGTAGGTTCATCCGCCAGGATAATTTCAGGCTCCATCATAAGAGCCCGTGCCACGGCAACTCGTTGCTGCTCTCCCCCGGAAAGCTCTCCTGGTTTGTGGGTCAGCCTGTCGCCGAGTCCTACTTCGTGCAATATGGCTTCCGCCCGATCCTTTGCTTTGCGGTGAGACAATCCATGAATCAGTCCCGGCATCATTGTGTTTTCCAGACTGTTAAACTCCGGCAGCAGGTTGTGGAACTGGAAAACAAAACCGATTGTTTTGTTTCTGAACTCTGACAGTTTATTCTTATCCCACTCAAAGACATTAACGTCATCAAACAGTACGACGCCGGATGTGGGGTGATCCAGTGTTCCTAAAATATGGATCAAGGTGCTTTTCCCTGCACCGGAAACACCGAGAATGGCCAATGATTGTCCCCGGCCGATAGTGAGGTTCAAGTCCTTTAAAACTTCGATCCTGTTTCCATCCTTTACGAAAGTTTTGTTTAAGTTATTTACCTGTATCATCACTCGTATCTCAGGGCCTCCGCCGGGTCAAGTTTGGAAGCCCTCAAGGATGGATAAATAGTAGAAAGGAAGCATATCAGCATAGTTCCTACAATAATTATTAAAACGTCGCTATAATTAACTTGCGAAGGCAGCTGACTCAGGTAATACACGTCTCCTGGCAGTATCTTAAAGCCGAAAAGATTTTCAACGAACACGGAAACCTTCTCAAGATTTAATGCAACAGCAAGTCCACCGATGCACCCCAGGATTGTGCCGACGGCGCCGATTGTCAATCCCTGATATATGAAAATCTTCATGATGCTTTTTGAAGTTGCCCCCATGGATTTTAAGATGGCGATGTCCTTGTTTTTTTCCATGACTATCATGATCAGGGTACATATTATGTTGAAGGCCGCAACCAAGACAATGAGACTGAGGATGATAAACATCACCCTCTTCTCGAGTTTTAGGGCGGCGAAGAGGTTCTTATTCATTTCCATCCAGTGCCTGGCCCAGAAAGGGAATCCAAGTTTCCTCTCTATGGATTTGGCAATGGCATTTGCCTTGTAGATGTCATCCACTTTTATTTCCAGGCCGGTCACCTGTTCTCCCAGACCGAGGAATTCCTGACAATCTTTCAGCGATATATACGCTAAAGTAGAATCGTACTCGTAGAAACCTGAATCAAAAATGCCCACGACAATAAACTTTTTCATTTTTGGGACCATCCCCATCGGCGTTGCGACCCCCATGGGAGATATTATGCTGACAGGCTCGAAAAGAAAGACCCCCATATTTTTTGCCAGTTCCTTACCCAGGACAATTCCGGGGAGCGTTGAAGCATCTTTGCTGAGCGGGAGGTCGAACCGATATTTCCCGGAAAGGTAGTTAATGTCTCCTTCCTGCATCTTTCCTAGGTTGATGACTTTGAATGCGCTGTCGGTCAACATTCCCCGCAAGATTACACCACTGGTATGCCCTTCATTTTTGATCATGGCCTGACTGTAAATGAATGGTGTGGAAGCAACAACACCCTTGACATCGGATATCTCATTCATAACTTTTTGGTAATCTCTCATTGCCCCGGTATGTTTCATCAAAACAATATGAGAATTTATCCCAAGTATCTTATTACGGAGGTCAGTTTCAAAGCCGTTCATTACTGCAAGGACAATAATCAGCGCGGCAACACCAAGGAAAATCCCGGCAACAGATATAAATGTGATGATGGAGACAAAGATCTGTTTTCTCTTGGCCCGGAGGTATCGGAGGCTGATAAAAAGTTCAAAGGACATCGGTTTTTTTTATTCTTCCTTGGTTCTCAAAAGGGGAAAAAGGATAACATCCCGTATGGAGGCGGAGTCCGTGAAAAGCATGACAAGCCTGTCGATACCGATTCCTTCTCCTGCGGTAGGCGGCATACCATATTCGAGTGCGCGGATGTAATCCTCATCCATTTCATGTGCCTCGTCATGCCCGGCTTCTCTTTCTTTAAGTTGCATGACAAACCGTTCCTGCTGGTCAACAGGGTCATTAAGCTCTGAAAATGCGTTAGCAATTTCCTTTCCATAAATATATAGTTCGAATCTGTCAGTCAGCTCAGGGTGGGCAGGATTTTTCCTTGAAAGGGGAGAAACCTCGACAGGATATTGAGTTATAAACGTGGGTTGTATGAGCTTGTCTTCTACCTCTTCTTCAAATATGGCCATCATAACTTTTCCAGGAGGTTCATCATTTTTGATGTTCAGTCCCAGATCTCTGGCGTAAGCAACAATCCTGGCAGCATCCTCCAGTATATCAGCGGTTACCTTACTATATCGGATAAGTGCGTCTTTGACAGAAATACGTGGCCAGGGGGGTGTCAAGTTGATTTCAGTACCCTGGTACTGAAGCTTGAGGGAACCGAGAAGTTCTCTCGCAATGAGCGAAATCATCTCTTCTGTCAGCACCATCAGATCCTCATAGGTAGCGTAGGCTTGATAGAATTCCAGCATTGTAAATTCGGGGTTATGAATGGTGGAGATGCCTTCATTCCTGAAGTTTCTGTTTATTTCGTATACCCTTTCGAGTCCGCCGGTAATCAGCCTTTTTAGATAGAGTTCAGGGGCTATCCTCAGGTAAAAATCCATACCGAGGGCATTATGATAGGTCTTGAAAGGGCGTGCCATCGCACCACCCGCCTTCGGTTGCATCATGGGAGTTTCTACTTCCAGAAAATCGCGTTCCTCCATAAAGCGACGTATAAGTTGAATGATACGACTCCGCTTGTAGAAGACTTCTTTAACATGCGGGTTGACAATAAGATCGAGATGTCGCTGGCGATACCTTGTTTCGATATCCGTGAGGCCGTGCCATTTCTCTGGTAGAGGTCTTATAGCCTTGGACAAAAGCCTCAGTTCTTCGGCGTCAATAGTCAGTTCATTTGTCCTGGTTCTGAATATCTTCCCTGCAACAAATATAATATCTCCTACATCGAGTCTTTTAAATAACGAATAGGTATCTTCCCCTACCTGATTCTTTCTGATATAGGCTTGAAGTCTTCCTGTCCTGTCCTGGATCATCACAAAAGACCCTTTGCCGAAGTCGCGAATGGCCATCAACCTGCCAGCTATGGAAAATCTCTCCTTGACGGCCGCAACGGCGTTGCTATCCATCTGGGAAAATCTATCAACAATACAGGCAGTTGTATCCTTAACGCGGACGTCATTAGGATAGAGTTCAATACCGTCAGCCTTTAGTGATTCTATTTTTTCTTTTCTTTTCCTTAAAAGTTCGCTGTCTTCCATAAATAACTTGTCCAATTTAAAAAAGAAATCGGATTTGATTATATTTTTTTCAGAATTTAGTCAAGCATGATTTAAGAGATGGATTATTTCCTCGTTCAATTGAGAAAAGTTAATGAGGATTCAAGGGACCAAGGATTCAAATGGGCAGATCAAACTGTTGAAGAGAAGAACAAATGTCCATTAAAAAGAGGTATATATGCCGCATCAAATCTTGGCGATTGAAGAAAGAAGGAGGAATATAAAAGTGAAGAGGATTCTTCAAACACTTATAAGATCATCGAGCAGCAAACAATTTAAATGTCAAATCATTGAATGCTGGAATTCTTTCAAGATTTTTTTTTATGAGAGACTGCCTTCCCCAGTTTGATGGCGCAAAATTCTCCGCACATAGTGCATCCTTCTTCTTTTGCGCTTTTGCTCGTCTCAAGAAATTTCTTTGTTTTTTCCGGATCAAGGGAAGTTTTAACCTGACCCTGCCAGTCGAAATCCCTTCTGTAACGCGCCATCATTTTATCTTTACTGAGAGCGTCCGGGATTTCCTTGGCAATATCGGCAATATGGGCAGCGATCTTTGATGCGATTACGCCTTCCCGGACATCTTCGAGAGTGGGGAGGCGGAGATGCTCCGATGGTGTCACGTAACAGAGAAAATCCGCCCCGGCTGATCCGGCAATGGCTCCGCCGATGGCCGAAGTGATGTGATCGTAACCGGGAGCGATATCGGTTGGCAGTGGTCCAAGGACATAGAAGGGTGCGCCGTTGCACAAACTCTTCTGCAGCTGGATATTGGCTTCTATCTCTTTGATGGGTACATGCCCCGGTCCTTCTATCATGACTTGAACCCCGTAGTCTCTTGCCTGTTTTGCGAGCTCACCAAGAAGAATAAGTTCCTGGACTTGTCCCCGGTCTGTGGCATCGGCAAGACATCCGGGCCGGAGGCCGTCACCAAGGCTGAGAACCATATCGTAACGCTTGGCAATTTCCAACAGACGGTTATATTGTTCATACAGGGGATTTTCCTTGTCGTTAAATGACATCCAGTTCCTGAGTATAGATCCGCCTCTGCTGACAATACCTAAAATGCGCCCTTCTTCCTCTATGCAGGCAACACTTCTTCTTGTTACACCGCAATGAACAGTTATGAAGTCAACTCCATCCTCGCCATTTTCTTCAATAACCCGGAACATATCTTCACCGGTCATCTCCATGATGGCCTTTTTTGCCTCAACCATATCAGCAGCGGCCTGGTAAATAGGGACTGTACCGATAGGGAGCGTTGACGCCTTGATGATGGCATGTCTGATCTTTCTGATATCTCCACCTGTAGACAGGTCCATGATTGTGTCAGCACCGGCGGCAATAGATATTTTTACTTTTTCGAGCTCCAGATTGAGATCCACTCGGTCTTTGGATGTTCCTATATTGGCATTGATTTTTGTTTTTAGTCCCTTGCCTATGGCAAGCGGTGCTATGGTGTTGTGTTTTATATTACGAACCACAACGATAGTGCCTTTTTCGATACCGCTGCGAATGAATTCGGGAGGTACCCCCTCCATTTCGGCACTTTTTTTCATTTCTTCGGATATTAGGCCATTTCGGGCTTGCTCTAACTGTGTCATTACAAAAATTCTCCTAAAATACTCGGATCATATAAAATTAATATGGGGCATACCCTCTTTACTTTTAAGGATATGCCCCAAAGAAATGCTACAGATTCGATTTCCTCCGCTGGCATTACCCAGATCAGGTTCAAAGGGTATCTTCTCAGCCTGGTCGGCACCCCTGCAAAGTCTCTATAAAAGATAACTACTTCATTTATTTTATAAAATCAAGTACAAATTCATATCGCGCCTAATTTTACGTTGCCATTCAGTGTAAAGTTTTGTATGATCCTCCGCATCTCACGCAGATTCAGGGAAGGGAGACGAGAATGGTGAATAAGGCGTTATTAATAGGAAGACTGGGTGCCGATCCTGAGGTCAGATATACACCGGATGGCACAATGGTGACGAATTTCCGGCTGGCAACGGACCTCCAGTGGAAAGACAAGAGCGGCGAAAAGCTCCAGAGGACAGAATGGCACAGGATAGTAGCCTATGGAAAATTGGCGGAAATCTGCAGTAATTATCTTTCCAAGGGGAAATTAATATTTATTGAGGGCAGAATTCAAACACGTTCATGGGAAGACAAAGATGGTGTTAAGCGCTCCACGACGGAAATTGTTGCTGCAAATATGCAGATGCTGGATTCGAAGGGGCAAATGCGAAGCCCGGATACAACCGGTGATGATCAGGCTGCAGTGTCTCCGGGGATCGACCAAGCGCCGGAGGATGATGTTCCTTTTTAGTCTTGGCCCGGCTTATTTTTATCATCAATCTTTTTAGAATCGGGTGTTATATTTATCTCATCCGGTTCACGAACCGACTTTTTAAAGTTTCTTATACTCTTTCCAATGGCGCTGCCAATCTCTGGAAGCTTACCGGCACCAAAGACGATTAAAACGATAACAAGAATTACGATCAATTCAGGCATGCCTATTCCAAACATGTTTTCTTAACCTCTTTTGTTTTTAAATTAAGTGTCAAATTATTTTTATCTAACTCAAGTCCTAAGGCAGTTTTAAATGAACAACTTCCCCTCGCTTTCCCAGGTCGCCAAGAGATTTACCTTGGAACGCAATATCAATACCGCCGGCATTGCCAACATCGATCAGGAAATGGGATCCAGATTTTTCAATTTTTTCGCCTGGCTGCAGTAAGACTTCGTATGGCGGTTCCTCATCTGCTGTAATTTTTAACCATGTGAGCTCCTTAGCCTCCATAACTATTTGATACGTTCCGGTGATCTTCCTTTTCTGTTTACTGGTATCCTGAGATGTCTTGCCTTGTTGAACGGCCGGTTTACTCTCCTTCACGTTGGCAGGCGATTGTGCCTGAGGCGAAGCGGGTAACTTGCCGGCTTTCTCTTGAGTTTTTTGTGCCATATTTGACTGATCAGCTGTTTCACTTTTGACTTCTGACTTTATATCATCCGCAGGTTTTAAACTGACTGTCTTCTGTACAGGTTCACCGATTTGATTTTTCAAAATATCGATGTCTGATTTATGGGAAGATAGTGTTAAAGCAACAAGACCGGCAACTATAAGAATAAAAAATCCCCACAAAAATGACTTATAATTCACCCTTACCGGCTGAGGACTTTTTTCTTTTTCTACTAAATCCTTTTGGGAGGATTTAAGCGTTTCCAGGTATTGTTCATAACGGGATATAATTGGGCTGCTTTCAACTCCTAAAATTTTTGCGTATATTTTAATGAAGGATTTTGTAAAAATCGGCGGGGGCAGCAGTTGAAATTCACCATTTTCAATGGCTTCAAGATTCGCTATACTTATGCGGGTGCGTTCAAATATGTCCATTAAAGTGAATCCTTTGGATTCTCTTATAGATTTGAGGTCTGGTTCTGTCGCGTTTAAATCTTTCTGTGACTGTTCCGGACTCTCCGCATTTTTTAAAGTTTCTGTCATAAAAGATGACTCCATTTAATGGAAACCGGCGAATTATACATTTGAAATAACTACCACCAATTTCATAGACATGCAACAGAAAGATGCATCTTTCAAAAGACGGGAAAACTTGATATACATTTCAAGATTCTCAAAAGCTGACTCAAAATTGATCAGTTTAAATCAAATTCAAAATTTTAATCACGTAATTCATAACAGGCATAAGTTCAGAATATGGATGATTATAAGAAATTCGCAATATCTGTAGCAAGGGAGGCAGGGAAATTTCTTAAGAAAAAGCTTAGTGATAAACACGTTATAGATTATAAAGGTGAGATTAATATTGTCACGGAAGCAGACAGGATGTCAGAAGAATTGATTAAATCCAGTATTCAACGGAAATATCCCCATCATGACATCCTTGCAGAGGAATCAAAAGATACTGCCACAGGTTCAGAATTTCGCTGGCTTGTAGATCCTCTTGACGGAACAACGAATTATGCCCATGGTTATCCCGTTTTCTGCGTATCTATTGCTTTAGAGGAAAAAGGCGAAATCAGTCTCGGCGTCATTTACAATCCTATGCTGGATGAGATGTTTGTAGCAGAAAAGGGAAGTGGAGCTTTTTTGAATGGTCGAAAGATCTCTGTTTCAAGTACAGCCGATCTTTCAAGGAGTCTGTTGGCGACCGGATTTCCCTATGATATCAGAGATGATGAGAATAATAATATCAATTATTTCACAGGAATGGCGATAAATGCCCAGGCGATTCGCAGAGCGGGTTCAGCAGCCCTTGACATGGCTTATGTAGCAATGGGCCGTTTTGACGGCTTTTGGGAATTGAAGTTAATGCCCTGGGATACAGCCGCCGGTCTGCTTCTCATCATCGAAGCCGGAGGAATGGTTACGGATCTATTTGGCGGTAATTTTTCCATTAATTCTCCGCATGTTCTGGCCACAAATGGAAAAATACATAACAACATGATTGATGTGTTAAAAAAAATTAATCGAAGCAGTAGTCAATAAATTAGACCTCACGTCTTGAGCTTCTTAAAAGATCAAAAAACATATGCTTCTTATTTATCCACCCCTTGTCAAACCTTGCGAACCGCCTGCAGGACTAGCGAAACTTGCAGGATCGATGAATCATCACAATATTCCGTGTAAGGTTATTGATGCCAATTTGGGAGGCATCTCAAGCCTCCTAAAAAGAAGCGGTTCAAGAATTAAAGATCTTCTTAGGGAGGAAGGAGAGAGCTGCAAAGAGTCATTTACGGTAAATACAAGGGATAAGTGGACTACCCGCTCATTTCGCTACCTGGAAAGCAACATTGCCGCCTTAAACAACTGGGAGGCCTACAAGAATATTGATCGCTATAGACGGACAGTAATTGACATCAACCGGGTTCTTGCGGTGTCTGCTGCCCATAGCAATGTGCGCATGAGTTTGTCTAATTATGTTGATCGGGATCTTTCCCCGGTCAGAAGTGCGGATCTGATAAGGGCTTCTGCGACGCCTGAGCTTAATCCCTTCTATGGGTATTTCAAGAAAATGCTTTTCACGGAGCTTGAAAAGGAATCTCCCGCTGTTGTAGGGTTTTCATTAAACTACCTGAGTCAGGCACTTTGTACATTCGCCATGATCGGCATTTTAAGAAGGGAGCATCCTGGCATTAGGATAGTTTTAGGTGGCGGACTGGTAACGTCCTGGGTACATCGGTCTGGATGGACAAACCCCTTTAATGGTCTTGTTGATGATTTTGTGACTGGACCGGGTGAAGGTAAGCTGCTTTCTATATTTGGTGTTCCACATGCGGAAAATAATGTAAGCCCGGACTATAATGGTTTAAGCGTAAACTCTTATCTCGCTCCAGGTACTATTCTGCCTTATAGTGCATCGAGTGGGTGTTATTGGAACCGATGTTCCTTCTGTCCGGAAAGAGCGGAAGGGAATCCCTATAAACCCGTACCGACCGACTTGGTAATAAAAGATCTCTGCAACCTCACAGAAAAAATGAAACCTGTCCTTATCCATCTGCTGGACAATGCCCTCAGCCCTGCACTTTTGAAGACCCTCTCTGAGTCATCTTTCGGTGTTCCCTGGTATGGATTTGCCAGGATATCGTCTCACTTGACAGACCTGGATTTCTGCCTAGCCCTGAAAAGATCGGGCTGCGTCATGTTGCAGGTTGGCTTGGAATCAGGTGATCAAGGTATCCTTGATAATATGCGAAAGGGGTTTGATCTGATGATGGCTTCTTCTGCCTTGAAGACCCTGAAAAAGGTCGGAATAGCAACCTATGTGTACCTGCTTTTCGGTACCCCCTCAGAGACGATTACAGAGGCGCGTAAAACCCTTGATTTCACAGCCAGGCACAATAACGAGATAGATTTTCTAAATCTTGCCATCTTCAATCTTCCCGCTTACAGCCCTGAGGCCAAGGAACTCAAAACCGACCAATTTTATGAGGGAGACCTGTCACTTTACAGTAGTTTTTTACATCCAAGAGGATGGGGGAGAAATTTAGTGAGGCAATTCCTTAGTCAGGAATTTAAAAAGCATCCTGCTGTTGTTTCGATAATGAGAAAATCTCCCTCGATATTCACCTCCAATCATGCCCCCTTTTTTATTATGAATCCACACTAATATTTTTTGTGATTGCATGTGATGCGGCATAACATGCCTTTTATATTGATTTATCTGAAACCGTCTATTAAGATTATAAATGAAAATTAAAGTACAAAGCTCATATGATTAGCATCCGTTTGTGTGATTGGGAAATTGGATAGACCATTTGGTTTTCATAAAAGGGATGATTGTGGAAAAGGTTTCTATTGTTAAAAGGCGGAAAAGGGTAGCTTCGGACCCGGGCAGAGATTGCCTTCCAGGAAATGGCATTCAAGTACTGAAAGAACAAGAAACTAATGATGGGGCATTTTACATAGATGAAATGGATCTAAAACAAGTATATCTTTTAAAAGGCGTAGAACCGGAAGTAATTATAGGCCTGTTAGATCTTTGCACAATATTGAAACTGGAGCCGCAAGAGGTTCTCATTGTTCCCACACAATCAAATCGAACTGTATATTTCCTCCTGGCCGGCCGATTGCGCATTCATCTGGATTCTGTTGACTCCAAACCGATTGTTATGCTCGATCCTGGAGAAAGTGTCGGAGAAATGTCTGTTGTTGATCACAAGCCGACTTCCGCATTTGTGGTAGCAGATGAGTCATGCGTATTATTAGCCATGGAAGAAGACACGCTCTGGTCTCTGGTTCAGGCATCACACGCGGCAGCCCGCAATTTATTATTCACTCTAGTGCAGAGATTACGTCATGCCGACGCCATAATCTCCGATAATATGGTAAGAGGAGTAAAGACGCCCTGAAGGTCTGTCGAAGGGGATTTTTACGATCCGCCGTCCTGAAAATATTATTGAATCAGTTATTGTCTTTGCTTCATAAACCCCTTCATCACAAATCGTAATGGAATTCCTCCCAATACACTTTCAATCGAGCCATTTGCTTTGTCATATGCTAGTGCTAAATGTTTGTTTTCTGACAAATTATTACTAACTGAAAAGCTCAAGTTTTGTGTTGATTTATCCGAAATGGTTTATTAGAATTACGCGCTCTTTGTAAGATTGAAATATAAAAAAAGCACATCCATTTATATGAAAAAACAATTAGATAAGTAGCTAACTTTATTGTGCTTTTCCCGTGGTAGGAATAATAGTGAAAAAATTTTCTATAGTTAAAAGAAGGAAGGAAGAAGCTCTGGAGCCTTTTGATGGGCAAGCTTCCGGAATTGGTACACAAGCCTTACCGGAAAGAGAGTTGTTTGAAGTTCCATCAAATGTGCTTAAAGGAATTCCCAACAATATGGGAAAAGAAACATATACTGAAATGGATGAAGATATTGACGAGACTATTTCTATCGATTTGACTCCTGATCAATATGAGCTCGTCAAATCAAGCCGCTATGTTAAATATTTCCTTAATGGTGATTCGAGCGGTGTTTCCTTAGACATGCATAAACGAAGAGACGGGCAGATTATCTTCAATTTTCAGTTCAGGAAAGTAGAAACCGTGAAAATGCTTAAGTCAGGTCATGTTTGCCAAATGTTGCAGATCAGTAAAAGCTCACTTATGAATCTCGTCAAATCGAAGAAGATTAAAAGCTATAAGATTGGCAGACTGAGGCGTTTTCTATTGCAGGATATCCTTGATTATCTTTCGAAAAGCGTGGAGGTTTTTGGAAGTTCCGAGGTTTAATACTCTTAATATTTCGATAGACTCATTGAACCATCGCGGAGGTTAAAATTTATGTATTACGATTATTGGGGTCTAAAAAAACCGCCCTTTGATAATGTACCGGACCCGACAATGTATGCCGAGTGTCATGTTTCGATGGAAAATGCAATAGCGGAAACCCTGTTTGCCATAGAGGAAGGGAATGAATGTGTAGCGGTGATTGTTGGTGATGTTGGTCTGGGGAAAACCCTATCCATTCGAATAATTATTGATTCTCTCGATCCCGATAAATATAAAATTGCACTGGTAACTAATCCCGATATGTCTTTTATTGAGCTTTTAAGGGAGATCATAGGCCAACTCATCGGAAAGCAGTGTGAAGAAAGAAGAAAAATTAATCTGCTCGAAATATTTAACAAGATTTTGTTCGATACTATAGATTCAGGAAGGAAGGTGTTGGTATTCGTTGATGAGGCGAATGCAATGTCTCCCGCTAATCTGGAAAGCCTGAGGCTTCTCACAAATATGCAGGAGGATCAGAGAAATTTATTTACGATTGTGCTTGTAGGTCAGCTCGAACTTGCCCGGCGATTGGAGCATCCCAAACGGGCGAATCTTTTTCAGCGTATTGGGACATTCAGCAGGATTGACAAAATTGAATCTGAGGATTTGGTGAAGGCTTATGTTGAGACGCGGCTGAAGCTGGCTGGCGGACTAAGGCCTATTTTTACAAATGATGCCTATGGCTTTTTATGGGAATATTCCGAACGCGGTGTGCCCCGTCTGATAAATAAAATCAGCAAATTATCATTAAAAGCAGGGGAAACAAATCAATTTACTCAAATTTCCGGGGAAGTTGTTCATCAGATTGGTGAACGCTTCCGGCATCTGGCAGGGCCGGCCGTTCAGAAGAGAAAACCGCGAAAGAGGGTTGAAAGTGATGCTATGGAAGAATCGGTTGATGATAAGACATTAAAGGCATCCATCGATTCCTCTGCACTTTCAGTAGAAGCTTTTATGGATCGGCGCCAAACCGATGATTTTCATGAGGAAGAAAAAGTTGAGACTGTAGAAGAGATAGCAGAGTCTTTTACAAAAGAAGCAGAACAGGAGAAAGAGAGGGAATTTGCAGAACAGGTTCCTGCGATTGAGGAGATGCAGGAAACTCAGACGGCAGCCGAAACGGCTGAGGAAGAGCCTGCGCCAGCGGCAATGCCGGAGCCTAAGGCAGCGGCACCAGCGATAAAAAAAGAAATTTTAGAAGAAATGGATGTCGGTGGTTACAGGATATCAATAAACGTTCCGCGTCACATCGTTGAACAAACGCAGTCAACTTCGCACGAGCACCGGATAAGAGTAGCCGGGGCTCTGGCGGCACAAATCCTGAAAAAACATCCGGAACTGACAACTTCCTCGGTAGATGATCCTATTTCTATATGGAGTGATATACGGGAGTTCATTGCAAATAGGCTTAGATAAGGAGGAAAATAAATTCTCCATAGATATCTTGCACACAAAAACCGGGATTTTTTCCAGCGATTACAAGGAAATGGGATAAGGTTAATCAAAGTCTAGGGTCACATTCTAATCTTGAATAAAAAATAATCCATTAAAAAAAATCAAATGTTTCCACATAGACTTTTATTCCCATTACTACATATTTCCCTTTGTAATTTCCTCTAGCAGTTGCTTAGCTCTTGACTTTTGTGAATTGATGGAAAGTGCAAAATGAAGCCTGCGAATAATTCCTTCTTTATTTACACTACCCGGGTTTGATCGATACTGGTTATACTGAATTTGCGCTAGATTAACGTTGGCTTCCTCTTGGAAAGGATTTAATGCTAGGGATTTCTGGTAAGACGTGATCGCATCCTCATAATGTTTTGTAATTTCGTAAATAGACCCCAGATTATTCCACGCTTCAGAGTTGTTAGAGTCAAACGTCAGTGCACGCTTAAAGAATTCAATGCCCTTCTCATAGTCACCTAACTGAACATACAGGTTTCCCAGATTAAAAAGGGCCTTTTCATGGGAGGGATTTTTTGCCAGAACTTCCTGATACGCCTGTATTGCTTCGTCAAACATGTCGTAATGATCGTACAGAAGGGCCAAAAAGAAGCGGGGTGACTCAGCATTTGGGTCTGCTTCAATAGCGTTTTTATAACGCTCCTCGGCACCGTGATAATTTCCCTCCAATTCAGCGATATGCCCTAAATTAATTATGGCTTCAACATTTCCCTGGTCCAGAGCTAAAGCTCGTTCGTAAATCTGCTTTGCACTTCCCAATCTGCCCATTTTCTCATATACATAGCCGAGGTTATTATACGCCTCCGGATTGTTCGGTTCCAGTTCGGTTACCCTCTGCAGACATATCAGGGCCCATTCATAATCCTCCCTGTGGAGGTAAATGAACCCCAGATTGACGTATGAAGCTGTAAATGTTGGATCAAGGATAATACTTCTTTTGTAGGCTTCTATAGCCTTGTCGGATTGAGGGTCAATAAGGTCGGTTCTACATCCTTTCATGAACCATTCTCTGGCAGAAGTTTTCTGATTCATTGAAACAGGCACCTGTCATGAAATGAAATTCGCTCTGATATATAATGTACGATTACCTATCAGCTATTTTAAATTCTTGTCAAGAGGGAAAGGCCTTAAATAGTTTAAATGTTTTTGTAATTATTTTGCTATTTCGTCTTCCGTAAGGTAACAGGCCGGATCTGGAGCCCAGATGTCTCCCGTGACTGCCTCTGCCCTGGCCCGGAAATTTCCTCCGCAGATATCAAGCCAGCGGCAGACGGCACACCTCCCTTTCACATATTTCTTTTTGTCTTTAAGTCGCATCATCAGTTCGTTTGATGTGTCAATCCAGATCTCACTGAACGGACGTGTTCGCACATTGCCAAACGATATGTCCCTCCAGAACTGGTCAGCATAAACTTCTCCATCCCAACTCACACAACCAATACCGATCCCGGAACTGTTGCCTTCATTTACTTGAAGGAGAGACAAAATTTCCTTTGCCCGCTCAGGATCTTCCTTCTGTGTACGCAGATAAAGATATGGTCCATCGGCATGGTTATCTACTGTAAGTATCTCTTTTAGCTTTCCCCGTTCGAAAAGGTCATGTGTTCTGTTCACGATGATATCAATAACTTTCCGTGATTCTTCGTGAGACAAGTCTTCTTCAATCAGTTTTGATCCACGTCCCGAATAGACCAGGTGATAAAAACATGCCCGTGGGATATTTTCCTCTTCAATTAGATCAAAAATAGCGGGGATGTCGGAAAAATTTTTCCTGTTCATGGTGAAACGAACACCTACTTTAATTCCCGCATCCCTGCAGATTCTGATCCCCTTGAGGGTCATATCAAAGGCTCCCTTAACGCCCCGGAAGCGGTCATGTGTTATTTTCATCCCGTCAAGGCTTACGCCGACATAAGAGATGCCTGTTTTTTTCAAAACGTCTGCCATTTTTTTTGTCAGCAGTGTTGCATTGGTTGATATGACAGCCCGCATTCCCTGGTCTAATGCAAACTGAACCAGCTCAGGCAGGTCCTCCCTCATTAGGGGTTCTCCGCCGGAAAAAAGAATTACCGGAGATCCGAAGGCGGCGAGATCGGAGATCAGCTTCTTCCCTTCCACTGTTGTTAATTCATTTTTGTACTGTACGTTTCGGGAATTGGAGTAGCAATGTATGCACTTAAGGTTACATCTTCTCGTCATGTTCCAGACGACAACAGGTCGTTTATGCTTCTCGCTTCCATAACGTAAAGCATCCATGGTTTCTGCTGCGCCACAATATAATCTTGAAATACTTATCATATATTTGCTTTAGAGCTTTCTTTCATACTCCTTACTCAAGCTAGCAAGGTAAGCTCCGGATTATGAGTGTGTACAAGAAGCTACCAATTGTGCCCTTTTCCCTTACCTTTACCCTTTCCCTTGCCCGGGCTTTCACCTGGCTCACCGCTCAGGACAAAATCACCGCGTTTCAGGGCGTGAAATTCAGGTGACCCCGGTTTGATACCAAGACTCTTGGCGATCACTCCCCATCCTTTCCCTCTGTTAGCCTGGTATACTTGTACGACCCTTTCGGGCGGCTTATGGGCAAACTGGCCTAGCTGGAAGACCATGAAGGCATCGGCTGGAGCGGAGACAGTGCCGATTACGGCATGAACCTGCGGCAATGGTACGCCGAACTGGGCGCTAATTTTTGCGGAAAAGCCATTCATATCAGCCCGGGCTTGAATATTAAGGTCGTTAAGGAAACCGTCAAGTCCTCCTCCGGCATTAGCCAGGCCGTTTAAGAGGATAAGCATCATCGCTGCGAAGATGATTTTTTTCATCGAGATCCCTCCGGCAAAAATTGTAATTAAGAGCATTACCTTTCAAGGCTTAGAAGTATAGGGAAAAGTACTCTTGTATGTCAAGGAAAAAGGGGCACAAGATGTTGTGTAAACGGCACTATCTCACAAACGGCATGGCGGAAATTTTCGTTAAGATTAATCTGCAGGACTTGGAAGGAAGATTGAAGAAACGAGCTATATATGGATTTCCAGCTCCCGTTTTACCAAGCGCCTATCCGGGAAAAAGACCTGTTCGTTAAGTAATTCCCAGGCTCGTTCCTTATTGAAATCGGAAACACGTCCATCCTTGATATCTATGACGCCCTGATTTCTGAGATCCCATAATACCTGCTGAATCTCAAATGGGTCTTTTCTGGTGTATCTCGCCAGATCATCAAGAGGGTCCTTGTTGTCCGGCAAGGGCCATTCGTAACAAAAATAGAGAACGGAAATCAGACTAACCCATGACTGGGTGAGTTCTCCGAGTACTGTACCTGTCTGCTTGATTCTGTTTGAAAATTCTTTTAGCATATAAAGGGAAACCTCGCCGCTTTCCCGTAAGAGATTGCGAAACGTGTTACCGTCAATGACAGCCACATTGCTGTCCTCCGTGGCTTGTACTGAAGCGGTACGAGGTGCATCGATCAATGCTGCCATCTCGCCAAAGTACTGTCCGGGGCCCATTTCAGCAAGCGCCTTTTTTACCTGGCCGGTGATTTTCTCCACGCGTACATTACCCATGAGTATGTAGTACATTTCTTCTCCCGTATCTCCCTGTCTGAAGATATAGTCACCTTTGGGATACATGCGTCCAAATTTCCTGAACAGGCGTTCTTCTATTTTCATAAATTTCTTTCCGGGCTTTAAAAAAGCCTTTTCCAGGAGAATCAGATTCCTTCTCTGGTAAGAGGAAATGAGCTCTGCGCAGAATAAGAGGATCAAAGCCACATAAAAAACCCAGATTACAAGTATGACTACGGTTTCCAGGGAACCGAAGATCACATGGTATCTGGCGTACTTGGATACATACCAGGTGAAAAAGTGTTTGGCGATTTCCGTTAAAACGGAAAAGATGGCTGCGCCGGTAAACGCACTGACCAGAGTGACTTTTACTGTAGGGATAACTTTATAGACGATTGTAAAAAATGCAACTATCAGAAGGTAAGGCAGTATATAACGAAACAGGGCTCCGTGCAGGACGGGGAGGATTACAAACTGTTTACCGGAGAGCAGTGGTTGCTCCGCAATGAGTGCTGACATATAGGTAATTCCCACACTGGCGATGCCGACAGTCCATCCCATAGGAATCATCGAGATGGCAAGCAGTTTGGATACAAAATAGTTCCTATACTTCCTTGAACGGAAAATGATGTTCATAGCTTTCTCTATGGCATTGAAGATCATTGCGGAAAACCAGATCAGACTGAGGATTCCAACCCAGCCCAGGACATGTTTTTTTTGCTCGATATGGCCAAGCTGTTTAAGGAGGGATTCCGAAAAGTAGGGGTGAAATCCTTGAATGGTTTCGATCAGCTCATGCTGAACAAAGGGTCGCGTGCCAAAAATGTAGTTTGCCGCAATCATGGTTAGTATAAAGAGTGGAATAAAGGATAAGATCGCATACAGTGAAATAGCCGCGGCCTGATTGGCATTGCTGTTGTACTTGTAATTTTTGATTGCATCCCACAGTATGTCCCATACGGCGGCAAGGATCAGGTGTGGCTTCTCCATCCTATTTTCCCATCTCTGATATGTTTGTCTGGTTTTGTCGGTCATGTGCTGACACTTTCAGGAAATGTCTGTACAGCGGGTACTATTCATATTGTTTTATGTGGAGAAATTCCACGTGAGCCGAGGCAAAAGTATAGGGTAGCGGTATGGGTGTGTCAAGCGCAAAGAAGTTCAGAATTTAATTGAAAAGGTATCTTGTATCCTGTAATCTTCCCGGCATGAAGATTTCAAAGTTTATCGCGATTGTCATTGTCATACATGTTGCCTTGTGGGCTTGCAGCCAGAAGGAACAGGATAAAGTCGATAGGAACCTTGCCGATTCCGGGCCTGCCTATGGGGACATCATTGTGGAGGGATCCAGCGGCGATGCCAGTAATCTGATACCCATTTTATCTTCAGACAGCACGTCCCATGGTATAGCCTCTATGGTTTATAACGGTCTGGTTAAGTATGACAAGGACATTAATATCGTAGGGGACCTGGCTGAGTCGTGGGAAATCTCAAAGAGTGGGCTGGTGATTACCTTTCATCTCAGAAGAGGGGTGAAGTGGCATGACGGTTATCCTTTTACCGCTCGAGATGTCCTCTTTACCTATAAGGTTACAATCGACCCCAAGACGCCCACCGCTTATTCAGGTGACTTCCTTAAGGTCAAGAAAGCCGATGTCCTTAATGACTATACCATCCGGGTTACTTATGATAAGCCCTTTGCCCCGGCCCTTATGAGCTGGGGTACGCCTGTCTTGCCGAAGCATCTTCTGGAGGAAAAGGATATCACGACATCGCCCCTGGCTCGTCATCCTATAGGCACAGGGCCGTACATATTTAGGGAGTGGCTGCCCGGCCAGAAGATTGTCCTCGTCTCCAATCCAGACTATTTTGAAGGCAGACCGTATATTGACGGTTATATCATGCGGATCATACCCGATACGGCCACCATGTTTCTAGAATTGCGCGCAAACGGCATTGATCGGATGAACCTGACACCCCTGCAATATACAAGACAGACGGAAAATAATTTATTCCGGAAGAACTTTAACAAGTACCGGTATCTTTCTTTCTCCTACACTTACCTGGGCTATAATCTCAATAATCCTCTGTTTAAGGACAAGCGTGTACGGCAGGCCATCGCTTACGGCATCAATAAAGATGAGATCATCCAGGGTATTCTGCTAGGATTAGGCAAAGAGGCCACAGGTCCCTATAAGCCGGGCACCTGGGTCTACAACCCAAATGTAAAACAGTATCCCTATGATCCCGGGAAGGCGAGTGAGCTGCTGGCAGCTGCCGGCTGGAGAGATACTGATGGTGACGGTATACTGGATAAAGACGGCCAGCCCTTTGTTTTTGAAATTATCACAAATCAGGGAAATGAAATCAGGGCAAAAACTGCCGAGATTATCCAGAGGCGTCTGTCTGAAATAGGCATCAGGGTCAAGATCAGGGTCCTTGAATGGGCCGCGTTTGTTAACGATTTTATCAATAAGCGCCGCTTTGACGCAACAATCCTGGGCTGGACTATACCTCTGGATCCCGATATCTACGATGTCTGGCATTCAAGTAAGACAGGACCGCAGGAGTTGAACTTCATATCCTACAAGAACGATGAGGTCGATAAATTGATAGAAAAGGGAAGGGGCACCTTTGACCAGAAAGAGAGGAAAAAATACTATGACAGAATACAGGAGATACTGGCGGAGGAGCAGCCGTATCTATTCCTCTATGTGCCCGATGCACTGCCGATTATCCAGGCCCGTTTTCATGGTATTGAGCCGGCGCCCCTCGGCATCGGATATAATTTTATCAAGTGGTATGTTCCGAAAGAAGAACAGAAACTGGTCATGGAGAGATAATTTTTAATACCAGTTATTTCTAGTATTTTCTCAATGATTTTTTAATATTGCATTTTCATGTTTTCATGTCTTAAATGATCCGCGCATCGAAATGATGTCTTAGCAAGTGTCGCTGTAATTTTCAATAATTCAAAAAACCAATTCAGTTAACAGACCGTAAAACCAGAGTCTTGCAAATCAAGCTTAAGAGGTGCTCCATGAAATCAAGGAAGGGATTTACACTGGTTGAGTTAATTATAACGCTTGCCATATTGGCAATCATTGCGGGAATCGGAGGATTGCAGCTGCACAATTTTGTAATTAACAAAAATCTTGAATCGGCGGCAAGAGATATCGAGTCTGACTTCTTCGTATGCAAGGAAAGGGCAGTTTCTGAGAATACGCTATATAAGATCATTTTTGATGTTGATGGACACAGCTATACGATTCAACCCGATACACCGGAAGCTGTCACCAAGCATCTTGCGTCATTCGGACAGGATATCAAAATCGACAGCGCCAGCTTCGGCAGCGGGAGGACAGTTCACTTTCTTACAAGGGGAACCATCTCACCTTACGGTAATATCAAACTGAAAAACAGCAGACAATCCAAAGCTACGATAAAGGTAAATATAACAGGAAGAACATATGTTAAGCTTGATCCCAAATAGCAGGAAGAGTTATATTTAAGGACATATTTTGATGTCCCGAAAATTAATAATTCCGCTGAACTTCCTTTATCCAAAGCTTGAGCCCGACTCACCGCAATAATTTTTAGACAAATCATTAGGAATTATCACAAACACATAAAAAAAGAGGGCCGGAAATATAACCCTCTTTTAGAAGTCCAGTCCTGGGGGAATCGAATCAGAAGTGGTAGTTGACACCGATGACGATAATGTGGTTCTTGGCTGTCACATCTGAATCCTCCAATGAGTACTTGCTTTGAAAATACCTATATCCGAGATCGGCGGACAAGTTCGGCGTAATCTCAAAATTCAGCCCCGCCAGGATCTGCCAGGCAAATGCATTAGCCGATTCGTCAGCCGACCCTTCTATAGTGCTTGCTTTGAATGTACCACGCGACCAGCCAAGACCGAATCCCGCATAGGGATGGAACCTCCCTTCCGGGTATCTTGCCAGAAGGTTAGCCATCACGTTATGTGCCGAGAAATCACCATTGATCCCCGCCACATCTATGTCCTGTTTGGCCAAATAGTTATACTCCACCTCGCCAGCCACCCACTTGAATGTAGGGACGATGTATCCAAACTTTGCGCCGAGCATCCAGCTGTCTTTCATTTTGACATCGAAACGAACGACATCGCTGCCTGAGACTTCTAAGTCGTTTGGTATGACATATCCGCCGAACACACCGACGTAAAATGGGCCTGCTTCCGTCGCCTTTGCCGCAGGAGTTGAAGCGAGGACAAGAAACGCAACCAGAATAGGAACAAGAATTAAGTTATACTTTCTTCTCATAGGTCCAGTTATGTCCTGAGGAAACATCTGCATAAACTTCTCAGAACAGAATTGGTTTAAAAGATCATAATGATAGGTAGATTTGATACAATAAATTTATTAACATTAAAAATTAAAGTCAAGAAAATTTGATACGAATTGTTTTTTGACGGTGGAAATTGAGAGTGGTCATTCATGAAGTATTCCACGTGTTGAGGGCGTGTACATTCAGGGTATAAATAAACAATTCATTTCTTGATCCAATCCCTCCCCCCTAATATTCTGGCGACCATCATGCTTGATACGTTGTCGCCGATGGCATTCACCATGGTTGCTGGCGGATCTACAAGGGTGCCGATCATCGTAATGATAGGGAAGACCTCCGGGGGGAATCCGTATAAAGAAATGATCAGTATCTCTCCGACGACGCCGCCCCCGGGAATGCCGCTCACCACCGTGCCGCACAGGATGGCAATGCCGATCGCCGTGACCAGTGTCTGGGTTCCTGAAAAGTCCATCTGGAACAACCCGAACAAAAAGGCGATCTTTAAAATGGCGGCGAGACATGATCCTTCCATGTGGATAGTTGCGCCGATGGGGATGACGACCTCACTGATGTCTTTGGGAATGCCTGTTTTATTCGCCGCCTCAAGGTTTGAAGGAATGGTAGCCACACTGCTTGCCGTGGCCAATGCCGTGAGAGACGGCGGAATAATGTTTTTCCAGAAATTGCGCACACCGATCCCCCTGGCGGCAATGTACGCATAAAGGCTGAAGGCAAGAAAGAAATAGAGAATCGTAATGGGATAGTAGAGCGTCATGGCCTTAGCATAAGAACCCAATAGCTCAGGACCGTATACCCCGATGAAGTAGGCGAAGTAGGCGCACAACCCGATGGGGGCATAGAACATGATGTAGTGGATGACCTTCATCATTACCTCATTTGCGGAGGCAAGAAACGTGGCAAAGACCTTTCCCTTTTCCCCGACTGAAGATGTTGCAAGCCCGATGAGAATGGAAAAGATAATTAAAGCCATCATGTTCTTCTTTGAAAGAATATCCAGGAAATCAGGCATAGCAAAGGTGTTGACGATCTGCTCTGATGTCTTAAACTGCTCCAGACCGGCAGGGATATTTAAATCCATCTTGATTCCCTGGGCCGGCGGATAATACTGCACGGCAACAGCCATAATAGTCGAGGCAGCAATGCCCGTCAGGATAAACACGAACAACATGGCAGCGAGGATCTTGCCCAGGCGTCTGACATTGGACATACCGGCGACAGCGGAGGCGATGGAAAAAAATACCAGGGGGACAATAGCAGTAAAGAGGAGGTTCAGAAAAACATCCCCGAAAGGCTTAAAGATGACGGCTTCTTTTTTCAGGACTATTCCTAATACGGCGCCAATGCCGATGGAGACTATCAGCAAGATCGAAAAGCCGTAGGCCCTGAAGAATGTGGATGACTTGATGTTCATAATGATCCCTTCGGCATCTAACTTTCACACCGAAACTCATTTGATGACAAAATCAAAATAGGTCTCAGGAAATGGTTCATTCCTTAAGGTAAAGTGCCACCATTCTTTCTCGTAATTCCTGAAACCATGTTTTTCCATGAGGGCTTTGAGCTGTAACCTGTTCTTGCGCTGCACTTTCCCGACATTTCCGTTTGCAGTATGGGACAATTCGTGAAAACAATCAAAGCTTGTCCCCATGTCGATGCTGTTATCGTTGAATCGTTTCTCCACAGGAAGATAGCATTCAATGAGTTCATCTCCCGGCTTATATGCTGCTTGCGCCGGTACGGGAATGGATACAATTGTAATGTCAACGGAACTCCCTCTGCTGTGGCTCGATTTGGTGTCTATATAAACCCGTTCTAAAAGGTCCGGTTTTTCTATCGTGGGATAGAACTCCTTTTTTGTTTTTGTGTCCTTGACGTCCTTAGCCCACCGGACAAAGTGATCGACAGCTCGCTGCGGCCTATAGCAGTCATAGACCTTGAGAGATAAAGAGGATGCCTCAAGTTCTTTTTGAACCTTTGCAAGGGCCATTGCCGCTTCTCTTGTGAGGAGGCATTTTGGTGCATTGTAGCCGTCGATCCGCTCGCCGACGAAATTGTGGGAACTGTAGTAACGAATATCGAGATGGATGGAGGGGATTGCCTCTTTCACATCCACAAAGCCCCCGGGCATGGCGCTTTCACAGCTATCACTTGAGAGAAGAGGATGAACAATAATGATGATTAGGAGCAAGATCAGTATGAGCAGGGACTTTCGATTCATCTGCCATACCTATCGATCATTTCCTTCGTTCCCATGATAACAAGAGGTCTTGACGCCGGATCAAGCCACCGGATGACCCTGATGAGATTCTCTTCCGAAAGTGCTATGCAGCCTTCCGTAGGCTGTCCCGGACCTTTCCAGAGATGAAAAAAGATGGCGCTCCCGTAACCTTTGATGACGGGGTTCGTGTTGTATTCTACTACAATCCCGTATTTGTATAAATCGTCTTCCCGCCTCATCCTTTCGAACGAAGAGGCATTGGTTGCTCCTATTTTGACCCATTGGTTATAATCAGCGGCGTTTACGTCATCGACCCAGATGTCATCAAAACCTGCCTGCAGGTAGGACATCTTCGTCGGAAAGGAAGCCTCGTATCCGAATACTGTCCCAAGATGGTATACCCCTGAAGGAGTCCTGCCGTCTCCTTCTCTCTTTTCCCCCGGCAGCGCGAAACCATTCCTGCCTATTACGCCTTCCAAGATGGGAAAAGGACTATGCCAGCGGTTGTTTTGCTTTTCCAGAGCGAGAACCTGAACCTCAGCTGAGGCAGGGTTCATATTCCTGACAAGGAGAACCTGTGAGGATTTACCGAGCACATTTGCGGGGAGGTTTTGTAAGTCAATTCCTTGCGCATGCCGATCGTCTCGGAGAGTAGCGCATGCCACAAAAAGAAAGATGGATGAGAGGATCATCAAAGAAACCGGGAGGTGCAAGCTCATTCTCATGATTTAATCTTCAGGCGGCTGCGCAGGTAGTCTTTAAAATCTTTATAATTAACGGAAAGCTCAAAAGGTGAACCCCTTCTTTGCTCTATGTCCTTCATGCTCTGCGGCCGCTCGGGAACAATCCCCAGAAGCTCTTTTATTTCATCGGGAAATTTGGCCGGATGAGCTGTCTCCATGGATACGCATAACGGGAAATCTCCGTTTCGTTCCAGGTAAATCTCCAGACCCCGCCAGCCCACGGCACCGTGCGGCTCCAGGAGAACCTTGTACTGTTCATATACCCTTTTGATAGTTTTTCTTGTCTCTTCATCGGATATGCTCACGGAGAAGATGCGCCGCTTCATTTCTTCTTTATCAGGATATTTGTGGGTTACGCCCCCGCGATCGACTGTTCCCCCGTACAGATCAAAGAACCGGGCGAGGTTGCTTGGATGCCCGACGTTCATGGCGCTGGACAGGCATGCCCGGGAAGGTGATATCTTTTTATAGACGCCTGTCTCAAGAAATTTAGGGAATTCATCATTCTCATTGGTAGGCATGACGAGCTTCTTAACGGGAAGCCCCATCCTCCTTGCGTATTCACAGCCAAGGGCGTCACCGAAATTTCCGGAGGGAACAGAAAACACGATTTCTTCTCCCTTGTTCGCGAGTTGCGCATACGCATACACGTAGTAAATGATCTGAGGCATGATCCTGCCGAAGTTAATGGAGTTTGCCGAGGTCAGATTAAGCTCGGCAAGAAATGTATCAGAGAAGGCTTGCTTGACAAGGTTCTGGCAATCGTCAAACTTGCCGCTTATGGAAATGGCCTGAACATTATCGCCGATTGTGTCCAACTGCTTCTTCTGAATGCCGCTGACTTCACCCGCCGGGTACAGGATGTAGACATTAATCCCCTCGACACCCTTGAAGGCCTCACCTACAGCGCTTCCCGTATCTCCCGATGTTGCAACCAGGACATTCAGTCTTTTACCCCGATCGCGGAAGTGGCTCATCAAACGCGCCATCATCCGCGCGGCAAAATCTTTGAACGAGGCAGTCGGCCCTTGATCAAGCCGCATTATATATTTCCGGTCTATCACCTTTTCCAGCGGGACCGGGTAATTGTACGAGTCTTCCACTATTTTTTTGAGTACCTTGTCGGAGATTTCATCGGCCAGAAAGCCCTTCGCCACAAGCATTGCCGCTGAGGTGTAAGGCTTATCTCTCAAGGACATGATGCTACGGAGAGATAGCTTCGGGATAGAATCGGGCATGAAAAGCCCCTCATCAGGTGCCTGACCCCGCAGGAGCGCTTCTTTAAAAGTAACCATTCCCTTAAACGGGACAATCCCTGAGGCGCCGTCAAGATTTCTGTTTGTGCTGTAATAACGGATTTTTTGTGACATGGCGAAAACAGTTATCCTTATTGTACAATTCCACTATGTGATGTGTGTATAAACTACTATCACAATCGGCTTATTCAATCAAATCAAACCAACAGGCAAGGGGTAGGTCAGTCTAATTTTATAAATTGTCCTGACTTGTATTGCCTTGACAGATAACTTCGAATCTTTATTAACTGAAACTCTTCGGTGCGTCCACTAAATCGGGGAAAGACTAAGTTGTAATCTAGCGTGAAAGGTTAAAATTAAGAAACCGAGTCTTATGATAGCACTATTTGGTTTACTGATATGTTTTTCAATATCACCTTTTCGGATTACGCTTAGAAGGCGTGGTATGGTATACAATTATGCGTAAATTGATGAATTTCACAATAGACGTCTGGAATTGTTGGAAATATTCATTTCCTTTACAGGGATCAGATGAGGGGAGCTCAAGTGTCAATGTGAAAATATCCCGTTCGTGTCCTGCGTAATTTCCCAGTGAACCGGGGAAATAACCATACTTCTTCAAGGGGTGATTAGTATCTCTGCTTATCTTTTCCAGCCAATGTTCAAATGAATCAAGATCGGATGAAGGTCCGTCAAAATCATAAAACCCAAGCGGCGAATGCACACTTAGAATCTTTTGAGGCTTGAATCGCTTAATCAGCGCAATCTGAAAAAGCGTTTCCTGCTCGGAGCCGGGCTTTTTCCCAGGATAATAGCGTCTGTTTCCGTTATATTTCCCCTCCCACTGGCGCAACGCCTCAGCGCTCCAATCACGTGTGGGGAAATTCCTGTTTATATCAATACCATTTGCATTAACACGTTGTGCGGGTTTTGAGAAAAAACCATCCGGATTCACCAGGGGAGCAATAATGATGCATTTATTCTTGAAGAGTGAGGAATTATCTTTAATATAATGGGCAAATTTTAAAAGAACATATACTGTTGACAGCTCATCTCCATGAACGGCGCCCAGAAAAAGAATACAGTCTTTTTTTGAGCTTCCAAACTGGGCAAATATTAGTGGGTATTTATTCTGCGTTGTCCTGTAATACTCCCATTTTATCTCTTTAGGCTTGATGTCCGTCCAGCCATATTCAATACACCGCGATTCAAGAGCTTTAAGCAATACATTGATATTTTTGGGGGAACTTTCAAGTGCGAATGTCTGCGATGTAATTATAAAGGATAAAACTAAAAACAAAGAAAATGTCTTTATAAAAACCGTCATGGATCAGGCAAGCTTCTCCCTTCTCTTTTTTATATGAACTTGCTTTTTGGAGATTAAAGTATAGTCGTTATACTGTCGTTTTATGGCCGTATCTCAACAACCGTGCCATCGGGTACCAATCTGTCTATTTCCTCGATCTCTTCATCCGTAACAGCAATGCAGCCTTCCGTCCAGTCAAATTGTGTGTGGAAACGGTCGACCCATCCTAAACCATTTTTAATACCGTGGATCATGATATCGCCACCGGGCACCACCCCAAGTTCTTCAGCCCGCTTTTTGTCTTTTTCATTTGGGTAAGAAATGTGAAGAGATAAATGATATGGGCTGTTTTTGTTCCTTGAATCGATGACGTATGTTCCTTCGGGGGTTTTTTTATCGCCTTGTTTCTCTTTTGGACCAAGCGGGTTTCCCCCAAGGGCTATTTTGTACGTCTTTAACACCTTCTCCTTTGATGAGATCAACGTCAATCGTCTTTCTTTTTTTTCTATCAGAACTTTATCTGCCGATATTGTAAGAGCCTTGCTTTCAAGCTCTTCAATCTGTTTTTGCTGTGCAATAATCTCATTATCCTTGCTTTTAACCTCCTGTTCGAATACCTCAATCCGTCCTTGCTGCGTCGTAATCCTCTTATCCTTGCGGATAGCATCGTCGATAAGAGATATCATCACTTCACTGTCGTGCCTGTATCCGCTCCCCGGGTAATCCTTTATGAGTTTCTGAAAACATTCCAGAGCTTTCTGATAATCTTTTTGCTGATTTCTGGGAAACGCATAAATAAAACCCATCTCGAAGAGGACCCTGTCGCCTTCCGTAGGGTATCGTGCAATAATCTGCTCATATCTGCTTAGGGAGGCCTTGTAGTTGCCCTGGCTCGAAAAATCATTTGCCTCTTTGAATTCCGGACTGGCGTAAAAGTGACTGCACCCACACATTAGAATTGGCGCTATCATGATGCAGGCAAAGAGAAAGCAAAAATGCCCACCTCGTCTGCTATGTTCTTTATCCATATACACCCTCTGCATGCGTTTATAATATATTCCTCACGCCCGTCCTATTCCGGTTTAGGCTTTGATGATCGTCCTTCAGCTTTCAACTGGACGAAACTTCCTGGATGCGATTCTAATATTTTCTTTTCCTTTATGTAATTGGAAGCATCTTCAATACTCGCAAACTGTCCCGTTAATATCCTATACCAGACACCACGCTTGCGTATTTTAACTCTTTCCACGTAAACATCCGGCTGCTTCTTTTTCAGATCCGCTGCAAACGCCATCGCATCTTTCTTTGCTACTTCAGGATAAGATTTTATCTGAATAGCATATTTACCTTTTTTTGTAACTCTTAACGTAGCAATTGAAAGCAGCTCTTTAGTTTGACCATTAAATTTTTTCTCTTCGACAGGTAAGATTGCCGTTGACTGGACATTCTGATTCGCGGAAGCTTCTTTCATTACGCTTGAAGACAGTTGTGAAACTACAACAGTGGATTGTATGCTGGGCTTTGCCGTAGCTTCTTTCGCCGCAACTGAAGGTTCGATCAATATACCTGCTATTTCCAAATCAATTTTCAGGCGCTTGGTGGTATCTTTAGCCTCACTTATATCATTGAAAGGGCCAGCGATAACACGGTAACTATCACCCTTTGATAACACCCTTGCTGGTATTTGTGGCCCCTGGTGGTTAATCATGGCGGCAATCCTCACAGCACTAGTCTCATCACGCACTTCCCCTGCCAAAACATACCACGCATCCATTTTCAGTTCTGGAACTTGTGGCCTGCCATAAAGTTCACTTGGGTGATTGACCTCTATGATTTTTGCAGCTTTTCCGGCACTTCCTTGACGGATCTCAAATATAGGAATAGGAATCCCCCGGGCCTCGGTCAGTGTTTCTTTAACTTTGCTCCAGTCAAGCGTGCGTCCCGATTTCTTTTCAATATTTCTCAATTTTGCATATATCTTCTCTAAGTCAACAGCGCCCAAATCCTCCAACGGTGCATGAGCTTCTAGGTAAACCACTCCATTACGTTGACCTATGAGATACGGCTGGTTCACGATGAATACGGACGTATTCACAGGTGTGTTCTTGTAGAGCTTCTTCACATCTTCTGGATATAGTCTGATACAGCCATTGGTTGCTCTAAGACCAATGCTTGATGGTTTGTTAGTACCATGGACCAGATAAGTCCACTTACTTAAATATAGCGCATATTCTCCCAAGGGATTTTGAGGTCCCGGCGGAACCACAGCAGGCAGGGGATCTCCTCTTTCTTGATGATCCTTAAGAATTGAGGCAGGTACATACCAGGTCGGCCGGATCGTCTTGCGCGCAACATACATTTGACCCATGGGCGTGGCTCGCTCTGAGGTACCTATACCGAGCGGGTAGGTCGATACCATCACTGACTTACTATTTCCTCTAAATTGAAAGAGTCTCATAGCGGCTAAATTAATCACGATGCCTTCTCTAGGAGTGTCCGGCAGGATAAAGCTCAGAGGCAACATGATGCGCACCCCAGCCTCAGGCACCCACACATCTACCCCTGGGTTAGCCGCACTTATTGCGTTGCCTCCCAAACCGAAATGTCTCGCAATATCCGGCAGTGTATCTCCCTGTTTAAGCCTCATTACTGCCAGTCGACCAATGACGTTATCCTCCTTCTCAACCAAAAAATCATGTCGTTCGATCTTTTCTTCCGGATGGCCCGAAAATGACCAGAATTTATCTCGAACATTCTGCAAGCCACCGCATCCATGGAGAAAAACGATAAATATAAACAGAACTGCAAGACAAAGCTTGTTAAGTAGGGGTGAGAGGTCAATTCGGCACATGGGATCAAATAAGTTTCATGTTTAAAAAACTATGAACCTTCCTTCATTAAGACATTTGATTATATTGATGCGCACGGCTTAATTCCGGCGCAAGATTAATAAAGTTCAATTTAATGATACA
>Ga0335070_10000657_pt1 | contig 38993 bp, 30 predicted proteins | sample Lox_Sample_13_FD_206722 | JGI IMG/M metagenome (GOLD analysis project Ga0335070, IMG submission 206722) | Soil microbial communities from Loxahatchee National Wildlife Refuge, Florida, United States - Lox_Sample_1.3 | ecosystem: Environmental > Terrestrial > Soil > Wetlands | place: USA... | reverse complement strand
GCCGGGGATGACCAGCGGCTTGATGGTCGCCGGAGTGGGGGTGGCTTAGCTGAGCATCCTCTTTCAAGGGAGAAAACTGCCTGGGCGATTTTGCTAAATTCGCCTACCAGTTTTGGGACAGACACGCGTTGACCCAGGAATTGCCTACTGATAAAACCTGGGCTATACTGGTGTTATTGTGGGGGGCAGGATTGTATCAGCAGGGGTATACCGACAGGGAAAAGAGATGGCGACAAAAATAAAAATCAACCGCGCGCCGGTGCTGACCTTATGGGCCACCGTCGTTGCAGAACGGATGGGTTTTCCCGAGGAGGCCGCCCTGACCCTGGGCAAGGCACTGGCGGGCCTGAACGCGCAATCGAAAGGACAACGCCTGGGGATTTACGAGCCGGCTGAGGAAAAGCCAGAAAAAAAGGAGAAAAGAAAGGAGAGCGCCCAGCCGGCAGAGTCGGTGCGCATCCTCGGCCGGCCGGTGCCCGTCGTGGAGACCGCGCAGGGACTGCGCGCCACGGAAAGCGGCAGGCCGATCGACCCAGGCAGCGTCGAGCGCTACCTGGAACGCAAATTTAAGGGGAACCTTAACGATGTGAAGCAGGCGATGCAGGAGCTCGCCGGGTCGTTGGAGCCAGCCGCACTGGAACGGCGAGGATTTGGGTTGTATGAGGAGTTCCGTCCCGAAGTCCCGGAAGGGACGCGGGGTTGGGGAGCCACCGGAGAGCTTGACCTGGACCGGATCAGGGACCTGGAGAAATAGGATTAGCTACGATTCGCGCACAATCTCCGCGACCATCTGGTTGAGCGTATCCATATTATCCACGGTGAGATCGGTATCGGGCAGGTAAACGCCGAAGGTATCTTCGACGAATACCGCCACCTGGGCCAGCGAAAACGAATCGATCAGGCCCATGCTAATCATGGGCTCATCATCTTTCAGGGGGTAGTCCGGGCGGCGGATCAACTGGGTCAGGAGGTATTCGCGCAGGCGAGGTTTGATTTCAGCGGGATCAAACGGCATGATCAATCATCCTTCTCGTAAGGGTTGCCAGGGGTCAGAAGCCCTGATAAACAAAGCCAGACACATCGACGGCCTGGCCCAGGGAAGCCAGCACCAGCAGCACGGCCAGGGCCAGCAAGAAAGCCTGCGCCGGTCGGACCCACTTTAAGAATACCACATCATCCGCTGTGTGGTATTGGGCCCAATCGATCGCCAGGGAAAGCCCAATCGCGGCGAAGATCCAGCCAAAGGGCATGCGAAAAGCATTCACGCCGGGGCCGAGAAGGACCATCCCCTTCCAGTATTGCAAGGCCAGAGAAAAATCGTTGGTAGCGAACGGCACCCAGGCCAGCATCGCTAGCAGGAAAGTCAGCAGCGCGCTCGATACCTGTTGGAGCGCCGGCCGGCGGTTCTGCGATTGTCGCGGCCGGCTCCCCTGGACCAGGCGTTCCAGCGCCTGATATAGACCGTGCAGCCCGCCCCAGGTCACCATCCCCAGGCTAAAGCCGTGCCAGAGGCTGCTGACCAGCATGGTCGTCAGGGGAGGGACGACCAGATTGAGGGGGTGGCGTGGATTCGGCTGGCGGCGCAGCAGCGTCCGGCTGACCGGAAAGAAGATATAATCGCGCAGCCAGTTGGACAGGCTGATGTGCCAGCGGGTCCAGAATTCGCTGAACGAGCGGGAAAAATACGGCTGATTGAAGTTCTGGTTCAGCTCGAGCCCGAATAAGGCGCTGACTCCCCGCATGATGCTCGTGTACCCGGCAAAATCGTTGTACAGGATAAAGGAGTAAGCCAAAATCCCACCCCATAGTTGCAGCCCCCCATAGGAGAGTGGAGACTTGAACAGGTCCGTGGAGATCATCTGCTGCAGGGTCTGGGCGATCACCAGCTTGCGCACCAGGCCGGTGACGATCAACGCCAGGCCGCGGGTCACCGCCTGGTTATCCACACGGCGCGGGCGGGCCAGGGCAGGCAAGAAGCCGCGGGCGCGCTCAATCGGTCCCGCGGTCAGCTTGGGAAAATACGCCATATACAGGGCAAAATCCAGCGCGTCGCGCGACGCGGGGACCTGGCGGCGAGAAACATCGACCAGGTAAGAAATCGCCTGTAGGGAGTAAAAGGAAAAACCGACCGGGAAGAGGAAGCGCGTCCAGATCGAGTGCGGATTCAGCGCCAGGTGCAGGTCGCTGCCGAAGATCGACTGCCCATAGGTGCTGCTCGCCAGGTGGAAAAGAACCAGCGCAGCGACGTTCCAGAGCAAGCCCACGCTCAAGAAAGGGCTAGAGCGGGACCTGAGCGAGCGTGCACCGCCAGTCGCCGCTTCGCCCACGGCCGGGCGCGGCCGGTCGAGAACGTCCCGCTCGATGCGCCAGGCAAGAAAATAATTAACCACGGTGGTGAGCAGCAAGAGGGCCAGGTACTGCCAGGCCATGCTCAGGTAAAAAACGTACGAAGCCAGGAGGAGCCAGACATTCTGCGCCCGGCGAGTGAGCAGGTAATAGATCGCCAGGACTACCACTGTGAAGGCAGCAAACTGCCACGATAAGATATCCATGAATGGGTGCGCCTTATGATAGGTGTCGAGGATCCGGGCAGACCCTCAATGTTTCAGGGGGATGGAGACGCCGATTGGGTCAAATCGGGGATCTGACTCTGCATCTGGGCGTCGGCTATCTTCCCGCCCAGCCAGGTCGAAAAAAATGCAGCCCCGTCCTCGTTCAGATGGCGGCGGTCATTCCAACCGTCGGCCGGGACCTGGGGGGCGATCTCGACCTGAGTCTGCCAGAACGGCACCCCGTACTCTTCCGCCATCGCGCTCACCGGTTGGGTAAATTTTTCGTGGTAGGCTGATTCACCGCCCTCGATATAGTTGGGATAAAACGCCGGGTTGACCGGCATCTCGATGACGACGACGCGGGTCTGGGCGCCGTTCAAATTCAAGGCCTGGCGAAACCCATCCACGTCGGATGGGTTGAACTTGTACTTCTTCAGCAGAACCTCATCGAGCTGGACGAGAGGCGTGTGATGGTTGGGGAGGCGGCCGTATCCGAAACCGTCGATTTTGTTGGCATACTCCTCGATGACCACGCGGTTGCCCGGGTCCTTCCAGTTGGTCATCCCCAGGTAATAGCGGTATGCACTGGAATGATCGATCAGCCAGCCGGTATAGTTATCGTTTCCGAGCATATATTGGATCCAGGGGTTTTTGAGCAGGGGCCGGCTGTTCTCGCCAAACTGATCGCTGAAGTCGCGCGGGCTGATCCCGAGGAACATCAGGCGGGGATGGTATTTGGCCTCCAGGACCCGGGTGATGACCCCCATAGCCTCCCCGGTGAGCGTGCTGATACCGAAGTTATAGCACAGGATCGTCTTACCTGTCCTTTGGGCGTAGGCTTTGGTCAAAGCGACGGGATTAATCCCCCCATCGATTTGCGAGCTGCCCACGATCAGACAGTCGACTGCGCCATCCCGCTTGACCAGTTGTTCCAGATGGGCCAGCTTGACCTCGAACTCGGGGTTGGAGGCGCCCACACTGGGAGGCGGCATAACCTCGTCCACGAGGAGGGTGCGGCTAAACCCCTCTGAAAAGCCGAGCAGCAGGGGAAAAAGGATCAGTGAAAGGAGGAATGTATTCCCAAAAGGGCGAGAGATAGACAATGATTCAGGTTTAAATATCTTTTCAGGCATCCAACTGACAACTTTTCGGACCGGGATCTAAAAGCATTGCCATTGTAATGAGATTAGCCCAATTTGTCAAAAAGGCTCAATCCCACTTCATCTTCAGAAACACGTCTACCACCTGAGGATCGAACATTTTGCCGGATTGCTCGCGAATGTAGTCGCGGATGCGTTCGGGGTCCCACCCTTCCAGGCGGTAGGGCCGGTCCCCGGCCTGGAGAGCCTCATACACATCGATAATGGAGAAAATCCGCGCCGCGATGGGGATTTGCTCGCCGGCCAGCCCCTGGGGATACCCACTGCCATCCCAGTGCTCGTGATGGCAGTAGGGGATATCCAGAGCCGGGTGAAGATATTCGATTCGCGAAAGCAGCTCCCTGGCCACCAGGGGATGCTGCTTGATCTCATCCCAATCCTCCTGGGTCAACGGTTCTTTCTTGAAGAGGACTTCATCGCGGAACATCATTTTCCCGATGTCGTGGAGCAGCGCGCCGCGGCGGATGTGAACGATCTCGGTCTCGGGCAGCCCTACCGCCCGGGCCAAATCAACGGTCATATCGGTCACGCGGCGGATGTGGCCTTCGGTCACCTTGTCGCGCAGCTCCATGGCCCTGGCCCACCCTTCGATGGTCTCTTCGTAAGCTTTTTCGAGCTGGTCGTTTTTGCGCTGCAGGCTGCTGATCAGCTCGGCGATATCGATGGCGATCACCGCCTGCCCGGCGAGCATATCGCGGAAGTTTTCCCATTCCGGGTCTGAGACGATCGGGGTGCGATTGAAGATCTCGAGCACGCCCTTGACCTGTCCCTTATTCTCCAGCGGGACCGCGCAGTATGCGCGGAATTGCTCGCCGCGGTCGCGCATCCGCTCCTGAAAAACAGGGTCTTCGTTATCGAGGTTGTACAGGGTAACCACCTTGCGATCCATAACGGTGCGCAGCGCGTAGTGAGAAGCCAGCAGCCTGGAAGAGCGAGAATAGATATTCCTGAAGCCATAGCCTACAAAAAACTCGAGGGAACGAGTGTCGGGGGTATAAAGGAGGATATCCGCGGCATCCACCGAAAGCTGGGGGATTACCTTTTCAATCACCGCCATCAGGGTTCGATTCAGGCTGGGATCTTCGATGATCACCTGATCGATCTCGCGCAGGGCGGTCAACCGTTTCAATCTCAACTCGGTCTCCTCATTGAGGCTGGCCCGGTATATGGCGTTCGCGGCCATATCGCCGATCGCGGTCAGGACGCGCAGCTCGTTCTGGGTGAATTCCGCGATACGCCCCAGCCAGATGACTCCGATCAATTGGCCCTGGGCGATCAGGGGCATGCCAACAATGGAATAGACGCGGTCAAAGAGGACGTCATTAAACCGGGGGTCGACGGAGACCCCCCTGGAGATATACGGCTGGCGGGACGAGATGACCAGGCCGGTCAGGCCTTCGTTGACCGAGACGCGCACCCCGGCAGCGCGGGCAAACGGTCCGCGGGCCAGGGCCACCACCATCTCCTCGTTGGCCGGATCGAACAAGGAGATCGATCCTCCCTGGGCCTTGAACAGGTCGAGGAGTTGCTCGATGATCACTGGCAGCATCTCCACCCTTGATTTGGCCGTGCGCATGGCATTGGCTACCACAACAATGGCTTCGAGCTCCCGCTCGTGCTGCTTGCGCTCGGTGACGTCTTCCTCGATATCGATAAAGTGGGTAATCTCTCCATTTTCGTTGCGGACCGGGGCGATGGTGATCTCGCTGGTATACAGGCTGCCATCCTTGCGGCGGTTGCGTATTTCGCGCTTCCAGATCTCCCCACCCAGGATGGTGTTCCACATTTCCTGAAAATACGCCGGCTCGTGAATGCCGGAGGAGACCAGGCGCGAGTTGTGCCCGATGGCCTCAACGGGCGAGTAACCGGTCAGGCGGGTAAAGGCCGGATTGACCCAGACGATTTCGCCCTGGCGGTCGGTTATGATCATGGCAGTCGGTGCGGCTTCCAGGGCGGTACTCTGCAGGCGAAGGCGCTCCTCAGCCTGTTTGAGCCCGGTGATCTCCAGGTGCGAAACGACCGCTCCGATGCGGCCTTCTTCGAGTGGGGTGGTGTACAGGGTAAACCAGCGATTGTCCCCCTCGGCCTGGTGCTGGTATTCCATGGAGAACAATGCCTCGCGGCAGTCGAGGATTGATTGGATGCCGTTTAAAGCCTGGAGGGAATCGTCCAATCCTGCATCCGCGGCAGCTTTACAGATCTCCAGGTAATTCTGGCCAACCGCCGGCCGGCACTGAACCCCCTGTAAAGGATGGTCCGTACGCTGGCTATCTTCAGCGGCGAAAAGATTCCAGGCTTCGTTGGCCGCGATGACGTTGCCATGGGTGTCCAGCACAGCGATATGGGCATTCAGGCTGTTGAGAACAGCCCGGTTGAGGGCTTCGCTCTCCTTGAGAGCCAGCTCGGTCGAAAGCTTATCGGCAGCCAGCTTCTTTTGCCGCAGGGCATGGTTCACGGCGGGGCACAGACGGGCCAGGCGGTCTTTGATCAGATAGTCGGAGGCACCCTGTTTCATGCACTCCACGGCAATTTCCTCGCTGACCGAGCCAGTGATAATGATAAAGGGAATTTCCAGGCCGCTTTTTTGAAGATCGTGAAGGGCACGCAGCGCGTCGAACTGGGGGAGAGAGTAATCCGCCAGGATCAAATCCAGACCTGGTTTCAAGGCATTATGAAAGCCGGCCTCTGTGTCAACTTGCTGCCAATGGGGATCAAACCCACCCTGGCGCAACTCGTGGATGATCAGTTCAGCATCCGCCTGGCGATCTTCGAGGATCAATACCTGAAGGGACTTATCCATTTCTGAACCCCTTGCACAAGACAGATCTTCTTTCGTGGAGCCATTGCTTACATCCCGATCGAGCGGTTCAATTCCAGCCAGTACGCGCCCAGGATGCGAGCAGCATGGGTGAATTCAGCGAAGTCAACTGGTTTGATAATATAACTGTTCGCCCCGAGGCGGTAGCTTTCCTCCACGTCACCTTCATCGCTGGAGGAGGTGAGGACGATGACCGGAATCCCCTGGGTGCGGGGATCGGACTTGACCCGCTTCAGCACCTGAATGCCGTCGACCCGGGGCAGTTTCAGGTCAAGCAGGATCATTCGCGGCTGAATGGTGGGCGAACGGTGCATGTACTTCCCTGTGCAGAAAGTGTATTCCAGGGCTTCGACCCCATCGCGGGCAACCTGGATCCGGTTGATTGGGCAAAATGATTTGAGCGCGTGGATCGTCAGCTCGACATCATTCGGGTTGTCTTCCACCAGCAGGATGTCGACGGGGGTATCAGTCATTGATTCTTTCTTCCTGAAGGGTAAAACAGAACGTCGCCCCCTGATCGACTTCGCCCAGCGCCCAGACACGCCCCCCGTGGCGGTGGATGATGCGCTGAACGATTGCCAGGCCAACCCCGGTGCCCTCGTAATCTTCCACGCGGTGAAGGCGCTGAAAAACGCCAAAAAGCTTGGGGGCATATTTCATATCGAACCCAACCCCGTTATCGCGGACAAAGTAGATTTTTTCATGGTTTTCTTCCAGGCAGCCGACCTCGATCTGCGAGCGCTCTTTCTTGCTGCTGAATTTAATCGCGTTGGAGAGCAGGTTGACGAAGACCTGTTTCAGCAGCGCGGGGTCGGCGTCGCACAGAGGCAGCGGGTGGACCACCAGGTCGATCCGCTGCCAGTCCGGGCAGCGCTCGCCGTGCTCCAGGCGGAGCAAATCCAGGCTTTGGGTCACGACTTCATTGGGTTGGACGCGCTGTTTTTTGAGCGGCTGGCGCCCCAGGCGAGAGAACGCCAGCAGGTTGTCGATCAGATTGCTCATCGTCTGGGCATTGTTGCGAACCAGATCCAGGTAGCGGTGGGCCTCGGGAGAAAGCTCCGCGGTATATTCTTCGGAGAGGATTCGGGAAAACCCATCGATGGCGCGCAGCGGAGCCCGCAAATCGTGGGATACCGAATAGCTGAAGGCCTCCAGCTCTTTGTTTGCCGCTTCGAACTGGGTCGTCCGCTCCAGAACGCGCTGCTCCAGCTCTTCGTTCATCTTTCGGATAGCTTCTTCCGCCCGGCGCTGTTCGGTAATATCGTGGAGAATGAAATGGATCTGGCCCAGCCGGCCTATTTCATCGTAGCCGGCTTTTCCGTTTACTGAGATCAGCATGACCTCGCCCGTGCCGCAAACCAGCTCGAATTCCATAGAACGGAATTCACCGGCGCCTTCAAATTCCGCGAAGAGGTTCTCGAAGCGGGCTTTGCTGTCCGGCGTCAAGAAATCCGGGAAATACCTGCCGATGACAGCCGCCCGTTCGTAACCGAAAGTAGCCAACCAGGCAGGGTTGACATCGATAAAACAGGCTTTTTCGTCCAGCGATTGGTATCCAACCGGGGACTGTTCGTAAAACAGACGAAACCGCCTCTCGCTCTCGCGGAGCGCCTCTTCCGCCTGTTTCCGCTCGGTGATGTCACGGATGATCGACTGGTAGAATTTTCGGCCATCAACGCGGATGGTCCGCGCGCTGATCTCAACCGGGAAGGTGAAGCCATCTTTGCGCTGGTGCGTGGCTTCGAACACCAGCCCTTCTTTTTCATCGAGCGGCTGGATCTGGCGAGAGAAGTTCACCCGTGTCTCGATCGAGAAGAGCTGTGGCATGCTCATCTTCTGCAGTTCGGCCAGTGAATACTGGTATGCGCTGACCGCCCGATCGTTCGCCTCCAGGAGGCTCCAGTGCTGGTTGGAAAGCAGGATGATATCGTTCGAATAGCGGCTGATCAGCAGCAGGTGCTCACTGAGCGCCTGGCGGCGGACTTCCGCCAGGTATTCTTCTTTGTAGAAACGGGCCTCACGCTGGCGCCAGAGCATGCCGGTCAAGGTTCCCGCGGCGGTGATCAATACGGCGGAAACCACAAGCAGGAGGCGGTTTCTTTCTGCCAGCGGCTGGTAGATCTCGTCCTGATCGACCTGGATCACCAGGTACCAGGGCGAGTCGGGGATTCTCCGCAGCGCAGCAAAAACGGGGACATTTTCCTCACTGACCCCTTTGAAATCCCCCGGCTGCCCGAAGACAGCCTGGGCAGCGGGCAGATCCGGCGTGTTGGCAGGCAAGCGCAGGCTGAGGGCAGGCGCCTGGATGCGCTCGATGCGGTTCAGGAAGATCACATCATCGCCTTCCCTACGCACTAACTGGGTCTCTCCGGTTTTGCTCGCGATCGGCCACGAGTCGAGTAATGGGTACAGCGAAGTATCCGGATCGATGCGCAACAGGACCAGGCCGATCACCGTCATCTGCGGCTCATCTCCGATAAGGAGGGGAACACAATAATCCAGGGTCAGATGCTGGGTGATCTCATCGCGATACAGATCGGAAAAGACGATCTGCCTGGTCTGGATGGCCTGGCGAGAAAAACCTGCGGCGGTTTTGCCAATGGTCTGGATTCCTGCGGGAGCAGAGAGAAGGGATTTCGCCTGGACAGAAAGGAGGATCACGCTCTGGTAGTTATAGTTCTTCTGCAGCGATCCTAACCAGGTGAAAATTTCCTCCTGGTTCTGGGGATCTTCCGGGTGGGTGGTAAACGCCTGGATGCTGGCGGCGGTAAAAGGGCTCTTCAGGATCGTATCGGCATTCGCCCGACGCTCGCTCAACCAGGAGGAGACCTGCTGGGCTTTCAGATCCGCAATCGCTGCCAGACGCCCCTGGTTGGTCTGTTCCAGGCTGATTCGCTGGTAATGGTCCGAAACAATTCCTGCCAAGATGAGCGCGAACAGAAGCAGGAAGAAAATGAGGACCATAGTCCAGGAGATGGTAGGAGAGTGCGGTCGTTGAACCGGGCTGTTCATATATGGCGTATGCTGCTATGCAATAGCGACCAACGGTTTGGGAGCAAGGTTAGACCCCTACTGTGTATATCATATCCGCTTTTATGTCCACTGACAACTGGGAATGCCTTACAAATGCCTGACTATCGGGCGCCCGACCCGAAAAAATTTGCGCGTTTTCAAGGAAATCCAGCCAGAGTATCCAGTTATAATCAATTAAGTGAAAAGATTCTGCCGGATTGCGTTCCTGGAGGTCTGGATGGATTTTTCCCGAGCAAAGCGCGCAATGCTTTTTTTCTTCCTGATCCTGTCCCTGACCGGGCTGGCGTGCAATGCTGTCACCGCATCGCCGGAACCCTCGCCGTTCCCCACCTGGACCCCCGTGCCACCCACTGCCCTACCCCTAGAGACCCCTCTCCCCACCCCGGCCGGCGCGCCTGCCACCCTACCGCCTGGATCCAATCCACAGGCGCTGGCGGCCTGTCCTCTGGACGAACAGTCGCGCTCGATGCGCAGTGGCATCACCCCAGATTGGAAAAAGACCGAAATCAACGCGTGTTACGACCTGTCGATCGGGCTGAACGCAGACGGCAGCGCGTATACCGGCAGTGAGAAACTGAGCTTTACGAACGCGATGGGGGTTCCATTGACCGAGCTGGTGTTCCGCACGTATCCGAATGCGAGTGTGATCTACGGCGGCAAGCTGACCGTCAGCGCGGCGAAGGTCGACGGCCAGACGGTCGAGCACGAAGTCTTTCTAAGAGACCAAACCGGGCTGCGCCTGAAACTGGTCTCCCCCCTGGAACCGGGCGCCTCGACGGTCATTGAGATGCAGTACGGCGGTCAGCTCCCCACGGATTTCAACTCCGGGAACGGTTATGGGATCTTCGAACGCAGTACCCTCAAAAACGGGGCCGGATTCGTGGTCACTTTGGCAAATTTTTATCCGATCCTGGCGCAGTGGACCAACGGCCGATGGGTTGCCACGGAAGTGATCGGCGGGGGTGACGCGGTGGTCAGCTCCGTGTCTTTGTACCAGGTGCACGTCCAGGCCCCGGCGGGTTGGAAAGTGGCCGCGACCGGCTCGCAGATCGGGACCCGGAACGAATCCGGAGGCGCCTGGCTCGACTATGCCGGCGGCCCGGTGCGAGAGTTTATCCTGGTAGCCAGCCCGGCCCTCGAAGCCCGCCAGGTTCAGAGCGGTGATATCACCATCACCCATTGGGGGCTACCCGGCACCGAAAAGAACTGGGACGAGGCGCTGAAGATCGCCAAAAATTCAGTCGCGCTGTATACCCAACGCTACGGAGAGTATCCTTACAAGGAACTGGACGTGGTCAGCGTGCCGCTGCGCTATGCCTCGGGAGTCGAATACCCGGGGCTGGTCCTGATCGAGACCGGCCAGTATGGGAACAGCGGCCAGCCCGGCCTGGAGCTGGCGACGGTCATCTCGCATGAGATCGCCCACCAATGGTGGTACGGGGTGGTCGGGAGCGACGTGCTCGAGCATCCTTTCCAGGACGAGGCTCTTGCCACTTACAGCGAGCTGGTCTACGAACAGAAGTACAACCCGGTTGTCTACCGGGGAGAGCTGGCCATCTACCGCGCAGATGTCAAATCTGTGGAGGACCACCAGGGGAAAAAGCTGGTCGACCAATCGGTGGCCGCGTTTAACGGAGACGATAACGCCTACGCTGCGATCGTGTACCTCAAGGGAGCGCTGTTCTACCAGGCTCTGCGCGATCAGTTGGGAGACGATGCCTTCTTCCAGGCATTGCAAATCTATTATCAAAACAACGCCTTCACGACCGCTGACGTCAATGCGCTGTTTGACTCGTTCGAGCAGGGCTGCCGCTGCGACCCGAGCCCGATTTTCGAGGAGTATGGGGTGGAGCAATAAGATGCAGTCAATTCGCGAGCTGTACCGGATCGGGAACGGACCCTCCAGCAGCCACACCATGGCGCCAAAGCGCGCCGCGGAACAGTTCCGCGCGCGCTACCCGCAGGCCAATGCCTACCGTGTGACCCTCTACGGCAGCCTGGCTGCTACCGGCAAAGGCCACCTCACCGACCGGGCCCTGGTTGACGCCCTGGCCCCTTTCCCGGTCGAGATCCTCTGGAAGAAAGAGGAGGAGCTGCCCCTCCACCAGAACGGGATGGAGTTCGAAGCCTTTCAAGACGGCGCATCCCTTGGATCCTGGCAGGTATACAGCCTGGGAGGCGGGGCGCTGGGTGAAGCCGGCAGGCTCACGGAAGGCCCGGACGTCTACGAGCTGAACAGTATGGCGGCCATCCTGGCGCACTGCAAAGAGACCGGCCAGTCCTTCTGGGAATACGTGGTCGAGCGCGAGGGGCCGGGGATCTGGGAATTTCTAAGCGAGATCTGGGAAGCGATGCAGGCCGCGATCGATCGCGGCCTGCGCGCCGAGGGGGTCCTGCCAGGCGGGCTGCGGATCCAGCGCCGGGCGTGGGCCTTTTACCGGCGCGCGAAGACCAGCGGAGCATCGTTCAGCACGCCGGGGACTATCGCCGCATATGCCCTGGCCGTGGCCGAGGAAAACGCCAGCGGCGGGGTGGTCGCCACCGCGCCCACCTGCGGGTCGAGCGGCGTCGTGCCGGCAGGGCTGCGATACGTTGCGGAGACGGTCGAGTGCCCGCCGGAAGCGATCCTGCGCGCGCTGGCGACGGCCGGCCTGGTCGGAAACCTGATCAAACACAACGCCTCGATCTCGGGCGCGGAGGTCGGCTGCCAGGGGGAAATCGGCGCGGCCTGCTCGATGGCTGCCGCCGCGGTCACCCAACTGATGGGCGGGACCATCCACCAGATCGAATACGCGGCCGAAATGGGACTGGAGCACCATCTCGGTCTGACCTGCGACCCGGTCAACGGCCTGGTCCAGATCCCCTGCATCGAGCGCAACGCTTTCGCCGCAACCCGCGCCCACACCTGCGCCGACTTTGCCCTCTTCTCCGATGGGACCCATCGCATTCCCTTCGACGATGTTGTCACGGTGATGAAAGAAACCGGCAACGCGCTGCCCTCCCTGTACCGCGAAACCGCGACCGGCGGGCTGGCTGCGGCCTATACCCGCCGGTCGAAAAAGCGCTCTGAGAATTGTTGAAAAAAGACGAGAGCCGAATAGAACTGAGATCAGGGAATGAAGAACATGTCCAACACACAAATCGTCCTTGCTGGAACTTGGGTCGTCGTCATGTTGATATATCTGCTCGGCGATGTGCTTCGCATCTACAGCGGCGACATGGCAAAAGCGATGGCCAGGATGAGTTTTAACCAATTCGTCTGGCTGGGGCTCGCCGCCCTGATGTTGATCCCCATCCTGATGGTTTTCCTGGCCCTGGTGCTGCCCCAGCCAGCTAATCGATGGGCCAACATGATTACCGCCGGGTTTTTCATCCTGTTTAACCTGGTTGGCCTGCCCACTTACCCATCCCTCTATGACAAGTTTCTGCTGTTAGTCAGCATGGCCTTCAATGGGATGACGATCTGGTATGCTTGGAACTGGAATTGATACCCGCTGGTGAGTCAGTGTTCCTGCATCGAGCGTACATTGACCAGGGTGCCGACGACGATGATGGTGATCAGGAAGATCGCGCCGACGATCACGCCGGTGGTCTGGTCGCGGTTGGCGTTCGCCTGTGGGGGCAGCGTGGCGGTTGGGGTGGGGGCCTGGGGGGCCGGCGTAAGGGTTGGGTTCTGGCCCAGGGCTGGCTGGATGGCTCCGCTCAGGGCCAGGGCGAGGAGGGCCAGTAGAGCGATGATCACGGCCCAGCGCAGTAGCTTTCTGGGGGGGATGGAGAGGATGTTTTGGAACCACCCTGTGTGCATGGTTTCTCTTTTCCTACAGCAGGCTCATAAGGGTCAACACTTCCCAGGACAGAGGCTTGAATGGTGGGTTTCGGGCACTCCTGAGAAGGGTTATGTCGCTTCCGGGGAATCACGCATCTGAGGAGCCCTTCACCCACCCTACGCTTGCGCGGGTTCAGACCCTAGGGCGTTTTGAAGTGCTGAGCGGCGGAGTTGGCCGCCTGGGACGGGTCGCCCTGGTCCCTGATCACCTGCAGGACGGCCTCCTTCAGGACGGGGCCGAGGCTTTCGATGGTTTCAGCCGGGGGCATGGCCTGGGCCGACATGGCGACCGGCCCGAGCAGGGACTGCAGGTTCTGGCCCTTCCAGGCCGCCAGGGCGGTCGGCCGGGTGGGCAGGTAGCCCGCTGCTTCGGTCCACCTGGCCTGGAAGTCGCTTTGGATCAGGAATTCCGCCAGGCGGGCGCTCTCCGCGGCATGCACCGAGTGCGGGTTAGAAAGCGCCCACGACCAGCCCACTGCCAGGGTGAACCCGCCGGGCTTGCTCACCGGAAGCGGCAGAGCGGTGCTGCCGGAGGGCGTTTCGGCAAGGTAGCGGGTCACCCAGGTCACCGCCATCTGGGCCTGCTGGGCGTTGTATGCCTGCCAGGACTGCTGGTCGGTTTCATATTGGGACAGCCAGGGAGGGAATACCCCCTGTTTCGCGCCGGAGGAGTAATTCTTGAGCACCCGCCCCAGGGGCGCCGAGTCGAGGTAGGGGCGGCCCTGAATGTCGGCGACCGCTCCCCCCTCCGCCATGTACTGGGTGATGGTGAAGGCGGCGCCTGGGTCCGCGGACGGGAAGGCCACCGGTACGGACTGGCTGAGCAGGCTTTGCCAGTCGGTGGGGATGCCGGTCAGGTGCGCCGGGCGGTAGACCAGCAGCAAGGCGTCCCCCGCAAAGGGAAGGCCGTAGGTGCTCCCGCCGATCACCGCGAGTTGGCGGGCATAGGAAAACCAGTCGGGGTCGTTTGAGACCGCAGTCAGGCCGTCGTATGGGAACAGCAGGCCCTTCAACACCGCGGATTCCAGATCCTGGCGCGGCAGGGCGATCAGGTCCGGGAGCGCGGCGGGGGCGGCCGCGCTGGCAGCCGTCAACGAAGCCAGCAGGCCGGACGGCCCGCCGGCGGCCTTGACGCGCACGTCCACCCGGATGTCCGGATTCTGGCTCTCAAAGGCCTTGAGCTGGTCGCGCAACAGGCCCGCGGACGCCGTATCAGCGCCAGGATTAAATTCCGGGGGGATCCAGAGGGTGAGATGGAGCGGGCCGGCGAGAGAAGGCTCGGGCGTTGGGACCGGCGTATTTCCCGGCTGGGTGGGAACCGCAGGAACGGCGGTCTGAGGGGCAGGCGTCGCTGGCGTGGCAACCGGAATCCATTGCGTCAGGATGGGCGGCAGGCCGCCGGTACAGCCTGCCAGGCAGGCAATCGCAACCAGCGCCAGGATGAAACGGACGGTGGTTCTCATGCCAGGTGGATCGGTCCGCCGAGGAACTCGACCAGAAAACGGACTGCATTCTGAACGTCGCGATAATCGACCATCTCGGAAGGAGAATGGACGTAGCGGCAGGGGATCGAGAGGCACCCCGCGGGAACACCGGCGCGGGAAACCTGGATCGAGCGCGCATCCGTCGACCCGCCGTCGAGGACTTCCATCTGGTAGGGGATCTGGAGCCGCCCGGCGATCTGGACCATGCAGTCCACCAGGCGCGGATCGGCGAGCATACCGCTATCACGCACCTTGATCGCGGGGCCCTTCCCCAGGCAGACCTCCATGAACCTGGATTTTGGGGTATCGCCGGTCAGGGTCACATCGACCGCCAGCCCCAAATCGGGGTCAAGCCCGAAAGCGGCAGTGATCGCGCCGCGCGTGCCGACCTCTTCCTGGACACTGAAGACAAAGAACAGCTCGTGAGGGGTGTCCTTGAGCTGACGGATCACCTCGACCAGCACAGCGACGGCGATGCGGTCGTCCATCGACTTGGCCACCAGTCGGTCGCCCAGGTCGAGGAAAGGCCGCTCGAAGCCGGCCACATCGCCCACTTTGACCGGGCAGTCCTCGCGGCTGGTCGCGCCGACGTCGATGTAGAGCTTATCGAGGGAGGGTATTTTATCCGGGGGATCGAGGCGTTCGGCCTGGATTACACCGCGGGCACCGCCGACGAAGCGCACCCGCCCGCCGATGCAGGTCGAAGCGTGCACCCCGCCGATGTTGGTGAAACGGATAAAACCCATCTCGTCGATGTGGGTGGCGATGACGCCGATCTCGTCCAGGTGAGCGGAAAGCATGATCCGCAGGCCGTCCGCGGCTTTCTCCCCCTTGCGGGCAATCAGGTTCCCCAGGGCATCGACCCGCGCCTCGCTGACCAGGGGATCGATCTCAGCCTGGACCAGATCGCGGATTTCGGCTTCAAAACCGGACGGGCCGGTGGTTTCGACAAGTTTTCGGATCAGGTCTTTCATTTCGCTCCATTCCCTGACAGGGGGATGATCTCTGCGGTCAAATCGGTGAGGGTATAGTACAGCAAAGCCAGGGTGTTCTCCCAATCGGCGAGGCGGGCCAGCATGGCTGCGGTGTGGGCATAGCGGCCGGGGACCGAGATCGAAATGCTCGGGACGCCCTCGCGCTGGCGCTGGATGGCGCTCGCATCGGTGCTGCCGCCGCCCGGCTGGCGGACCTGGTAGGGCAGGCCGTGTTTTTCCGCGGTAGCGAGGAGGTGGCGGGCCAGGCGCGGATCGGCGATGGTCCCCGAATCGGCCAGGTAAATGGCGGGGCCGCGGTCCAGGCGGCAGTTATAGACCGTGTTCTCTGACCGGTCCCAGGCCGGCAGGTCGTTAGCCGGGGTAGAATCGACGACGATCGCCAGGTGCGGGTCGAAAGTATAGGCGGCGACGCGCGCCCCTCGCAGGCCGATTTCTTCCTGCACCGTGAATGCCAGGAGCAGGTCCACGTTGGGTGGGGCGTGCTTGAGCAGCTCGATCATCGTCGCCACGCCGAGACGGTCGTCGAGAGCCTTACCGCGCAGGCTGGGACCAATGCGCTGGAAGCGGGTGGCGAAGGTTGCCCGGTCTCCGACCCTGGCCTTAGTGGAACCGGAGCCAACGTCGACCCGCAGGCTTTCCAGGGAAGGCGCCCGGCGGCGGTCGTCGCCGCTCATAAAATGGATCGGTTTGGCCCCGATCACTCCCGGGATGTGTTCGCGGCCCACCCAGACCGGTTTTCCGGCCATCTGGCGCACCTCCAGCCCGCCGACGGTCTCGACGCGGAAGAGGCCATCACCGTCATCCATGACGAGCATCATGCCGACTTCATCCATATGCGCAGCGAGCATGACCTTTCGCCGCGGCTCCGCGGAGCTGCCGGAGCGCCAGACGAGCACGTTCCCCAGCGCGTCAACTTTGACCTCAGCGGCGTGGGGCCTGACTTCTTCCAGGACGATGGCGCGCACCTCGCTCTCATCGCCGGTCACCGCGCAGGCGTTGCAAAGCTTCTCCAGCAGGTCGATTTGTTCCGCGCCGATTTTTGGCGCGGCATTCCGCGGGTCAGGGTTCATGCGGGTTTATCCACGTTGAGAGTATCGAGAAAGGCCGGGTCGAGGCGGGTAATCACATCGGCCAGCAGCCGGCCAGCGCGGTAGATATCTTTCAGCGAGACGATTTCGACCGGGGTGTGCATATAGCGCAGCGGGATGCCGATCACCATGGTGGGGATGCCCTGCGCGGCAACCTGCAGGGCGTAAGCATCGGTGCCGGAATGGCGGGGCATCACTTCGAGCTGGTAGGGGATCTCCAGGCGGTCGGCGATATCCTTAATGGCGCGGTGCAGGCCGGGATGGACGTCGGGACCCCAGCCCAGGGTGACCCCTTTGCCCATGGTAAAGGTGTTGAACTCGGAGGAGCCGGGGCCTTTGGCGAAGGTCACATCGACCGCCACTGCCAGGTCGGGGAGCAGGTCGAAGGCCGAGGTGGCAGCCCCGCCCAGGGTGATCTCTTCCTGGACCGAGGCAACCGCCCACAGGTCCCAGGCCGGGCGGCGGTACTGGAGCTCGTCCAGGCAGGCGGTCAGCGCGGCCACCGAGGCGCGGTTATCCAGACTGTGGCCGCAGAGGATCTCGCCGTTCATTTCCTGGGGAGGTTGGGCGAAGGAGATCAGGTCGCCGGCGCGGACCAGGCGGGTAACTTCGTGCGGGAGCAGGCCGGTATCGGCGAAGAGGTATTCGAGCGGGACCACCCCATCGCCCATGCTCTCGGGGAGCAGGCGCGCCGGCGGCGCGACGATCAAGGCGGGCAGATCCTCGCGCCCGTGGACGATCACCGGCTGGCCGGGGAGAATGCGCGCGTCGATGCCGCCGATGCTGGTAAAGGAGAGAAACCCGTCGGTCACGCCGGTAACGATCAGGCCAATCGCGTCCATGTGGGCGGACACGAGGATGCGCCGCCTGGGCTCAGGCCCAGTCCCGCGGCGCAGGGCGTGCAGGCTCCCCAGCCGGCTGACGGTGATCTCGTCGGCCAGGGGCCGCCAGGCCTGCAGGATGATCTCGCGGACGGGGGCTTCGTTTCCGGAGAGCCCCGCGGTCGAGATGAGGGATTTCAAAAAGGGCAACAGGGTGAAGTTGTTCTCAGGCATGGGTAGGATGGGAAGTTGTTTTCCTGTTCTGCTGGCAGCGAAGAATGATCATTTTCTCGATGGCGGGGTCGCCCGCCTTGCTCACACCGTGGGTGTTTCGGTCTGGCTCGGCGTGGGCGGAGGTGGGGTATCGGTGGGAGGAACATGGGTCTGCGTGGCCGTCGGGGGAACGGGGGTGTTGGTGCTGGTTGGCGGGGCAGCCGTGGCAGTCGCCGTGGAGGTGGGGGTGATCGTCGCGGTAAGGGTCACGGTGGCAGTTTGGGTTACAGTGGCGGTCTGAGTGGGCGTCTCGGTCAGGGTGGCTGTGGGGGTCGCGGTGACCGTGGAAGTAAAGACGGGCGTCTCGGTGACCGTGGGGGTAATGGTTGCGGTCGAGGTGATCGTCGGCGTGGGAGGGAGGTTCCGGCGGGCATTGGACACCTGGGTGGCCACCCAGCCCAGGCAGTAGCAGGGGAGCGTACCCAGAATGATAAAAAGGAGCGTGTAGCGGATGCGCGCCCGCCGGTTCTGATCTGCCGCCATATTCGAGGGTCCCTCCAGAAAAGTGGTTAACATGATAACACCGGGCGGAGAAGGTGGCAAGGCGAAGGGAAGAAATATTTTCGATTTTCCATACCACGGATAACTTATAATCTGTGGTATGACCTGGATCTACCTCTCCCCACACCTGGACGACGCCGCCTTTTCCTGCGGAGGGTGGATCTGGGAGCAGGCGCGGCGCGGGGAGAGGGTGGAGGTCTGGACGATCTGCGCCGGGGATCCGCCCGGGGGGCCGCTCTCGCCCTTTGCCGAAGAGCTGCACGTGCGCTGGGGAGCCGGAGCGGAGGCCGCGGCCGCGCGCCGGGAGGAGGACGTCCAATCTTGCCGTGAGCTGGGCGCAGGGTACCGCCATTTTTCCATCCCAGACTGCATCTACCGCGTCCGGCCGGAGACGGGCGAGCCGGTCATCCGCGGCGAGGACGACCTGTTCGACCTCGACAACCCGCCCGAGCCGGGCCTGGTCGAGGAGCTGGCCGCGCTGCTTGCGGAGCAGCTCCCCCGGGACGCGGCGCTGGTCAGCCCGCTGGCCCTGGGGAACCACGTCGACCACCGCCTGGTCCGGAAGGCCGCGGAGAGGGCGAGACCCGGTGGGCAGGAGCTTTTCTATTATTTCGATTACCCCTATATCTTTAAGGAGGGGGTTCGACCAGAGGCGGCCGGGGGATTGACGCCGGTTGAAGGGGAAATTTCGCGGGCGGGGCTGGCAGCCTGGCAGGCGGCGATCGCCGCGCATGCCTCGCAGATCAGCTCGTTCTGGGCCGGTCTGGACGAGATGCGGGCCGTGCTGGAGGGGTACTGGGCAAACGGAGGGGGAAAAGTATGGCGGAGTGATCCCAGAACCCGCTTCATGTCGTTGCGGGGAGGGTCGGTACAACGCTAATCCAGGGGAAACGACATAGCCATGCGACCCAACGTGGCAATCTCCAAGGTAACCAAGGAAGGGGCGTTTTACCGGTGGATCTTCAAGGAGTAAGGGGAACTTCACGAACAGACTCTTCGTCTTATTTCCACAATGACACAATCCCTCATTGATCTGCGTGGTGTGAAGTGGCTCAGCAATCTCCTCCCAAGAAAATTACCTGGCGCAATGACCGCAGCGTCGCGATGCGCGTGGAGCGGTTTAAAGCCGCCATTGGCTTTATTTTCTTATTGATCACGGTCATTTTCACCCCCGTGTTCGTCGCCCTCACGGCCCGGGTCCTGCCCACCCCGCCACCGCCAGTACATTTCACCGACACCCCCAGCCCTACCAGCACCCAACCCTCATCCACCCCCACCTTCACACCCAGCTCCACCAGCACGGCGGCGGTCACGCCCAGCCCATCCCTCACGCCCCTTCCGCCCACCACGACCAAAATTCCCCCCTTTGGCCCGGTCTGGTTGAAGGAGGCCGCCCTGCTCTACCAGGACTCGACCGGCGACGCCACTACCGGCCTGTACGTGCAGCCCTACGGGATCTGGTTCGCCTGCCAGTCGCAAAACGGACGGGTGCAAATTGCCAGGACAGACTGCCTCTCCCCCAGCGGCTGGGTGCCGGTCGAGCTGGTCCAGTTCGTCCCCACCCCCACCATCACTCAGACGCCTTCCGCCACGCCAACCGTCACGCAAACCCCGGCGAACACCGCGACGGCCACGCCCCTGGTCAGTACACCAGGGACTTCGCCCTTTCCCTATCCGGTCGAGACGCAGATCCACGGCGCCGCCATGATCTTCATACCCGCGGGCACGTTCGCCATGGGCTCGGATTCGGGCAACAGCGACCACCAGCCCGCGCACAGCGTTTCTTTGAACGCTTTTTATATCGACAAATTTGAAGTAAGCCTGGAGGATTACAATCGCTGCGTAACGGCGGGCGCCTGCCAGCCGCCGGATCCCCTGCCGTACCTGGACCCGAAAAGTTACGCCGATCGTCCGGCGGTCAACCTCACCTGGCAGGACGCGCGAGACTACTGCTCGTGGCGGGACGCCGCGCTTCCGAGCGAAGCCCAGTGGGAAAAAGCAGCCCGCGGCAGCGATGGGCGCGCTTATCCCTGGGGGAACAGCGCCCCGGACTGCTCGCTGGCTAACTATGGGAACAAGTGCCGGCGCGGCCTCTCGCCGGTGGACAGCTACCCGGTCGCGGCCAGCCCTTACGGGGTGATCAACCTGGCCGGAAACACGATGGAATGGGTGGCGGATGTCTATGACCCGGATTATTATGCGGGCTCGCCGACCAGCGATCCAACCGGCCCCGAGGCGGGAAAGGAGCGCGTGGTCCGTGGGGGCGGGTGGACGTTTCCGCTGGAATACCTGGCCACGTATGCGCGCTGGCACCAGGATCCGGAGAGAGGCTATGCGAACGTTGGGTTCCGGTGTGTGGTCAGGCCGTAGAAAAATAGGCCATGGTTCACCTTTTGACGATTGGCAGGTGGATCGGGTACGGTTTGGGATCGCTCAACGCGAAACGGGTCAGGTGGCAGACATCGACCTGGATCCAATGTTCCACGGAATTACGTACATACGTCGAGGCGGGGGTACAGGTGCTGGCGGCATCTCTCCAGGTCCGTTGATCCGTGTCGTACAGCATGATCACCAACTGATCCTCGGGAATGCCGTTCAGGTCTTCCAGGGTATATTCGGCATGGATGGTCACGGGAAGATTGAAAACATAGCCGCCCAGTGGCATGTTATCCTGAAACGCGGTCAGAGTAAACAGCTTATCGGTGAAATTGAAACCAACCATCTGGGTAAGAGGCGCATAGGCGAGCGTAACAGGTTGGCTGGCCGATCCCGGCGGGATCGTTATCGTCGTCTCAACACCCCCGCCGTCATCATGCTGTAAGACAATGGGCTGAGTATCCTCGGGATCAATGTCTTGTTGATCTCCGCCCGCTAAAGTCGTGGCGGTAACTGGATCTGAAAATTTGCTGGTCCAAGTGGAACTGTCCCATTCGGGGTATAAAGCCTCGGTGAAGGTTCGAATCTTGAAATAATAGGGCACTCCCGATAAAAGATTCTCGACGGTCATGGAGGGCGTGTTCTTGTTCACCGTGCGGTTGTACCTGGTCCAGGGACCGCCCAAATGAGCGGCGTAATACACCTCGTAATATCCACTGGGATAATTATAGTTCAGTGGCGTCCAGGTTAAAGTGACGCTGTTCGGTGAACCGCTCGTAGCGCCCAGCCCATCTGGCGGCACGGTTTGCGTGTTGGCCCAGTTTGGGTCAATATTGTTTAAGAACGCCTTGACCGTGCCGCTCGCCGTCAGCATGTTGTAGTTTAGATTCGTCTCACAAAAACCATAACACCGCGGGTCGGACCTGGTGAGGTGCGTGAGCTGTGTAATGCTATCAGGAACATTGCCTTCCAGAAAATTCTGCTCAAGGTCCAACGTGATCAGATCTTTCAGGCCGGATAATTCCGGAATCGAGCCGGTCAGGTGCGCCCAGCTGAAATCGACGGATTGTAATTGGCTTAGATTTCCCAGGCAGCTCGGGATGGTTCCGGTCAAATCCATCCCAAAAATGCGCAGCCAGGTCAGGTTGGTAAGCTGGCAAATTTCCTCAGGGATGGCCCCACTCATGGGCATATAAAAAAGATGAAGCTGCTGGAGCTGGGTCAGGTCATTGATCCAATGCGGAATTTCCCCTGTGATCCCGGCGTCGCCGATCAGGAGGTTTTCCAGCTTGGTTAGTTTGTGTAACTCGGACGGGATGGGTCCTGACAGGCTGGTATCCCCGAAGGACAACGAACGCAGCTCCAACAGGCCGCCCAGTTCGGCGGGAATGGGTCCAGTAATGCCATTCTCGTCGTTAAGGCTCAGCTCTTGCAGCCGGATCAGCTTTGCCAGCGTAGACCCGACCAGGGTCCCGCTCAGATTATTGCTGTCCAGATGCAATCCGGTGATGTGCCCATCACTGCAGGTAACCCCATACCATGTGTCAGCGGGTTCTGTCAAACTTCCCCAATTGGTGCGGTTGGCCCAATGGGGCCCATCCATCTGGTTGTAGAACGCGCCTAAAGCATTATATTCTTCTTGAGGGAGTGTAGACAAACCATCACAGGAGATGTCAGCCGTGATGAAATTGTTGGCTTGAATGGGGCGAGCTGGCAGAACGGTGATGGCCAGCAAAATGACCAGTATTGCCAATCGCCGAATGGATTGGCAGAACGCCATGGAATAACGCCTGGCATAGAATTTCATCATGCACCCCCCGCAGTTCTGTTATTTTCAATTGTACAAATGAAGAAATCTGTAATGGATTATAGCACTTTGGCACATGGAATTCAATCAATGGAAAAGGGCATTTGGCCCGGTCCCCGCGACAAAAAGATGCGGCCTGGGACCACGCCCTACCTGATGGAATTTCTTTCGCGACATTGGGAACTATCGACGAATGAAAGAACGAATAAACGAATGTCATCCGTTTATTCGTTCACCATCCATTGGCGATTTTCCGACCATCCCCTTGGAACAAAAAAATCCGGACGTTTGCCCGGATTTTTGATTTCTATCCTTTTTTCCGCTTGACCTTGGGTCCCTTAGGAGTGTCTTCGATCTCGTAGCCGGCGGCGGTGATCTCACTGCGCAGGGCGTCGGCATCCGACCAGCGCTTCTCGGCGCGAGCCCGCTGGCGCTCATGCAGCAGGGCTTCGATCTCGGCGGGGATGGCTTCTTCTTTGGGCTGCCAACCGGCCAGACCCAGCCCGAGGACACGGTCGAATTCGGCCAGGGTGGCTTTCTTCTCGCCGCCGGGCAGGTCGCTCCTGACCAGGTCCCAGACCACGGCCAGGGCGCGGGGCATGTTCAGGTCGTCGTTGGCCTGCTCGCAGAAGCGGGCCAGGTACTCCCGGTTGGGGCTGCCCTGGGCGGGCCCCCACTCGTAGGCCACTTTGCGCAGCCGGTCGAGGGCGATCTGGGCGCCGTCCAGGCTTTCCCAGTTGAAATTGAGCTTGGCGCGGTAATGCGCGCTCAGGCAGAAGAAGCGGTAAGCCAGCGGGTCGTAGCCCCTGTCGATCAGGGTCTGCAGGCGGAGGAACTCGCCGGTGGACTTGGACATCTTGGCCTCGTCCAGTTGAAGGAAGTAGCCGTGCATCCAGAAATTGGCCAGGCGGGTGCCATAGCAGGCCTCGGTCTGGGCAATCTCGTTGGGATGGTGGACGTAGATATGGTCCTCGCCGCCGCAGTGGATATCGAAGAATGGACCCAGGTACCTGGCCGACATGGCCGAGCACTCGATGTGCCAGCCGGGGAAACCCACCCCCCAGGGGCTGTCCCATTCCATCTGGCGCTTCTGGTCTCTGGGGCTGAACTTCCAAAGCGCGAAATCGGTCGGGTGGCGCTTTTCGCCCATCTCCACCCGGGTGCCGGCCTGCAGGCCCTCGACGTCCAGGCGGGCCAGGTAGCCGTAATCAGAGAGCTTCGAGGTATCGAAATAGATCCCGTCCGAGGTCCGGTAGGTAAAGCCCTTCTTCTCGATGCAGCGGATCAACTCGATCTGCTCGGGGATGTGGTCGGTTGCCCTGGTCCAGATGGTGGGCTCGAGAATGTGGAGGCGGGCAAGGTCTTCCTGGAAGGCGCGGGTATAGAAGTCGGCAATCTCCCAGGCCGATTTGCCAGTGCGCCGCGAACCGGTTTCCATTTTATCCTCACCCGAATCCGCGTCCGAGACCAGGTGGCCCACATCGGTGATGTTCATCACGTGCTTGACCGGGTAGCCGTTATACTCGATGACTCTGCGCAGGATGTCTTCGAAAATATACGTACGCAGGTTGCCGATGTGAGCGTAATCGTAGACGGTCGGGCCGCAGGTGTACATCCCAACTTCCGGCGGGTGCAGGGGCTCGAAGTCGCGGATCGTGCGGGTATAGGTATCGAACAAACGCAGAGTCATTGTTTCATTCCAGGGTCATGAGTTTGAGTAATTATATCGTACCCTCTCCCATTTTTCGAAAAGTCATTATAATACAGCGTTGACCGGAACGGTCCGAATTTTTGCAGGGCCGTACTTTAAAACCAGGCGTCAGGAAAGCACTTTCAGGTTTGCTTGCAATCCTTAATGTTCTATGATATGATGGGTGCACAGCGTCTTGGGAGGCATAACCCTTCAGAACGCTGTTTGTATTTTGGAGGGTTTTTGTCCCCTCCGGGATGGTCAAATTCCTGATCTGGGATCTTAGAATAGGGAAAAGTATGCCAACTTCATTCTTAACCCGTGAGGGTTACGACAAGCTTCAGGAAGAGCTTGATTTCTTGCGGACCTCGAAGCGCCAGGAGATCGCCAACCGCCTGCACGAGGCCATGGAAGGCGGCGAGTTGATCGAAAACGCCGAATACGAAGCGGCCAAGAACGAGCAGGCCTTCGTCGAAGGACGAATCAAGGAGCTCGAAATCTTGCTGGCCACGGCCCGGGTCATCGCCGAGGATGAAAAGGCAGATAAAGCCGATCTGATCCAGGTTGGGTCCAAGGTCACCATTAAAGAAGGCAGCAACCCTGAGGAAGTGTATACCATTGTGGGCGCCGCCGAAGCCAACCCTCGCGCGGGGCGGATCTCGAATGAATCCCCACTGGGCCGGGCGCTTTTAAACCGCAAAGCCGGCGATACCGTCCAGGTAGACGCTCCTGCCGGGCCTTTTACAGTTCAAGTCACCAAGGTTGAGTAAGACAAGGGGCCGAGAATTTCTGCCCCGCGCCAGAAATTCTGGGGCGGGGTTTTTTCCCTTAATCAATCCAATATCAGGAAGCGCGCAAAAAAATGGACATGGAACACTCAACGCTCGAGCAGGCACGCCTGGAAAAAATCCGGCGCTTACGCGACCAGGGCATCGAGCCCTACCCCACCCGCACCGAGGTAACCCACACCAGCCGCGAGGCCATCGGCCTGTTTGAAGAGGCGGAAGGCATGGGCTCGACCAGTCCGGTCGAGGTCACCGTGGGCGGGCGGCTGCGCGCAGTGCGTTTTATGGGCAAGATCACCTTCGCCCACATCGAAGACGGCGCGGGGCGCATCCAGCTCTTCTTCCGCGTCAACGAGCTGGGCGAAGAGGTAATGGAGCTGTTCAAGCGCGAGTTCGACCTGGGCGATTTTATCCAGGCCAGTGGGACCGTGTTCCGCACCAAAACCGGCGAGGTGACGGTCCAGGTGAAATCCTTCAAGATGCTGGCCAAAGCCATCACCCCGCTCCCCGCGGCGAAAGACGAAGTGGTCGCCGGGGAGGTAGTGCGCCACGCCACCCTGGCCGACCCGGAAACCCGCTATCGCCAGCGCTACGCCGACCTGGCGGTCAACCCCGAGGTGCGCCAGATCTTCAAAACCCGCGCCGCGGTGATCAAAGCGCTGCGCGAATTCCTAGACGCCCGCGGCTTCCTCGAGGTGGAGACGCCAATTCTCCAGCCGATCTACGGCGGGGCGGCTGCCAAGCCCTTTATCACCTACCACAACCAGCTCAAGCAGGACCTCTACCTGCGCATCTCGTTCGAGCTGTACCTGAAACGGCTGATCGTCGGCGGGCTCGATCGGGTCTACGAGATCGGGCGGGACTTCCGTAATGAAGGCGTTTCTCATAAACACAACCCCGAGTTCACCCAGCTCGAGTTCTACTGGGCGTATGCCGATTACCTCAAGGTGATGGACCTGACCGAAGAGATGGTCGTCTACGTCTGCGACCAGGTTCTCGGGCGGCGCACCTTTCCCTTCAGGGGCCAGCAGATCGACGTCACCCCGCCCTGGAAGCGGATCACCCTGCGGGATGGGCTGCTCGCCACCACCGGCATCGACATCAACGCCCACCCGACCACCGAGAGCCTGGCCGAGGCGATGCTCGCCAGGGGGATGCAGATCAACCCCAACTCGGCGCGTGGCAAGCTGATCGACGGGCTGCTGGGCGATACCCTCGAGCCCACACTGATCCAACCGACTTTCCTGTATGATTACCCGCGGGATATCTCACCCCTGGCCAAGAACAAGCCCGGCGACCCTTCCACCGTGGAACGCTTCGAGGGCTTTATCGGCGGGATGGAGCTATGCAACGCCTTTACCGAGCTGAACGACCCCCTGGAGCAGGAGAAACGCTTCCAGGAGATGGGCCGCGCCTACGCCGCCGACGACGAGGAGCGCCACCCGATGGACGACGATTACCTGCGCGCCATGTCATACGGCATGCCTCCGCAAGGCGGCTTTGGGATGGGGATCGACCGCCTGGTGATGCTGCTGACCGACCGGGTGACCATCCGTGAGGTGCTGCTCTTCCCGCACTTACGGAAGAGCGAAGAAGAATAGAGTTATACTAATCATGCAAACGCGCGAATTAACGACGCTTGCGGGGGGTGATGCAGCCGCTCTAGCGATCCTGACTGGTGTGGGATTTGCCTCTCATGGCGAGTTGGGCACAGCCGGGATGCGCATACTGGCCACCTTCATCCCGTTGTGCATCGCCTGGGCGCTGATCGCGCCCTGGCTGGGCCTGTACGACCCGGCCACCATCCGCCAGCCGCGCCAGTTGTGGCGGCCGGTCCTGGCGACCTTTCTCGCCGCGCCCATCGCCGGGCTGATGCGCGCGCTGCTGCTGAACGCCGGGGTCATCATCCCGGTCTTTGTGCTCGTGCTGGGCGCCACCGGCGCCCTGATCCTGTTTCTCTGGAGATCCGTCTGGCTGCTCCTGCGAAACAGGCAGGTGAACCATGGATGAACAAGCTCTGATCCGCGATGCGAAAAACGGCAACCTGGACGCTTTCAACCGCCTGGTGCTGGCCTACCAGGACATCGCCTTTAACATCGCTTTCCGCATGCTCGGCGATGACGCCTCGGCGGAGGACGCCACCCAGACGGCGTTCATCTCGGCCTTTAAAGGATTGGTCAGCTACCGGGGTGGGTCGTTCAAGGCCTGGGTGCTGCGCATGGTGACCAACGCCTGCTACGACGAGCTGCGCCGCCGCCACCGCCGCCCGACGGTGCCGCTCGAGCCGCTCACCGACGACGAAGAAGAGGTCGAATCGCCGCGCTGGCTGGCCGATGAAGGCCCATCGCCCGAGGAAACGATGGAGCGCGCCGAGCTGGAGGAGGCTATCCAGGACTGCCTGACCGGGCTGCCAGAGGAGTTCCGCGAGGTGATCCTGCTCATCGACGTGCAGGGATTGGATTATAGCGAGGTTTCGGTGGTAATTGGCAAACCGTTGGGAACGATCAAAAGCCGCCTGGCCCGCGCCCGGCTGCGACTGCGAACGTGCCTGCAGGGTTTTTGGGAACTTTTACCCGCTGCATTCCGTCTGGAAGATGAGGCCAAATCATGACGAAGCAGATTTCTCCCAAAGATTGGCAGACACTCTCTGAATACCTGGACGGGCAGCTCCCTGAGCGCGAGCGTGTCCAGGTCGAAGCGCGCCTGCAGACTTCGCCAGAGCTGAGCAGCGGGTACGATGAGCTCAAACGGACCAAGGCGATCCTGCGCAACCTGCCCAAGCGGCGCGCTCCGCGCAACTTTACCTTATCCTCGGCGATGGTGCCCCAGAAGCGGGCCACGCCGCGCGCATTTCCCTATCTCCGGCTGGCATCCGCCCTGGCCAGCTTCTTACTGGTGATGACCTTTCTCGGCGACCTGGCCGTGCACAGCCTGAATTTTGGCGCTTCATCGGCCACCTCGACCGGAATAAACCAAAGCGCTCCAGCAGCCGTACCGGCGGCAACCCAAGCTCCGGCTGAAGAAAACCCACAGCCGTTCCTGAAGTCCGCTCCATCAAGCGGCCAGGGCCTGAACCCGCCCGCGGCGACAGAGGCCGCGAACAGCGCCGCGGCTCAAACCGAAGCCCCCGCAGCCCCTGCGCCGCTTGCGCCACAAGGGACCCCCGAGCCAGGCACTGAGCCAGGCGCCCGCTCGATGGCCATCCCCCAGCCCACACCGGACGCGACCGAAATCGCCAGGATGACAGCAGCCCCACCCGGGATGGGCGGCGGCGAACCTGCGTCGGCCCCCCCGGCCGCGCCGGAATCGCCGACTCTCGAGGCCCCGCCGGCCCTGCAGGCCCAACGCGCGCCGGGGAACCCCTCCATCCAGTCGGCTCCGGCTCCCAGCGAGGAGGTCCAGCCCTACCTGGCAGCCCCAGCTCAGGACCAGGGGCCAGTCCCGACCGAGGCGCCGCAGCCATCCGCCTTCGACCCGAGCACCCTGCTGCGCCCCGCCGAGATCCTTTTCGCGGTGATCGCTGTGGTCACCGGCCTGGCGGCCTTCATCATCCAACGGAACAACCGGGGTTGAGCGAAATCACCATCCGGTTCTGCACCCGCTGTGGGACCGAAGTCCATCCACTAGAGCGCTACGGCCGGCTGCGACCGGTCTGCCCCTCCTGTGGGTGGATTTATTTTGCCGATCCCAAGGTCGCCGCGGTCGCGCTGGTCGAGCGGGAGGGGCGTGTCCTGCTCGTGCGGCGCAAGAACGACCCGCAGATGGGCAAGTGGTCGCTGCCGGCGGGTTTTGTCGATGCGGGCGAGGACCCGGCGCGCGCCGCCGAGCGCGAGTGCCTGGAGGAGACCGGCCTGCAGGTGCGGGTGACGGGATTGGTCGATGTGATTTACGACCCGGAAGAAGAGAATAAGGGGGCGGATATCGTCATCGTCTACCGCGCCGAGATCGTGAGGGGAGAAATCTGCCCCGCGGACGACGCGGATCGGGCGGAGTTCTTTTCGAGAGAGGAATTGCCCGAACTGGCGTTCCGCTCGACACACAGGGTGATTATCTAGCTCACCACCGTCAGCTCTGCGTGGAGCGTCGCCTGGCTGTCGGCGCCGGCCCACAGGTCGAAGTCGGCGGGTTCCTGGACACACTGCCCGGCGCTCGTGCTCCAGTAGCCCAGCTCGTCCGGGCCAAGCTTGAAGGCGACCGTCTTCGTCTCGCCCGGCTGGAGCGTAACCCGCTCGAAGCCCTTCAGCTCGCGCCTTGGCCGCGAATCGCTGCCCGCCCGCTGGTGGATATAGAGTTGGACGACCTCGTCGCCCGCTGCCGGGCCGGTGTTGGTCACGTCGACGGTCACGCTCACCGATCCGCCCACCTTCAGTTGCGGCGCCGAGACCCTGAGCTTGGAGAACGAGAAGGTCGTGTAGCTCAGGCCAAAGCCAAAGGGATAGAGCGGTGAGGAGAGGCAGTCCCAATAACGCGAGCCGTTGTACATGTGGCTGCCCTCGGGCGCGTGGGTCAGAACGCGCGCGTAGTACAGCGGCGCCTGGCCGGCGCTGCGCGGGAAGGTGACCGGCAGCTTGCCGCCCGGGTTCACATCCCCAAAAAGGATATCGGCCACGGCGTGGCCCCCTTCTGTCCCCGGCTCCCAGGCTTCGAGGATGGCCGGCACGTTCTCGGCCGCCCAGGTGATGCCCAGCGGGCGCCCGTTCAACAGGACGAGGACTACAGGCTTTCCCAGGGCAACCACGGCTTCCAGCAGCTCTTGCTGGCGCCCGGGCAGGTCGAGGCAGGCGCAGGAGGCGGCCTCGCCGGCCATGTCGGCGTTCTCACCAAGGACCATCACCACCACCCCGGCGCGCCGCGCCGCTGCCAGGGCTGCCTGGAAGGCAGCCTCTGCATCCTCGGGCGTCTGCTCAGGCTTCTTTCTGGCCATGGCGTCGAATACCGAGGGAATGTCCCGCCGGATGGCCGGGCCCGGGGCGTACTCGACACGGGCGCCAGGCAGCTTCGTCCGGATGCCTTCGAGCACGGTGACCGCCGCCAGCTGGTGGCCGATGACCATCCACGAACCCTCGGTGGCCTCTCGCGAGTCTGCCAGCGGGCCGATCACGGCCACACTCTTCAGGTCTTTCGAGAGCGGCAGGAGCCCGCCCTCGTTGCGCAGCAGCACCATCGAGCGCTGCGCCGCCAGGCGGGCGGCCTGGCGGTGTTCGGGCCGGGCGGCCACCTGGTCCAGCAGGGTCTCATCCACGAAGGGGTGCTCGAAAAGCCCCATGCGGAATTTGACGGCCAGAATGGGTCGCACGGCCGCATCGAGGTCGCCTTCCGCCACCGTACCGTCTTCGACCAGCCCGGCCAGGTGCTGGAGGTAGGTATTGCTGGCCATATCCATATCGAGACCCGCGCGCAAAGCGCGGGCAGCGGCGTCGCGCCCATCCCGGGCAAAGCCCTGGACGACCAGGTTCGCCACGGCAAACGCGTCGCTGACCACGAAACCGCGGAAGCCCCACTCGCCGCGCAGGACGTCGCTCAGAAGCCAGCGATTCCCGCTGGCCGGGACGTTGTTGAGGTCCATATAAGCGCTCATGAACGACCCCACGCCGGCCTCCACCGCGGCCCGGAAGGGCGAGAAATACACGTTGCGAAGCTGGGTTTCGGACAGGTAGACCGGGTCGTAATCGCGCCCGCCGTCCGCCGCGCCGTAGCCGGCGAAATGCTTGGCGCAGGCCAGCACCCGGTCCGGCGCGCCGAGGGTCTCCCCCTGAAACCCGCGCACCTGGGCCGCCGCCATCGCCGCTCCCAGACAGGGGTCTTCGCCGGCGCCCTCGACGATGCGTCCCCAGCGCGCGTCGCGGGCGATGTCCAGCATCGGGCCGAACGTCCAGTGCAGACCCGCGGCGCGGGCTTCCCGGGCCGCCACGGACTGCGCCCGCTCAGCCAGGGCCGGATCCCATGAGGAAGCCATGGCCAGCGGCACCGGAAAGATCGTCCGGTAGCCGTGGATCACGTCCAGGGCAAAGAGCAGCGGAATCTTCGACGGGCTTTCTTCCACGGCGACCTTTTGCAAGGCGTTGAACCGCCGCGTGTCGTTGAGCCACAGGACCGAGCCGGCGCCGCCCTTGCGGATGATCTCCTCGGGCGGCGGACCCTGGACCCATTCCGCGACGCCGATCTGGGTGAGCTGGCCCACCTTTTCCGCCAGGCTCATCCGCCCCAGGAGCTGCTCTACCCGCTCCGCGATTTCGGCTTCAGATGGGGCCGGTCGTGTTGTGTCGATGGTTGTTGTTTCCATGGTTTCTCCTTTAGTCAGCCTTTCTCACACGGATCGAAAATAGATACAGCCCCAGCAGACCCAGCAAAGCCACCGTTAGCATCACCGGGATGGCTTCCAGCGAGATGCGCTGGGCCAGGAAACCGGCCAGGGAGGGCAGGAAAGCGCCGCCAACCGCGCCCGCGCTGATCTGAATGCCGATCGTATTGGCGGCATGGCGCGGGCTGACCCGCTGGCTGGTGCTCGAAACCAGCCCCGGGAAAATCGGCGCCATGGCAAACCCTACCAGGAATACGCCGGCCACGCCGGCCCATGGGACCGGGTTCCACCACAACAGCCCCGCGCCCAGCAGGGCCAGGGCGATCTCGCCGATCATCAGGGTGTTGAGACGGATGCGCCGGGCGTAGATGCCGGCCAGGATCCGCCCGATGGTGAACGTTGCCCAGAACCCCCCGGCCCACAGCCCGGCGAGCTGCGGGCTGACTCCCCGACCTTCGGTAAACAGGGTATAGGTCCAGTTGCCCAGGGTGAGCTCCGCGCCGGTATACAGCAAGAACATCAGGATGCTGACCCAGGTTACCCAGCGGAACAGGGTCTCCCACAGCGGGGTGCGGTAGTCCATCAGGCCGCGAGCGAGGTCACCGCTTTCTATCTCCGCGGCCGGGATCTCCATCATCTCCTTTGGCCGTTTCCACGCGGAAACGGTCGGCCAGAAGCAGGCCGTCAGTAAGACCGTCACCAGGCCGGCGAAGATGTAGGCGGGCCGCCAGTCGGCAAACAGGGCCAGGCTGGCGGACATGAGCAGCGGGCTCAGTGTGGCGCCGAGGCCAAAACTGGCGTGCAGCCACTGCATCTGGCCCTCGTTGTATTCGGCCGCCAGGTAGGTGTTGAGCCCCGCGTCGATCACCCCCGAGCCAAACCCGCCCACCGCGCCCATCCCGACGATGAAGCCCCACGAGGGGGCAATGGTGTAGCTGAGCAGCGACGCGGCGGAAAGCAGGCTGGAGACCACCAGCAGCGGGCCGATTCCAAAGCGGTTGATCAGCCGGGCGATCAGGAAGCTGGAGACCAGATAGCCGGCGGTGGACGTGATGAGCAGGAGGCCCAGGGCATCCAGCGGCAGAGCGAAACCGGCGCGCAGGGTGGGCCAGGCCACCCCCATCAGGCTGATCGGCAGTCCCAGGACGACGAAGGCGACGTAGGCCAGCGCCAGCAGGCTGGTTCGCGGCAGAGGCAACGGGTCGGCCTGGGTGGTCATCACGGGGTGTTCCCCGATTCTTCGCTTTGCTTCGGGAATTCCGCCCCGGCGCATTTCAGCAGGCGGTGAAGTTGTCCAAAAACGCGGGCCATATCGATCTGTTCCGGCTCGAACAGCCACTGGATCTGCAGCCCATCCATCATGGCGAACACCATCACGGACAGGTCCTCAGCGGAGATATCCGCGCGAATTTCGCCGCGCGCCTGCGCCTGGCGTAGAATCTCTGTGGTCTGGGCGCGCAGGTCAGCGTAGCGGCGCATAAAAAACTCGTGGCCGGGATGTTGCTCGTCGATGCTCTCGGCCACCAGAACCGTGAACAGCTGCACCAGGCCGGGAACGGTCTGGTTGTACTCCACCAGCTCCTGGAGGGCGTCGAGCGGATCCCGCGCCGCTCCTTGCACGGCCGGGTCGAACCGTTCCTGATCGATGCGGTCCCGCTCGGCCAGCACTTCCATCAACAGGTGCTCTTTGCTGGGAAAATGGTGCAGCAGCCCCGGCTCGGTGACGCCCGCGGCTCTGGCGATCTCCGCCAGCCTGGCGCCGTGGAATCCGTGCTGTCCAAAAAAGCGGATCGCCTCGCGGATCAGTTGTTTTTTGCGCTGCTGAGTCCGCTCGGCCTGGGTGCGCCTGGGTGGGGTGGTCTCGCTCACAGGAGCATTATACGGCAAAACTTACTTACTTACAATAAGGTAAGTACCTGAACCAGGAAATAAAGGTTATTCTCTCAGAACGTTCCACTCCTCTTGGTGTTCTTGCTTGAGGGAATCCTCTCGCATGACCGCTGATCTCTTCGACTACGTCATCATCGGCTCCGGCTTTGGCGGCTCGGTCTCGGCTCTGCGCCTGGCCGAAAAGGGCTACTCGGTGCTCGTCCTCGAAAAAGGCCGGCGCTTCCGCGACCAGGATTTTGCGCGCACCAACTGGCAGTTCTGGAAGTATCTCTGGCTGCCCGCGCTGCGCGCCTACGGCATCCTTCAGATCAGCATTCTGAAAGGGGTGATGGTGCTGCACGGGGCGGGCGTTGGCGGCGGCAGCCTGGGCTACGCCAACGTGCTGGAGGTCCCCGGCGACGAGACCTTCGCCACCCCGGCCTGGAACGAGCCCTTCGGCTGGGGCGAGCGCCTGAAGCCGCACTACGCCACGGCCCGGAAGATGCTGGGCGTGGCGCGCAACCCGCGCCTGTGGCGCGCTGACCAGGTACTGCAGGGGATCGCCCGGGCCGGCGGGCAGGCTCACACCTTCCGGCCGACTGACGTGGGCGTCTACTTCGGCCAGGAAGGCCAGACGGCCGCAGACCCCTTCTTCGGCGGGCTGGGACCGGAGCGGACCGGTTGCAGGCAATGCGGCGCCTGCATGGTCGGCTGCCGCTACAACGCCAAAAACACCCTGCCCAAGAATTATCTCTACCTGGCCGAACAGAAAGGCGCGCAGATTCGCGCCGAGTCTGAAGTGGTCGACGTGCGGCCCCTGGCGATCAGCGCCGGCGAAGGCAGGTACGAGGTGGTTTACCGCTCCTCGACCCGCCTGTTCGGGCGGAGGAAAAAGACCGTGCGCGCCCGCAACGTGATCTTCTCCGCGGGCGTGATGGGCAGCCTGCGCCTGCTGCTCGAGCTGCGGGACGTCCGCCGCTCCCTGCCGGAGATCTCGCCCTGCCTCGGCGAGCGGGTGCGTACCAACAGCGAGGCGCTGCTCGGCTCGGTCGCCAGAAACCGCGCCGTCGACTATTCTCAGGGCATCGCGATCACCTCGATTTTCAACACCGACGCAGTAACGCGGATCGAGCCGGTGCGCTACCCGGACGGATCCTCGCTGCTGCGCCTGCTCTCCGCCCCGCTGGTGGACCTGCAGAGAGGTGTGCCGCGCCGCGTTCGCGACAGCCTGGTCTGGATCGCCCGCCACCCCCTCGATTTCGCGCGGGCCATGTTCCTCCCCGGCTGGGCGCACAACGCCACCATCCTGCTGGTGATGCAAAACGTCAACAACCGCCTGCGGTTCCGCATCGGGCGCAGCCTGTTCACCATGGGCCGGCGCGGCCTGGTGGCGCTGCCCGAGCCCGGCTACGAGATACAGGCCCAGATCCGCGGCTCGCACGAGCTGGTGAGCGCCTTTGCCCGCCAGACGGACGGTGTGGCGATGGGCAACGTGGGGGAAAACCTGCTCAACCTGCCCACCACGGCCCACATCCTCGGCGGCGCCCCGGTGGGCCAGGACGCCAGCCAGGGGGTGGTGGACGAGAAGTTCGAGATTCACAACTACCCCGGCCTGTTCATTATCGACGGCTCAATCGTCCCCGCCAACCCGGGGGTCAACCCGGCGCTGACGATCACCGCCCTGGCGGAATACGCCATGAGCCAGGTCCCGGCCAGGGCGCCGGTAAGCACGCTTACGCCAAATTAATCAGGCCCTAACGGCAACTTTACGGATTAATTACGCCCTCATCCCTATAATCAAAAAATAGACAGGTGTCAAAGAAGTCTTCTCTTTTTGTGACAGCCAGTCGAAACGTCCCCGTTGCCTCAAACCCACGTCGAGAGGTGTTGTATTGCCTTGCCAGTTGGCCACAAACGCGATGACAAGCGCTTCTTTCCGGCGCTTGTTTCCTGTTTTTAATGATCTGACGTCAACCATTCAAAACCGTACTTTTTTCTACTCAACCCCGTTGGAGAAACCCATTCTATGAACCGCAACCACCATCGTTCCCACACCTGGATTTCCTTAATGTGCACCGTCATCGTCATTGCCAGCATCCTGCTGGCCGTTTCGCCGGCCAACCCCGTGGCGGCCGCCACCCAGTACATGGGGGGGTACGCCCGCACCGGCGACCTGCGCATCTTGCTCTATGACGATGGAAGTATGGGAGTCGACCGGTACACGACCACCGGTTATTGGGAAGGCCAGATCTATGGAGGCCACAGCAAAGGCTCTCGCCTGCAGTATTCCGGCGGAAGCCTGGCTCTGGGTTATTACACCGGGTCGGCCGTGACGAGCAACTACAACAATCTCTCCTCCACCGGGACGGCCGGCTCGCGGACGTGGACCGGCGACGCCAAGTGGACCGGCAGCGGCTTCGAGGTCTACCGCACCGTGATTTACCGGGAAGGCGACCCGTATTTCAAGCTACAATGGCAAATCGTCAACGTATCGGGAAGCACGAAAAGCGACATCCGCTTCTTCCACGGCGAGGACACCTACCTGCGCGGCGGCGATAACGGCGCCGGCTGGGTGGATTGGGGCAACTATACGATTGGCGTTAAGAAAAACGTGGGGAGCGAAGGCGAGCAGCGCCTTTCTCTGCAGGGCATTACGCCCCCTACATATTATCAAAGCAACAACTGGTCCACCGTGCGATCGGCGGTAAACGGCGGTTCGTTAAGTAACACCATCGACCCCAACGAATCCACCGATAATGGGTACGCCCTGGAATGGACCAAATCGTCGATGGCCAATGGAGAAAGCTGGGCGATCACCGCGTACGAGAAATTCAACAACGCCGCGGTCGGCGGAAACGTAGAAGTGATCGCCCCGGTGGCGGTGGACTGCTTGAAAGGCAATACCTGCAACCTGAACTATACCGTGAAAAACTCCGGCGGCGCGACGATCACCGTGGCGCTGACCGGTTCGGTGGTCACCCCGGTATGGGGTTACGCGTCCTCCTGGCCCGGGGATCTCGGTTCGCGGACCCTATCCGCGGGCCAATCGACCACGGTGACCATTGCCGTGGCCGTGCCAGCTAACGCGGCCAACGGCTCCGCGATCAACGTGAAGCTGACCGCCACCAGCGGCAGCCAGTCCTCCAGCGATACCGGGTCGGTCAATGCGGTTACCCCGCCGAACTCGGCCCCCACCGCGATCAATTTCAGTGGGACGGGTTCCTATCCCGAAAATAACGGCGCGAATCAGGTCCTGGGAAGCTTCAGCGGATCCGACCCGGACGGCGACGCGCTGTCCTATAGCCTGTTGGGCGGGGACACGGGCAGCTTCAACCTGAGCGGGAATTCCCTGCGCAATAACGCATCGTTCAATTACGAAGCGAAGAATTCCTATTCAATCACCGTGCGCGCCAGCGACGGCAAAGGCGGCACCCTGGACCGGACTTTTGCCATCAGCGTGACCAACCTGAACGAAGCACCTGCTCTGGCGGCGCCCGGCGCGCAGTCCACCAATGAAGATACCCCCCTGACGGTCAACATGGCCGCCACGGACCCGGATGGGAACACCGGCCGCCTGAGCTGGAGCCTGCTCAGTGCGCCGTCCCACGGCGTGGTCAGCGGGGCGACCGGCACGGGCGGGAGCAAATCGCTCACCTACACGCCTGGCCTGAATTATCCCGACCTGGCTGCCAGCGGCCCGGACAGCTTCACGATCCGTGTGACTGGCGAAGGCGGCACGACCTCTGACCAGACCGTCGCCGTGACGGTCAACGCGGTCAACGACCCGCCGGCCAACGCCTGGAATGGTTCCGGTACCTTTGGCGGGCCGCTCAAGGTGCGCGTCGGTCAGACGATCACCTTCGACGACGGCGGCGCGGCGCACGTCCCTGACCGGATCCAGGTCGCGGACGTGGACGCGGCCAATCTACAGGTCACCCTGACGGTCTCGAACGGCGTCCTGGCCCTCAGCGGCCGCACCGGCCTGTCCGGGGATACCAACGCTGGCGGGCCGGATTCTTCCCTCTCGTTCCAGGGAACAATAACCGCTGTCAACGCCGCCCTGAAGGGCCTGCAGTACACGCCTACCGCGGGCTACAGCGGCAGCGACACGCTGACTCTCCTCACCAGCGACCAGGGCAGCACCGGCTCCGGAGGTACGAAGACCGACCAGGATACGGTCTCGCTGCAAATCTCCAACCCGGCCACGCTGACCGTCGACGATGATTTCAGCGGCGCCACGGCCGATTGGGGCTACGATCACTTTTCGCGTATCGAAGATGCGGTCGCGGCCGCCCAGTCCATCTCCGCCCCGCTGTCCCTGGAGGTCAACGCCGGCGCTTACCCCAACGATTCGATCCTCCTCAACCAACCCAACCTGACTCTGAAGCTGATGGGCCCTGTTTCGCTGGGGAAAGACTTCACCCTCCAGCAGGGAGCCTTCAATCCCAACGGGCAAACGCTCACTTTCGTAACCGGGGCCGGAAACCAGACCAGCCACACCCTGGCCGGCGCGCCCACCTTTGCCAACCTGGTTGTCGACGACGGCAACACCCTGGTCCTGGCCAACAACGCCGACCTGGGCCTGACCGGCAGCCTGGCGCTGAACGGCAGCGGCGCGCTGAACGCCTCCGGCGGCGCGAACCGCACCACCGTTAGCCTGAAGGGCGCCGGCGCCCAATCGCTTCCTTCCGGGCTGACCCTGGATAACCTGTCTATCGCGAACGGCGTCACCTTCCATGCGCCGGCCGCGCTCACCCTGTCAGGCGACCTGAGCAACGGCGGCGTTTATGACGGCGCGACCGGCACAGTCACCTTTGCGGGGCCGGCGGGCCGCACCCAGCAAATCAGCGGGAACGTCCCCCAGTTCCATAACCTCGTCCTCGCCGCCGGCGCGGCGCTGCAGCCCGCGACCGACCTTTCGCTCGACGGCGCCTGGACCGGCAGCGGCAGCTTCGATGGCAACGGGAAAACCGTCACCTTCAACGGCAGCCCATCCGCCTTCAGCGGGACGGCCATCTTCTCCAATGTGGCCATCCCCGCGGGCAAATCCCTCAACCTTGCCCCTGGAGCAGATCTCGGATATACCGGGGCATTCGATAACCAGGGCAGCTTCGACCCCACGGCCAGTGGAGCGACCGTTCGCCTGGCCGGCCTGGGCACCCAGACCCTGCCCGCCGGCGCCGAGCAGTATCACCACCTGGTCATCGGCCCGGGCGCGACCTTGAACGCCGATGGCCGGAGCCTGGTGGTGAATGGGGACCTGACCGCCAACGGACCCTTCAACAACGCCGGCGGCTCGACTACCTTTGCCGGCGCGTCTCCCACCACCCACAACCTGACCGGCAGCGGCGCGGTCACCTTCGGCAGCCTGAACGTCGCCGCCGGCAATACCCTCGAGCCCGCCGCGGGCAAGCCGATTAACGTCCAGGGCGACTGGGCCAATGCCGGAACCTTTGACGCTAACGGCGGGACGGTGGTCTTCAACGGGACCACGCAAACCTTCCACGGCACGACCTCCTTCAAGGACGTCCGGATCAGCAGCGCGAATCCGCTCGTCCTGGCTGGCGGCGCCGATTTCGGCTTCTCAGGAGCCCTGACCGGCAGCCAGACCCTC
>Ga0335070_10000656_pt1 | contig 39006 bp, 32 predicted proteins | sample Lox_Sample_13_FD_206722 | JGI IMG/M metagenome (GOLD analysis project Ga0335070, IMG submission 206722) | Soil microbial communities from Loxahatchee National Wildlife Refuge, Florida, United States - Lox_Sample_1.3 | ecosystem: Environmental > Terrestrial > Soil > Wetlands | place: USA... | reverse complement strand
CTGGGGACAATGTGGCGTTAACGGTGGAGTTGATCACGCCGATTGCGATGGAGAAGGAGTTGCGGTTTGCGATACGGGAGGGGGGTCGCACCGTGGGCGCAGGTGTCATCAGTGACATCCTCGAGTAAAGCAACACCGGTGAGAATTCTTCTTTAGGAGTATTGGATGAGGAATATCTTAACGTTGTCCTGTACAGAGTGTAAACGGAGAAACTATTCTACGACAAAGAATAAACGGACGACTCCGGATAAACTGGAGTTCAAGAAATACTGCCGATTTTGTCGTAAGCATACGGTTCATAAAGAGACAAAGTAATTGGCGGGTGAAACGTGGCGCCGGATACAGGCCAGTAGCTCTAACGGATAGAGCGCCGGACTCCAAATCCGGATGATGGGGGTTCAAATCCCTCCTGGCCTGCCATTTTAATCCTGCTCCTGCGGCAGGGAAAGCTGGATAGATGGAATTTTCAATAAAAGAAAAATTTGAAGCAGCAAAACAATTCTTAAGGGAGGTTAGAACCGAATTAAAAAAGGTCACCTGGCCGTCGAGGAAAGATACCTTTTCCGGTACTCTTGTCGTTTTAGTGGCTGTTTTCATCATCGCGATCTTTTTAGGAATTGTTGACTCAGGCCTGTCAAATCTTATTAAGGCATTATTGAAAAGGGCGGCAAGTTAGAAGGAGTAGTCATTAAATTTATGGAAAAGCAGTGGTACGTCGTTCACACTTATTCAGGTTTCGAAAACCGGGCGAAGCAGAATTTGGAAGAGCGAATCAAGAATCTTGGCAAGAGCGAATATTTTTCCGATATCTTAGTTCCAACAGAAACCGTCGTGGAATTGGTAAAGGGAAAAAGAAAGACCTCTCAGAGAAAGATTTTCCCTGGGTATATTTTGGTGAAAATGGAATTGAACGAGGAGACGTGGCATATCGTCAAGGACACCCCGAAGATTACCGGTTTTGCCGGTGACGGTACCAAACCGGTTCCTATTTCAGAGGGAGAGGTTGATGAGATTCTTTCCCAGATGAAGGAAGGCGTTTCGAAGGCAAAACCAAAGGTTTCTTTCAGTGTCGGAGACAGCGTCCGGGTGATTGACGGTCCTTTTGTTAATTTTATCGGTACGATTGAAGAGGTCAAACCAGAAAAAAGGAAGCTGAAGGTCTTGGTCTCGATCTTTGGAAGGGCGACCCCGGTGGAACTGGATTTCATCCAAGTGGAAAAGAGTTAATCGTCCTCTGTTCTTGAGGAGTGGACAAATGGCAAAGAAAATTGCGGCAATGGTTAAGCTTCAAATTCAGGCAGCGCAGGCCAACCCTTCCCCTCCGGTGGGGCCGGCGCTGGGGCAGCATGGGGTCAATATCATGGAGTTTTGTAAGGCTTTTAATGCCCGAACCCAAGGGCAGGAAGGGATGATTATCCCAGTAGTGATCACCATCTATTCGGATCGATCCTTCAGCTTTGTGACCAAGACCCCGCCCGCCTCAATCTTATTGAAGAAAGCGGCAAAAATTGTGAAAGGATCGGGCGAGCCGAACCGAAACAAAGTGGGCAAGGTGACCCGGGACCAGGTTCGGGAGATCGCGCAGATCAAGTTCAAGGACCTCAATGCGGTGGATATGGAAGGTGCCATCCGCACCGTCGAGGGAACGGCAAGAAGCATGGGCCTGGAGGTCGTATAAGAGACCTGGAGGTCGTATAAGAGAAGATTATGGCGAAAAGAGGAAAAAAATATTTAGAAGCAAGAGCCAAGGTGGATCGGAATAAACGATATGGACTGGAGGAGGGGGTGAAACTCCTCCTGGATACAGCCCGCGCAAAATTTGATGAAGGGGTGGACCTTGCCATCCGCCTCGGGGTGGATCCTAAGAAATCGGACCAAATGGTGCGGGGAACCGTGGTTCTTCCTCACGGGACCGGCAAGAAAGTCCGGGTCCTGGTCTTTGCAAAAGGCCAGAAGGAAAAAGAGGCGTTGGATGCGGGTGCCGATTTTGTAGGGGGGGAGGACCTCATAGAGAAAATCTCGAAAGGATGGCTCGATTTCGATAAGGCCATTGCCACTCCGGACATGATGGGGTTGGTCAGTAAGTTAGGGAAGATCTTGGGACCCCGAGGACTGATGCCGAATCCCAAGGTGGGGACGGTCACCTTCGATCTTGAGAAGGCCATCAAAGAGATCAAGGCGGGCAAGGTCGAATTCAAGGTGGAGAAGGCCGGAGTGGTCCATGTCCCAGTGGGAAAAGTTTCTTTTGGGTTCGGTCAGGTATTAGAAAATGTCAAAACGCTCCTGGAAGTGATTTTAAGGGCAAAGCCGCCGACCAGCAAGGGAATCTATCTTCGAACAGTGGCCTTATCGACCACCATGGGGCCCGGCATTAAAGTCGATCCGCTCGACATCCGAAGCGTCTTGAAATCGTAAAATGCAAGGCTTCTTAGGAGGGAGAGATCATTGAATCGAAAAGAGAAAGAACAGGTCATATCTGATCTGAGCGAAAGGATCAAAGGGTTCAGGGCGGCTGTCCTGACGAATTACCGAGGCCTTAATGTTGAACAGTTGAATCATCTGAGGCAGCGATTGAGGGAAGAGAAGATTTCTTATCACGTGATCAAGAACACGTTGATGAAACTGGCTTCCAAGGGGACGGATTTGGAGAAACTGGATAACTTTTTTGAAGGACCGACGGCGATTGCGATCTCTTACGGAGATCCTGTTCTTCTGTCAAAGATTCTATCTGAATTTATTAAGACCCAGCCGTCCCTCGAGATTAGAGTCGGCCTCATTCAGGGAAAGGTCGCATCTGCTGATGAAGTCAAAGCGCTTGCCACCATGCCTTCTCGGGAGGTCCTTTTCAGTCAGATCTTAGGAGGGATTCAGGGACCAGCAAGTCAACTCGGAGCACTCCTTTACCGTGCGATTCAACAGGTGCTTGGAATCATTCAGGCCAGGGTGGATGAGCTCAGCCAGCAGGCCCCTGAAGAAACGAAAACCGTTTCATGACTTTTGCTCTTTCTTCGTTTGAAGAGATAAGGAAGGGCAGGGCTTCAAAATAAAGAGAAATAAGATAGGAGGATCTTCCAAATGGCAGATATTCAAAAAATCGCTGAAGAAATCGGTAGTCTAACCTTGCTGGAAGCACGTGATTTGGTGAAGGCCCTGGAGGAAAAATTGGGTATCAAGGCGGCCGCACCAATGGCCGTGGCGGCCATGCCGGCTGCCGGGGCTGCTGCGGGAGCGGAGGCTGCCCAAGCTGAAGAGAAGACGGAATTCGATGTCATTCTGACAGGTTTTGGCGACAAGAAGATTCAGGTGATCAAGGTGGTAAGGGAATTGACCGGATTGGGTTTGAAAGAAGCCAAAGACCTGGTGGAAGGTGTCCCCAAGCCCGTTAAAGAAGGGGTTTCAAAAGAAGATGCTGCAGGGATGAAGAAAAAGCTTGAAGAGGCTGGTGGGACTGTCGAAGTCAAGTAGGAAACATTCAGAAGTGTTGAGGAACACGATTGTCTCTTCCCGGAAGGACAGAAACGAATTTTGAGTGGGAGTCCGAAAGGGAGGAGACTTTCTATTTAAGGGAGAAGTGATTATGGCAAGCATTGTCCCCGTCTATCGAAGGTACCGAAAGAATTTCTCAAAGATTAAGGAAGTGTTAGAGATCTCCAATCTGATCGAGGTTCAAACGAGATCCTACGAGAAGTTTTTGCAGGCCAACGGCGATCCTGACAAACGGGAACCCGTCGGGCTTCAGGCGGTTTTCAAAACCGTCTTCCCGATCAAGGATTTTTATGAAACGGCCTCGCTCGAGTTTGTCAATTACCGTCTCACCGAGCCGAAATACGATGTGGAAGAATGTCTGTTAAGAGGAATGACGTTTGCGGCACCGATCAAGGTGACGGTCCGCCTGGTCGTCTGGGATGTGAATGAAGAGACCAAGGCCAGAAGCATCAAGGCCGTCAAGGAGCAAGAGGTCTATTTTGGTGAGATCCCGCTTATGACTGAAAACGGGACGTTTATCGTGAACGGGACGGAGCGGGTGATCGTCAGCCAACTTCATCGTTCCCCTGGAGTCTTTTTTGATCAGGATCAGGTCAAGCCCCATGGCGGTGGCAAGGTTTTCTATTATGCGCGCATCATCCCCTACCGCGGATCCTGGATTGACTTCGAATTTGACCAGAAAGATCTTCTCCACGTCCGGATCGACCGGCGTCGAAAGATTCCCGTCACGGTTCTCCTCCGGGCACTCAAATACACGGGCGAAGAACTCTTGCACTACTTCTATTATCAGGAGAAGGTTCTTATCCGGAGAGGGAAATTTCAAAAAGAGATTTCGAAAGATGTGTTGGTGGGGCAAAAAGCCACCTCTGACATCATTGACCCGGAAAGCCACAAGATCATCCTCAAAAAACATCGTCGCATTACGGAAGACGCTTTTAAGAAATTGGAGCTGGCAAAGATCAATACCATCCCGGTGGAGGTCCAGGACCTGATCGGACGATATCTGGCCAAGGATGTCGTGGATCCCGAGACAGGAGAGGTCATCGCTGAGTGTAATGATGAGGTGACTGAAAAACTTCTGGACGAAATGAAAGAAAGAAAGATCGAATCCTTTGACGTCCTCTTCATTGATAACATCAATGTCAGTTCTTCCTTACGGGATACGTTGGTGGTGGATAAGATCGGATTGACACGAGAGGAAAGGGAGAAATTACCGACACTTGAACCGGGCAAGTCCGTCCGCGAAAAGGAGTCCGAACGAGCCCTGATTGATATTTACAAAAGACTCCGTCCCGGAGATCCTCCCACGGTCGAAACGGCTGTCGGCCTCTTTTATAACCTTTTCTTCAATCCCGAGCGGTATGATCTTTCCAAGGTGGGGCGGATGAAATTGAACCATAAGCTCGGCCTGAAGGGTTATCCTCCCAAGATATTGGTTTTTACCGAGAGATGGAAGAAAGAGGCGTTAGCGGCCGGAGCAACCTATGCAGGGGGAAGAGAGCTGGTCGATCGTATTTTGGAAGGATGGCTTGATTTTGACGAAGCGATAGCCACTCCCGAGATGGCGGAGGAGATCCAGCGTGCGGCCAAGGTCCTCCATCCCATCGGGCTGATGCCCACTTTGAAGGATGGAACGATTACGGATGACGTTCAAGGGGTAGTTCGAAAAATTCTGGAAGATGAGAAGACCACGCTCAGGCGGAGGGATATCCTCGAGGTCGTCAAGTATTTGATCAAATTGAAAGACGGACAGGGTGCGGTGGACGATATCGACCACCTGGGAAACCGTCGCGTAAGGACCGTTGGAGAACTCTTAGAAAATCAGTACCACATTGGACTGGTGAGGATCGAAAGGGCGATCAAGGAACGAATGAGCCTTCAAGATGTAGAGACCCTGATGCCCCATGATCTCATCAATTCAAAGCCCCTCTCCGCGGTCATTAAAGAATTTTTCGGATCCAGTCAGCTTTCGCAGTTTATGGATCAGACCAATCCTTTGTCGGAGATCACTCATAAGCGGCGGCTCTCTGCCTTGGGTCCAGGGGGGCTCACCCGGGAGAGGGCAGGGTTTGAGGTGAGGGACGTCCACCCCACGCATTATGGCAGGATCTGTCCCATCGAGACTCCGGAGGGTCCGAACATCGGCCTCATCACGTCTCTCAGCACCTACGCCCGCGTGAATGACTATGGATTTATTGAGACGCCTTATCGAGAAGTGACAAACGGGAAGGTCACGAATAATATCCGATACCTTTTTGCCCTGGATGAGGAAGAAGAGATAGACGAACAGAAGCCGGCCATCGCTCAAGCCAATGCCCCGTTGGATAGAGAGGGGAGGTTTACCGCTCCCTTGATCTCCGCCCGAAGAGGGGGCGAATTTGTGATGGTGAAACCGGAGGAGATCCGGTATATGGACGTTTCGCCAAAACAACTGGTGAGCGTGGCGACCTCCCTCGTTCCCTTCTTGGAGAATGATGATGCCAACCGGGCTCTCATGGGATCGAACATGCAACGTCAGGCCGTTCCGCTTCTCAGGACGGATGCGCCGTTGATCGGGACGGGAATGGAAGGGATCGTCGCGAGGGATTCCGGAGTGACGGTGGTCGCAAAAAGGGACGGCGTCGTTGAGGATGTGGATGCCTCACGGATCGTCATTCGTGCCGATGAGGATGGCCAGAGAGAGGACGATCCGGGCGTCGACATCTATACCTTGATCAAATACAAACGATCGAATCAGAATACCTGTATCAACCAAAGACCCATCGTCCATATCGGAGAACGTGTCAAAAAGGGCGAGGTGATTGCAGATGGACCCGCGACCCACATGGGAGAGCTGGCGTTAGGGAGGAATGTTCTGGTCGGCTTCATGCCGTGGGGAGGGTACAACTTTGAGGATTCGATCCTCATTAGTGAAAAACTGCTGAAGGAAGATACTTATACGTCCATCCATATCGAAGAATTGGAATGTGTGGCTCGGGATACGAAATTGGGAAAGGAGGAGATCACCTCCGACATTCCCAATGCAGGGGAAGAGGCATTGAAGGATCTGGATGAGAGCGGGATCATTCGGATCGGAGCCGAGGTGAATCCGGGAGACATTCTGGTCGGAAAGGTGACCCCCAAAGGGGAGACCCAACTTTCTCCAGAGGAGAAACTCCTTCGAGCCATCTTCGGTGAAAAGGCAGGGGATGTTCGGGATACCTCCTTGAGAGTCCCCCACGGAATTGAAGGGATTGTGATCGATGCAAAGGTCTTCTCCCGTAAAGGACAGGAAAGAGACGAAAGGACGAAAGCCATCGAGGATCAGGAGAAGGCAAGGCTGCTCAAGAATCAGGCCGATGAGATCCGGATCATCCAGAACAGTACGCGCAGAAAAATCGGGAAATACCTGATCGGTAAGCGTGTCGCTCATAAGATTGCGGATGAGAAGAAAAACCGTGTCTATTTAGAAGCCAAAGAGCGGATCAAGGAGGAGCACCTCTTTGCCATTCCTTTTGATCGACTGAAGGAGATCGATGTGATGGAAGGGAAGAGAGTTCTTTCTGACGTTCACCGTTTCCTCGATCACGCGGAGCTTCAGATCAATGTGGTCAAGGGGGTCTTTGGAGATAAATTGGCTAAACTGAAGAGGGGAGACGAACTCGCCCCGGGCGTCATCAAGACCGTGAAGGTTTACATCGCCATGAAACGAAAACTTTCGGTCGGGGATAAAATGTCAGGGCGTCATGGGAACAAAGGGATCATCTCCCGAATTCTTCCCGAGGAGGACATGCCATACTTAGAGGATGGGACGCCGGTCGAAATCATCCTCAATCCATTGGGGGTGCCGTCGCGAATGAATGTGGGCCAAATCCTTGAGACCCACTTGGGATGGGCGGCCAAGGGGCTCGGGTGGAAGATCCAAGAGTACTTGGAGAAGCATTTCAATCCCAAATTGCTTCGAAGGAGAATCAAAGAGATCTATTCCTCAAAAGAGGTGAATGCCTATCTGGAGCAAGCCACCGACGAGGAGATTGTCGAGTTGGCTCGCACGCTGGGCGAGGGGATCTTTGTCTCGGTCCCCGTCTTTGATGGAGCCTCCGAAGAAGAGATTAAAGACCTTTTGAAGAGAGCCGGGCTTCCGACCGCAGGCCAGACGATCCTTTATGACGGAAGGACGGGAGAACCTTTCCACCAGAAGGTGACCATCGGCTATATGTACCTCCTCAAATTGCACCACCTGGTGGACGACAAAATCCATGCCCGGTCGATCGGTCCGTATTCCTTAGTGACCCAGCAACCCTTGGGCGGCAAGGCCCAGTTCGGAGGTCAACGATTAGGGGAGATGGAGGTGTGGGCTTTGGAGGCCTATGGCGCCGCCCACTCCTTACAGGAGTTCTTGACGGTGAAATCGGATGATGTAGCAGGAAGGACCCGGGTCTATGAGGCGATTGTCAAAGGGGAACATACGCTGGAGCCCGGGCTGCCAGAATCGTTTAACGTCTTGGTGAAAGAGTTACAGAGTCTCTGTCTCGATACGGAATTAATCGAAGAGAAACGGGAAGAGATTTAATGGAAGGAGATGTGTAGGGGCCATTCATGAATGGCCCCTATCTCGGCAAAGGAGGCAACATTGGAAGATTATTTGTCATTCTATGAAAAGGGAAAGAGTCCAATTAATTATAATGCGATCCGGATCTCCATCGCGTCTCCTGAAAAGATCGAATCGTGGTCGCACGGAGAGGTGAAGAAGCCGGAGACCATCAACTACCGGACGTTTAAACCGGAAAAAGACGGGCTGTTCTGCGCCAAGATCTTCGGCCCGACGAAAGATTATGAGTGCAATTGCGGTAAATACAAGCGGATGAAACATCGAGGCATCGTGTGCGAGAAGTGCGGGGTGGAAGTCATCCAATCCAAGGTACGCCGGGAGAGGATGGGGCATATCCGCCTCGCCACCCCGGTGGCTCATATCTGGTTCCTCAAAAGCATCCCCAGTAAGATCGGGATCCTGTCAGATATGACCTTGAGAGAATTGGAGAGGATCCTTTACTTCGAAGCCTATCTCGTTCTCGACGGAAAGAAAACCGCTTTAAAGAAGGGTGAAATTCTTTCTGAAGATCGATACCGGGAGGCCAGAGAAAAATACGGAGATGATTTTGTGGCGTCCCAGGGAGCGGATGCCATCCGAGAGCTGTTGAGAGGCACAGATGTGAAAGAGCTTTCCAAGAAGCTCCGAGCAGAAATGAAGGAGACGACCTCGGAGGCCAAAAAAAAGAGATTAGCCAAGCGATTAAAGATTATCGAGTCTTTCCTGGAATCGGGAAACAAACCAGAGTGGATGATTTTAGAAGTGATTCCGGTCATCCCCCCGGATCTTCGTCCTCTCGTCCCGTTGGATGGGGGTCGATTTGCCACCTCCGATCTCAATGATCTTTATCGGAGGGTTATCAACCGGAACAACCGCCTCAAGAGGCTTCTCGAATTGAATGCCCCGGAGATCATCATCCGTAATGAAAAGCGGATGCTTCAGGAGGCCGTGGACGCCCTGTTTGATAACGGGAAGAGAGGAAGGACGATCTTGGGGGCGAATAAGAAACCCCTCAAATCGTTGAGCGATATGCTGAGGGGGAAGCAGGGCCGTTTCCGGCAGAACCTGTTGGGAAAGCGAGTCGACTATTCCGGCCGTTCGGTGATCGTCGTCGGTCCCGAACTGAAGCTCCATCAATGTGGACTTCCCAAGAAGATGGCCCTGGAGCTGTTCAAGCCTTTCATCTACCACCGATTGGAAGAGAAAGGCTTGGTGACAACGATCAAAAGCGCCAAGAAGATGCTCGAGAAGGAGAGGCCGGAGGTCTGGGATGTTTTGGATGAAGTGATCCGTGAGCATCCGGTGATGCTCAACCGTGCTCCAACCCTTCATCGTTTGGGTTTTCAGGCTTTTGAGCCTGTTTTGATCGAGGGCAAGGCCATCCAGCTTCATCCATTGGTGTGCGCTGCCTTCAACGCCGATTTTGACGGAGACCAGATGGCTGTCCATGTCCCCCTCTCGGTGGAGGCCCAATCGGAGGCAAGGATCCTGATGATGTCCACCAATAACATCCTCTCACCGGCGAATGGGAAACCCATCATCATCCCCACCCAGGATATTGTCCTCGGCATTTATTACATGACCAGGGAGCGGCCCTATGTGAAGGGCGAGGGAAAAGTCCTTTCCAATACAGAAGAGGTCCGAGTGGCTTACGATGCGAATGAAGTCGACCTCCATGCCCGGATCAAAGTCCGATTGGATGGGGAACTCGTCGAGACGACCGTGGGCCGAGTTCTTCTTAGAGACATTCTCCCTGAGGAGATCCCCTTTCGATTGATCAACAAGGTGATGAAGAAGAGCGAGCTCGCCAACCTCATCGACTATTGTTACCGTTATGGAGGAGAGAAGAAGACGGTCCTCCTCTCCGATCGGCTAAAAGATTTGGGCTACCGCTATGCTACGTTGGCCGGAATTTCCATTTCCATCGACGATATGATGACTCCTTCCAATAAGGAGAAACTTCTTCAAGAAGCACAGCAGGAGATCGAGAGGGTTCAAGACCAATATACGGATGGATTGATCACAGATGGCGAACGATACAACAAGGTGATCGATATCTGGGCCCAGGTCACTGAAAATATTGCAGCGGTGATGTTGAAAGAACTTGGGAATGAAGAGATCGTGAGTCCCGCCGGGCAGAAACAGAGCACGGAAAGTTTAAACCCCATCTTCATCATGGCTGACTCCGGAGCGCGAGGCAGTGCACAACAAGTCCGGCAATTGGCTGGGATGCGGGGCTTGATGGCCAAACCGTCCGGGGAGATCATCGAAACTCCCATCACCGCGAACTTTCGTGAAGGGCTTACAGTTCTGCAATATTTCATCTCGACCCATGGGGCTCGAAAAGGGCTTGCCGACACCGCGTTAAAAACGGCCAATGCAGGATATCTCACGCGGCGATTGGTGGATGTAGCTCAGGATGTCGTGATCAGGGATCATGACTGTGGGACCCTGGATGGGATCGAAGTCGAATCGCTGGTCGAAGGAGGAGAGATCATCGAATCGATGCGAGAACGAATTCTTGGCCGTGTGGCCTTGGAAGAGATCCGGGATCCTTTTTCCAGTGACGTGATCGTCAAAGGGAATGAAGAGATCGATGAAACTCTGGCAGATCGCATCGAAGATATTGGCATTGATAAAGTCAAGATTCGATCCGTGCTCACGTGCAAATCGAAACAGGGCGTCTGTGCGTTGTGTTACGGAAGGGATTTAGCCCGTGGAAGGCTCGTTAATGTGGGTGAGGCCATTGGCATCATTGCCGCTCAGTCTATCGGCGAACCGGGGACCCAGTTGACGATGAGAACGTTCCACATTGGTGGAACAGCGAGCCGACGTGCCGAACAAACCACGCTCGAATGCCGGATCGATGGGAAGGTAAAATTTATCAATCTGAAGAGCGTGAAAAACCGCGAAGGGAACCTGATCGTGATGAACCGAAACGGGGAGATCGCCGTCTTGGACGAAAACGGAAGAGAGCGAAGGCGATACTCCGTCATTTATGGAGCTAAACTGAGGGTGAAGGATGGGCAAAAGGTGAAGGAAGGAGAGATCTTGGCGGAGTGGGATCCTTACTCCATTCCCGTTTTAACGGAAGTTTCAGGCAAGGTGAAATTTGGCGACATCATCGAGGGGGCGACCATGCAGGAGCAGGTGGATGAGTTCACCGGCCTTTCGAGAAAGGTGATTACTGAATCAAAAGACGCAGAGCTTCGCCCAAGGATCTCCATCAAGGACGAAAAAGGCAGGACGATGAATCTTCCGGGTTCTGCATCCCAGGCCAGATATCTCCTCCCAGTCGGAGCCAACATTTTTATTTCCGAAGGAGATTCGGTGGAGGCGGGGGACGTCATCGTAAAAATTCCCCGGGAGACAACGAAGACAAAAGATATCACAGGAGGTCTGCCTCGAGTCGCCGAACTTTTTGAAGCCAGAAAGCCTAAAGAGTATGCGTTGATCAGCGATATTGACGGGACGGTTGAATTTGGAAAAGACCTCAAGGGGAAGAGAAAGGTGGTCATTCGACCCGAGGTGGGTGAATCCAAGGAATATATGATTCCGAGAGGAAAACATGTGAACGTTCATGAAGGAGATTTTGTCAAGGCTGGGGAAGCCTTGATGGACGGCCCTTCCAATCCCCATGATATTTTGAGGGTATTAGGGGATAAGGCTCTGGCCCGATATTTAGTCGATGAAATCCAGGAAGTCTATAAACTTCAGGGAGTCAAGATCAATGACAAACATATCGAGGTGATCGTCCGCCAGATGCTCAAGAGGGTGAAGATCAAGGAGGTGGGGGATACCCACTTTTTGGTGGACGACCAAGTCGAAAAATTCGTCTTTGAAGAAGAGAATGCCCGGGTCGTCAAGGAGGGAGGGAAACCGGCTGTGGGAGAACCTCTTTTCCTGGGAATTACGAAGGCCTCTCTCATTACGGATAGCTTTATCTCTGCTGCCTCCTTCCAGGAGACCACAAAGGTACTCACTCAAGCAGCCGTGGCAGGGAAGGTGGACAATCTAAAGGGGTTGAAAGAGAATGTCATCATGGGCCGGCTGATTCCCGCTGGAACCGGTCTTTCCAAATATAAGGAATTAGAGCTGTGGGTGGAAGGGTATACCGGGGAGGAAGTTCCAACAGGAGGCGAAGGAGAGACGGGAACCGAAGCCGCTGCTTGAGAAGAAGGACTATTTTAAGTTAAAAAAAAGAGGCCCATTCTTGCGATTGTAGAATGGGCCTCTTTTTTTGTGAACCTTTCTTTCCTGTCATTTCTCCACTTTTACAACCAAGGTCGCTTTATGCTCTGAGTCATCGACTAATTGGGCTTCTTTTGTAAAAGAGGGATCGGCCAAAAATTTCTTTAACATCGAATAATCTTCATCAGAGATTTGAATAAACTTGAGACCGTATTGATATCCTTCCAAATCTTCCCAGTTACAAATATCTTTCCAGACCACCTTGGCTACCGCCTTAAAATTAGTCAAGTTGAAATCCTTTGGAAACAGTAGTCCAATATTTAATGTTGTCTCAAGGGGCATGTCTTTTAAAGTTTGAATCAGCAGACCCGATTCGCTTGCGTCAACGGTCAACCCGGGGTACGGCCTGTCACTCTGATGAAGGCAGACATTGACGGGAAAACTCATCACGATTCTTCGATGGCCCCGTCTTTCTTTAGAGTAAGGTGGATTTTTCATACTAATTCGTTTCCAACTAATCCGACTCTAAACTGAAATATTTACTTGGGTTGACGATCATTTTGCTCGGTCTTACTCTGTCAGGAATTGCGCAAGTGTGGAGTCGTCTTTAGGAAATCAAGAACAAAGTTTCGGTAATGCAATATTAATGCCGCTGTATGTGACTGATTACACCTATTGAATATACAAGATTTTCTTAAGGCCAGGACTTCTCAAAAAATTCAAAAAGAGACCTTTTTTGTCACCCTATAGAAAAGAGTATCGATTGCCCCTGAGTCTTCTTCAATCTCTAACGACTTTTATTTTATGGTTTCCAACTTTTTCTTGGCCGTTTCGGCCTGGTCCGATTGGGGATATTTTTCGATGACCCGCTTGAGTAGATTCTTGGCATTCGTCCTGTCTCCCAGTTCCAGAAAGGCGAGGGCTTGCTTGAATAATGCGGCAGGTATTTTATCCCCTTCGGGATACTTTACAATTGCTTTCTCGTACTCTAAAATGGCCCTCTCATAATCCTTTTTTAGATAGTAAGTCTCTCCGATCCAGAATTGGGCGTTGTCGGAGAGCTCTGTGTTAGGGTACTGTTTCAGAAAAGCTTCGAATTTTCTTCGGGCCCCTTCTAAATCTCCCTTATGGTACGCCTCGTAAGCATCTTTATACAAGTCTCCCATCCCTGTCGAAACCCCTTTTAACTCGGCAGAGATTTGTTTAGCTGAGCCCAGCTTTTCCGACTCCATTGGTTCCAAAGTCGATCCGGTCGATTCCTGGCGATTTTCTATTTCTTTAATTTTCTCCTCCTGGTTTTTCCTCCTTTCCTCCAGGATTTTTAAACGGCCGTCCATCTCCTCCTTGATCCGCTCCACCTCTTTTGAAGGTTTTTTGAGCAGCTCTTTATACTCTTCGATACTTGTCGAGAGGGCTGTGGTTTCAGATCGAAGATTTTCAAGCTGGAGGGAAAAATCTGCCTTTAGCCTCTGATTTTCCGCTTTCAATTCGGAAATTTGATCTTTATTGGATTTGTTTTCCTTCTGAAGGATGGTGATTTCAGACCGAAGCCGATCGGTCTCCCGATCCAGAATTTGTACATCTTTGGTGCTTGCACATCCCAAGAAAAGCAGCCCAATTAGAAAGAGAACCCATCCTTTCATGTCCCCACCTTTCTCTATTTTTCCCATGGGGCAAGCTCTCCTCGGGGAGCATCCATACTCCCTGAGGAGTGCCTCTTGCCGCCAGCTCATCATTTCGATGTAATAATCGTGTGAGCCCTTCGGTTCTTGGTCCAGGCCTCTTCGTTATGGGCAGGATCTAACGGTCTTTCTTTTCCATAACTGATCGTGGAAACACGTTCTGGAGAAACACCGATTGAGACGAGGTAATTTCTCGTACTATTGGCCCGCCTTTCACCGAGAGCAAGGTTGTACTCCACGGTTCCCCTTTCGTCACAATGGCCCTCGATTTGAATTTTGACTTTGTGGTATTTCTTCAAAAGGTCCGCATTTGCTTTTAGGATGGTTGCATCTGCGGGGCGGATGTCATATTTATCGAAGTCGAAGTGAACATCCTTGAGCAGAGAACTTTCAAAAACCTCCCCTTCGATGCCTGGGGTTTTCTTCGCAACCATACTTTTTTCAAAATCCTCTTTGGCTTTTGATTCCTTTTCCTTACTCTCAGCATCAGCCTTGGCTGCTGCCGCTGCTTCTTCTTTCTTGACAGAAGGTTCTTCTTTCACAACTGTTTTTTTCGGGCAACCTGTCATAATGAGTGCAATGCCGAGAATAAGAATGGCGGCGATGAAAATTTTCTTAGACATGGTAACCTCCCTTTGTGAATGATTTGGAAACGAATTACTCAAATCGCCTTGACCAGGCCGGGCTCGACTCCCCCTCTTTCGATGATGTTAGCGCCCTTTGATTGAAACCGTTCGCATTCATGATGAAAATCTTTGACGCACCAGCACGAGTTGAACTGAAGGCGATGTAACGACCATCCGGAGACCAACTGGGGCTTTCGTTATTTCCGGAACTCGATGTCATCCTGCGCAGTCCGGACCCATCCGTTCCAATGGTAAAGATTTGAAAGCGGCCTTCTGCCCTTCCGCAAAAAGCGATCCGGTCGCCTTTAGGGGACCAGGAAGGGTTGGTGTTGTAGCTTCCCTCAAAAGTCAGACGGCGCACACTGGACCCATCCCGCGCCATGATGTAGATCTGCGGAGAGCCGGACCGATCGGAGACGAAGGCGATCCATTCCCCGTCTGGAGACCAGGTGGGTGAGGCCTCATTGCCGTGGCTCTTCGTCAGTCTCGTCGGGTTTCCACCATCCGTATCGATGAGAAAGATGTCTGACTTGCCTTGCATTCCCATCATCAGGGCGATCTTTTTCCCGTCCGGGGACCAGGAGGGAGAGACATTCAGCCCGGGATAGTGGGAGAATAGCTTAAGATTTTTTCCATCCGTGTCGACCAAGTAGAGATCCGGATTTCGTTTGAGGTAAGAGGTGAAAGCGATTTTCTTGCCATCGGGAGACCAGGCTGGTGAAAGGTTGATGGATTGGTTCTTAGTGATCTGTTTGACATTGGCACCGTCGAAATCAGCGATGAAGATCTCTTTCCCCGTTCCCTGAGCAACCGCGTAGGCGATCTTGGTATTGGTTACCCCTTTCTCCCCCGTAATCTGAAGAACGATTTCATCAGCCATTCGGTGGACTGCGGATCGAAGGGCGGGGAGAGGGCCTTCATATTGTTTCCCGGCAATGTGTCTCTGCTCCACCAAATCGAAGAGATGAAATTTCAGCTTGAAATTAAGGCCGTCGGGTTCAAAAAGGGTTTCCCCTGCTAAGAGGATCTCTCCCCCTGCACGCGTCCATTCCTGCAGGGAGGACGTGTTGGGAATTCCTTCTGCATCCCGAAGGGAGCCGGGAAGACGAGGGACATCGATCACCTTGAAAAAACCTGAGAGGGTGAGATCGTTGGCAAGAATCTCATAAACCTTTTCGGTGAAAGAAGGTGGAGTCTTCTCTAAAGATTTCCATTTGGCAAGGACGATGGGAATCTGAACAAAGGTGGGCGCATTGATGTCGAGATAAACCCTTGCCTCCGCCGGGGAAACAAAGATAAGAAAAGAAAGCAGGATGAAGAAATGTTTCAGCATCTTTCGATTCCGTAAAAAACGGATTCCAATCTCAATGGTGTCTTCGCTCAGATCTTTGGGAATTGGAGGCCGAGATCCACCTTCGTGATCGCTCCCATCGACTCCGATCGTAGAGCGTATTGCCAGATTTTTTTTCAAACAAACTTTCTCGGTTTGCAAAATTCGCTCTATTCTTAAGACAAGAATGGTCTTTAAGTCAACCATTTCTTAGAAAAGAACAGAATAGTCCGTGCGGCTTTCATATTTTTGGGAGAGCCATCTCAACTCTTTTCCTTCTGCCTTTTGAGGAATCGAAGGAATCCGGTTCCGATCGGGGAAAGGGTTCTTCCACGATGGAAGACGATATAAATTTGTCGAGAGATGGCGTCGATCCCCTCCACATTGACTCGGGAGAGGAGACCCTGCTTCAATTCTTCTTCTGTGGCTCTTCCGGAAATAAAAGCCAGACCCAAATTTGCCTTCACCCCTTCCTTCACCGAAGAAGTGCTCCCCAGTTTCATGACCACATTAAATTGTTTTAGACTTCTGCCCTTCTTTCTTAATGCCTTTTCCACCGCCATCTGCGTTCCGGAGCCCTCCTCCCGAATGATCCAGGGTTCCTTTGAAAGTTCTTCTACCTCTACTCTTTTTTTATGGGCCAGGGGGTGTTCGGATGAGGCGACGACAATGATCTCATCCAATTCATATTTTTCAAAATGGAGAGAGGGATGGTCCAGCTTGCCTCCAATCATGGCAAACTCGACCTCGTCTTGAAGGACATCTTGGATGATCTCCTTCGTATCAGCGATCTTCAGGGAGAGGATGAAACGGGGATGATCCTTCTTAAAATCACCAACCAGCCCGGGGAGGATATATTCTCCGGGAATGGTGCTTGCACCCAAGAATAGTTCTCCCCGGATCCCTTCAGAGAATTCGCTCAAGGCATTTAACAAATCCTTACGGGAGGATAAAATCTTGGAGGCATATTTTAGGAAGACTTCTCCGGCTTTGGTGGGGCGAACCTCTCTGCTCGTCCGATCAAAGAGGCGCAGGGAAAGGGATTGTTCTAAGGATAGGATATGACCGCTGACCGTGGGTTGTGTGAGAAAGAGATCCTCGGCCGCCTTAGAGAAACTTTTTAAACTGGCTACACGGCAAAACGTTTCGAGATGCCGAAAGTCAATTTGCAATGGTTTTTTTCTTTCCACTACGGAGAGAATATTAAACCCCTTTTTTTGCAAATGCAAGAAAAAATCTGTCCCTCAGCTGATAACGGACGTGGAGCACCCATACCTGTGTTCCCTACTTTTCTTAAGACAACAAAAAGTCAAAAAAGTTTGGAGGTTCGACAAAAATTTCGAAGGGTATTTTCTTGGAAAGAACTTTTGAAAGATTAAAATAAAAAGGGCTCGGGAAAAATTCGGCCCCGAGCCCCCATCCCGAATTGATTTTTAATCCTCTTAATACATATCACCCATTCCGCCACCCATTCCGCCGCCTGGAGGCATTGGGGGATAAGGGGCTTTCTTTTCTGGCTTATCGGCCACAACGGCTTCTGTGGTGATCATTAACGATGCGACGGAAGCCGCATTTTGAAGGGCCAGCCTGACTACTTTGGTAGGATCGATGATGCCTGCCTTGATCATATCCGTATACTCATCCTGTGCGGCATCGAATCCAAAGGCTCCTTTCTCGTTCTTCACTTTCTCCGTTACCACAGAGCCTTCCTGACCTGCATTGTTGGCGATCTGGCGGATCGGTTCCTCTAAGGACCTTTTCACAAGATCGACCCCGATCTTCTGGTCTCCTTCTAATTTCATTTTATCCAATGCGCCAAGACAGCGAAGGTAGGCCACACCCCCGCCCGGAACAATTCCTTCCTCGACAGCCGCCCGGGTTGCGTTCAGGGCATCTTCCACACGGGCTTTCTTCTCCTTCATCTCCGTCTCTGTCGCTGCACCGACATTGATCACGGCCACTCCACCGATGATCTTGGCGAGCCGCTCCTGAAGTTTCTCTCGATCATAATCGGATGTGGTCTCTTCGATCTGGGCGCGGATCTGTTTCACCCTTGCCTCGATATCGTCTTTGTCCCCTGCTCCGTCCACGATGGTCGTATTGTCCTTATCTATGGTGATCCGTTTTGCCCTGCCTAAATCATTGAGTTTGATGTTTTCCAATTTAATACCCAAGTCTTCTGAAATCATTCTTCCGCCGGTGAGGATAGCGATATCCTCCATCATCGCCTTTCTTCGATCTCCAAAACCAGGGGCCTTTACCGCACAGCACTTAAGGGTTCCGCGGAGTTTGTTGACCACCAAGGTGGCCAGAGCCTCTCCTTCCACATCTTCGGCAATGATCAAAAGGGGTTTCCCCATTTTGGCGATCTGTTCCAGAATAGGAAGCATATCCTTCATGTTGGAGATCTTTTTCTCATTAAGAAGAATATAAACGTCCTCGAGCGCTGCTTCCATCTTCTCAGGATCCGTGACAAAGTAAGGAGAGAGATATCCTCGGTCGAATTGCATTCCTTCCACCACATCGAGTGTCGTCTCCATTCCCTTCGCCTCTTCAACGGTGATCACACCTTCTTTGCCCACTTTGTTCATCGCCTCTGCAATGATGTTCCCGATGGTCTCATCATTATTGGCAGAGATCTTTCCGACTTGGGAAATCTCTTTCTGATCCTTCGTCGGTTTGCTCAATTTCTTTAACTCTTTGATCACTTCCTCAACAGCCATATCGATTCCGCGCTTCACATCCATTGGGTTGGCGCCGGCTGCCACCACTTTCGATCCCTCGCGATAAATGGCCTGGGCTAAAACCGTTGCTGTCGTGGTTCCGTCTCCAGCCGTATCCGAAGTCTTACTGGCGACTTCTTTCACCATCTGGGCGCCCATATTCTCAAATTTATCCTCCAGTTCGACCTCTTTTGCCACAGTCACCCCATCTTTGGTGACGGTCGGGGATCCAAAGGATTTTTCTAATATGACGTTCCTTCCTTTTGGACCCAGGGTAACCTTGACGACATCGGCTAAGATATTGACTCCCCGTAATATTGCATTACGGGCCTCCTGACTAAACTTCAGTTCCTTTGCCATTTTGAATTACCTCCATTTCTTTCGAATTTTTTATTTTCCTTCAATAATCCCTAAAATATCCTCTTCCCTCATAATCAGGTGTTCCTCGCCGTCGATCTTGATCTCTGTCCCGGAGTACTTTCCAAATAGAATCTTGTCTCCTGGTTTTACGTCGAGAGGGATGACCTTGCCCTCTTCAGTAACCTTTCCCTTCCCAACTGCGATCACTTTGCCTTCCTGGGGCTTCTCTTTTGCAGTGTCAGGGATGATGATTCCACCTTTTGTTTTTTCCTCCTCTTCGAGTCGTCTGACAATTACTCTGTCCTGCAAAGGCCTGATCTTCATCTTTTGTTTCTCCTTTCTTATTCAGTGGTTTTCAAATTAAAAAAACGAGGATAAAATTACATACGGTTATCGTTCGCATCACCTCCTTGAAAATCGAAAAATCCTTTTAAATTAGTTTGTTACGGACATTTTCGAAAAAAAGGGCGGTCTATACGTTCCCTTCGTATGCTTTGTTAATTAATCATCGAAAGAGAGATTGTCAAGGTAAGTGAATAAAATTTTTTTGTGCCTTTGGCCGGGAAGTGTCCCGTCCCGATCTATCGGGACAGGCGGGGTCCCTGCACCTACCGGCAGGCAGGAAGGGGTACGATATGAAGTGAGAATACCTTACCGGGAAGGCCGGCGTGTGGGCGGGAGCTTCAAATTTTCCTTCATGGATGGAGAAGCAGGGACTATTGAAAATCTTTACCCGATTCGACATAATAAGTTAAATTTTTGGGAGGGAAAATGAGATCTCTTCAAACTTTAGTTCTCATTCTTTTTTCTTGTATTCTCGTTTTTTCTTTTTCTTCTCGCGTTGATGCCGGCGCGTTAAAAAGGCCGTTATCATTTCAACAGATCACCCTCAAAGACGGTCTTTCGAGCGAGATGGTTTATGCGATTGCCATTCAAGGTGAGGAGGTCTGGTTTGGGACGGAAGGGGGCGGGGCGACGCTCTACGATAAGTCCAAAAAGATTTACAAAGCTTACACGACCAAAGGCGAACCCATGGATAAGGTCGATGATGGGAAAAGCATTAATTGGAAAAACCTGCTTGCCTATAACCATGTATCGGTGATCGTCCCGGATGCAGACCGCGTCTGGTTTGGCACCTATTTTTATGGATTCGGAGGCGGTGGAATATCCTATTATCAACCCAGGAGGAACCCTCCATGGAAACGTTTCAACACAAACGATAGTCGCGCCAAGAAAGTCGTATCCATGGCAGTGGATGGAGACCAGGTCTGGGTTGGATCCGAAAAGGGCCTCTCCCTGTTGGATAAGAAGACAGAGGGGTGGAGAATTTTTTATTCTACTCAAGATGGCCTCTCCGGGAATTTTGTGAATTCCCTTCTCGTCCAATCCGATTTTGTATGGATGGGCACGAGCGGAGGGATCAGTCGTCTTGACAAGATTAAGAAAGCCTGGAAAACTTATTCTCAGAAAGATGGGTTAAACGAAACAGAGATCAAGTCTTTAGGAAGTGTAAAAGGGAAAATATGGGCAGGAGGTGTTGGAGGCACTCTTTTTGAATATGATACTGTTTCAGACCGTTGGAAAAAGATGGAACCGACGGATGCATTGAAGAGCGGGGGAATTCAGTCCATCGCTGCGACCAAGGAGAAAGTTTTCATCTGCAGAGATAATGGAGTAAGCATTTACGACCTCCCGACAGGGCAGTGGGAGTCATTGACAGCTTCTGATGGATTGTTAAGCAATAGCGTCTTTTGTGCGGCTGAAGACAAAAATTGTGTTTGGTTTGGGACGGATAAAGGGGCCTCGAGGCTGATGTTGACACCGTAAAGGGCATTGCGGATTTCAGAATGCGGATTGCGGAGTGTAAACGTTTGAAGCACCAAATCCCGAGCACCAAATCGCAAATAAATTCGAATCGTCAATATCGAAAATTAAATGGAAAAGTTTCGGTCATTTGGTTTTGGAATTTGGAGATTATTTGGAATTTGTGATTTGGAATTTTGGATTTTAAAATAAAGGAGGTTTCATGCATCATTCCGCGAATAAAAAAATAACCAGGAGGCAGTTCATCAAGGGAGCGGCTGTTGCCGCAACCCTCCCTCTTTTTCCGAAAGTACTTCCCCCGTACGGATCCCTTGCCCATGCCGCTGAAGAGGCGGATATGGTCATTGCCAAAACTGGGAGCCCCTCACAGCTCCTGCAGGCGGCCATGGCCCCATTGGGTGGGATGGGCCGATTTGTCAAAAAAGGGCAGAGGGTCGTCATCAAAGCGAACATCGCCTGGGCGAGGACACCCGATCAGGCCTGTACCAATAACCCTGATCTTATGTCGGCATTGATCAAAACCTGTTATGACGCGGGGGCAAAGCGAGTCGCCGTCTGGGACCATACCTGCGATAATTATCAATTTTGCTTTTCCAGGTCGGGATTAAAAGAGACCGTTCAGAAGGCCGGGGCGGATATTTTCTCCGGCCATGGCCGGAATGTGTACAAACAGGTCGAGGTTCAAAAAGGAAGGAAGCTCAAAACAGCTGAGATCCTCAGGGATGTACTCGAAGGAGACGTCTTCATCAATTTCCCGATTCCCAAACAACACTTTGCTACGGAACTGACCCTCGGAATGAAGAACTTGATCGGGATCGTATGGGATATGGAGCAGTTGCATAAAATTGACCTGCATCAATGCATCGCGGATATTAATACAATCCGGAAGCCGGATCTGGTGGTGATGGATGCCATCCGGATTCTCACGACAAATGGTCCGAAGGGGCCCGGGAAGACGGAGGATATCGGAGAAGTCATCGTTTCCCCGAATATCGTCTCCGTGGATGCCTATGCCGCAGCCTTCTTCAAACACCCTAAGACCGGAAAACCTTTTAAGCCGGAAGAGATTAAGTTTGTGAAGAATGCCTACGAGATGGGCCTGGGCGAGATCAACCTCTCAAAAGTTCGGATTAAAAAGGTCAGTGCCACATGAAAAGGGCGATTCTCTATTTAAGGAGGGTGATTCAGGCCCTTTCATTCATCTTCCTTCTCTACCTCATCATCAAGACGGCCTTTCCTCTTGAGGTAAAGATCCCGGTTGACCTCTATTTACGGCTTGATCCCTTCATCGGAATTGTTACCATCCTCACAAAGAAAGAAGTTATTCTGAGAATGCTTCCCGCCTTTGGGGTGCTGCTGTTCGTTTTCATCTTCGGCAACTTTTTTTGCGGATGGTTCTGTCCGATGGGGGCTACGATCGATTTTTTCGACCGGATTCTCTTCAGAGAGAAGAAACGACCTAAAGGTTTCAGTGATCAATCCCTCAGACGGCTTCGCTATGGTGTGTTTATTTTCTCCCTTGCCACAGGCCTCATGGCCTTTCAGGTCATGTACTTCCTCGACCCGATTAGTTTGATCACACGAACTTTGGTCATTTCATTTTACCCTCCTTTCATCTACGTCTTTAATCATCTTCTTCCGAGTATTCAAAGCTTTTTTCCAAGAAACCCTTTTATCATGTCGACCATTCCGATGCCGCTCTTCAAAGTCAATCTCTTGATCTTTCTCTTGTTCATTATCATCCTTGCCTTGGGAGTCATACGCAAGAGGTTCTGGTGCCGGTACCTCTGTCCTCTGGGGACTCTCTTTTCAATTTTCTCGCGTTTCAGGATATTGAAACGGTTTGTCACGGACGATTGTACCCATTGCCAGAGCTGTGTGAAGGGATGTCCGGTTGGTGCAATCCCCGAAGAAGTTCCTCAATCCTACCGTAAGGAAGACTGTATTTCCTGCTTCAAGTGCCTCGAATGTCCTCCTGAGGCTGTCTCTTTTAGCCTCGGTTCTCCCAAGTGGAAGACAGTAGATGGCGTGAACCTTTCGAGAAGATATGCACTGGGATCCCTCGCTTTTGGCTTTGCATCGGCGCTGGTCATCAAGGCCAATCCCCTCCAGTCGGAGAGCGGATTGAGGAATAATCGGCTGATTCGACCCCCTGGTTCTCTTCCGGAAGAGAAGTTTGTCTCCGTCTGTACTGGATGCGGTGAGTGTTTGAAGGTCTGTCCTAATAATGCTCTTCAATCAACCCTATTGGAAGCAGGCCTATCGGGCCTTTACACCCCGAGGCTTGTTCCCCGTATCGGTTACTGCGAAGAGTTCTGCAATTATTGCGGAAGAATCTGTCCTACTGAAGCGATCCGTCATCTTCCCATCGAAGAAAAACGTCTCCTCCAGATGGGAGTCGCCCACATCGACAAGACACGTTGTATTGCCTGGGATACTGAAAAAATATGCCTCGTGTGCAACGAACAGTGCTCCTACCACGCCATCGTCGGTGATGATAAGAAACGCCCCATCATTAAAGAAGAGAAATGCACGGGCTGCGGCATCTGCGAGAACAAATGTCCGGTCGATGGAGAGGCAGCCGTCATCGTCTACGCCTCCGGCATCCAGAAAAAAATAAAACCCGAGCCCAATTCAACGCCTAATTCCAAAGGGTAGTAGTGTAGCGTCGGCATTCCTGCCCTCCGGCAGGCATTACCGACGGAATTTCATCCCCAATCCCTTCCGATTCAAAGCCCCCTTGACATATCTGATAGTTATGCTATTTTGCATTTGAAAATAAACATTTCTAATAGGATTCCCTCTTCAAAAGGAGACTATACCAGGTTACGCCTGCCTGCCGACAGTCAGGGACGGAGCAATACATATGTTGATAAAAAATTTGAAAACATGGTCCTTCGGAATAGCAACAATATTTCTCTTCCTTATTGGATCACCAGCATTGGCGGACAAGTGGAGCCAACGCTATATCGACAGTCTTCCGGATTCTGCCTTTGCTGCCATTGAGATAGCGAAAGATGGGAAGAAAATCCGACACCTTCCGCATCATAATCATCTTGGAGAAATCGACGTTTCACATTTGAAGAGCGCTTTGGGCAGAATTCATCAGGTAAAATGGGTGGATCCTGCAAACTTTGCAAAAGCCAAAGATCATTTGGACCAACACTATCAGGTTTATAAGCAGGAAAGGGCCGTGGCTCAGGGACTGAAAGGTCCTGTTCACATCAATAAGGCATCGATCGACGAATTAATACAACTCCCTCACATTGGCAAAAAGCGTGCTGTGGCTATCATCGAATACCGAAAAGCCCATGGAGAATTTAAGAGCACATCCGAGCTAACGCGTGTCCCTGGCTTCGACGAAAAAATGCTTCGGGACATCGAAGATCTCATTACAGTGGAATAAATCTACTTCTTGTTGGAAAAGGAAATTGAAGAAGATAAAGCCTGTAACGAGTGGCCGGCACGGCATAAAAGAGTAATGTCCAAGCCCTTTGGGTTTCTTTTCCACCAGGAACGTTAAAAAATACGTCTAACTCACAAATGCAGAGCGGGGCTCGGACAAAATCTTAGCGAGACTCTTTCGTGATTCACCGAGAATCAACAATGAGCGAACAAGCAAATCAAGGGAAACGGAAGGGTCTCCGGCTTCCATCTTCGCTACCCTCGACTGACTCGACGTCAGGAGATTGGCAAGTTGCTCTTGAGTTAGTCTCTTCTTCTTCCGACGTTCCTGAAGATTTTTACCCAACGCGAGTTTCATCTCAATATAGGTGGATTCTTCAGGTGAAAGCTGCAGAAACTCTGCAGCGGTACCGACCTTCCATCCTTTTGCTTCAAGTTGTTTCTTCTTTGCGGTCTTCATATGCCTTCTCCTACTTCAGGCTTCATAAAGTCGAATCCTGCGTTTGCAGTTCTCAATCACGTGCCGGGGTGTCTTTTGTGTCTTCTTCTCAAATACCTCCAAAATCACGATGGCATCAATATCAATTCGATAGATAACCCGCCACGTCTTGTCTTCGTGATCGATACGGAGTTCGTGGCACCTCGAACCAACTGGTGGCATTGGACGTGAATGAGGCAGCGAGAGCAGTTCACCCATTTGCAGTTTCCGCAGCAAATAGCCTGCTTCCATCCTTGCTGCCCGTGAAAGCGGCGGAGTCTTTATCTCGCCATGCAGCCAGACTAATGGCTTTTCTTTCTGTTTCATTCAACCATAATATATGTCATTTTCGACATAATGTCAAGAGGGGAAAACCATTCTACATATCGACTACCCATGTCAGCAAACAATATAGGTGAAAGGTTTTCATCCATACATAAGCTTAGTGCAATGTGCCCCTTTTCCCTCTTACCTTTTTTATTGTAAAATAATCCCATGAACTCATTTAAGCTTGTCTCGGAATTTGATCCGAAGGGCGATCAGCCGCAGGCCATCGAGGCATTGAGCGAAGGCGTTCTCGAAGGTGCCCAGCATCAGGTCCTCCTCGGGGTGACCGGTTCAGGGAAGACCTTCACCATGGCGAACGTGATCGAGAGAGTCCAGAAGCCCACCCTCGTCATTTCCCATAATAAGACCCTGGCCGCCCAACTTTACGGCGAATTTAAAGAGCTTTTTCCGGAGAACGCGGTCGAATTTTTCGTCAGTTATTACGACTATTATCAACCGGAGGCTTATATCCCTTCCACCGATACCTACATCGAGAAGGACACTCAAATCAACGAAGATATCGACAAGATGCGACACTCCGCGACCCGCTCGCTTCTTGAAAGAAATGACGTCATCATCGTCGCAAGCGTTTCGTGCATCTACGGTTTAGGGTCCCCGGAAGCTTACCACGGGATGCTCCTCTATCTCGAAAAGGGAATGGCGATCACCCGGGAAAAGATCCTTTCAAAATTGGTCGAGATCCAGTATGAACGAAACGACATCGATTTCCATCGAGGCACCTTTCGGGTTCGGGGGGATGTGATTGAAGTCTTTCCAGCCCATGAGGAGAACCGTGCCGTTCGAATTGAGCTCTTTGGAGACGAAGTCGAAAATATTTCTGAGATTGATCCTTTGAAAGGAAGGGTCATCGAGCCTCTCGATAAAGTTCCCATTTACCCCGGGAGCCACTATGTTACTCCGCCGGAACGAATGCAGAAAGCGATCCAGAGCATCCGGGAGGAATTAAAGGAAAGGTTGGAATGGCTTCGAACACAAAATCGGCTTCTTGAGGCACAAAGGCTCGAGCAGAGAACGAGATTCGATTTAGAGATGCTTCGGGAGCTCGGCTACTGCCAGGGTATCGAGAACTATTCCCGTCATCTCACCGGAAGAAGTCCCGGCGAGCCCCCTCCCACTCTGCTGGATTATTTTCCAAAGGATTATCTTTTATTTATCGATGAAAGTCATGTGACCATCCCCCAGCTGATCGGAATGTACCGGGGGGACCGGTCCAGGAAAGAGACACTGGTGGAGTATGGATTTCGTCTTCCCTCAGCCGTGGACAACCGGCCCCTCATGTTCGAAGAGTTTGAAAAACGTGTCCGCCAGGTGATTTACGTCTCCGCAACACCGAGTGGATATGAGATGAGGAAGAGCCGTGATAGGATTGTGGAGCAGATCATCCGTCCCACAGGTTTAAGCGATCCCCTTCTGGAGGTCAAGCCGGCGAAGAATCAGGTGGACGATCTTCTTACGGAGATTCAGGAACGGGTGAAGAAGAAGGAGAGAGTCCTCGTCACGACCCTCACCAAGCGTATGGCAGAGGACCTGACGGAGTACTACCTGGATCTGGGAATTCGGGTCAAATACCTCCATTCCGACATTGATACCCTTGACCGAATAGAGATCCTCAGGGATCTGCGACTCGGAAAATTTGATGTGCTCATCGGGATCAATCTTCTGAGGGAGGGGCTCGATATTCCGGAGGTCTCTTTGGTCGCCATTCTGGATGCCGATAAGGAAGGTTTTCTTCGGTCTGAAAAATCTCTCATTCAGACGTTTGGCCGGGCTGCACGAAACGTGAACGGCAAGGCAATCCTCTACGCGGATAAGATGACCGAGTCCATGGATCATGCCATTCTGGAAACAAACCGGAGGAGAAAGATCCAGGACGTTTATAATGAAACTCATCAGATTACTCCACAGACGATCAAAAAAGCGGTCCGGAATATCTTAGCTTCGATCTATGAAGCGGACTATTTTACTATTCCCGCGGTGTCCGATGTTGAAGGAGAATACGTTCCTGTTAAAGAGATTCCTGTGATGGTCCAAAAATTGAAGAAGGAGATGAAGGAAGCAGCGGGTCGCTTAGAATTTGAGAGGGCTGCCGAACTTCGCGATAAAATCCACCGCCTCGAGCAGATGGAGCTGAAAGTGGGATAGAGAGTGAAGGTTGAAAAGGAGAACGAAGAATGGAGAAATTGACACAGCATGTAAAAGATTTAGTCGAATGCCTGGGTGGCGTTGCGGTGGGGATTGCAACCACTAAAACATTGGAAGGCGGTCCTCCCTCATCGGACCTTCGCTACGTATTGCCGGAGGCCAGGTCAGCGATCGTCTTTGCTGTGGCCCTTGATCAAGACCTTATCGAACCCTTTTTAAAAAAGGAGGATCATCATTCCCATACATTGAACAATGTCCGGACGAACACCCTTGTCAGTGGCATCGCATTTGAGGTTGCGAACTTCCTGACGCAAATCGGACATCCCTCTGTTCCTCAGGCGGCCAATTTTGTTTATCGCGCGGATGCCCAACACAGCCCTAAAAATGAGAAACCGCCTATCAGCCATCGATACCTTGCCGTACGATCCGGAATCGGTTCCTTCGGGTATTCCGGCAATGTGATCACGAAAGAACATGGTGCTGCCATTATTCTCGGCTCAGTCGTCAGCACGGCGGATCTGATCCCGACCGATCCACTTCCTGTGGAAGATAATTATTGCGATGAGTGCCGATTATGCCAAGCCGTTTGTGCTTCCGGGTATATGTCGCAAGATGAAAAGGTAACGATCACCCTGGGTGGAATTGATTTTTCCTACTGTAAAAAACGCGACCATCTGCGCTGTGACTACGTCTGCGGTGGGTTCACCGGTTTACATCGATCCGGCAAATGGTCGACTTGGTCGCCGGGGAGATTTCCCATTCCGGAAAACGACGAGGATTTTAGAGCCGCCATTCGAAAAGCGGCCAAGGCCTATGTTAAAAGACCAAAGCCGAAGGATGGTTTTTATCATTTCCTCATGCCCGGCTACCGAATCGAGAATACCTGCGGCAACTGTCAGCTCATCTGTCACCCGGATAAAGAAATTCGGAAACGCCGCTACAAGATGGTGGTGGAAAGTGGCGTGGTGGTGCAGAGGCCAGACGGCTCCCGTGAGAAGGTTTCTCCCGAAGAGGCGAAAGAACGAATTGCCGAGATGGACCCGGAAACCAGGATGCTTTACGAGGATATCTGAGAAAGGACTTCTAGATAATTGCTTGTTACACAAAATTAAAGTCAATATGAATGCCTTTGATCAAAAAATCAACCGTCTTCCCACTAATGCAGGCATCTATCTATTCAAAGACCAGAAGGGCACGATTCTCTACGTGGGTAAGGCGGGAAACATTAGACATCGGGTGAGTTCCTACTTTCAAAAGCGGGATGGGATGGATGCGAAGACCCTGGCCATGTTGGAAAAGGTGACCGATATCGATACGATGGTGACGGATACGGAGAAAGAGGCCCTTATCCTCGAAGACAACTTGGTCAAAACTCACCATCCCCGCTATAATGTGAAGCTCAGAGACGATAAGAATTATCCCTGTCTCAAACTCTCGATGGAGGAAAAATATCCCACGTTATGCGTGGTGAGGCGGATCAAGAAAGATGGTTCTCTCTACTTCGGGCCTTATCCTTCTGCCACGTCGCTTCGTGAAACCTTAAGGGTGATCCGCAGGCTCTTTCCCATCCGCACATGCCTCGATACCAAATTCACCCATCGTTTGAGACCCTGCATTAATCATGAGATGGGGCGATGTCTCGGGCCTTGTTGCGAAGAAGTCGATCCAATCAAATACCGCGAAGTCGTCCATCAGGTGAGGATGTTCCTTACGGGGAAGAATAGAGATTTGGTAGAGAGCCTCAAAAAAAGGATGAACGAAGAATCGGAAAGGCTGAATTTCGAAAAGGCCGCCAAAATTCGAAATCAAATCGCACACATCGAGCAGGTGATCGAAAAACAGAAGATCGTCTCTCAGGATTTTCTCGATCAGGATGTGATCGGATTCCACCGCCAGGATCATAAGATCATCGTCTATCCTCTTTTCATCAGAACAGGAAGGCTCATGGGAGGCAAAGGCTTCGTCCTTCCTTCTACCGGGCTTCTGGATAAGGAGGTCCTTTCATCCTTCCTCTTCCAATATTATCGGGAAGGTAAATTCATTCCTGAACAGATTTTGATCCCTGCAGAGATTCCCGAACAAGAGTTTGTGGAAAAATGGTTGACGGAACTGAGGGGAAAGAGGGTTCGAATCTCTGTTCCGATGAAGGGTGATAAGAAGAATCTTCTTAAGATGGCTTGCGAAAATGCGGAACGTTTCCTTCTTGCAGAGGATGAGCTTCAAAAGGACCGGCGACAACTCCTTCAAATATTAAAGGGAAAGCTCCATCTGGAAAAAATTCCGCGAAGAATCGAAGCCTTTGACATCTCCAATCTTCAGGGCGAAAATGCCGTTGGATCGATGGTTGTCTTCGAAGATGGGGATTCCAATAAGGACCGGTACCGGCGTTTCAAAATCAAAACGGTCGAGGGAGCGGACGACTATGGCATGATGTACGAGGTTCTCCTCAGACGTTATCAAAAAGCCGTTGAGGAGAATGACCTTCCGGATCTGGTTTTATTAGACGGAGGAAGAGGGCAGTTGAATGTGGCGCAGGAGGTGTTCAAAGAACTGAAGGTAGAGGAGATCGACCTCATCAGTCTTGCGAAGGAGAGGCCCCTTGAAGAATCCCGTTTCTCTCGATTGAGAAGGAGCGAGGAGAAAGTCTTCCATCCCCATATCAAGGAGCCCATTCTTCTGGGAAGGCGCTCGGCTCTTCTCCAGTTTCTCGACCGGATTCGCGACGAAGCCCATCGATTTGCCATTAGCTACCATAAGAAAGTGAGGGGCCGGGAGGCCATCAAATCAGAATTGGAAGAGATACCAGGGATCGGCCGGGTCAGGCAAAAAGAATTGTTGAAATTTTTTGGGACCGTTGAAAGGATCAAAGAGGTTACTGAAGAGGAATTGGCGAAGGCCCCAAAGATGAATTCAAAGTCGGCTCAAAGGGTGTATCACTTCTACCACAAGGAATAAATTCATCCGGGGACAATAAAGGGGCGTATTCAAAAAATACACCCCTTTATTTATATTGTTCGGGAGAACTGTGACTTAACCGCGTCCTTCATCACAACGAAACCAGGCTGAATAAGTGACATTAAAGCCTGCCTTCTTGAAATCTTTAACAATCGGGTCGGGCGAGCTCGTCTTTAATCGAAGCACGATCATCCAATCCTTCTTCTCAGGCCTCGGCAAGGAAATCATACTTAATACAATCGTATTATGCTGGTTGACAATTGAAATGATCTTCTCAAGATCGGTCAGTTTGCCGCCCAGACCTTCGATGGTGATTCTCGATCCCTCTTCTCTTATCCCTAAGGCACTAGTCAGAAACCTGACGATATCCGATTCCGTAGCAATGCCAACCAATTTTCCATTCTCAACAACCGGAAACGACCCGATTCTCTTGTCTTGCCCAATCCTTAAAGCCTCCTCGAAGGGGGTGTCAGGAGCAAGGGTGAGGGGATTCTTCTTCATAATTTCCTTCACCTTCATTTTAGAAAGAAGATAATTCAATTCGTGGACGCTCAGCGAGGTGGCTGGCGAGGGTGAGGCTTCGAGGAGATCATGCTTGGTGATAATTCCTAACAGTTTACCCTTGTCGACCACTGGAAGCCGCCGGATATTGTTTTCTTTCATAATCTTTTGTGCATCGATCACCAATGTTTCGCTATCTACCGTAATCGGATTCTTTGTCATCATGTCCCTGATTCTCATTTTTTGTCCCTCCCCATAAAGTTTTTTCTTTCTAAATTATTATAGTCATCAGTGTTGCATTTCGCAACAAAAATCTCGCAGGAATCAACTATTTCCATTTTGACCCATTCGGCGGTGCCGGGCCCGTCTTTTTGGACGGTCAAGAAGCACCGCTCAGGGTCAACCCTGAGCCCCTCGGCTGCACTCAGGGGTTTGAGCCACTCGGCCCTGAGCTCGTGGCCGAAGGGCTTGTCGAAAAGCAAGCCCAATGCCTTCTGCCAGGGAGTCGAAGGGTTGACTTCTTCACTTTTTCCCCTGCCGGCCGGCAGGCTCTCCCTTTGGCCGGGCAGGGGAACAAGGAGGGTAAGGTGGATTTCGATTTTGACTTTTGGTAGTCAATGGGATAAATTATTTCACTGTGGAGCGTTCCGGCGTTTGCCGGAACGGTTTTCGCCCCGTCCTGCCTACCGCGGGCAGACAATCAATGAGGGCGCTACAAATTGAAAGGACCGAAAGGGAGTACTTGTGGAGATCAAAGCTGTCCGTGGTTTTAATGATGTTCTTCCCGACGAGATTGGAAAATGGCAGTATGTGGAGAAGACTGTCCGGGAAGTGTTCGAGGGGTTTGGTTTTTCGGAGATTCGCATTCCGATTCTTGAACCCACGGAACTCTTCTCCAGGGGCATTGGAGAAGCAACGGACATTGTTGAAAAGGAGATGTATACCTTCATGGACCGAAGTGGCAACTCTCTGACCCTCCGTCCTGAGGCCACAGCGTCCATGGCACGGGCCTATTTGGAACATCAGCTTTACAGCTTCGATCCCGTGGCAAAACTTTATTGCATCGGACCCATGTTTCGGTATGAGAGACCTCAGAAAGGCCGCTACCGGCAATTCTACCAGATCGACGCCGAGGTATTCGGCGTGGAGAATCCCATGGTGGATGCTGAGGTTATTGTGATGCTCGTCCATTTTCTAAAGAAGGTAGGGCTCGAAAATCTGGAGCTTCAGATCAATTCCCTGGGCGATCGCGTCTGCCGGCCTCGGTACCGGGAGGAACTGAAGAAATTTTTTACGAGTAAATCTTTCCAGCTCTGTGAAGATTGTCAAAGAAGGCTTCAGACCAATCCCCTTCGCATTTTTGATTGTAAGGTGGAGACCTGCCAGGCGGCCATCGCCGATGCACCGAAGGTGAGCGATTTCATCTGCTCAGAATGTCAGAAGCATTTTGACAAGGTGAAGGAATACCTTACGATGGCGGGGCTGACTTACATCTTGAATCCCAGAATGGTCAGGGGGCTGGACTATTATACTCGAACCGCTTTTGAGGTGGTTTCCTACCAGTTGGGTGCTCAAAATGCCGTGACCGGTGGTGGGCGGTATGACAATCTTTTCCAGGAGATCGGAGGGCTCGACATACCGGGGATCGGTTTTGCTGTTGGAATGGAGAGGCTTGTCTCCTTGTTGCCGAAGGATAAAGACTTCGTCCACCATCCACATCTCTTCGTGGCCGTTCTGGGGGAAGAGCCTCTTAAGGAGGCTTACCGGATTATCAATCAACTCCACCTCGCGGGAGTTCGAGCGGAGTTAGATTATGAAGGCAAGAGTCTGAAAAGTCAGATGCGAAGGGCCGATAAACTGAAGGCTCGATATGCCCTCATCCTGGGAGAAGAGGAATTAAAGAAAGGGAAGGCAGTCTTGAGGAATATGGAAACCAAGTCCCAGGAAGAAATCCCGATGGCCAATCTTTTGGAGACCTTAAAAACAAAGATTGTTTAGATTGATCATTCTGTTTTTTGATGATATATTTTCAGTATTAATTATTAATTCCGAAATCCGCAATCCGAACTCCGCAATCAAGGATTGGGGGATCGTTCAATGGTAGGACGCCGGACTCTGACTCCGCGAATCGAGGTTCGACTCCTCGTCCCCCAGCCATATTTCACCTATAATTTCAGCAACTAAACCTCACGCCATATGCTTGGGCTCGAAAAAATATCATTCCGCATTATCGCATTGAGGGGATAATCAGACTTAAGCTCGAAGATATAAAAGCTTTTGTTGAGAAAAGAAGAGTGGAAAAGAAAAGATAACGCTGGATAAACAATCCCGCGGGGTTTTTAAACGGTTTGTAAGAGTTTGAAGATTGAAGGGGTTTTATAAGAGATAAAAATTGATTGACCATAATCTGACTAAGAATTTTTAAAAATAAAGATAGGGCGATTATCGGTCCTGCCCCGCTCTTTGACAACCGAATATGGATTTTCTTTTTTGAGGGCTACACTCTCTCTTTTTACACCAACTATCTTATAACACCCGCTCTAAGTATGCTCACAATGTCGGGCTTTTGACTCGCTTCGGCCATGTCCAAGGCCGTTTGGCCATGATTGTCCTTCGCATTTACGTCCGCACCCTTCTCTATAAGAAGCTTCGCTACGTCGGTACTTCCATAGGAGGCAGCCTCGTGTAATGGGGTGTGCTGGTTTTGGTTCCGGGCGTTAACGTCTGCGCCTTTCTCGATAAGAAGCTTCGCTACGTCTGTATTTCCATTGGAGGCAGCGTTGTGTAGGGGAGTTTGCTGGTTTTTGTCCCGGACATTTACATCCGCACCCTTCTCGATAAGAAGCTTCGCTACGTCGGTATTTCTACGGGAGGCAGCCTCGTGTAGCGGGGTTTGCTCGTTTTTGTCCCGGGCATTTACGTCCGCACCCTTCTCGATTAGAAGCTTCGCTACGTCGGTACTTCCATAGGAGGCAGCGTTGTGTAAGGGGGTTTGCTCGTTTTTGTCCCGGGCATTTACGTCCGCACCCTTTTCGATAAGAAGCTTCGCTACGTCGGTACTTCCATAGGAGGCGACCTCGAGCGGGGTATCCTGGTTAGAGCCCTTGGCGTTAACGTCCGCGCCTTTCTCGATAAGAAGCTTCGCTACGTCGGTACTTCCATAGGAGGCAGCCTCGTGTAGCGGGGTGTGCTGGTTTTGGTTCTGGGCATTAACGTCTGCGCCTTTCTCGATAAGAAGCTTCGCTACGTCGGTCTTTCCACGGGAGGCAGCGTAGTGTAGCGGGGTGTGCTGCTTAGAGCCCTTGGCGTTAACGTCTGCGCCTTTCTCGATAAGAAGCTTCGCTACGTCTGTATTTCCATTGGAGGCAGCGTTGTGAAGCGGGGTGTCCTGGTTTTTATCCTGGGCATTAACGTCTGCGCCTTTCTCGATAAGAAGCTTCGCTACGTCGGCCTTTCCCCGGGAGGCAGCGTTGTGTAACGGGGTGTGCTGGTTTTTGTCCCGGACATTTACGTCCGCACTGTTCTCGATAAGAAGCTTCGCTACGTCGATACTTCCATAGGAGGCAGCCTCGTGAAGCGGGGTGTCCTGGTTTTTGTCCTGGGCATTAACGTCCGCGCCATTCTCGATTAGAAGCTTTGCTGCGGCGGCCTTTCCCCGGGAGGCAGCCTCGTGTAGCGGGGTGTGCTGGTTTTTGTCCTGGGCATTAACGTCCGCACCCTTCTCGATAAGTTGCCTAACTTTGAAAATATCTCCTTTTATCGCCGCTTCATGCAGCTCTTCGGCGTGCGCATGTATTGAGGAAATCAACAGGGTTAACATTACAAAGGCTACCCCTGCAAGACTTATCGTTTTCATAATTCACTCCTTTCTGATGATATGACCCTTGATGTCAATAGTGGACACGAAAGACTCTCTCATGCTGCAACATGCCTTGCATAGAAATGCCGCTCATAGATAGCCTGAGATAGGTACCCCAGCCGTGCTTGCCTTCTAGATGGTTAAAGATTTTTTGCTGCTCATAAGTTGCCTCCCCCAAAAGGTTCAACCACAGAAATTCAAAAAATCCTTGACTCTTTTCTTCCGAATCATGTAAATTATCTTCCGATCATCACTCAATAAAAAAGGGATCAGTTAGAGGAGGGCTTTAACTGATCCCCGCCAGTACATCAAATGGGATTAAACAAGGGGGGTGATTTGGTGTACTGGCTTTTTTATAAAGTAATTTATCGGAGACTGTTGTCACAGGCTTTGTTCGTAAGGAATACGAGTTCCCTAATTATCAATTAGAGCGGGACAGAGTGTCAATAGAAAGTGCTTACAGAATCTCCAGGGTTCTTGACATTGAAGAGGTGATTAAATGCCCTTAGCGTGCCAATGGAAGGGGATGTCTAGTGCACTTCCGCTGGTAGTCTTGCAGGAATTTTTTGAATCGGTTCGAGTTCTCTTTTGGTATATGCTTTTTCCAGACCATAAATAGTGGTCAGGCTTAGGTGGCTTCCATCTTCTGATTCAAGAACAACCGTTGTACGATCAATCCACCTCACCCTGCAGATCTGTCCGTCTGAATTGCGAATATAGATGTCTCCCACCTTTATTTCCATGAAACACTTCCCTAAATATATTTTCCAATGTATCCCTCAGGAAATCAAACCGAGAGGAGATGAACCCGATCTCGAAGGTTGAAAAGTCATCAGGCGGGGACGGGCAGGGATAGAGGGAGAGAAGGATAGGATAGGAAGAGGGTATCAATGAGATTTGGGAAGCTATCTCATTCACCACCTTTCTCTATGCGGATTAGTCTTAAAGGTTTATTTATAATAATGTGTGAATTTTGTGTAGCGGGGTTTTCAGCTTGCTTTTGGAGAGATAAAAAATTCTTAAATATTAAACAGTTAGTAGTAAAGGGGCAACGAGGTTGGACTCCTCGTCCCCCAGCCAGTCTCTCATTAATTATTCAATTACCCATGTAATCCCAAAAAGTTCTGCGTGAGTAATTTTTCGGTCCACCCTTGGTGTGAAAGTTTGCTACACTCTGGTTAGATCATTGACACCCAAAGGCATTTCTTCTTATACTTTTTTCAGGATCAATGGGTTGCTCATAACAATCACGACATGAAATTGAAAACCTTAAATCTCTATACATGTCTTAATCTCATCAGCGTCATTATTCTGCTGGGTGGTTTGGGTAGTGCCATCTTGATTTACCGGACAGCCGAGGATACTCCGTATGGAGTTTTGGGTTACGAAGAAGGAGGTGGCGCTGTCTATCCCGTTATGCCTGAAGATTCGAAACAATATTTGCGGGGCTTGGAACTCTATGGCGGAAAGGCAAATGTGCTGATGGATCAACTCAGGCGTGGATTTATCAGTTTATGGCATGGAAAAACTCTGGCGTTCACAATAGCCTGCATTACTTTTCTTATATCTTTCGCACTTTTTTATATTGCCAATTACTTGTTGCCATCCCGCTTGGAATCTAACGACCCTGGTGAAAACAGTCGGGGCGGGACTGACGGCTAAATGATGAAGATTTTGAATGGCATCGGCCTCGTATAAAACGAGTTGTCTCTCTTGCAGAACCCTTCAGCCCCTGGCGGTCTTGCAAGAAACTTTTAGAGACTGCTTGCTGAACTTACGTTTTCGATTGGAATGCCCTCACCACCTTTAGCATTAGTTTAAATGGTTTGGATTTCGATCCTGCCTGATTGATAGTCCCTGCTATATAGAGATTTAGGTCCTCGGAATAGTAAAGGAATGAGCCGGTAGAACCCGAATGCCCCCGTAATGGCGGTGCCTTGATCATCTTACTAATGAGCCAGGGTAGCTTGAAGCGCATCGTCCCGTAACCATATTGAAGCGGAAATTGCAATTTGTGCCAGTGGTGCATCAGTTTCAGCGTTCCCCCACTAACAATTCGTCCCTCATTTAGGGCTTTCAGGAAAATGATCATTTCTTCTGCTGTAGAAACAATGCCCCCATCAGCCCAATAGGCCCCATTCGAACGGGTTTTGGTAATGTTCACATTTTTATAAAATACGTCTGCTGGAATAGCTGATGGAACGAGTTGAGGCTCAGACTGGCCGATCAGCCAAGTATGCTTCAGGCCTAGAGGGCGAAAGATAAATTCCTCATAAACGATGTGAAGCGGCTTACCGGTTACGGCCTCAATAATCTTTCCCAATAGCTGGAAATTTGTATCCGAATAGAATGCACCCGTGCCTGGCTGGAAATTAGGCTTCAAGTCGTCCCGTGCTCTGCCAATTGTCTCATCTATTGTCCATCGTCTTTCTGGATCTTCAATCAATAATTCAAAAAGACTTTTTCCTCCTTTCGGTTTCTCACTATAGTAATCTGCAATGCCTGAAGTATGCGACAACAACTGTTTAATGGTAATTTCGTGGGAATAATCCTTCCCTTTATATACATGAATGCCTCGAATAAGCCGTTCTGGAAGGTATTGGGACATGGGATCATCTAAAGAGAGTGCTCCCTTCTCGTACAATCGCATGATTACCGTGGCAGTATATAGTTTTGTGATACTGGCAATATAAATAGGAGTCTCTTTGGTCATAGGCACCTGACCGTTTTGTCTGCCGATTCCTGCTGCACCCGACCAAGAGAAGGAGCCGTCACCCTTCATCACAGACAGAACACAATTCCTAACCGATTTGTCTTTCTCTACTAATCCAGAAACCAGATATTCCATTCTCTGATTCAAATTATCAAACGGTCGGGTTGAACATCTCGACAATGTTATGAATAATCCCGTTGCAATGACAAGTATTGTGGATGCCTTTATTATCCGGTTCATCCTTAATCTAGCTGTCCTGTAATGCCGAGGATTTTATTGGGAAAATCGCTCTATAACATTATTTAGTATCTTTATTCTATGGTTTCTACAATGACATCCCTGGTAATTCTTCGGGTTATCTTTTCTCGGTCAGCACAACGTAGATAACTTCAACGAGGCTCGTCCAGCCACGCTTATCCCGTGGTAAGATTCTTAATAAAGGGCTATTTTGATTTCTTAACTATCCCAAGTATGTTCGGGATAGACCTAGCGACTGGTATGTAGCCATCTTCATTAAGGCTCGCAGGACGACCAATCCTCTCAAACTCAATACCATTTCCTGAAAAATAGAGGTTAGCCTCCTGTCCCCCTTCCAAATACATCGCATTATAAATCGAAATGGGTAGTGATAATAGTATATTGGCAAATTCATATCCTGAGTAACGGGATTCCGTAAAGATGAACAGTGCATTCCCTTTGTTGTCCATACCAAGAACGGCTAAGCCCCATGCCTTGTCCTGTTTCCTCCAGACATTCTCCTGCTGACAACTAATCATTCTTATGTTCTGGACAAGCGTTTGATATTTGCCCCTTAGCTTTTCAAACTCTTGGCATTTCAAATCAATAATCTGAATCTCTGGAAGGGTTGATTCGATTGGGTTAAACGCCAAAACAGCTCTATAAGTATTGTTCAGTCTTGGATTATTGGTATGGCTAAAATTTTTCATGTAGCCGACATTTCTTATTCCATCCTCCTGGTACATTCCAGCATTAATGGCAGAAATGAGATTGTGCTCTCGGCACCATTGCTTCACCGTCATTCTTGTTTTTCCATGCTCCGAAGCACATAAAAGCTTGAATGAATAAACCCCGGGGTTAATCTTCACGATAGTGATTCCTGAATTGTTGATCTTTAATTCCCCTGGAGGAGCAAATTCTCCAATATACAGTCCTTCATCAACTTTCTTCCATGAATCGTCTCCGGATAAAGTCACATCAGGATGTAGAACCATGCTGAGGATGGCGGTGAAAACAAGCAAAGAGGGGATTCGTTTCATAGATCTTTTATAAAGAACCGATCCAGAGAGGATTTTTTTCGATCAAATCCACAAACGGGTGTGGAATAGCTGTGGAATTGAAGTCTCTCTAGTTTGATGGACACCATCTCCACCGTTTTGCCTAGAAAATAGGCATGGATAAGTGTTGGAATGGATATGCAAAATATAAATATTTCTCAAAGCTCACGCGACAAAGGACCCGACTCTGCCCCTAAGCTCCCACGAGTGGGTCTGGAAATAGATTCTGCCAAACTTGATTAAGAAGTAAAATTTGATCAAACAGGCTTTCCATTGCTCTTACGATAATCCTTTGTGATGGATAATCCGAGAGTAAATAGAGAAATCAGCAGCCCTGTAAAAAGCCCCCATTCGGGCCCGTAGTCTTTCATGAAGCTGAAAAGGTCCATCACCCTTGCCTTTCTATCGATGCGCTTCACCTCTATCCCGACCTCATCCCCAGAGACATGCACCTTGATGTAGTGGTGAAAGAAATGTTTCGGATCCTTCCCATGGAGCCCGCCCCCTGCTCCACCTGT
>Ga0335070_10000655_pt1 | contig 39033 bp, 47 predicted proteins | sample Lox_Sample_13_FD_206722 | JGI IMG/M metagenome (GOLD analysis project Ga0335070, IMG submission 206722) | Soil microbial communities from Loxahatchee National Wildlife Refuge, Florida, United States - Lox_Sample_1.3 | ecosystem: Environmental > Terrestrial > Soil > Wetlands | place: USA... | reverse complement strand
AGCTTCTCCACTTCTCCCGGTTTCGAGAGCTCAATGACCGCCATCCAGCCTTTTCCGTAGGGATCGGAGTTGACGACTTCCGGATGGTCTTTTAAATCGGTATTGACCTTCGCGATGGTGCCGCTGACGGGGGTATAAATCGTCGAGGTGGTTTTTGTCGATTCCACTTCGCCGATTTGCTGTCCTGCTGTGACCGAGGCCCCGACTTTCGGGAGGTCAATAAATACGATATCGCCTAAGGCATCTTGAGCAAAATGACTGATCCCCAATGTGGCTTGTGCGCCGCTGACACGAACCCATTCATGTTCCTGATGATACCGGAGATCCGCTGGAATCATAGTCTCCCCTCGGTGGCTTGGCGAAAATACTGCCTCTGTTACATGACGAAATCGGCGTGCGGATCGTAGTGGCAGAATGCCCGTTTTGTCAAGGAACGACCGCCTCATTCATCAGGACAAGTGGGATCCGAGGTTGTTCTGACATCACGGTCAGCGTCGTGTTGATCGCCTCCGGTATCATTTCCGGATCCGATAGAGTGAGTGAGATACCGAGCCAGAGCACCCTCTCTCCCGGCATGGTCGGAGTCAGCCGTTTCAGGAGTTCCGTCCGACCGGATCCGACTCCGGTCGATGCCTCCGCCTCTGGAAGCACAAGAACCTCGAATCCCTTCAGTCTGGTTTCAAGCAGGTCTTCCCCATAGTCCATCAGCGACGCTTTCGGGTCGAGGACTGCGCTTCCATGAACAGTTACAACCATGAGGCGGGTCGACCGCTCGCGGCGTACCTGGTCCTTTAATTGCTCGACAAACCGGAGGTAGCTGCGCGTTTTCCACCCAGCCCACCTCCACAATAGCGGGCTGGTCGGATCTCCCTTGGCCGATTGGCCAAATTTCCTTTCAAATACCGCCCACGATGTTGGGCTGATTTCCTCCGCGAATCCTTTTCTCATTCTGGCCTGTAAAACAAGCCCGTCGATCCCGGTTCGGCACAAATCATCGACGATGCGTCCGACCGTATGCTGGTATTCCGGATTGAGGACATCCACCAGATCACTCGATTGCGGCGGCGCGCCTGGACTCGGAGCCGCACTGACCCAATCGGGATTGAGTGGCATCCAGGTGGCTTGATGGAGATCAAGCCTTGCGAACACGGCGACTCCTTCTGCATGGGCACGCGGAATCACACGACCGAGCAGATCGTCGCTGATCGGGACCACGGACGTCTTGAAATAGACTCCTGCAGCGCGAGACTGATCCAGATCAGCCGTAGATGTCCCGGCATCGATCAATAGCGTCGTGACGCCCGCCTTGCGAACTTTCGCGATCCAGGAAGAGAGGTCTGCAATTCGGCTCCAATCAACATGAGTCATCGATAAGATGACCGGACGCACCTCTGACAAGGTAGCGGCTCCGCCGACTTGCATGATGTCATCGAGTCGTCGAACGGCATGGGCTTGGTAGCCGCCGGCGGAACTGTCCAAAGGAACCGAGGCTCCTGCCAATACTCGATATTCAGCGACTGCGGCCTGGACGTTCCCCTGTGCTTCGTAGGATCGGGCCAGCCACCAACGGGCCTCACTGAGTCGTGGCGATTGTGGATTGGCGTCTACAAACCGCTTGAACAGGATCGACGCCTTGGAGTATCGGCCTTGAACATAGGCGCGATAGGCTTCTTCGAGTGATCTTGTCTGTGTATCGAGCCGAAGATCAACGCCAGATTCGGCCGGCGGAATCGAGGGGGCAACGGGATGGGCAGTATGATGACAACCGGCGAGGGACAGCACCATGACTCCGCCGAGCCAGAGTATTGCCCCTCGGAGATGTGTGAATGGGAATGGCAAGGCCTCTCATGCCCCCCAGGATGGGGCGCTATCTTATGAGCTCCATTTCTGAAAAAAAGTATCCGATCTCGAATCGCGCCGTTTCCGGCGAGTCCGATCCGTGGACGGCGTTATATTCGATGTTGGCTCCATGTGCGGCGCGAATGGTCCCTTTCTCGGCTTTCGCAGGGTCCGTCGCCCCCATGATTTCTCGATTCTTCTTGATGGCGTTCTCACCCTGGAGCACGAGCACAACAGCCGGTCCTGACGACATGAATACGCACAGGCTATCAAAGAATGGCCTGGCTTTGTGGACTGCGTAAAATCCTTCCGCTGTCGCCTTCGACAGGTGCATCAACTTCATGGCAACCGGCTTCAGTCCTGCCTTCTCATATCGAGCAATAATGTCACCAATCACATGTTTGTTTACCGCGTCGGGCTTGATGATTGCGAGCGTTCGTTCACTCATCGCTTGAAGTATTCCTCCCCTCTCAGTGACGGACAATGGCTCAGTAATAATTATCTATTATAAGGATGGCCAAACGACCTTGCAAGAAGGACACTGGTCAGCTGGAAAACGTTCGAGCGAGTTCGTGCGGTGCGAATACACCCCGTTCAGTAATGATGCCGGCAATGTATTCCGCCGGCGTGATATCGAAGGCGGGATTGTACACGTCGACACCGGATGGTGCGACCGGATGGCTGCCGTGGATGGAAGTCACCTCCGTTGGGCTGCGCTCTTCGATTGGAATCTCATCTCCGGACTTAGTCTTGAGATCGATCGTTGAATAGGGCGCCGCAACGTAAAACGGAATCCGGTGGGCCTTCGCCAGAACCGCTACCGAGTATGTTCCGATCTTGTTGGCCACGTCGCCGTTGGCTGCGATGCGGTCGGCTCCGACGATACAGACATGAATGGTTCCCTTCCGCATCAGCGCACCCGCCATGTTGTCGGTAATCAACGTCACGGGAATCTTGTCCTGCATCAGCTCCCACGCTGTGAGTCGTGCACCCTGCAGAACCGGGCGGGTTTCGTCGGCAATGACCTTAATTTGCTTCCCCTGTTCCCAAGCAGCTCTAATCACGCCAAGCGCGGTACCGTATCCGGCTGTTGCCAAAGCGCCGGCATTGCAATGGGTCAGAACCGTCTGACCGTCTTTGATTAACTCTGCGCCATGGCGACCCATGGCTTTACAGAGTGCAATATCCTCGTCGAGAATCACCTGCGATTCAGCAATCAATGCTGCCTTGACGGATATGACCGACTGATTGCGGAGTTCCACCAGTTTCCGCTTCATCCGTTCGATCGCCCAAAATAGATTAACGGCGGTTGGCCTGGTTGCGGCAAGCTGATTACAGATCGAAAGAACGGCGGTTTCAAACTCGTTCCAGACACTAGTCTTCACTGCCTGTGCTCCGAGCGCGACTCCCATTGCTGCAGTCACTCCGATCGCAGGAGCACCTCTGACTTTGAGCTCGCGGATTGCTTGAACTACTGTTTGGTACTCCCGGCAATCGAGGAACTCGACGGACTCGGGCAACCGGCTTTGATCGAGCAAACGCACTGCGCCGTCTCTCCATTCCACGGTGGGAACCATATTGCCATCTTGTAGCGAGAATGAGCTGAGAGTGCAAGGCCCCGTGAAATGTGGTCCCAAGGCATGGGATGAAGCCTCGCTGATGAAGGGACGAAATGGGGGAATCAGGAGCGTGCGCCGGCGCGCTTCCCATTCGGAATAGAGTGAAGGGGTTTCGGATCAAGCTTGGCTAGTTCTCGTTCAAGCATGGCTCTGATGAATCCACTGGTCGTATACCCTTGTTGTTTCAGATTATCCAACTGCATTTTCAAATCTGCGGGTAATTGGATGACGATTCGCACGAGTTTTGAGGACATACCCGACTCCCTTGGTGAGCCTACACGTACGAGTGCGTCGTGAGGGGCTGCACATGCTATGCCTTGCTAGCATTTGATCAGATATGAATAAAATTGAAGCCTTAGGCACAATCGCTCATCCTGAATATCCGGAATCAGTGACGAAATCCGTCACGGATGACCTTGAATGTACAATCTTTCTGTGCATCTTTGTTTAACCTTACTATTCATCCGCAAACTGTCTCCATACTCGACCCCAGTTGGCTTGCTCACAGCTCCACACACACGATGAGAACCGTATCGGTTCCAGTGTTCTATCACGGGTTCTTTGAACAGAGAGCGTGGGAGTTGACAACCTGGCTGTAATCCAGACGCCTCCGTCCTCATCCGTTCGAAAGATTTTGATACCGTGCCTTGAATAGGCCTGAAGAACCGTGGGATTCGGGTGCCCATAGGGATTGTGCCTACCGGCTGATACAACCGCATAAGCGGGTTGCAAAGAGGCCAACCATTCCTCATCGAGCGAACTCGTTGCTCCATGGTGAGGAACCTTGATGACTTCAACCGATCGCATGAGTGGCTGTCGTCCCATGCGAGCCAGGGCATCCCGCTCACCGTCAGCAGCGAACAAAAATGAGTGTGCGCCACAATCCAATCGAGTGACTACCGAGCGATTGTTGAGGACACTTCCCATCTTTTGAGTCGTTGCTCCATTCGCACGAATCGAAGCCGATGTTGGATTCAGCACGAGAAGTCTGCAGGGACCGCCTGCCACGATCTCTTGCCCCTCAAAGGCAACTTGCTCGTCGAGCGATTTCTCGTGTAAGGAGTCGAGAAATCGCTGGTAGAAGAATTCGTCCCGGCGTTCACCAGAGCCCCAGTACCGTTTGACGGGAACGTGGCGGATCAACCAGGTCAGCCCACCGAGATGATCCAGTGGGGGTGGGTGCCAATGAGATGATCGACAGTCCGGATCCCTCGATTCCACAGATAGGGCGCTACAACACCTCGGCCCATATCAAACCGCTCATAGGTCGCACCACCATCAATGACAATGACTTGTCCGTCGGGCAGTTCGATCACGGCACTATCTCCTTGTCCGACATCGAGAAATGTGACGCGAAACTGGTCTCCGTCAAGCCACAGCCTGGGCGACCAGATCCACCCTAGTAGAATGACGGCAACACCTCCTATGGCGACGACTCGAATGAGCCGCCCGCCTCTGGACCATACCGCGAGAGCCAGACAACCATAAAACGTCAACATTGTAATGAGGGCTGGTGCCGCTACATGCCACTCTCCTAGGGGAATCCTGGCGGTGACACGAACAGCCGACACGAATCCATCGAAGAGCCATTGCATCACCGCAGCCATCGGCAAGTACGTTCCACCGGCCATCAACTGCCAGACACCGGCAACCAATCCCAACGGCACAAGTCCGGCGCCAGTGATCGGCACTGCTACGAGATTGGTGATGACACCAAGCCAAGGAATTTGATTGAAGTAGAACGCAACCAGCGGAAGTGTGGCGATCGTGACGATGCCGCTCATCGTGACGGCATCCAGCAGCCACCGCCAGACCGTGAACGCCACCGGATGGGTTGGTTCGTGACCACCGTCCTTGCGTGACTCACTTGACCATATCATCCACACAGCAATCGCGAGCACAGACACGAACGACAACTGAAAGGAGATGTCGAAGATCGCCCGAGGATCATGAAGAAGCAGCACGAGGGCGGCTGCAGCCAGGGTATGGAAGATGCGGCGCTCTTGTCCCAGCCAAAGAGCCATGAGTGCCGCCAACACCATGATCAACGAGCGCAGTGTGGCCAATTCCGCCCCGGCGAGACAGGCATAACCAACGACTGGCACAATGGTTCCCAATGCCGCCACTCGAGTCGCCGTCATGTGCCGAGAAAGGCGGAGCAGCCACCCCGCTGGCAACAAGAGGAGTCCTCGCCGGATTGCTACAAACACCACGATGGCAACCAGGCCCAAGTGCGATCCGGAAATCGAGAGCAGGTGGACCGTCCCTGTCACCATGAATTGGTCGCGGAGCGATCCGTCAAGATAGCCACGATCTCCGATGACGATGCCCAGATATAAACCAAGAGCCGGCTGGGAGAGAGTCTGGACCGCCGCGGCACGAATGCGCCCTCGCCACCGATCAATCTGATTCCAAATTGTCCACCATCCGTCGGTACGGCCCGATTGCAGAATCTGGATCGCATCCGCTCCCGTCACCGTGGCCACCGCATCAATACCCTGGCGTTCGAGATACGCCGCGTAATCAAATCCGCCAGGATTCCATGAGCCTGTTGGTGGGCGAAGACGCGCGCGGAACGCAATCCGATCACCGTGGTAGACCTGCCGCTCCGGCGCACGCCATGTCAGTCTGACACGTTGTGAAGGCCACGATTCAGAAGCGGACTGATCCAACTTCACGATTATCAGAAAGCGATCAGGTGATTGTTGCACAGGCGCGACAATCCGCCCACTCAGGTTTAGCATGGCCTCGTCGAGCCGTGCCGCACCGGGATCATGAACCCCGGTCCCGACCATGATCGTCCAATAGACGACACCCAACAGCAGGGCACCATAGCACCACGACACGAGGCGGGCAGGAATCAACGTGGAACGTTCGAAGGCAACACCAATAAGAGCAACGACGAGCAGGGCGAAGAAGACGGATAGCGGGAAATAGGGAACCTGCGACCCGAGGAGAAGTCCGCCGATGAAGGCAATGGCGAGGGACGGCAGCATTGGCCTCCCTCACACGAGGGGAGAGACGACTATCCTAGATGGGTTCGAACGACTTGAGCCAACTGATCCGCGACTTCGTGAATAAGGGCATCGCGTTCGCCCTCGACCATGATGCGTAACAAGGATTCAGTTCCCGAATACCGAACCAATACCCGGCCGCTCCCGTTCAGGCGGCGTTCGCCTGCGCGGATGGCCTCCTCAAGATCAGGAACCGTTTCAAGCTTGGGCTTATGGGATACTTTGACGTTGACCAGGACTTGCGGAACCGCCGTCATGGCCTGCGCCAATTCGGACAGTGGTTTCTGCGTCCGCTTCATCAACGACAATACCTGTAAAGCGGAAATCAACCCGTCGCCGGTCGTGTTGTGATCGAGGAAAATAAAATGACCGGACTGTTCCCCGCCGAAGCTGAAACCATCAGCCAACATCCGCTCGAGAAGGTAGCGATCTCCCACAGCGGTCCGGACCAACGTAATCCCGGCTTTTGAGAGAGCCAGTTCAAGTCCGAAATTACTCATCACGGTACCCACAACGGTCTGCTTGGCAAGTAGGCCATGCCGATGGAGATCAAGCCCCAGGGCCGCCATGATGTGATCTCCGTCAATCACCTGTCCCTTCTCGCATACCAATATGGCACGATCGGCATCACCGTCGAGCGCGATCCCGAGATGGGCCCCATGCTCACGCACCGCCTTCTGCAACACCTCGGGATGGACCGCCCCACAGCCCGCATTGATATTTATCCCATCCGGCTGAACGCCGATCGCTTCGACCTTGGCCCCTAATTCGCGCAGCACTTTTGGCGCGACCTTATACGCCGCTCCGTGGGCACAATCGACGACGAGTTTCATGCCCTGAAAGTCCAGATCCTTGGGCAACGACCGCTTGACGAACTCGATGTAGCGTCCTTCGGCGTCGTCGATGCGAAATGCTTTGCCGATCGCATCGGCCGTTGGCCGCAAATGGCTGATCTCGTTCGAGACGATGAGTTGCTCGATGCGTCCTTCCATTTCGTCGGGTAGCTTCAAGCCGTCATTCGAAAAAAATTTGATCCCGTTGTCTTGATAGGGATTGTGCGACGCCGAAATCATGACGCCGGCATCAGCCCGAAGGCTTCTGGTAAGGAAGGCAACGGCGGGGGTCGGCATCGGGCCGACCAGTAACACATCGACTCCCATCGAACAGATGCCGGAGATCAACGCGGACTCCAACATATATCCGGATAGACGGGTGTCTTTTCCGATCACGATCTGATGGCGCCCGGCGCGCCGCATGAAGAGATGGGCGGCAGCCCGGCCGAGTTGCATCGCCGTTTCACTCGTCATGGGTTCGAGATTCGCGACTCCTCGGACCCCATCCGTCCCGAATAACTTACGCATGTTGGACTCTCGCTGATGCACCGGCGTACCGTGTGATCGCCGCAGCCATGGCCACGACCTCCTTCATAGCTGCTACTTCATGGACTCGAAGAATTCCGGCTCCCTTGCTGACTGCGAGAGCGACTGCCGCGGCTGTCCCCCAAGACCGTTCTTCCACCGGGCGCCCCACGACCTGCCCGATAAAAGATTTCATGGAGACTCCCACAAGAATGGGCCGACCGAAAGACACGAAGGTCTCAAGCTGCCCTAACAACGTCAGGTTATGTAGCAGCAGCTTACCAAATCCTATCCCTGGATCAAGCATGATCTGGTCTTGTCCAATCCCTCGTTCCACGCAAAATTTTACACGTTCTCGGAAAAACTCCGCCACCTCACCGACAACATCGTCATACACCGGCGCGTTCTGCATCGTTCCGGGGCTGCCTTGCATGTGCATGAGTACGACTCCCGCCCCTGTCGTCGCCACCACCTCCGCCATGACCGGATCAGCCTGCAGGGCGCTCACGTCGTTGACGATGACCGCTCCCGCTTCCAACGCAGCCCGTGCCACCGTCGCTTTCATCGTATCGACCGAGATTGGAATGCTCACCGCCTTTGCCACGGCCGTCACCACAGGCATCAGGCGTCGGCGTTCTTCTCCCTCGTCGATCGAGTCCGAGCCGGGACGAGTGGATTCAGCGCCGATATCGAGCAAGTCCGCCCCCTCCTCCGCAAGTCGAAGTGCATGACGGATCGCCGCCTCCGGCGTTGCATACCGCCCTCCGTCGAAAAATGAGTCAGGTGTGACATTGACCACTCCCATCACTAAGGGACGGTCGTTGACCTCAATCGTTCGATCTTTGGCTCGCACAATCACAAATCCTCAGCCTCCCGCAAACACACGCTTCCAGGCCATTCTATAACTGCATCATGGCTTCTCAGCTCGTTGTCTTCACGTCACGACCGCAAATAGATACAGACAACCCCGCGAAGGATTTCCTTCCAAACACGAACAGAAACTCTGTGTGTCTCCCCTGACTCCTGTGCCTCGAAAAGGAGCCGCGGGATGACGGAATGCGGTGATTAGGCAGGTACGGTCTGAGAAGTGGACTGCATGAGAATCTGATCAATCTCCGGCGCATCAAGCACTTCCTTTTCCAAAAGTGCTTCTGCCAATGCTTTAAGACTGCGCATGTGCTCAGTGAGGAGCCGCTTGGCTCGTTCGTAATTCTCACTGACAAGCCGTCTGATTTCGTTGTCGATATCCAACGCAACCTGCTCGCTGAAATCGCGCTTTGTCGCAATTTCTCGACCCAGGAAAATCTCCTCCTCTTTTCGGCCGAACGTGAGGGGTCCCAATTTCTCGCTCATCCCCCACTCACACACCATTTTTCTCGCCAGATCGGTCGCTCGCTCCAGATCGTTTCCAGCTCCGGTGGTGATGTTCTTTAAGACGAGTTCTTCTGCCACTCGTCCGCCCATGAGAATGGCCAGCGTATTGTAGAGAAATTCCTTCGAATAGTTGTGCCGATCGTCTGTGGGCAACTGCATGGTGACGCCCAACGCACGCCCACGAGGAATGATCGTGACTTTGTGGACAGGGTCCGTCCCGGGAAGCAACTTAGCCATGAGAGCATGGCCTGCTTCGTGATAGGCCGTAATCCGCTTTTCCTCATCGCTCAGAATCATGCTCTTCCGCTCGGCCCCCATGAGCACTTTGTCCTTAGCCATCTCAAAGTCGACCAGTTCGACTTCCTTCTTGTTCTGGCGGGCCGCCCACAAGGCCGCTTCGTTCACGAGGTTCTCCAAATCGGCACCAGAAAATCCCGGCGTGCCACGAGCAATCTTCTCCAGTTCAACGTCCATCGCAACTGGCACTTTCTTCGTGTGAACTTTGAGAATTTCCGTTCGCCCGCGCAAATCCGGCCGGTTTACGACGACTTGTCGATCGAACCGGCCAGGCCTTAGCAATGCCGGATCCAACACATCCGGCCGGTTGGTTGCCGCGATCAAAATGACGCCTTCTGTCGTGTCAAACCCATCCATTTCGACCAGCAACTGGTTGAGGGTCTGTTCCCGCTCGTCATGGCCACCGCCAAGCCCTGCTCCCCGGAGTCGTCCGACGGCATCGATCTCATCGATGAAAATGATGCAAGGCGCGTGCTTCTTCCCCTGTTCAAAGAGATCACGAACACGGGACGCGCCGACACCGACAAACATCTCCACGAAATCGGACCCGCTGATGCTGAAGAATGGGACCCCGGCTTCTCCTGCAATTGCCTTGGCCAACAACGTCTTCCCGGTGCCAGGAGGACCGACGATCAACACCCCTTTGGGAATACGGCCGCCGAGCTTTTGGAATTTCCTCGGATCCTTGAGAAACTCGATGATCTCCAACACTTCCTCTTTTGCCTCATCGATACCGGCCACATCGGAGAAGGTCACCTTCTTCCGTTCTTCTGTTAACATACGGGCGCGGCTCTTCCCGAACGATAAGGCCTTGTTGCCGCCGATCTGCATCTGGCGCATCAAGAAGAACCACAGCCCTAAGAACAGAACGAATGGTCCCCATGTGACCAGGAACGTAATGTACCAGGGGCTTTCGTCCGGCGGTTTCGCTTCGATCTGTACGCCCTTTTCCCGAAGCACTTTGACAAGTTCAGGATATTCGGCAGAGTAGGTTCGGATGCGCGTCTTATCTTTTAGAATCGCGCTGATATGGCTGGACTTGATAATGACTTTTTCGATATCCCCTTTGTCGAGCTTGGCCATAAAGTCGCTGAAAATGACTTCTTCTTCCGGTGCGTGTGTCGGTACGCTGAACAGATTGAACAGCAGAATCATGAAGAGGCCGACCACGACCCAGAAGAGAAGGTTCTTTGCTCTGGAATTCATCCAGTTCTCCTTATCGGCAGCAAGCCTAACCAGCGAGGAAAACCGCAAACTTGGGTGATGTTAACACAAGGGGATTCCGACTGACAACCGTATGACCAAACTCTACTCCTGCTTTCCCTCCACATCTAGCACAGCCAAATACGGCAGGTTCCGGTATTTCTGCTGGTAGTCTAATCCGTAGCCGACGACATATTTGTCCGGGATGTTGAAACCTATATAGGCCAAGGGAACGTCGACAGTCCGCCGTTCCGGCTTGCTGAGCAGCGTGCAGATCTTCACAGACCGTGGTTTCCGTTTCGACAATTGCTTGACCAAGTATTGGATTGTCAGACCGGAATCGACGATGTCTTCCACCAGCAAGACATCCTTTCCTTTGATGTCCTCGGTCAACTCGGTTACCATTTTGACTTTGCCGGATGTCTTTGCCTGTGACCCATAACTGGTGACAACGATGAAATCCACCCGCATGGGAATTCTGATTGCCCGAGCCAGGTCGGCATAGAATGCATAGGCCCCTTTCAGCACCCCGACGAGGACAAAGTCTTTGCCGGAGTAGTCGGTCGTAATCTGTTTGCCGAGTTCTCGAATGCGGGCGCGCATTTCCTCCTGAGTCACAATCGGTCGACCGAAGAGTCGTTCCATCCTACAACGCTCCTTCCCGTTCGCTCCTCACCGTCACCGTGACAACCAAACACCTGCTTGTCGAGTTGCGGACGACAAACCGATCATCCTGTCGTTTGCCCACAACCCAGAGAATCCCTTCAGACGCCACCAGAAGTGGAATATCTCCCCGTTCTTCACGCCTAATCTTCAAATCAATAAACAGGTCCTGGAGTTTCTTGGTGCGCCCCCCCATTCCTTTTGGACAGAAGCGATCGCCCGCTTGCCATGCTCGTACCACCAGTGGCATCGAGAATCGATCTGCATCAAACAAAACTCGATGCGCCGACCGTGCGGGGGACAATTGCGCCGCCTCGTCACGCGTCATGAGTTGTACCTGAAATTGAAAATTCCTTCTACCCCAATAGGTCACCGAGGAAGTGGTCAAACAGCATGCCGCGGTCGAGCCTCGAACTGCGTTACGCGCTCCAGTTAGACATTCTTCTGGAGAACGGAAGAGTTCCGCGCAATCGTGCTTCTGAATCAACATAGCGGATCGCATCTTCAATCGATCCCCCGGTTGTCCTTTCAGAAGAAATTGTCGGACGGCTTCGACAAGTTGTAAGCCGGGGGCACGCTCCTGCACATCGCACTTCCGAAGGATCCGACGAATCAGTCGTCGCTGCAACGCCACCGCAAGAATCGAAATCCCTTGCCGATCCAATCGCTGACACCGTTCCTCATCGTTGCTCACCAATGACGACATCAGCCCCTCCACGGTCTGCTCCAGGTAGGCATCATCGTCTCGCAGCACATCTGCATGTCGCTGGAGCACACGGACAGCAGCCGGTCTCAGCCGCGTCAAGGCCGGCATGATCTCCCTTCGAATCCGGTTGCGGTGATACAGAGGCTTGTCATTGCTTGAATCAGCCCGGTAGGGGACCCCCTGTTGATTCAGATATGTCAGGATGTCTTCTCGTGTCGAAGCCAAGAGCGGACGAACAATGATTCCCTCTCTCACATATGGCATACCGGCTAATCCCTTCAAGCCCGCCCCTCGTAACATCCACATCACCATCGTTTCAGCTTGATCGTTCGCCGTATGCCCGACAACGATCCGTTCGGCCCCTAGTTCGCGGGCGATCTGTTGCATCGCGGTATAGCGCACCTCGCGAGCGATCGCCTGCAGCGAGGAAGCTCTACGCTTCTTGGACAACACTGGCCGATGAACAACAAGGGGAACTCGCCGTTCGCCGCACCAGGTTCGAACGAACGATTCATCACCCTCCGATTCTCCTCCGCGCAGTCCATAATTGAAATGAACCGCTGTGAGAGACAGCTGCCAGGACGGGGCCAACCGATGGAGCAGGGACAGCAGCGCCATGGAATCAGCTCCTCCCGACACAGCCACGAGAAGATGCTGCCCCGGCAAGAACAACGCCTGTTGCCTGACGGTTCTGACCATTTCATTCAGAAGCGCTGGTCGAGCAGTGGCCTTGGATGCCTTTTTGCTAATGGTCGTCTCCATCATCATGCTTCCCGCATTCCTTCTGGAAGACGCTGCAGACTGAGCCGTGCCTGTTCGACATCGCGGGCAATTTGCTTCGACAGCTCGTCGGGGGAAGCGAACGCATGGTCACCGCGTACCCGCGCGACAAACTGAACGGTAATTTCTTCACCATAGAGGTTGCACGACTGATCCAGTAAATACACCTCAATCAAACGCTCTCCCTCTCCAAATGTCGGCCTTGTCCCAATATACGCAATAGCCTCAAACGTCTTTCCGCCATAGACACTTCGTGCGGCATAGACCCCATCAGGTGGCATCACCCGATGGGGAGGAAGGCGGAGATTGGCGGTCGGCCATCCTAAAGCGTGTCCCTGCTGAGCCCCGTGAATAACGGTGCCTCGAATTCCATAGGCGCGTCCCAACAACATCGCCGCTCGCTCCATCTCTCCTGCTTGAATCAGCTGGCGAACCCGCGTCGAACTCACCACGGCTCCTTCAACGATGACCGGTCGGACAGGATGGACTTGGAATCCGTACTGGCCGCCGAATCGAATGAGATCGGCGATTCGACCGGCTCTCCCCTTCCCAAACGCAAAATGCTCTCCGACAAAGAGTTCTGCCAACCCGAGCTGCTGGTGCAGAACGCGATCGGCGAATTGCTCGGGTGTCATCGAGGCGAAGGTCGGGGTAAATTCCAGCAAGACGACTTCATCGATCCCGGCAGCCTCAAAACGAGCCAGTTTTTCCTCCGAGCTGGTCAGATACCGAAGTTCGACGTGCGGAGCGAGCACCTTCACCGGATGGGGCTCGAACGTCAGCACGAGCGCCGTCCCCTGCGCTTTTCGAGCCGTCTCGACCACAGTCTGCAGTAACATCCGGTGGCCGAGATGGTGTCCGTCAAAATTGCCGATGGTTGCGACGGGATGGGCACGTGGACCGGCATCGGAGAGCCCACGCGTCACTTTCAGCATCGTGGTCAGTGTAGAAGCCGGGCCGCGTCTTTGGCAAAGTAGGTGAGGATCACATCCGCACCGGCCCGTTTGATCGCTAACAAGGATTCCATCATGGCACGCGATTCGTCGAGCCATCCGGCTCTGGCTGCTGCTTTGACCATGCTGTACTCCCCGCTCACCTGATAGGCTGCAATTGGCAACAGCGTCTGCATACGTGCCGCAGCAATAATGTCGAGATAGGGCAAAGCCGGTTTGACCATGACAATGTCGGCCCCTTCTTCGATATCCAGTGCGATCTCACGTAGCGCCTCACGGCGGTTGGCCGGATCCATTTGATACGACTGCCGGTCGCCGAATTGTGGCATCGAGAGCGCCGCGTCTCGAAATGGCGCGTAAAAACACGATGCGAATTTGGCGGCATAGGCCATGATAGGCAGTTCGGAAAATCCGGCTTGATCCAGCTCCGCTCGAATCGCCGCGACTCGCCCATCCATCATATCGGAGGGGGCCACCATATCGGCACCCGCTTGCGCATGCGTGCGTGCCATCGCACGAAGACATTCCAACGTCTCATCATTCAGGATGCGCCCGTCTTTGACGATCCCACAATGACCATGGCTGGTATATTCGTCGATACAGACGTCGGTGACCACCAGCAAACCTGGAACGTGGTCTTTCACGGCCTTCACCGCCCGTTGGACGATTCCGTTGGGATCGTACCCGGAACTCCCCCGTTCGTCTTTCTGATTCGGAATGCCGAATAGGATGATCGCAGGAATCCCCAGGCCTTTGATCTCGCCGGCTTCCTTTACCAACAGATCGACCGACAGCCGGAACTGACCCGGCATCGAGGCAATTTCCTCCCGCCGATCCTTCCCTTCAACGACGAACAGCGGATAGATGAAATCGGCCGGCGACAGGCTGGTTTCACGGACCATTCGTCGGAGCAGCTCGTGCTCCCTCAAGCGACGCAAACGCTGAATCGGAAAGGCCATGGCGTTATTTCCTCGGCAGATTCGTCAAGAACACGACGAGATCGCGGACCGAAATCATACCCACCAACTTACTGTCTCTCGTCACACCCAGATGGCGAATATGCGCTTGCGCCATGAGATCGTTGGCGTCCAGCAGCGTTTTATTTTCCTCGATCGTCAAGATCGGAGCGGACATGATTTGCTCCACATTCGTCTTGGTCGCATCGGCTCCCGCCGCGACGATTCGACGCATCATATCCGTATCCGTGAGGATCCCGATGATCTCCCGATCATTGGTGACGAACAGGCTTCCGATACCGCGGTCGCGCATGATGCGAGCGGCCGTCTGTGCATCCGTATCCCGTGCCACCGTCACGAACTTTTCTCTCGGCACCATGAATGATTTCACAGGAACCATGAATATCCTCCCTCCGATAATCAGACCAGACAGACGACACAAACATTATCGTGACGTCGTCATTCCCACACTGACTCCTTCACTATAATGCTTTGCAATGGCCTCCGCCAACGCCGGCACCGTGTTTTCTGCCGGCATGATGGTGACGGCCAGGCCATATTCCTCCGCAGTTTTCGCCGTAATCGGGCCAATGCAGGCGACCACGGTTTGCGCGACCAGATGCCGGGCCGCCTCGGCTCCTCCAAACAACGCGACGAAGTTTCGCACGGTCGAGGAACTCGTAAATGTGACCACATCGATTCGCCCCTCCTGAAACTGCTGCTTGAATGGCTCGACATCCACCTTCGGTACAATGGTCCGGTAGACCGGAACGACTTCGACTTGCGCGCCCAATTCACGGAGCTGATCCGGCAAGATTTCACGCGCCACTTCCGCACGAGGAATCAGAACCCGACTACCTCGTACACCCTCCTTGGCCAAGGCTGCAATGATGCCTTCAGCCTGATACTCATCGGGAATGAGATCAGCCTTCAATCCGTATTGTTCAAGTTCTTGCGCCGTCCTGGGTCCGATACAGCCAATTCGTAGTTTGGCAAACACGCGCGCATCCTTCCCATGGGCCTGCACACGCTGCATAAACGGCTTCACGCCATTGGCGCTCGTGAAGATCAACCAATCAAACTGATTGATTCGACCGATGGTCTCATCGACCGCCTTCCACGTGCCGGGCGGGACAAGGAGAATCGTCGGCAGCTCGACCGGTTCCGCTCCATATGCCATGAGTAACTGAGAGAATTCCACAACCTGCTCTTGAGCCCGCGTCGTCATGACGCGTTTTCCAAACAGCGGTCGCTTCTCGAACCAGTTAAGCTGTTCCCGCAATCGCACCACTTCGCCAACGACAATGACAGTCGGCGGTTCGAATCGAGCGGCTTCGGCCTTTCCCACAATATCCAATAGGGTCCCGACAATCGTCCGCTGATCGGCTCTCGTCCCCCAGCGTACAAGCGCGACGGGTGTCGCGGGGGCGCGACCTTCCGACAGCAAATTCGCGACGATCGTGGAGAGGTTTTTCATCCCCATCATGAATACCAGCGTGCCCGACGTACTGGCGAGCTTCGGCCATTCCAACAGGGGCGTTGGTTTCTCCGCATCTTCGTGACCAGTCACGAACGTCACCGTTGAGGCCATCGTGCGATGAGTGACGGGAATTCCGGCATAGGCCGGCACCGCCACCGCGGCAGTCACACCCGGCACGACCTCAAATTCTACTCCCGCCGCCGCCACGGCCTCTGCTTCTTCCCCTCCTCGACCAAATACGAACGGGTCGCCGCCCTTTAACCGAACGACAGTGTGCCCGGCTCTTGCCCGCTCGATGAGGAGGCGATTGATATCCGCCTGGTTTTGGTACTGCCCTCGCCCCCGTCGGCCGACATAAATTCGTTCTGCAGTCGTCGGAACGTATTTCAATAACTCTGGATTCGCCAGATAATCGTATAAGACGACATCGGCACGCTCAAGGCATTCTTTCCCTTTGACGGTGATCAGGCCTGCATCACCAGGTCCTGCTCCGACCAGATACACCTTTCCACGTCGAGTTGATGTTGTCATGCGGTCCCGTAGATCGCTTTGAGAATCTTGTCGCCTCCGCGAGCCAAGAGTCGCTCCGCCAGCTGTCTGCCTAATTCGCCCGCACGCTCGATCGTCCCTTCGACGACGTCTCGGATCATCTCTTTGCCGTCCACGCTGGCCACGAGTCCTTCCAGTCGCAAACCCGTCCCGTTGACCGTCGCATAGGCAGCAATGGGAACCTGGCACCCGCCTTCGAGCCGGTCGAGCAATGCTCGTTCCGCCAACACCGCCACTCTCGTCACGGGATGATCCAAGCGACTCAGCAACGAACGAATCAGCACGTCGTTCTGCCGGCCTTCGATCCCCAGCGCACCTTGACCAATCGCAGGCAAACTGATGTGCGGATCGAGATACTCCGTGATTTCGTGAGTCCAGCCGAGTCGCCGCAGTCCCGCGACTGCCAGCACAATGGCTTCGTAGTGGCCTTCCCGCAGTTTCCTGAGTCGCGTATCCAAATTGCCCCGCAGCATTTCGATCTTCAAGTCCGGCCTTGCATGAAGGAACTGCGCCTGGCGTCTTAGACTACTGGTTCCGACTTTTGCCCCCTGGGGAAGATCCTTAAAGACGCATCCGGTTCGACTGATCAGAGCGTCGCGGGGATCTTCACGCTGAGGAACGCAGAGGATCGCCAACCCGCTCGGTAATTGCGTCGGTACATCCTTCATACTATGAACGGCAAGATCGATTTCACCGGCCAACAGTGCCTCTTCGATTTCCTTGACGAACAGTCCCTTGCCTCCAATGTTGGCCAGCGGAACATCGAGAATCTTATCTCCGGACGTTTGAATCCGCCGCAAGGTCACCGTAACCTCAGGCACAAGTTCTCTCAGCCTGGCCTGCACCCATTCGCTTTGCTGCACCGCCAGTTTGCTGCCTCTCGTCCCGAGAACAATGGTGGAACGCTCAGGGATCGAGGCGGCCATAGATTCCTTTCATCGAGCCGTCTCGTGATATGGGGTACGAAAGGCTGCAGGTCGGTCCGCTCCCGGCAGTTTTTCTGCTCCCTCACCGCCCGACAATCGTACGCGCTCAGCCGAAGGGTCCCCCAAGATGCTGCGATAGGACGACGATACCAGGAGAAAGCTAATGAGCCCGAGGATCGACAGCAAGTACACGAGCAAATCCCAACGAAACCGTTCTTGCCCTCGATAGTCGAATCCGCACCGCGGGCAATCCGGAAGAGGCTCGTGGCCGAGGTACGTCGCCCGACATTTGGGACACGTGAACAACTTCGGCGCACGGTCTTCTCGTGCCCTGATGTTTCCCCACAGACGTGCGATCATTCCTCGCATACCATTCAGCTCCCTGCGCGCCGAGGGTTCTGGACAACTGATGGAGACCCCGATCCTTCAACTTGCGATTCATCGTCAGCCGCCCCACGGTTTGACGCACCGCCCGACGAAGAAGAAAGTCCATTTTGACTCGAAGGTGAGTTCTCACCCAGATTAAAAAACCGTCTAGCGGCTTCCACGAAGGCAACCCCGTCTGTTGAGTTGACCTCAGTTTTCAGCGTTACCAGAGTGCTGTGAATCAGCTTGTTCACGATCGCCGAGGCCATAGCCTCGACCAATTCACGCTCCTGGTTCGAAAGATGAGCAAGCCGTCCCAGCGCCTTTTCCAATTCAACCCGCTTGATGTCATCGACACGATTCTTCAATGCCACAATTGTGGGCGTCACCTCGAGCGATTGAAACCACTGCCGGAGCACTCCCACTTCCTCGGTCACCATTTGTTCGGCCTTTTCCGCTTCGCGCAATCGATCTTCCCGATTTTGTTCGACTCTGAGTTTGAGATCGTCGATGTCAAACAAGAACGCGTTGTCGACATGCCGAACCGCCGGGTCGATGTTACGTGGAACCGAGATATCGATAAAGAACATCGGACGATTCATGCGTTGTTTGACCGCCCGATGCACGTCGTCGCTGCCGATGAGATAATGTGCCGCTCCAGTCGACACCAGCACGATATCCGCCGACGCCATGTCTTCTCGAAATAGCTCAAACGGCACAGCAGTGCCATTGAACTTGTCGGCCAATTCCAGCGCTTGGTGTGGGTTCCGCGTAGTCACCCGGACGTGTCGAACGCCGTTGGCCACAAAATGTCTCGCCGCCAACTTCGCCATCTCACCGGCGCCGACCAAGAGCACGGTTTTCTCGCTCAGATCGGAGAATATTTTCTTTGCCAACTCAACGGCAGCGTAACTGACCGACACCGCCATCTCCGCAATCTTCGTATCGGTCCGCACTCGTTTGGCGACGGAAATGGCTTTCTTAACGACCTTGTTCAAAATCACGCCACTCGTCTTATGGTTCAACGCCACCTCGAACGCATCCTTCAACTGTCCGAGGATTTGAGATTCACCGATGATCATGGAATCGAGACTCGCAGCGACGCGGAACAAATGCCCGATTGCACGATCCCCCGTATGCCAGTACAGATGCGGCGTCAGTTGCTCGGAGGAAAGAGAGAAATGAGCATCCGCCAGAAATTCCTGGATGCGGCCGTAGCCTGCATCGAGTTCGTCGACCACGGCATACACTTCGACACGATTGCACGTCGAAAGCAGAAGGCCTTCTCGCACCCCGGCATAGGAGCAGAGCCTGGTCAAGGCCTCACCCAATCGGCTTTCTGGAACGGCCAGTTTTTCCCGCACTTCCACCGGAGCTGTTTTATGGCTGAGCCCAACAACGACAATGTGCATGTCAAGACACCGGTCCGTAACTCTTCAGCACGACGCCAACGAGTGTAAGAATGACTCCTGCAAATCCAATAATTGTCAGATAGGCAGCCCGCTTTGCACGCCAGCCCACCGTCAGCCGTCCAACCAGCACGGCAAAGTAAAACAGCCAGGTGACGAGGGCCCACGTTTGTTCAGGATTCCAGCTCACGTAGGAGCCTTGGCCAAATTCGGCTGAAATCGCGCCCGTGATAATGCCGAGCGTGAGCAGCGGAAACCCCATGACAATTGATTGCTGATTCAAATGGTCCAGAAAATCTAACGCAGGAAGTTTTGAATAGAGCACGTTGAATCGTTTGGACTTGAGAAGTCCATCCTGAATCAGATACATCACACCAGCCACAAATGCCACGGCAAATCCGACCGTTCCCAACATGCTCAAGGTCACATGGACCCACAGGGTACCAAACATCGGCCGGAGCGTGGGGGCGGTATCAGGGAGCGCCGCTGCCGAGACAAGGGAAACGAGAGCGAGCGGGACGATAAAGGAGCCGAGGACGTGAATCCGGTGGCGGAACTCCACGGCGAGAAACACAAGAACGAGCATCCATGAGAAAAACGAGAGGGCTTCATGGAACGTCGGCGTTGAACTTCCTGTCGCTCCCATCATCCGCGCCACAATAGCGACAGTGTGCGTGCAGAAACCGGCCGCGGTGATGCCCAGCGACACAGTGGAGAGCGCTTCAGCCCGCCGGAGGAGATAGGCAAGGAATAAGACGGTGGCGCCAAAATAGAGCGCCATCGTCACCATAAAAAACACGGCGGCCATCGAGGTCTATCCCCGCAACTTGTAAGGACAAACTGAACAGTCTTTAGAGAGGGAATTATATCGATGGTTCGAGAAGGGAGTCAACCAAAGTCCGCGAAAGACGGCGATCAATTATCTGGATCGGCCCAATCCGGTACCCTCTATGTGGTGGGCACTCCCATTGGCAACTTAGACGACATTACCATTCGAGCGCTCCGAATTTTAGGGACGGTATCGATTATTGCCTCGGAAGATCCAGCTGCAACTCAGGCCCTCCTTGCGCACCACCGTACCGCTGGGACCGTCACAAGCTACGGGCCTCGGAATCTCGGGGAAAAAGTTGCCCTCCTTCTTAGTCGCCTCAAAGAGGGCTATGACGTCGCACTTGTCTCCGATAGCGGCACTCCGGTGATTTATGACCCGGGGTCGCACTTGATTAAGGAAGCACACCGCGCAGGAATCCCGGTTCGATCCGTTCCAGGCCCATCGGCCTTGACTGCTGCCGTTGCGATTTCTGGCTGTTCCGGAGATTCGTTACTCTTTGAGGGACACCTGCCGCGGCTAAGACACTCTCTCAACACATTTCTCTCCGGATTTCGAAATGAACGGAGGACGTTGGTGTTGTTCGCAGCGTCTCAGAGCATTGAGCCTGTGCTCATCGCCCTCGCCAAAATATTCCCGACGAGGAGGGTGATCATTGCCCAGGATTTGACGAAATCAGAGGAAAGAACGCTTCAGGGAACACCAAGCATGCTCTTAAAACACATGCGGCGCTTATCAAGAGGAGAGACCGTAGCTGTCGTGATCGAGGGCCCGTCGTCGAGAAGTGGACCGATACCCCAGATCACCCCGCTCTGTTAATCGGTAGGACTCTTACGGATGATCACGCGATGCACGCGGTCCATTCGTTCTTGGGAGAGAATCGTGTGCCCTTCGTTACGAACGCTTTGAGGCACGTTCTGGATCGGATCTCCATCATCGAGAAGGACGGACAGAATCTGCCCTTCCTTCATCGTTTCCAGCTTGAGTTTGGTTTTGACAAAGTTGTAGGGACAGATGACGCCCCGGAGATCCAACTCCACATCGGGCTGGACGGGAGTAGCTGACTCATTTAGATAGGATGGATCGTGAGTATTCTTCATCACCGGATGGCCGAATCGGTAGTACCCGTTCGATGAGATACTATCAAGGAGTCGAGAGCCTCGCAAGCACTGTCCAATGAAGAAACAAGGTCAAAAAAAAAGGGGCAGCGACTGCTGCCCCTTCTCAGACTTCCTGAAGATGCTACTGTTGATTTATTGCAGACCCTTTACGAGATTCGGCTTGGCGACGTCTGTCCCATAGTCCGACTTGTTTTGGACCTTGGTTTCTGGCGCAACTGTCTGGTAGCCCCACCCTGGCTGCGGTTCACAATTCCAGCAGGGTGCCGCACCAGTATACTCACCGACAGTGGTTGTGATCGATCCGCCACTGGCTGTACCAGGTAGCACTCCTCCCACCGGGCCACCAGTGACTCCACCGCTGTTGGTCTCGATTCCACGCTCGGTCATTGGATTCGGCCGCTGTCCCAGCCCGCCGAAGCCAGCCAGCTTCTCGTTGCCACGAAGCACCGACACCTCACGAACCAGTTTGCGTCCAGTCCCGAACGGTTGTGCATCAGTGACTTCGTTGTACCCCGTGATGATTACATCGTCGCCTGCTTGAAGCGCCTTAATCGCTTCCATATTGGTTTTATCATCCATATACACGGTCAGAGAGCTCATGGCTCCCGTGCCTGCACGACCTTCGTCGTGCGAACTGCCACCTGTCTCCAAGTGCAGCTTTCGACCCGGGATATCGACCGCCAGCACGCGACCATAGAATGATTCGGGCGCCGAAAGACGATCAAGGAAATTGGTCCGATCGAATGTGGTCACGCGGGTGGATGATCCTGACACATCTCCGACGCCTGCGCCGACGCCCATCCCCTGCTGGTTGGACTGCAAGCGTTCCTGGGCCATGGCCACACTCACGGAGCCGACAAGAAGAAGTGCCGCTCCTAGTGCCAACACGTTACGCATGTGCTGCCTCCTTGTGAGTTAGAGAAATGGATAAATGACGGACAACGTGAAGATAAGGATACTCAACGAAACTTTTAAGGATTTTCATCATGCTAGGCGGCGGACTATAGGCTACTGTTCGATTCATGTCAAGGGGGGCAAGCACCCTCCCCCCACCACATCCACCCCCGTTTGTACCGGCATTTCCTCCTTAGCAAGGCAGTCACTTGAAAGAAAGAACGGATGGTGCCCGGAGGGAGGGTCGAACTCCCACTCTCTTGCGAGAACCGGATTTTGAGTCCGGCGCGTCTGCCAGTTCCGCCATCCGGGCACAGGGCCATAAGGGCGCCACTTCTAACATGAAGTTCCCAAAGGGTCAATCAGCCAGGCCCCCCTTTCCTTGACCCAAAATCGAATGTTACAATCGCTTCTCACATACGCCAAGTCTAAGGAGGCCGATACCAATGTCACAAGTGCAATGCGTGACCTGCGGACAGTCCGGAGACGCCATCACCGACACCCTGTTCATGGGCCGGCTTGAGACGGAGATTAAAGCGAAGGTCTGCCAACCCTGCTGGAAAAAATGGGAAGCCATGCGGGTGATGGTCATCAATGAATATCAGGTGAACCTTGGAGACGAAAGCGGCAGAGAATTGGTGAAGAAACAAATGAAAGCGTTCTTGAAACTGGGGGAACAAACCGATACATCAAAACTCGAACAGAATTACCGACCGCCGTCAGGTGCGTGAGCGAGACCGCTGGATGTTCGTCGACCGACGCATAACGTTCCGGATCTCGTCTGAATTTCTCCTGCGTTCTCGCAGGCTTCGTTGACAGTCTCATCTCAAAAGTGCTAGATATAAGATCTTTTTGGGGCCCCGGTTCATCCTCTTCGTCAGAGAGATCGTGACCATAGGGCAAGAGGTAGCGTGACGCTATGATTGCGCAAATGCATCTGAAAGGGTTGATGTTCGATCCCTACAATAACGCCTACATTGTCATCCTGCGCGAGGAGGATCACTCTGACATCCTTCCGATTTGGGTAGGGAAGGCGGAAGCCGGCTCGATCAGCCTGGCGCTGGAAAACGTCGCCCCGCCTCGACCGATGACCCACGACTTCATGAAATCGATTCTGGATGCGTATGATGCGAAAGTCATTAGCGTCGTCATCACGGATCTTTCCGAGAACACGTATTTCGCCAAGATCCATATGATGTACGAAGACTCAGAATATACCGTGGACTCTCGCCCGAGTGACGCTATCGCGCTCGCGATTCGCTGCAACGCCCCAATTTTTGCGAGCGAGACGGTGATTCGAAAACAGAATTCGGAAGAGCTCGAACAGTGGCTTGAGAATCTGAAACCGGAAGATTTTGGCAAACTGGATTCATGATGAGCGACTCATCATCCGCCCCAAACCACAATTTGGTTGAATTCAAGGTCGACCGTGTCATCGACGAAACGGCAACGGATACGCGGATCGTGGTGCTGACGCGAACCGATTCTCCGACTGACACGTTCCCCATCTGGGTCGGAGCGGCCGAGGGTTCCGCCATCAAGCTGGCGATGGATACGATGGTGACCCCACGACCAATGAGTCACGATCTGATCAAGAGTTTCATCGAACATTTAAGCGTGGCCGTGCGACGCGTCGTGATTACCGACGTGAAAAGCAGCACGTACTATGCGACGGTCTATCTCGAAAGCAAGGGTGTCGAGCGGACGGTCGACGCAAGACCCAGCGATGCCATCTCGTTGGCACTGCGTGCCCACTGTCCTATTTATATTACGCAAGACGTGTTGGCCCGTCGAAGTAGCGGCAACCTCGATGCGTGGCTCGCAAAGATGGAATCGAAGAACCTCGGAACGCAAGAAGTCCAAGAAACCTGATTCACTCGGCGCAAGGAGCGTGCACACACAATGATTACGTATCTGGAAAAACCTGCCAATGTAAGAGAGAAGTGGTACCTCGTCAACGCGGAAGGGAAAACCTTGGGCCGCTTGGCAGCTCGCGTCGCCGGACTGTTGCGCGGGAAACATCGTCCGACGTTTACACCGAACGTCGACCTCGGCGATCACGTGGTGATCGTGAACGCGGAGAAGATCCAGTTGACCGGTGACAAGATGCAGACCAAGCTATACCGGCACCATAGCGGCTATCCGGGAGGGCTCAAGACGGCGACAGCCGCCCATGTCTTTCGCAAAGACCCAACCCAGCTCTTGACCAGGGCGATCGAAGGGATGCTTCCCAAAACGCCGCTGGGCAACCATATGGGAAAGAAACTTCGTGTGTATGTCGGACCCAATCATCCGCATCAGGCCCAACGGCCGGAAGCGATCACGTTGTAGCCAGTCACCAGAACCCGTGTGAAGAAGGAGGCGTCGTAGCATGGCAGTGGCCACTCAATATGCAACTGGACGGAGAAAGTGTGCGATCGCCCGAGCTTGGGTGACCGGCACGGCAGGCGATATTACGATCAACGAGAAACCGCTGGAGAAGGCATTTCCTCGTCTTACATTACGCCAGATCATTCAACTCCCGCTCGAGCTCGCGGGTGTCTCCGGCAAGTATTCCATCAAGGCGACGGTCCACGGAGGAGGACCGACTGGACAGGCCGGTGCGATCCGGCATGCGATCGCCAGAGCGCTCGCCACCATGAACCAACCGCTCCGCGGTCCTTTGAAGAAGGAAGGGCTGCTCACCCGAGATTCTCGGGTCAAGGAGCGAAAGAAGTACGGTCAGAAGGGCGCGCGCAAACGGTTCCAGTACTCGAAACGATAATGGCGGGAGCCAGAGTGACGAAAAGGGAAGGCTCCTAGCCTTCCCTTTTTTGTGTCCACAGCTATAAGCTGATCTCTATAGGAAGGTTGATGAGAGAGGCATTCCAGCAAGGCCGCAGCGAGCGACAGCCCAAGGCGTCTAGTCGTTCATACGTTGAGGGCTTGAGCGTTGCGAGAACCCAGCTGAAGGCCTTTGGCATCATCCGTAAACCGCTATGAAAAAGATACGGATCGCAATTGCAGGAGCAAGCGGCTATGCCGGCGCGGAACTCGTCCGCCTGGTGGCTCTCCATCCACACTTTGAGTTGGTGGCCGTTACGTCGGAAAAGTCGGCTGGTGCGACAGTGGCCTCCGTCTTTCCCAGCCTCACCGGACTCGTGACACACACGTTTCAAGCGCTCACCCCCGGGACCTTGGCAGAGCGAGCTGATGCAGTTTTTCTCGCGTTACCCCATACAAAATCTTTGGACCCAGTTGCAGCCTGCCTCGATGCAGGCAAGATTGTCGTCGACCTCAGCGCTGACTACCGGCTGAAAAATCCGCTGGTCTATGAGCAGTGGTATCAGACCCCTCACACCCATGCCCAGTTGTTGCACGATGCCGTCTATGGGCTTCCGGAGCTACATCGTGCTGCCATCGCCAAGGCAAAGCTTGTCGCCTCACCCGGTTGCTATCCGACCGCAGCTGTCCTGCAATTGGCACCGTTATTCGCCCGGGACCTCGTGCAGCCCAACACCGTGGTCATCGATGCGAAATCCGGTATTTCCGGTGCCGGTCGGAGCCCGGCGCTCCCCTATCATTTTCCGGAAGCGCATGAATCACTGGAGCCGTATAAGATCGGCCAACACCGCCATACGCCCGAGATCGAACAAGAACTCACCGGGCTGTTGGGAAAAGCCGTGGGCCGGTCTGCCGGAAGTGATTCGCAAGTGACCATTTCCTTTACCCCGCATCTCGTCCCCATGAATCGGGGAATTTTGAGCACGGCCTATTGCAAATTACGCAATCCGATGGGGCTCCCCGACCTTCGTTCCTTGTATCGCGACTTCTATAAAGGTGAACGATTCGCCCGAGTTCACGAAAGCGTTGTCCCCAATCCACGGTATATCAAGGGTTCCAATTATTGCGACCTGGCCGTGTTCGCGGATGATCGAGCCGGCTGGGTTGTGACCGTTGCGGCAGTAGACAATCTCGTCAAGGGAGCGGCGGGCCAAGCGATTCAAGCGATGAATCTCATGCTCGATCTCCCCGAAGAAGCAGGACTCACCAGTCCTGCCGCCTACCCCTAACACCCGCGTACCTCCTTTTCGACTATGCACCAGTCATCCTTTACGAAATCTTCTCGCCAGGGCGTGACGGCTCCAGCCGGATTCAAGGCAGCCGGCATTCATTGCGGAATCAAGAAGGCCGGTCTCCTCGATTTGGCCTTGGTGGTCTCGGAGCAGAGCGGTCCGATTGCCGGCGTCTTTACACGCAACCGGATCGTCGCCGCTCCGGTCATTCTCGATCGCCTCCATCTCCGGCGTGGGCGGGGGCGCGCCATCATTGTCAACAGCGGCAATGCCAATGCCTGTACCGGCCCTGCAGGCATGAGAACCGCTCGACAGACAACACAACTGGTCGCCCGGCTGCTCCACATTCCTCAACATGAAGTCTTCGTGGGATCGACCGGCGTCATTGGCCGTCCTCTGCCGTTCACCCCTATCCAAGCCGGCATACCGAAGTTGATCGGACAGCTTGCTGCTCACGGAGGGCTCCAAGCAGCCCGAGCCATCATGACGACAGACCTTCGTCCCAAGCACCTCGCGTTGGAGGACAAGATCGGCGGACGGATCGTGACCATCGGCGGAATGGCCAAGGGATCCGGCATGATCTATCCCAATATGGCGACCATGTTGAGCTACCTCACAACGGATGCTGCGATCACGAGGGCCGCCTTGCAACGTGCCTTAACGTTGGCCGTCGAGAACTCTTTTAATTGCATCTCGGTTGATGGCGATACCAGCACCAACGATACCGTGCTCTGCCTGGCCAATGGGCTTGCCACCAATCGCAAGATCTCCGACGGCACGTCAGACTTTCGTCGGTTTGTTCAGCTCTTAACGGAGACCTGTCAAGCCTTGGCACTCGCTATCTGTCGTGATGGAGAAGGCGTGACAAAGGTCGTGAAGATCGACGTGTCTGGGGCTGATACTGCCCATCAGGCCCATCAGGTTGCCCATACTGTCGCAACGTCGAATTTGGTCAAGACCGCTCTGTTCGGCGAGGATGCCAATTGGGGGCGGGTGATGGCGGCAATCGGGAGAGCCGGAGTTCCTGTCATTCCCGGGAAAGTCAGTATCTGGTTCGACGGAGTCCCCATGGTCAGGCACGGCATCGGCCTTGGCCCAGTGGCCGAGCGGCGCATTGCCAAGGTTTTTAAGAAGAAGGAATTCACCATCGCCATCCGTCTCGGCGCTGGACGCCATCGAACCCACATGTGGACGACGGACTTGTCATACGATTACGTGAGAATTAACGCGAGCTACCGGTCCTGATGAGTGGGTACCTGAAGCCTTGCAAACTCATAGGTAGTATGCTAGCGTGCCAAGGCTTTGGGCTTGTAAGTGATAGCCTCCGCCGAGTCGAATCCCGCATCGGACGGAGAAATTTTTAAAATATACGTCAGCGTCACGTGACGCTGCGGGGCTTGAGAATAAGGGACATGTGTCCCTCGCCTCTTCAATGAGGCGCTCTGCAAGCCTTGAGAGGAGGTGAAGGCATGGGAGTGGTTTCAATCAAGGAATTATTGGAAGCCGGTGTCCATTTTGGACACCAGACCAACCGGTGGAATCCAAAGATCAAGAAATTCCTCTTTGGAGAACGAAACGGCATTTATATCATCGATCTGCAGCAAACGGTTGCTCGCATGGAACAGGCCTATGCCTTCGTCCGCGACACGGTCGCCTCAGGCCAGCCCGTCCTGTTTGTGGGCACGAAACGGCAGGCCGCCGAAATTTTGGAAGAAGAAGCCAAACGCGCCAATATGTTTTTCGTCAATCAGCGCTGGCTGGGCGGGATGCTCACAAACTTCCAGACCATCCGCCGTAGCATCGACAAGATGAAAAAAATGGAGACGACGCTGCTTGATCCCGCGCAGCATGGCTTGACCAAAAAAGAAATCTCTCAGATGCAAAAAGAGATTGTCAAGCTGCAAAAGTATTTGACGGGAATTAAGAACCTGCGCGGCCTTCCGGGAGCCGTGTTTATTCTCGACACGAGAGTCGAGCACATTGCCGTGATGGAAGCGGCACGCCTGGAAATACCGGTCATTGCGATCGTGGATACGAATTGCGATCCCGACCGCATTACCTACCCCATTCCCGGCAATGACGATGCCATCCGCTCGATCAAACTCATTACGTCCCGCATTGCTGACGCCTGTATCGAAGGGGCCCATTTGCGCACGCAACGGGATGAGGCGGAGTTTCAATCAGCTCCTGCCGGCGATGCCAAGCCAGCTGCCATGAGCTTGGAAAGCGTACCGGCGTCGTAGGGTCGGACACACGAGCGATCTACCATCTTCAAACCATCGACTAGAGAAGGGCTCTGACGCATGGCAGGAACAAGTCAGTTGGTCAAAGAATTACGGGAAAAAACGGGGGCCGGCATCCTTGATTGTCAAAAGGCCCTCACGGAAAACGGCGACAATATCGAGAAAGCTATCGACTTTCTCCGCCAAAAGGGACTCGCAGCCGCTCAAAAGAAAGCCGGCCGGGAAACCAACCAGGGACTCGTCCACGCCTACATCCACATGGGCGGGAAAATCGGGGTCCTGATCGAGGTCAACTGCGAAACGGATTTCGTCGCCCGGAACGAAGAGTTCAGGGCATTCGTAAATGACCTGGCGCTTCAGGTCGCCGCGGCAAAGCCGTCGTATGTGAAGCGAGAAGAGATTCCAGGGTCCATTATCGACAAAGAGCGAATGATCTATGAAGGGCAGGCCAAAGAAATGGGAAAACCGCCGGCGACATGGCCCAAGATCATCGAGGGCAAGCTCGAAAAGTTCTATCAAGAGAGCTGTCTGATCGAGCAGGCCTTTATCAAAGATCCTGCCGTCACGATCAAAGATCTGCTGTCACAGAAGATCGCCAAGATCGGCGAAAATATTAACATCCGCCGGTTTACGCGCTACCAACTAGGCGAAGTATGAGCTCTGCCAAATACCGGCGCATCCTCCTCAAAGTCAGCGGAGAGATGCTGGCTGGTGAGCAGGGATACGGCATCCAACCCTCCGTCCTCGAAGGCCTCGCCGAGGAAATCGCGTCCGTTGTGGCGCTCGATGTGGAAGTCGCCGTTGTCATCGGTGGTGGAAACATCTTCCGCGGCATTGCCGCGAGCGCTTCAGGCATGGAACGAGCTTCCGCCGACTATATGGGCATGCTGGCAACGGTCCTCAACGCACTGGCGTTGCAAAACGCTCTTGAACGCAAGGGCGTCATGACGCGTGTGCAATCTGCGATTGAGATGCGTCAGCTGGCTGAAGGGTATATCCGTCGCCGCGCGATCCGACATCTGGAGAAAAAACGCGTGGTGATCTTTGCAGGGGGTACTGGCAATCCTTACTTCTCGACCGATACCGCGGCGGCGCTCCGGGCCATGGAGATCGGTGCACAAGTCATCATGAAGGGCACGAAGGTCGACGGCATTTACGATGCCGATCCGGTCAAGAATCCGTCGGCCCAAAAGTACACGGAAATCTCCTTCCTCTCGATTCTCAATCAAAACCTCAAAGTGATGGACGCCACGGCCATCAGCCTTTGTATGGATAACAATCTTCCGCTGATCGTCTTTGATCTGAAAACTCAGGGCAACTTTAAGCGTGTGGCGACCGGTGAACCCATCGGCACGACCGTCACCGCAAAACCCCGCTAACCCTCGTCGGAGTCGTTATGTCAAACCCAGCCGCGATCCGTCAAAAAACGACCGAGAAAATGGAGGCTGCACTCGAGCATCTCAAGCACGACTTGGCCGGCTTGCGAACAGGACGCGCATCCGTCGCGCTGTTGGATGGCGTGCGGGTGGATTACTACGGCACCATGACACCGCTCAAGCAAGTCGCCAATCTCTCGACGCCCGAGGCCCGACTGATTACGGTCCAGCCATGGGAGCCGCAGCTGATTAAAGAAATCGAAAAAGCCATCTCGGCATCCGGGCTCGGTATTACCCCGTCGAACGACGGGAAAATCATCCGCATTCCCCTTCCCCCTCTCACCGAAGAGCGTCGGAAGGAACTGACCAAGATCTGCAAGAAACACGGGGAAGACACCAAGGTGCATATCCGTGGGTTCAGGCGGGATGCCAACGAAGAATTGAAGAAATTGCAGAAAGATGCGAAGCTGACAGAGGATGAACTACGGAAAGGCGAGGCCGAGACTCAGAAGCTCACCGATCAGTACATCCAGAAAATCGACGACGTGATCAAGAAGAAAGAACACGACATTCTCGAAGTCTGATCAACTATCTCTAAAGAACCGACTTCACCAGCGTGCCGACCACATCGACGTTTTCTCCAACCTCCGCCACGATCGATCTCTCCGCTCTGAGCCATAATCTCGCTGCAGTCCGACAGTGCCTGACTCCCGGGTGCGAGGTCATGGCCGTCGTCAAAGCCAACGCCTACGGTCATGGAGCAATCGACATCACCCGAACCCTGCTGCGTCATGGGATTGCACGATTCGCGGTCGTCTCCATCGATGAAGGCATCGCTCTCCGGCAAGCCGGCATCAACGCCCCGATCGTTGTCCTAGGCCCCCTCTTTCCTGAACAGATTGCCGACCTCCTGGCCCATCAACTGACACCAGTCGTGAGCGACCTCGGCATCATGCCGATCTTGTCCGAAGCCGTGCGCAATCTGAACACCGCCTATCCGATTCATATCAAAGTCGAAACGGGTATGGGTCGCCTTGGTCTGCGGATGCGTGACGTGGAATCTCTGATCCAGACGCTTCCGCTCCATGGCCCGATCCAACTTGAAGGCTTGATGACCCACCTCGCCGACACAGATGGGACAGAGGTCACCGCCACGGAGGAACAACTGGCGACGTTTCGTCGCATCGTGCATCAGATCGAACAGCGAGGCCGGCGCATCCCGCTGATCCATGCCACGAACAGCGCCGGTCTGATCCGATTTCCGCACTCGCATTTTTCCCTCGTGCGACCAGGCATCATGCTCTACGGCTACCACACCCTCCCGAAATCCGTACCGGCTCCCGCCTTGCAGCCGGTGTTGTCACTGCGCACCACGATCGCCCAAATTCGGACGGTCGAACCAGGTGGAACCGTCAGCTACAACGGAACGTTCGTGGCGAAACGTCAATCGCGAATCGCCGTGCTTCCGATCGGGTATGCCGACGGATACAACCGGCGGCTCTCCAACCGCGGGATGGTCTTAGTGCATGGGCACCGGGTTCCCGTCGTCGGCCTCGTCTGCATGGACATGATGATGGTCGATGTGACGGCGGTTCCCGACACCCAAGTCGGAGACGATGTCATCCTCATCGGCCGGCAGGGGCAGGATGCGATTTGGGCCGATGAGCTCGCAGAATGGACGGACACGATTCCCTATGAGGTGTTGTGCGGCATCGGCGCTCGCGTGCCGAGGGTGTACCACACCCTCGGAAGTTAGCTGATCGGTTAATACATGACTCGAATGGACACACCGCCCGTATGCAGCGTAGTTGAAGAGACTCCGTTCACCGGAGCCCGCACGCCTGTATTTCCACTAACAGTCCGTTGTTCATAAAGCGCCGCCTGGCAGCGCAGATAGACACAGCGCTTTCGATACGGCCCGAACTGGCGATAGGCATGTTCAGAAAATCGCATGGTCAGCCGGGCTGAGTTGCACGAGATCGACTTCACATCGCACTCCAACGATCCGGGAGCATACTTGTTCCCAAAGTAAGAAAACATGCCGTAGATGATGGCCAGAGGAAACGGCCGTGCCAATGTCTGCATAATCGGTGACGCTTTTTCATGTCCTGCCAAGAACGCAAACCGAGGATCCCCGGACAGTTGTTCGCAAAATTCATAGAGATAGGCTGCAAACTCGCAGGAGTAGCTGTTCCAACGACTTCTGAGAAACGCGGGAGTCACGTGATATACGGGATCCTTGATGCGGCCGTTCAGGAGCCGGCAGAGTTCGTGAATGGCCTGGTTACTACCCACGCTACGTCCGTACCTTGTCAAAGACCGTTCAAGATGCTCCACCACCGGCCAGATCGCCATGCCACTCAGATCGCGGACTTTTTCCCCCCGCTGAGTAGAGCCGAACGGTCGAAACTCCATGAAGGGCCGCTCCAGGATCGTGCGATCTTTTCCGTAGAGGAACGATTCAGTCATGATGGGCGCCGACATATAACATAGGAATCCTTCTCACAGTAGGCGCAGACGATACACCGCCGGAAAGTTCTCCGTCAAATCCAACGAGACGATTGCTTCAGGCAATTCGCAGGAGGCGTGACACGACTTTCAGGCAGGAGCGATGTAGCAAAGGATATACCGGTCTCGACCGGATCAAGGTCTTTAGCTATGGCGCTTAAATTATTGATTTACTGGATATATGATGAAGGCAGCTCGAGCCGCACAGCCACGACTATCTCCCCCAGTATCGAGACAGATACAGACTGACCAAAGAAAAAGATACAGGGAAGGTTAGCAGCAGTTCATGCGGAAGAGGTTTTGATCACGTGCGGATTTTGCGCTTGAGATGCCGTTCGACACTGGCGACTTTGCTGGAGAGACGGCCCTTGTGGCCCTTACGGTAATCGATCTTGATGGAGCATGAAATTCGATTACAGTCCTTTTTCATCCGTTCATAACACTTCCGCACCACGCGAAAGACATCGTCCCACTCCCCTTCGAGCACCGTCCCCATGGGATTGAGCCGATACTCCACCCCGCTCTTATCGATAATGTCCAGCGAACGTGCGACATACTTGCCGACACTTTCTCCCTTGCCTAGCGGAGACATGCTGAATTCCAACAAGACCATATCGTCGTCATTCTCCTTCTCTATTCTCTTGCCATCAACTATCAGCCCTCAGCTTTCAGCTCAAGGTCTTGCTCTTTCTCCTTCCTCCTCACTCCTCACTTCTTTCGCCTCACCACTTACGCCTCCCGCCTCACGCTTCACTCCTCATTCCTCTCGCTTCACGCCTCACCCCTCACGCCTGACTCTTCACACCCGATCCAGCACTCTGCTTGGCCCGTTCGTCCACCCACACCTTGGGATACTGCACCTTCCCAAGCAATCGAAATCCGTCCAGCGCCTCGCGCAAGAGGGCGCGCCGCTTTTCCACATCCGGCTCATTGGCCTTCGCCTGTTCGCGCAACTGGCCCAACCAGTCGACGAAGGCCGCGAATTCCTCGCCGAAGATTCTCTCCAGATCTTCCTTGATGAATCCCGACAGGGCCGGCGCCATCCCGCTGGTATTGATGGCCACGCGCACATGCCCGCAGGCCACGACTGCTGGCATCGTCACCGTGGAGGCCTCCGGTTGGTCGACGGACCAGAGAAGAAATTTTTTCTGCCTGGCCAGAGCCAAAAGGGACTGAGAAAATTCCTTATCGCCTCGGATGGTATTCAGCACCAGAATGGCGTTTTCCGGATCGCTCTCGCGGAAATGCCGCCCCCGGTGAATGACTTTGGCCGATGCAGCGAGTTGTTTCAGGGTCTCGTGCAGGGTTGGGCTGATCACGGTCACTTTCGCACCAGCCTCAAGCAGTCGTTGCGTTTTCTCTGCCGCCTCCTCGTCGCCACCGACAACCAACACAGGCCACCCCCGAACATCGAGTGACAGCGGAAATCCTGGATTCGCCACCATACTTCTTCCTCCTCGAGCAAAAGAAGGTGCTATCTTACAACAGCCTCTTTCGCAGCGTAAACTGTGCCCTCCCCTTTTCTTCATCGACCCGCTATAATGCGCCGCATTATCACGGTGGCGATCAGCCCTCTGGAAGGATCCCCCTGCCATGGCAGGATACAATGTGCGAACGCTCGGCATGGCCGGGAGCATTATCGGCTTGGCTGCCATCGCTGCCTGGTTCGGCCTCGCCCATAGTTGCGACCCTCAGACTGGCGAGCCTGTCATTGCCGGCCGGGTCCTGATTACCCAGGCCCTGGCCGACCAGATCCGTCCCACGGATGTGCTCTTCGTCATTGTTCGGAGACCCGGAGGGATGCCGAGACCGGTCGCGGCAAAACGGATCAAGAACCCGAAGTTTCCGGTCTCGTTCGAAATTACCAATGCCGATGTGATGGTGCAGGGATCGGAGCTGCGCGGAATGGTCGATGTGATCGCCAGACTGGATCGAGACGGCCAGGCCGGCCCGGCACAGCCGGGCGATATCGAAGGCCGCTATGCGAAGAACCCCACGCTTCCCGGCGGGCGAGATCTCGAGATCGTGTTGGACAAAGTGTACTGAAGAAAGAACTTGCAGGAAGGCTGTTTCAACAGCCTCTTAGGTGTCGGCAGAGTCGGTGTCCAACTCCATATTCCAGTACAAATAATCGCGCCAACTTTCCGGCGTATTCCTGATACCGATGGTGATAGTGATCACCGGACTCCAGCGAGGCTTCACGGGCTTCTTCACCAGCCGCATGCCGGCTTCTTCCGGCGTTCGACCGCTCTTCTTGTTATTGCAGCGCCAGCAGGCCGTGACGATATTCTCCCAGGTCTTCCGCCCTCCCTTGGCGATGGGAACGACGTGATCGAACGTCAGTTCTTCCGTCCGATACTTATGCTTACAATACTGGCAGACGTACCCGTCACGCGTGAAAATATTGATGCGGGAAAACTTGACGGCGCGATGGCTGTCCTTCAGCTTCACCAGCTTGAGCAGCCGCATGACGGCGGGAAGCTTGATGGAAATCGAGATACCGTGGATCTCCCGGTCGTAAACCTCGAGGACTTCAACCTTGCCTTGCCAGAGGAGAGAGATCGCTTTTTGCCAATGGACGACACGCAGCGGTTCGTAGGTGGAGTTGAGCAGGAGGGTCATTTCCATTCAACAACCTCATTCCCAACCGAGGCTCCTTCGGCGAGAAGGCCTGGTATCGGTCTGGGTACGCTCATGTATCTCTATGCCATAAGCCTTCTGCGAAATCAAGCTTCGGGCCATCTAACAGCACCTGACCCTGCTCGTGCCTCATTAACAGTGCCGAAAAATCGGATCGCTTTGTATGTCTGAATTCGTGACCGTGGCAAAGGTCAGCGACATCCCTCCCGGCACCGGACGCACTGTTGAGGTGCACGGTGTGTGGATCGCGATCTTTAATGTGAACGGGACCTTCTATGCCGTCGACAACACCTGTCCACACTCAGGAGGACCGTTGGGAGAAGGACATCTGGACGGGGACATCGTGGAATGCCCCTGGCATGGGTGGCAATTCAACGTGCGAACCGGAGTACGACCGGAGGTGCCTCACTTCACCGTTGCTTGTTGTCCCGTCCGCATTGAAGCAGACGCGGTCCAAGTCGCGCTGCCCCCTACCCTGATGTAGGATTTGATGGAAGTGGCGCCGGAGATTCCAGCTCAGGTGCTTTGGGTGTCACCCCGTCCGCTGGGAGAGACGCAGCGTTGACCTTCTTGGATGCCAGATGAGCATGCCAGATAAATTCCCGCTCAAACCACTGCCCCTTTTCTCCTTCGTCTCGTAACTGGACCCGGATCTCATAGAGGTCGCCGTCGGTCTGCTTCACGCGCCATTCTCCGAGTCGAACGCCGCGTCCCCGTTCCTTCATCGAACGAACATGCTCGGTCATGGCTTGCAGGATGCTCGGATATCCCAGCGCACGATGAGTTTGGACGAGCGCGAGCGCTTCCGCGGCTCGCTTGTCCGCCATCGGATTGAGCGACGGGGGTGTGACCCACATATAATACAGTCCTCCAAGGATCAGGACAGCCAGCACCGCATAATGGAGAATTTTCACCATCGGGAGGAAGTGATCTGAACTTTATCGGCCGCGCGGCGGTTGCAACATCCTTCGCCCGACCACAGCAACAGACGGAAGAATTTCCGTCTCACCTGCGCACGGTTTCCATCTTAGGGAGGCCGGAAGACGGATGTCAACGCATGGCTCATCGCTGCGCCGGAAGCCGGCACAGCGGCTTGTGCGTGCGAAAGTGGTTATGTTACATATACCGGGCACAGAGGAGCGCTGCGATGAAGTTTTTTCTGTACGCCGACAATCTGAACCCGACTCAACTCAAGCGACGCGCGCCGGAACATCAATTCCAGACGATCGCCACGCTGCCCGATCACACGATTCAGTTCTGCCGGTGGTCGTCACAATGGCGCTGCGGATTGGCCAGTGTCGTCCCGTCACCAGGAGAAAAAGTCTGGGGCGCGGTGTTTGAACTCACCGACGAAGACCTGAAGACGCTCGATGAATTTGAAGGCGACGTTCCGCCGGGAGCCTACCGGCATGTCCAGGTCACGGTACACGATGAGCGAGGGGACAAAATTCTCGTCACCACGTATGCGGCTGCGCCGATCGGCAAATTCAAGCCGAAGGATCACTATCTCGATTGGGTCATGAAAGGACTCAAGCAGTGGAAGTTTCCGGAAGAATGCATCGAACAGTGGCAGGCCTATCGGCCGCAGTAACCAATCGATCCGTCAGGCGCATCTAGCGCCGTCACCCTAACCAAGGACTCATTCATGCCAAAACCAAAGTATCACATTGTCGTCTGTACGAACGCCCGTCCCCCGGGCCATCCCAAACCGTCTTGCGGGAGCCAAGGCTCTGCCCAATTGCTCATGGCCTTCAACATGGGGCTGATGCAGCGCGGCCTGATGCCGACAGATGTGCTCGTGACCGGCTCTTCGTGTCTCGGCCCCTGCGAACAGGGACCAACCGTCGTCGTGTATCCGGACGGCACCTGGTATTCGAAAGTCACCGAAGCTGATGTCGCCACTATCCTGGATGAACACATCAAGGGCGGCAAGCCGGCGCAGAAGCTGAATCCGGACTCGGTCTGGAAATAGACTTCACACACTCTACTTGAGGATAATCAAAACGGCCTTCCAGCGAGGCCGCAGCAAGCGAAGGCCTGAGGCGTACGTTTTTCAGTACGTTGAAGGTCTAAGCGAAGCGAGAACGAAGCTGGAGGTCGTTTTCAGCATCCTGTAAAAGGCATGAACAGCCACAGCGCTGAAGAACATAAATCCGATGCACCCAAATCGATCGGGTGCATGGTCATCACCTGTAGCGACACGCGCACGGCAGAAACCGACACCAGTGGTTACCGCATCATGCATATGCTCAAGGACGCGGGCCATGAAGTCGTCGCCTACCACCTCGTCAAAGACGAGCCGTCCAAGATCAAGGCCAAGGTCAAAGCGGCCGTGGCCAACAAGAAGATTCAAGCCATCATTATTAATGGCGGCACCGGCATCTCGCGGCGGGATTCCACCTTCGAGGCGGTGGATGCCATGTTGGAGAAGCGGCTGGACGGATTCGGCGAGGTGTTTCGCTATCTCACCTACCAGGAGATCGGCTCACCGGCCATCATGAGCCGGGCCACGGCCGGCATTATCAAGGGGCGAGTGCTCTTCTCCACGCCCGGCTCCGAAAATGCCGTCCGGTTAGCAATGGAGAAATTGATCCTCCCGGAGCTGGGCCATCTCGTGCAGCAGCTCTCGAAGTAATCGTGAGGCTTAAGGTCTGAGGGATGAGGGGTAGCTGCGACGCCAGCCTTATTTCCGCAAGAAGTCCTCGACAGAGAACCCGGCATCTTTCAGAATCTTGATCGCAAGACCCCGCCCTACATCGCAGCCGGTGTGGATTGGAATGGTCACGGATATGTTTCGTGCTTCGTGACAAAGCGTGAGATGACTGCCAGCCTGTCGGTCTTCTGTGAACCCGTGGGATTTGAGAAAGCGAACGAGGTCTTGTGCCGTGACCTGGGGCATTCTGCCCATCAGGGCACCGCCACCGTCAGTTCCTCAACATGAACCAGCTTCTCATTTTGAGGAACGGACTGCCCGTGCGCGAGAAGAGATTGAAGGTGTTGTTGGATCGCTTCTCGAATGTTGCGCTTGGCGTCTTCAATGGTTTTCCCATTGCTGAAGCAGCCGGGCAAAGTGGGACTATACGCCAGATATCCGTTGTCCTCGGCCTCCTTTTCGACCACGATCTCAAATGTATAAAATTTCATGTCTGCCCTCTCCGTGGCCGGAGTATAGCACAAAACCCTTTCAGGCTAGCTCCAGCCTGGCAAACGCTGTCCGGTTAGCGATGGAGAAACTGATCCTCCCGGAGCTGGGCCATCTCGTCAAGGAACTGACGAAGCACTAGCCTTCCTATTCGAGGATGCTCAAATTACATGAGGATGTTCAAAATGGCGGTCCGGCGAGGCCGCAGCGAGTGAGGACCTGAGGCGTGCTTTGTTCCGCACGTTGAAGGTCCGAGCGACGCGAGAACGACGCTGGACGCCATTTTCAACATCCGACTAGTCCTGCATGATCTTCGGTTCCGAATACCGCTGATAGTACACCAGCAGATCGCGCACGGAAATCACACCGACAAGGACTCCTCCTTCTGTCACGCCCAGATGGCGCACGCCCAAATCACCCATCATGTCCTGCGCATCGTTCACCGTTCGAGTGCCCTCGATTGAGCAAATCGGTGAGGTCATGATTTTCTCGACGGTCATCTTGCCGAGGTTCTTACTGCTCGCGACCCCGCGCCGCACGATATCGGTATCCGTCACGATCCCGACCAGCTGTTTTCCTTTTTTGACGAACAACGACCCCACGCGCGCCGTCCGCATCGTCTTGGCGGCGCTGACGATCGACGTTCCCGGTCCGACGGTCCGAGGATTCTTGGTCATGATGTGTGCAACTGAAGACATGCTCACTCCTTTCGTGAATATCGACCGATCACTGG
>Ga0335070_10000654_pt1 | contig 39056 bp, 40 predicted proteins | sample Lox_Sample_13_FD_206722 | JGI IMG/M metagenome (GOLD analysis project Ga0335070, IMG submission 206722) | Soil microbial communities from Loxahatchee National Wildlife Refuge, Florida, United States - Lox_Sample_1.3 | ecosystem: Environmental > Terrestrial > Soil > Wetlands | place: USA... | reverse complement strand
ACTGTCTCATTTTGGTGACAAGACCTAATGGGCTATAACCCTTGCCTCGAAACCTCCACCGGCCCTTGTGACCGCTGCACCGTCAGCGCTGACGGCCCTCAGGCTCTCGCGAGCGACGTGACGGGCTGGGTCGGCCTCTTCCCCATGGAGCAGGCACTGGAGCCGCATGGGCTCACCGCCCAGAGCGGCATTGTCGAGGGCTGAGGAGATGAACTCGATCCGGTGGGCGAGAAAGCCCTCGACCTCGAGCACGTAAAGACACTCGTTGAGCCAGTTGACCAGGAGCCTGGTGGGATCGACGCCATGGGCCCGGATGACGCGTGACTCGCGCTCCTCTATCGAGGCAGGGTCCACCGCCAGGGCGAATACCCCCAGAGCCGCCTGTGCGAATGCCTCCTCGATCGTGGGGCCCGTGCCGCTGACGCCCTTGCCGGAAGCCGTCTCGAAGTAGGTGAAGCCGCCGCTCAAGGGTCTCCTCCGCCGAGGTCCCCATATCGAGCCTGAAGGAGCGCAAGCCCCACCGGACCGGCCGTCTCGGTTCTAAGAATCCGGGCCCCGAGACTCCCGATGATGGCGCCGGCCTTGCCCAACGCCTCCGCCTCGGCCGCTTCGAGTCCACCTTCGGGTCCGACCACGAGGGTGGCTTCGGTGATGGGGGGTAGCGGGAGCTGCGGGACTATTGCCGAATGCGCGCTCTCCCAGAGACAGATGAGCAGTCCCTCGTGCTCTCGGCCCGCCAGCCATTCGTCCAGTTGCCGGGGCGGGGCAATATCCGGGACGATCGACCGCCCGCTCTGCTTCGCCGCCTCCTGGGCGACGCGCTGCCAGCGGGCCCAGCGGGGGCCCCTCCCTCCCGGCTCCATCCGCACCACGGCACGCGCCGTAACGAGCGGCACGATGTGGGTGACGCCGAGCTCCGTCGCCATCCTGACAATGCTCTCCATCTTGTCGCCCTTGGCGATGCCCTGGGCGAGGGTCAGGCGCAGAGGCGACTCGGCGCGATGCGCGGCGCGCGAGAGCACCGCGCCCTCCGCCCCGCGCGGGCTCACCTGCTCGATGCGCACGGTCAGCATGGTGCCCGCGCCGTCGAGCGCCTCGACGATGTCCCCCGCGCCGAGCCGCAGCACGCGCGTGAGATGCCGCGTCTCCTCCGCGTCGAAGGTGACGCGATCGACGATGATATTCTCTGGCCGCACGCGGAAGCGCCTCACGTGCCCTTGGCCTCGAGGAGAAGGGCCGCCCACCCCTCGATCACCAGCGTCTCACGGAGCGTGAAGCCGACCGTCGCGAGGGCCTTGACTATGCCCGAAGCCTCGGGCTCGAGAATGCCGCCAAGGATCAGCGCGCCGTGAGGGGCGACGAGCCGACTGTACTGGGAGGACAGCGCCACGTGAGTGTGGGCGAGCAGATTTGCGAGGACGAGCGGAAACGGCGGGGCGTCGCGGAGCGACTCGGGACCCTCCATGCGGACCTCGATGCGGTCGCCGCAGTCATTGCGCGAGGCATTCGCGCTCGCCGCGGTCACCGCGTCGGGATCCACGTCGAGGCCGACCACCCTCCCGACGCCGAGCTTGATCGCGGCCACGGCCAGGATGCCCGTTCCGATGCCGATATCGAGGGCACGCGGCGGCGGAGCCTCGCCCACGGCGCGATCGAGCAGGGCGAGGCAGCCTTCCGTGCTGCCGTGATGCCCCGTGCCGAAGGCCCGCCCCGGCTCGATGACCACCGAAACGCGGCCCGGTGCGTCGTCGGTTTCCCACGGTGGCCTGACCCAGAGCCGTCGGCCGACGGCGCGCGGGGGAAAAGATTGCTGCCACGCGCTGGCCCAGGCTTCCTCGAGGAGGGGAGAGATCTCCACGTTGCCGTCCGCCGGGGTAAAGCCGAGCGCGGCGAGGTCCGCCAGGTACGACTTCGTCGAGCTCACGAGCGCGGTGGACGAGGCGCTGTCGGGGAAGAAGGCGCGGAGGCGCGGCGGAGCCGGCGGGCTTTCCTCCTCGACCACGCCGAGCGCGCCCTGCTCCCAGAGAAAATTGGTCAAGCCTTCCGAGGTGTCGGCAGAGCTGGGAACAGTCAGCTGCCAGAAGGCCATCAACTGCCGAAGAGCTTCTTCATCCGATCGACGAAGGAGGACAGGAGCGGGCCCGAGGATTCCTTCGACGCCTCGTGCAGCTCCTCGAGCAGCTCGCGCTCGCGCTGCGAGAGCTTCCTGGGCACCTCGAGCACAACTTCGTAGACGGCGCTGCCGTGGCCACGTCCCCTCAAGTGCGGCATCCCCTTGCCCTTGAGCGAGAGCCGCTGTCCCGGCTGGGTGCCCGCCGGGATCGTGAGCCGCGCTTTGCCGTCGAGAACGGGCACGTCGACCTCGGCGCCGAGGCACACCTGCGGATAAGTCAGCGGCAGCGCGCAGACGAGGTCATTGCCATGCCGCTCGAAGATTTCGTGAGGGCGGATCTGAACGAGCACGTAGAGATCGCCGGGCGGAGCGCCGTGGAGCCCGCCTTCACCCTCGCCCGTGAGGCGCAGCTGATTGTCGTGGGCGATGCCCGCAGGGATGGTGACGGTGAGCAGCCGCTCCCGCGTCACGCGCCCTTCGCCACGACAGGCCGCGCAGGGATAGCGATTGATGCTCCCGGCGCCGGCGCACGTAGGGCAGGGGCGCGCCACCGTGAGAAAGCCCTGCGAGAAACGCACCTGGCCTTGGCCTCGGCAGGTGCCGCATGTCTCCGGCGTCGTTCCGTCTTCCTGGCCCGTGCCGCGACAGGTGTCGCAGGTTTCGTGGCGCGGGATCTGGAGCTTGGTCTCGAGCCCCCTCGCGGCCTCTTCGAGCGAGATCTCGAGGCGGTACTGAAGATCCTCGCCGCGCCGCGAGCGTCCGCGCCGCCCGCCGCCACCGCCGCCGAAGAAGCCCTCGAAGAGGTCTTCGAAGATGGTGCCGAAGCCGGCATCGGCCGGTCCGCCGGGCCCGGAAACGGTGCCGAATCGGTCGTACTGGGCGCGCTTGTCGGGATCTGAGAGGACGGCGTAGGCCTCGCTGACCTCCTTGAAGCGCTCTTCGGCCCGGGCATCGCCGGGGTTCTTGTCCGGGTGGTGCTGGCGGGCGAGGGTGCGGTAGGCCTTCTTCAGCGCGGCGTCGTCGGCATTGCGCCCGACGCCGAGGATTGCGTAATAGTCCTTGGACGCCACGCTACGGGGCGGTCGTGTCCGGCGGCGCGGCCACCGTGACCATGGCGGGGCGGAGGACACGCCCATTGAGCATGTAGCCACGAGCCGTCTCGTTTACGACGGTGCCTTCGGGCTGGGCTCCGGCGGGCACCCGCGCGATTGCCTCGTGTCGCTCCGGATCGAAGGGCTGGCCGACCGAGGCGAAGGACGTGACACCGAACTTCTCGAGCACTCGCAGCAGCTCCCGCTGGATCAGCTCCACTCCGGCGGTCACCGCCGCTGCCCCCGGCTCACCGCGAGCGGCCTGCAGCGCGCGATCGAAGTTGTCGAGAATCGGCAGGAGCTCTCGCAGGAGCGACTCGTTGGCGAAGCGCGTGTAGTCTTCACGCTCGCGGGCTGCCCGCTTGCGCGCATTGTCGAACTCGGCCGCGCCCCGGAGATAGCGGTCCCGGTGCTCCTCGGCCTCCCGGGTCTTGGCTTCGAGGGCGTCGCGGAGGCGCTGGATCTCCTCCTCGGGCTCGAGCGGCAGCGCATCGGTGTCGCGGCTCAGGATGTCGTCGGTCATAATCATAATAAGTATAGCAGATGACCCGCGGACCCTGGGCCGCGCGCCCGACTCGGGATTGCGCGCCCGCAGGGCGCGCGGGAGCAAAAATGAGAGAGTGCGGGGGCCACCGAGGCCCCCGCTGCGCAATGACTATCCGGGCAGGTACAGCTCTCTCTGGACCCGCGAAAGCGAGTTGGAGACGAGGCGGGCCGTCTCGTCCACAATGGAGATGACATCGCCATAGGCCATGCGGCGCGGGCCGACCACGCCGAGCACGCCCAGGACCTGGCCGCGATACGTATACGTGGAGGTGATGAGGCTGCACTCGCGCATCTCCTCGACGGGGTTCTCGCCGCCGATCATGACCTGGACGCCGCGCTCCTCGGCCATGCGTGTCAGGAGATCGACCAGGCGTGCCTTATCCTCGAAGGCCTTGAGGAGCCCGCGCATGGTGCCCACATCGTGGAAGTCGGGGTGGTCCAGCACATTGATGGCACCGCTGATGTAGAGATTGCGGTCGCGCAGGAGTCCTCCGATCTGCTCCAGCAGCCCGCGGTGGCGTGTCCAGAGCGGATCCAGCGGATCGGCGGGACGCTCCACGTCGTCGAGGATGGCCTGGAAGGTCTTGCCGCGATAGCGCCGCGTCAGCGCGCGGCCGATCTCGCGCAGCTCCTCCACTCCCGGGGGACGCGGCAAGGGTGTGATCGCGCGGGCCGTCACCCAGCCCGTCTCCGTCACTACCACGGCCAGCGCGCGATCCTCACCCAGGCCGACCAGCTCGATGCGATCGAGCGCTGTCCGCCGCAGCGGAGGTGCCAGGAGCATGCCGGTCATGTGCGTGCCATCCGAGAGCAGGCCGGGCGTCCCGGCCATCAGTCGCTCGGCGGCGTCCACAGATGGGGTGGTGGCCTCGGCCGTCGACGCGCCGACTTCGGCGGCCTTCCATGGCACCTGCCCCAGAGCGTCGACGTAAAAGCGATAGGCCCTGTCGGTGGGCACGCGTCCGGCCGACGTGTGCGGGTGCGTCAGGTAGCCCATGTCCTCGAGGTCGGCCATGGCGTTGCGAATGGTCGCCGGTGACAGCCCCGGAATGTGACGGCGCGAGATGGAACGCGAGCCCACCGGCTGGGCCGTCTCTACGTACTCGGCGATGACGGCAAGCAGCACCTGTCGGAGCCGCTGGTCGAGAGTCGGAGGAGTCATCGTTCTTCCATCCTACCCGATTAGAGCAGCTCGATGAAGAGCGCGTCGGACAGAAGAAAGCCGGCCTCCGTCAGACGCACGCGCCCGGCTCGGTCGACGAGCAGCCCGCGCTCGCGCCACGCATCGAGCACGCCACGCAGGCGCTCGGGGCCGGCGGCCATGCGCTCGTCGAGCCACTCGGCCGGTACCCCGTCCCCGAGACGGAGACCCAGGATCAGGCGCTCGGCCAGGCGCTGGCGAGGAGTCAGTGTCTCGTGCGTCCCGACGGGCGGCCGGCCACCGGCGATCATGGCGCCGTAGCGCTCGACGGGCTTGACATTGCCGTAGCGCACATCGCCCAGATAGCCGCAGGCGCCCGGCCCCAGGCCCAGGTACTCCTCGGCGTGCCAGTAGATCTGGTTGTGCGCCGAGCGGTGCCCCGGCCGCGCGTAGTTGGACACCTCGTAGTGCTCGAGGCCAGCGGCCGCCGCGAGCTCGGCAAGCCGCCCGTACTGCGCGGTGGTCGTGTCCTCGGGAGGAACGCCCGTGACGCCCGCCGCATGCCACAGACTGCCTTCGTCGAGCGTCAGCGCATACGCCGAGAGGTGGTCGGGCCCCCAGTCGAGCGCCTGCGCTACGGTGGTCTCCCACGTGGCCAGATCGAGGCCGGGCAGGCCGTAGATCAGATCGACGCTGACGTCGCTGAAGCCGGCCGCGCGAGCCGCCTCGAATGCCGCCTGTGCCTGCGCCGCCGTGTGGAGGCGATCGAGCGTGGGCAGGATGCGGTCATCCAGGCTCTGCACGCCGAGGCTGATGCGTGTCACGCCCGCCGCACGGTAGCCTTCCAGGCGCTCGCGGCTCACGCTCTCCGGATTGCACTCGACCGTGACCTCGGCGCCCGCCGCGACGCCGAAGCGCGCGCGCAGCCGCTCGAGGATCCGCGCCATGGCCTCCGCCGGGAGCAGCGACGGCGTGCCCCCGCCCAGAAAGACGCTGCGCAGATCAACCGCGCCCGCCCACGGCGCCTCGGCGATAAGATCCATCTCGCCAAGAAGAGCAGGAAGAAACCGCTCGACCGCACCCGGCGCCTCGGGCGCGGTATTGAACGAGCAATACCCACACCGCTTCGTACAAAATGGAATATGAAGATATGCCCCAAGCAGGCCGGAGCGGGGAGCCCAACCGTCAATCGGACTCATGGTTACTTCAATCTTCGGTTTCCGGCAGGCCATTGAGGAGACCACCGGCGGCTGAAGAGGGTCCAGATGCGAGGCGGCGCCAACGAAGCAGATGGGCCCTCTTCAGCCGCCGGCTACGGGAGCCAGGCGCCGATTCGTGACCATCGCGGCCAGTGACTCTCCCCGTTCCACGACCAGTAGATCAGGAAGGCCTTGCCGCGGATCTTCTCGCGCCGCACGAATCCCCAGTAGCGGCTGTCCTGGGAATTGTCGCGGTTGTCGCCCATGACGAAGTACGCGCCCTGCGGCACCACCGTCGGCTCGCAGCCGTAGAGGTAGCCGCAGTGGGTCGAGGGCACGGCGGGGATGGAGCCCGGGCGGATATACGGCTCGTCGATCGGGCGGCCGTTGAGCACGACGCGATTGTCGACGACCTGCACCGTGTCGCCCCCGACGGCGACGATGCGCTTGATGAAGTCCCGGGTCTCGTCGTTGGGGTATTTGAAGACGACGATGTCCCCGCGCTCCGGCTTGCGCAGGCCGGGCAGGTGAGCGTCCGTGAAGGGCAGCTCGGCGCCGTAGAGGAACTTGTTGACGAGGATGTAGTCGCCCACCAGCAGCGTGTCCATCATCGAGCCCGAGGGGATCGTGAAGGCCTGCACGCCGCACTGGCGGATGACGAGCGCCAGGAGCACCGCGATGAGGATGGCCTCCGCGTACTCGCGGAAGAGGGACTTCCGTCGTGCGGGGGTGATGACCTCGACGGGCGCGGGGGCTTCCGGTTGAGTCTCGGTGCCGTTCATGGGGCGCTCAGCTCTTGAGGACCGACAGGAAGGCTTCCTGCGGCACCTCGACCTTGCCGACCTGCTTCATGCGCTTCTTGCCCTCCTTCTGCTTCTCGAGGAGCTTGCGCTTACGCGAGATGTCGCCGCCGTAGCACTTGGCGGTCACGTTCTTGCCCATGGCCTTGACCGTCTCGCGAGCGATGACGCGGCTCCCCACGGCCGCCTGAATGGCCACCTCGTAGAGCTGGCGGGGGATGACGGCGCGGAGCTTCTCCGTCAACGCCTTGCCTTTCTCGTACGCCTTGTCGCGGTGCACGATGACGGACAGGGCGTCGACCGGGTCGCCGTTGAGCAGGATATCGAGCTTGACCATGTCCGACTCGCGGAACTCGAGGAAGTCGTAATCGAAGGAGGCGTAGCCCTTCGAGATGGACTTGAGCCGGTCGTAGAAGTCGACGACGATCTCGGAGAGCGGGAAGTCGAACTGGATGTGGCAGCGCTTGCCGACGTACTCCAGCGACTTGTGCTCGCCCCGCTTCTCCTGCGCGAGCTTGTAGATCTCGCTCATGAACTCGGTGGGCACGAAGATGGAGCCGCGGACATACGGCTCCTCGATTCGCTCGATCTTGTCGGGCGGCGGGAGCTTCGACGGGTTGTCGATCTCGATGGTCTCGCCCTGCGGGGTCACCACCCGGAAGCGCACGGAGGGCGCGGTCACGATGAGCGAGAGGTTGAACTCGCGCTCGAGGCGCTCCTGGACGATCTCGAGGTGCAGCATTCCGAGGAAGCCGCAGCGGAAGCCGTAGCCCAGGGCCAGCGAGGTCTCGGGCTCGAAGTTGAAGGCCGAGTCGTTCAGTCGCAGCTTCTCGAGGGCGTCGCGGAGCCCTTCGTAGTCGGTGTCCTCGATCGGGTACAGTCCCGCGAACACCATCGGCTTGGCATCACGGTAGCCTGGACAGGGTTCGGCGGTTGGGTGCAGCACATCCGTGATCGTCTCACCCATCTTGGCGTCGGCCACGCGCTTGATCGAGGCGGTCAGGAACCCGACCTGACCCGCGCTCAGCTCCTCTACCGGACGCATGTCGGGAGCGAAGACGCCGACCTGCTGCACCTCGTAGGTCTTGCCATTGGACATGAGCAGGATGCGCTGGCCGGGCCTGACGCGCCCGTCCATGAGGCGCACGTAGACCACGACGCCCTGGTAGGAGTCGTAGAACGAGTCGAAGACCAGCGCCTTGAGCGGCGCCTCGGGGTCGCCCTTGGGCGGCGGCACCCGCGTGACGATGGCCTCCAGTACCTCGGGCACGCCCGTGCCGTGCTTGGCGGAAATGGCGAGGGCGTCGTCGCCGTCGAGCCCGAGGATATCGGTGATCTGGGCCCGCGTGCCTTCGACATCGGCCGCCGGCAGGTCGATCTTGTTGATCACGGGGACGATCTCGAGCCCGCCGTCGAGGGCGAGGTAGAAGTTGGCGAGCGTCTGGGCTTCGACGCCCTGGCCCGCGTCGACGATCAGGACGGCGCCCTCACACGCGGCCAGCGACCGGGAGACCTCGTAGGAGAAGTCCACGTGGCCCGGCGTGTCGATGAGGTTGAGCGTGTACTCGTGGCCGTCGCGCGCCGTGTACATGAGGCGCACGGTGTGGGCCTTGATGGTGATGCCGCGCTCCTTCTCGAGGTCCATGGAGTCGAGGACCTGGCCGACGGCCTTCTTGGCGTCCATGGTGCCGGTCAGCGACAGAAGCCGGTCCGCCAGGGTGGACTTGCCGTGGTCGATGTGGGCGACGATAGAGAAGTTGCGGATATGCTCGATGGCCATCGTGCTCAGGATATCACGCGGGGAGTCGCGATGCGTCGGCGGGACGGCGCGAGTATCACTCTACGTCGGCACCGTCCTCGAGCACGGTTCCGGGGCCGACCCGGGCACGCGGGCCGACGCGGACACCGGCCCCCACGATGCAGTCACGCAGCTCCGCTCCGGCGCCGATCGAGACACCCTCCCAGAGGACGGCGCCCTCCACCGCGGCTCCCACTCCCACCACACAGCCCGGCCCCAGAACGGTGGAGGGCCCCACGCGGGAGTCGTCTTCGAGCCGGCAGCCGGCGCCGATGACGACGGGCGGGGTTGCCTGGACGCGCGCGCCGAGGATGGCGTCGCCGGCGATCGAGCGCCGGTCGCCCTTGGCCGCCGCCCCGGCAGGGACCAGCTCAGTCTCGACACGGCCGGCCAGCAGATCGAGATGGGCCTGCCGGTATTTTGCCGGGCTGCCGATGTCGATCCAGTAGCAGTCACCGATCCACCCGAAGAACGGTACCGCGTCGGCCAGGAGGCCGGGAAAGAATTCCCGCTCCATCGAGGCGACACGGCCGGCCGGGATGCGCCCGAGGAGCGCGGCGTCGAGCACATAGATTCCGGCATTGATGGTGTCGGTGGTGCGGTCGGCCGGACCCGGCTTCTCGATGAAGCGCCGGACGAGGCCGTCACCCGTCAGTTCGACCAGGCCGTAGGGGCTCGTATCCTCGACGCGGGTCAGAAAAATCGTCGCTCGCGAACCCCGCTCGGAGTGAAAGCGGAGCATGCCGGAGAGATCCGCGTCGGTCAGGATATCGCCGTTGAGCACGACCACGAGCCCCCGCACGAGGTCGGCGGCGTTGCGCACGCCCCCGGCCGTGCCGAGCGGCTCGGTCTCGACGGCGTACTCGAGCGTGACATCCCAGTGGCTGCCGTCACCCATGGCCCGCCGGATCTCGTCCACGAGGTACGAGCACGACAGCACCACGTGCCTGACGCCATGGCGCCGCAGCAGCGTCAGCTGATAGGCGAGGAACGGAATGTTGAGGAGCGGGACGACGGGCTTCGGGCGGGAGTTCGTCAGAGGGCGCAGCCGCGTGCCCTGGCCGCCCGCCAGGATGACGGCGGTTATGCGCCCGGTGTCCAGGGCTGCGCCTCGCTGATGAGCATGACGGGGATGCCGTCCCGGATGGGATAGGCCTTCCGGCAACGCTGGCAGATGATGCGCGTCTCCTCGAAGATGAGATCGCCCTTGCAGGCCGGGCAGGCCAGGATGGCCCGCAGCTCCTCGTCGATCATCGCGTGATCTCCTTTTTGAAGAACTCGTAGGTTGCCGCCAGGCCGTCGCGCAGGGGCACGCGGGGACGCCAGCCGAGCGAGCGCTCCGCCTGCGCGGGATCGAGGCAGCTCCGCCGCTGCTCGCCCGGCCGCACGGGCCCATGGATGGGCGCCATGCCCGAGCCCGCCGCAGCGCGGAGCGCGTCGGCGATGGCCGTCACGGAGGTCTCGATGCCGGTGCCGATATTGACGGGACCGGTGACGTCCGGGCGCTCGAGCGCCAGCACATTGGCGCGCGCCACGTCCGCCACGTAGACGAAGTCGCGCGTCTGCAGGCCATCGCCGTTGATGAGCAGCGGCCGGCCCGAGAGGAGGCGGTCGCAGAAGATGGCGATGACACCCGCTTCCCCCTGCGGGTTCTGGCGGGGGCCGTAGATATTGGCGTAGCGGAGCGAGATGCCGCGCATGCCCCAGAGCGGGGCGAGCGCGTCGACGTACTGCTCGATGGCAACCTTGGTGATGCCGTAGGGCGAGGCGGGCCGACTCGGATGCTCCTCCGGCGTGGGAATCACGTCGGTGTCGCCGTATCCCGCCCCGCCGCTCGACGAGTAGATGATCCGCCGAACGCCGAAGCGCCGACAGCAGTCCAGCAAGTTCAGCCCGCCCGCGACGTTCACCGACGCGTCGAAGGCGGGGTCGGCGACGGAGCGGCCCACTGCGGCCTGAGCCGCCAGGTGCGCCACGACTTCAGGACGCTCAATGGCGAAGACCGCGTCGAGCCGTGCGCTCCTGAGATCCACGGCGTGGAAGCTCGCCTTCGGATTGAGCCAGGTGCGGCTGCCCGTCGACAGGTTGTCCGCCACCGCGACCGTATGCCCCGCGGCGACGAAGGCGTCCACGACGTGAGAGCCGATGAAGCCCGCGCCGCCCGTGACGAGGACTCTCACCGGCGCTGCTCCACGGCCCGGCACCACTCCACGGTTCTCGCGAGTCCTTCCTCGAGCTCCACCGTGGGCTCCCAGCCGAGCAGGCGCTTGGCCTTGCCGATATCCGGCTGCCGCACCTTGGGATCATCCGTGGGCAGTGGGCGGAAGACGATCTCGCTCCTCGAGCCGGTGGCGCGCAGCACGTGTTTCGCCAGCTCGAGGAGCGTCATCTCGCGCGGGTTACCGAGATTCACCGGATCGTTCACGGGCGCCTGCATGAGCCGCCAGATGCCCTCGATGAGATCGGAGACATAGGTGAACGAGCGTGTCTGTGAGCCGTCGCCGTAGATGGTCAGCGGCTCGCCCCGGAGAGCCTGGCGGATGAAGGTCGGGATGGCACGACCGTCCGTGAGCCTCATGCGGCTGCCGTACGTGTTGAAGATGCGCACGATGCGGGTGTCGAGGTGATGGAAGCGATGGTAGGCCATCGTCATGGCCTCGGCGAAGCGCTTGGCTTCGTCGTAGACACCGCGCGGTCCCACGGGATTGACGTTGCCCCAGTAGTCCTCCCTCTGCGGGTGCACGAGGGGATCGCCGTAGACTTCCGAGGTCGAGGCGAGGAGCAGCTTGGCGCCGCGGGCCTTGGCGAGGCCGAGGGCGCGATAGGTTCCGAGCGAGCCGACCTTGAGGGTCTGGATGGGCAGCTCGAGGTAGTCGATGGGCGAGGCGGGGCTGGCGAAGTGCAGGATGTAGTCGAGATCGCCCTTGATCGAGATGAAGTTGGTCACGTCGTACTTGACGAAGATGAACCGCGAGTCCTGGATATGGGCGATGTTGTCGAGCGAGCCGGTCAGGAGGTTGTCCATGCAGATCACGTCACAGCCGTGCCCCAGGAGAAAGTCGCAGAGGTGGGAGCCGAGGAATCCGGCGCCGCCCGTGACGAGGACCCGCACGCGGGGCGTCTCAGGCCGGCAGGACGGGCTTCCGTCCGACCGAGTGGTACTCGAAGCCCAAGCGGCGCATGCGCTCCGGCTCCCAGAGATTACGTCCGTCGCAGATCAGGGGGCGCTCGAGCAGGCCGCGCAGCCGCTCGAGATTCAGGTAACGGAACTCGTTCCACTCGGTCACGAGCACCACCGCGTGGGCGCCCTCGGCCGCCTCGTACGGCGAGGCACTGAAGGTGATCCCGGCGGGCAGGAGCGGCTTCGCGTTGTCCATGGCCGCCGGGTCGTAGGCGCGGATCTGGGCGCCCGCCTCGTGCAGGAGCCCGATGACCTCGATGCTCTTCGCCTCGCGCATGTCGTCGGTGTTCGGCTTGAAGGCCAGGCCGAGGACGGCGATTGTCTTGTCTTCGAGCGGCCCCAGCGCCTTGGTCACGGTCTCGACCAGATGCGCGGCGCGCTCCCGGTTGATTTCCACCACCGACCGCAGGAGCTTGAAGTCATAGCCGAGCCGTCCCGCCGTGTGGATGAGCGAATCCACGTCCTTCGGGAAGCAGGAGCCGCCGTAGCCCAGCCCAGCCTGGAGGAATGCGCCGCCGATGCGCGGGTCGAGTCCCATGCCCTTCATGACCTGGGACACGTCGGCGCCGGCCGCTTCGCAGATGTTCGAGATGGCGTTGATGAAGGAGATCTTGGCGGCGAGAAACGCGTTGGAGGCGTACTTGATCACCTCGGCCGACGGCAGGTCGGTGATGATCATGGGGCGCTCGAGCGGAGCGTAGAGCTCGACGAGCGTCATGGCGACCTGCTGCGTGGGCGCGCCGATGACGATCCGGTCCGGCCGGAGCGTATCCTCGATGGCCGAGCCCTCGCGGAGAAACTCGGGGTTCGACACCACATCGAACTCGATCGGGCGCGGCTGATGACGGGCGATGACCTCGCGCACGAGTCCTCCCGTGCCTACCGGGACCGTGGACTTGTTGACCACGACCTTGTAGCGGTCCATGGACCGCCCGATCTCGGCGGCCACGCCCTCGACCTGGGAGAGATCCGTCTCGCCCGTGTCCTTGGGCGGAGTGCCGACCGCGATGAAGATGACGTCCGCGTGGCGGATCCCGACACCCAGATCACTCGTGAACGACAGGCGGCTGTCGCCGGCGTTGCGCGAGACCATTTCCTCGAGGCCGGGCTCGTAGATCGGCATCCGCCCCGCTTTGAGCGCGGCGACCTTGTCGCGGTCCTTGTCCACGCAGACGACGTCGTTGCCGAGGTCGGCGAAGACCGCCCCGGTGACGAGCCCCACATATCCTGTGCCGACAACGCAGATGTTCATGGTTTCCCAGACGCGAGGAACCTAGGATACCAAATCCCGGGGTCAGGTCTTGCATTCCTGCATTGACGCTTCGGCGTGGTGTACCTGAGAGTGTGGCTACTGCAGGAATGCAAGACCTGACCCCGTCAGAGGAGACGCCAGAGGAGTCGCTCGGCGACCATGCCCGCGAAGAGGAGGAGGAGGTAGAAGTTGGAGAAGAGGAAGAGAGAGAGCCAGCCGCGCTGATCGTGAGGCTCGCGGGCGAACTTGACTGCGAGCCACATGAGTCGTCCACCGAGCAGGGCTGCCAGCACGAAGGAGACGGGTCCGCCGACGCCGAAGGTCGGAGCGGCCAGCGACCACGCGGTCAGCCCCGACGCGTAGAGCAGGATGAGCCGCGCCGTGCCCTCGACACCGACCACATCGCTCACCATGGGGAACCCGCCCGAAGCATAGTCGCTGCGGTAGCGGAGGGCGAGCGCCCAGAAGTGGGGCATCTGCCACAGAAAGAGAATGCCGAAGAGAATGATGGCGCCGGTATCCATGAGGCCGCCGCCTGCCGCCACCCATCCGATCACGGGCGGGATCGAACCCGGAATGGCGCCGGGCACGGCGGCGAAGGCGGACGTGGGCTTGAGCCACGGCGTGTAGACGCCGTTGTAGAAGACGGCGGCGATGAGGCCGAGAATACCCGCAGTGCTTCCGATGCCGATCCACAGGACCGCCGCGCCCGCCGCGGTGGCAATGGCCGCGAAGGCCAGTCCCTGCGCATGCGAGATGCGGCCGGTGGGAAGCGGCCGGCCGGCGGTGCGGGCCATCAGCGCATCGCGCTCGCGCTCCTGGACCTGGTTCAGCGCCGACGCTCCGGAGGAGAGGAGCATCACCCCCGCCAGCACCACGAGGCCATGCGCCCAGGGAAAGTCGGCGCCGAGCGGCGCCCGGAGCATGAAGCCCGCGGCCGCGGAGACGAGCACCAGCAGCACGATGCCGAACTTGGACAGCTCCGCGTAGGCGCCCGCACGCTCCGCGAGGCCCGTGGCCCCCAGGGCCGCCTGCGTGACCGCGCCGTCTATTCTGGGGGGCACGGGCCTAGGAGGCACGGGCCACGCCCTCGGCACGCGTGCGGACGGGTGCCTCGGCGCCGCGCGCCACGATCCTCCAGCACCCCGCGTGCACGGAGAGCCAGACGAGCCCGCCCCACAGTGCGTAGGCGACAACGGCGTGAGCAGCGCGCAGCGGTATCGCGAGCCCTCCGAGCACGGCGGCGATGCCGAGCGCCACCTGCAGCAGAGCCAGTCCCATCACCATCGCCGCGGGCTTGGCCAGCGCGGTCCGGCGGGCCGCGAGCGCCAGGTGGACGAAGAGCCCAAGCAGCGCCACGCCAAGCCAGCGGTGCAGCCAGTGCACGGAGCTCTCCCAGTGATGCGGCAGCAGGCTGCCACTGCAGAGCGGGAAGTCGGGACAGGCGAGTCCCGCACCCGCGTGGCGCACGTAGCCGCCGAGTGCCAACTGGACCAGCAGGACCCAGAGACCCGCCCGCGCCAGGCGCCCGAGTCGAGCAGGAACAGCGGGGTGCGCCCGGTTGCCCTCGGCCAGGATCACGAGACCGGCCAGGATCACGAGCGCGTTCACGAGGTGCGCCGTGCTGACGAGGTCGGGCAGCTTGAAGAGCACGGTCACGCCGCCCAGTCCGATCTGCGCGACGACCAGAGCAAGCAGGATCACGCTCAAGCGTCGCGGCGCGCGCGCCGGGGTCCGCCGCCACGTCAGCACCACGGTCACGAGGAGCAGGACGGTGAACGGGATGGCCTTCAATCGGTGGCTGAATTCGATGAGCACTTCCGTCTGCGCGGGCGGAAGCAGGCGCCCGTGGCAGAGCGGCCAGTCGGGGCAGCCGAGTCCCGAGCCGGTGGCGCTCACGATATTGCCCATGGTCATAAGGAGGAAGAGGGCCACGATGGCCGCCCATGCCCAGCCGCGGGGCGGGCTAGCAGCCATGCGAGGCTCCTAGTGGCGCCACGGAGACGTCGTCGCCGCCCGCGGCCTGCCAGCGGAAGAACACCACGCTGATCGCCAGGAGGAAGACGAGTCCGCCGGGGATCCACATGATGAGGCCGCCCAGATGCTGGTCGGCGTGAGGCGTGAGTATCGCCCACACGCGCGGCGCCGCGGCGTAGTAGGGGTACAGGACGCTTTCGGCCATGGAGATGAAGATCGAGACCACGACCATGGGGAGGCCGACCAGGAAGAGGTAGAGCATCTGCACTGGATAGGGCGCGCGCGGCAGCTCCGGCGAGGGGGACAGGACCGGCCACCAGAGGATCACCGACACGACCATGATCATGAGGTGCTGGACGATGTGCACGCCGTGGTGATCCATGGCCAGATTGTAGAGGGGTGGGAGATGCCAGGCGACGAGCACGAGGTTGAAGCAGGCGAAGGCGCCCGAGGGTCGAGTCAGCCGGCGCCCGAGCTTGAGCACGAACGGGTGGCGGAGGAACGGCGACAGCATCCAGCCCGGCGTGCCATAGAGCAGGAGCGGCGGCATCGCGAAGGCGAGCAGGAGATGCTGGATCATGTGCGCGCTGAAGAGGTAGTAGTCCGAGAGGTCGTGCAGCGGACCGGTGAGAGACCCCAGGAGCAGGGCGAGTCCCGCGAAGAAGGACACCGTCTTGGCCTGTCCGACCCGCCGGCCCTCAGCGCGTCCACGGTGCAGCGCCGCCAGGTACAGCCCGCCCAGCGCGACGAGGCCCACCACGACCGTCGGATCCGGATGCCACGCGGTCCAATCAAAGCCGTCGGGCCCGAGGGGCGGCGGCCCCGCGGGCCCGGGCCCGACGTGCGCCATCGTCTTATCCGCGCGCGAGGAGGAGGTAGGCGCCGAAGAGCGCCATGATGGCGAGGATGATGGCGGTCGCGATGACGAGAGGGCCGACGAAGAGCACGGTGAGGAGCTTGTTGTCATAGCGCAGGTGCATGAAGAAAGCGACCACCAGCGCGAACTTCAAGGTGCCGAAGATCAGGATGAGGGTGACCAGGGCGTGATTCGGCAGGCCCGGCACGTACAGCGACCCGATCTCGATGGCAGTGAGGATGGCGAGGACCACGGCCACACGAATGTACGTCTGGACGGAGGCGTGTCCCTCGTCGTGGGCGGCGGATGCGTGAGCGGCCTGGCTCGAATCCATTCCTCGGCCTCCTACGGGATCAGGTAGATCAGGGCAAAGATGACGATCCAGACGATGTCGACGAAGTGCCAATACAGGCCGCAGATCTCGACCTTGAGGGAGTCCTGCGGGCCGAGCTTGCCGCGCATGGCGAGCGTCCACATCGCCAGCAGCCAGATGACGCCGCCCGTGACGTGCGCGCCGTGAAAGCCGGTCAGCACGAAGAAGGTGGAACCGAAGAGGTTGGTCTGGAGCGTCAGCCCCAGGTGGACGAAATGAGTGAACTCGAAGATCTGGAAGCCGACGAAGCCCGCGCCGAACACCGCCGTCATGAACAGCCAGATCTTGCCCCACTTCATGTCGTTCCGCTGTACGGCGGCCAGCGCCAGCACCATGAGCAGGGATGACATCAGGAGCACGAAGGCGCTGACCGAGGTGAGCGGGATGTTCAGGATCTCGTGTGGGCCGGGGCCATTGATGCTCTTGCCCTTGTAGGCGAGGTAGGTGCCGATGAGCGAGCCGAAGAACATGCACTCGGAGCCCAGGAAGGCCCACATGCCCATCTTGCGATGGTCGAGCCCGGTGCAGCCGATATTCGGATTGTCCGCGACAGCGGCGTGCTCGGCGGACATCAGTGATGACCTCCCGCGGGCGGACGGTGGTATTCGAGCATGAACCGGGTCATGCAGTAGAGGGTCAGGAACCCGCCGAGGATCACCTGGTAGATGCTCACCAGCGCGCCCGAGCACATCACGAAGAATGCGCCGGCCAGGAGGATGGGCCAGTACGACGGAGGCGGCATGTGGATCGATGCCGGATCGGCGTGCGCGGGTGGCGCCGCCTTCCGCGGCGGCGTGCCGTGGCCGTCCCCGTATTTCTGCACCCAGAAGTCGTCACGGTCGTGCACCGTGGGCACTACCGCGAAGTTGTACACCGGAGGCGGCGAGGGGATGGTCCACTCGAGCGTGCGCCCGTCCCACGGGTCGGCGGGCGCGGGCGCCCCCGAGCGGCTCGTCTTGACCACGTTGGCGAAGAAGACCAGCAGCGAGACTGCGATAGTGAAGGCGCCGATGGTCGCGACCAGGTTCCAGAAGTTCCAGCCGAGATCGGGCGCGTAGGTGTAGATCCGCCGGGGCATGCCGATCAGGCCAAGGAAGTGCATGGGAAAGAACGTGACGTTGAAGCCGATCATCATCAGCCAGAAGTGCAGCTTGCCCAGGCGATCGTCGAGGACTTTCCCGAAGATCTTCGGCCACCAGTAGTAGACGCCCGAGAAGAGCCCGAAGATCGAGCCCCCGAAGAGCACGTAGTGGAAGTGGGCCACGATGAAGTACGAGTCGGTCTGCTGCAGGTCCACCGGCGGCGAGGCGTGCATCACCCCAGAGAGGCCGCCCAGGGTGAACATGGCGATGAAGCCCAGCGAGAAGTAGAGCGGCGTCTTGAACTGGATCCGGCCGCCCCAGAGCGTGCCGATCCAGTTCAGGATCTTCACGCCCGTCGGCACCGCGATCAGCATGGTGGCGATCGAGAACGCGGAGTCCGCCACCGGGCCCATGCCGACGGAGAACATGTGATGGCTCCACACGCCGAAGCCGAAGAAGCCGATCATGATGCCCGAGTAGATGACCACGGGCGCCCCGAAGAGCGGCTTGCGCGAGAAGGTCGGCAGCACCTCGGACACGATGCCCATGGCGGGCAGGATCAGGATGTAGACCTCGGGATGCCCGAAGATCCAGAAGAGGTGCTGCCAGAGGAGCGGATCGGCGCCGGCGGCCGGCGCGTAGAAGAGCGTGCCGAAGAAGCGGTCGAACATGAGGAGGATCAACGCCACCGTGATGGCGGGGAAGGCCAGCACCACCAGGAACTGCACCACGAAGCTCATCCAGACGAAGAGCGGCATGCGCATGAGCGTCATGCCGGGGGCTCGCATGTTGACGATGGTCACGATGAAGTTGAATCCGGCCATCAGCGAGGAGATGCCGAGCACCTGCAGGCCGAGCATCCAGAAGTCGATGCTGTGGGTCGGCGAGAACTGGTGCGAGGTCAGGTTCGCGTACCCGAACCAGCCGCCGTCGGGCACGGTGCCCGCGAGGAAGCTCAGATGGAGCAGCAGGGCGCCGGAGAAGAAGATCCAGTAGGACAGCGCGTTCAGGCGCGGGAAGGCGACGTCGCGCGCGCCGATCATCAGCGGAATCATGTAGTTGAAGAAGGCGGCGCTCATCGGCATGATCGCCAGGAACACCATGGTCGTGCCGTGCATGGTGAACAGCTCGTTGAAGCGCTGAGCGCCGACCACGGTGCCGTCCGGGTACGCGAGCTGCAGTCGCATGATCAACGCCTCGATGCCGCCCACCAGAAAGAAGAAGAACGCCGAGACGCCGTAGAGGATGCCGATGCGCTTGTGGTCCACCGTGGTGATCCAGGACCAGATGACGCTCCCGGCGCTGGCCTTCGTCCCGGGCATGAATGCCGCGTGTGTCGCCATGGGGTCCTCTTATTTCAGGCTCAGGAGATAGGCGGCGAGGGCCTTGGTTTGCTCGCCCCGCATGCCGAGGTCCGGCATGAGCGCTCCGGGCTTGATGTGCCCGGGGTTCTCGATCCACTTCGCCACGTTCTCCGGCGTATTGGCCATCAGATTGGCGCCCAGCGTCTTCCGGCTCGCGAAGTGGGTCAGGTTGGGACCGAGCACGCCGCCGGAGACGCCCGTGATGGTGTGGCAGCCGACACATGCGCTCTGGCTGAAGAGCTCCGCACCCTTTTGCGCGAGCGGGTCGGTGGGCGAGAGCGCCGGCTTTTGCTGGTTCGCCACCCACTTCTCGAAATCGCCCTTTTCGTGCACGATGACGCGGAAGCGCATGTTGGCGTGCGACATGCCACAGTACTCCGCGCACTGGCCGGGGAGCTCGCCGGGGCCGTCGGGGGTCAGCGTGATGCGGTTCACGCGTCCCGGTACCACGTCGCGCTTGCCGCCGAGCTGGGGCATCCAGAAGGAGTGGATGACGTCGGGAGCGTGCAGGTGGAACGAGACCTGCTGCCCCGCGGGAATGTGCAGCTCGTTCGCCGTGACGACCTTGAGGTCGGGGTACTTGAATTCCCACCACCACTGCCGCCCCGCCACGTCCACCTTCAACGCCGTCGGCGGCGGCGCCGCCTGCGTCTCGAAGATCACGGGAATGGTCGGAACCGCGAAGATCAGGAGGATCACCGCGAAGGTGATGGTCCAGGACACCTCGAGGAGCGTGTGGCCGTGAACCTGCGTCGGGATGGGCTGTCCGGGCTTCTCGCGGAAGCGGTAGCAGACCCAGAGCAGCCCCGCTTCGACCGCGATTCCGATGCCGAGCGTCCACCACGAGATCAGCATGAAGATCTGGTGGGTCATTCGGCCAAACCCGGATTTCGGCCTCACCGTGGTCATGGGCGAGTCCCACAGCGACCAGCCGCAGGACGATAACAGCAGCGCGACGGTGAGCAGGAGGAGCGCCGTGGGGATGCGGGCCAGCAGGCTCTTGCGCATAGGATCCTTTATCTGGGTGATGCGCCCGGGTCCGGGGCGGCAGCCGAGACGGCGGCGGCCGCCGTGCGCTGCAGGTCGAAGACGGTCACCCAGCTGCGGGCGGCCAGCGCGAGCACGATGATGAGCGGGATCGAGGTCCAGAGCACGTCGCTACGGCGACGGTGACGGCCGGTCGGCTCGGCCTGGCGACAGCGCATGACAAATGCGAAGGAGCGCGCCTGAGCAGCCAGGAACAGGGTCAGCACGACAGCCAGCACCACGTGCGTTATGGTCGACACAGCCCCCTCGGTGCGGTAGTCAAGGCGTCAAGCCGCGAGTCTACTTGAGCGGATGCGGAAAGCCAAGTGGGAAAATTCACAATGGCTCGGCGTCCCACCGTCGATCGGTGGCGGGCCAGGCCACTGTCAGCCGGACAGCCCGAGCAGCGTGTGCAGCAGCGTGTTGGTGCCCCGCTCGATGGCCCGCCAGTCGCTCGTTTCATCCGGACGGTGACTGCGGCCTCCCTGCGAGGGAATGAAGAGCATCCCCGCGTCGGTCACCAGCGCGAGATTCTGCGCGTCGTGCCCGGCGCCGGAGGGCATGTGCTTGACTTTCAGCTTGAGGCCCGCCGCCGCGGTCTCCACTGCGCGCATCACGCGGGGTGCGCAATGCGCCGGCTGGCTTCTCGAGATCGGCTCCACGCTCACCTTGAGCTTCCATTTTTTCGCGACGCTCTTGGCGAGGGCCAGGCATTGCCGCTCGAGGCGCGCGAGGATCTTCGGATCGAGCTCCCGCATCTCGTGAAGGAGGACGCAGCGGTCCGGCACGATATTGGACACGCCTGGACCAACCTCGACCCGCCCGAAGTTGGTCACGCTCTTGCCGCTGCCCTTGGTAGTAATGAGCCGTCGCGCGCTTAGCGCGTATTCGGCCGCGGCCATGAACGCGTCCCGTCGCCACGCCATAGGCGTGGTGCCGGCGTGGTCGGCCTGACCGGTGAAGGTGACCCAGTTCCGCCGGTTGCCCACGATGCCCTGGACGACGCCGATGGGGATTTTCGCCGCCTCGAGGTGCGGGCCCTGCTCGATGTGCAGCTCCACATAGGCCGCGATCGTCTTGGGATTGCAGCGCGCCTTGGGGGCGTCGTAGGCGTTGAAGCCGGCCCGTGCCATGGCGTCCACGAGACGCTCGCCGTCGGCCGAGCGGAGATTGGGGATCTCCTTGGAGTCGAGCCTGCCGGCGAATGCCTTGGAGCCGAAGAGGCCTGCGTAGCGCCCTTCCTCATCGCTCCAGGCGGCAACCATCAGGGGCAGGCGCGTGCGCAGGCCGGACTCATGGATGGTCTGCAGGCATTCGAGGCCGGCGAGGACGCCCAGCGCTCCGTCGAGCGGGCCGCCGTTCGGCACCGTGTCGATGTGCGAGCCGGTGAGCACGGCCGGCCCGCCATTGCCCAGTCGCCCGAAGGTATTGCCCGCCTCGTCCACCCAGGTGCTGAGCCCGCCTTCCTTCATCCGCTGCAAGAGCCAGGCACGCGCTTCCTCGTGGGCGGGGCTCCAGCAGGATCGGGTGATCCCCTTTCCATCTGGATTGCGCCCGAAGCGGGAGAGGGCTTCGATGTGCGTGCGGAGGCGCGAGAGAGAGATCGCGAGCGGAACCGCCATGGCGGGTCGCAGTATACCTCAGCGCCTCAGAAGGGAAAACCCGCCACGTTTGCGTTCTTGACACCCCTCGACGGCGGCCCGTATGATGACGATGAATCGCCGTTCAGTCACGCTGTCGCGCCTCGACGGCCCACCTCGAGGGAGGGTGTATGGATTTCGCGCTGACCCCTGAGCAGATGTCTTTCCGGGACGAGGTCCGGTCCTGGCTCGCGAAGAACCTGCCGAAGGACTGGAACAACCGGATGCGTGTGGGCTCGGACGTGCCGCGCCCAGAGGTTTATGACTTCCTCCGCACGTGGCAGCGCAAGATGTACGACGCCGGCTTCATGGGGCTGACCTGGCCCAAAGACTATGGTGGCCGCGGGCTCACCTTCATGGAAGAGATGATTCTCCAGGAGCAGATCGCGCTCGCCAAGGCGCCGCCCGTGCTCAATATCCTGGCGATCGGCATGGCCGGGCCCACCATCATCGCCTACGGCACCGAAGAGCAGAAGCGCCGCTTCCCGCCCAAGATGCTGTCCTGCGAGGAGATCTGGTGCCAGGGCTACTCGGAGCCCAACTCGGGATCGGATCTCGCTTCGCTCCAGACGCGGGCGGAGAAGGTCGGCGATGACTACGTCGTCAACGGGCAGAAGGTCTGGACCTCCATCGCGCATCAGGCCGACTGGATGATGTTGCTGGCGCGCACCGATCCGAAAGCGGAGAAGCACAAGGGCATCACCTATTTTCTGCTCGATATGCACAGCCCCGGCGTGACCGTGAAGCCGCTCAAGCAGATCACCGGTGACGCGGAGTTCAACGAAGTCTACTTCGACAACGTGAAGGTGCCCGAAGCCAATATCCTGGGCGGCCTCAACAATGGCTGGGCGGTGGGCATGACCACGCTCATGTACGAGCGGCTGGCGCTGGGCTTTGGTCTCCAGGTGCGGCTCAAGATCGCCCTCGACGGCCTCGTGGACCTGGCCCGGCGCACGAAGAAGAACGGCGCGCCCGCGACGCAGGATCCGACCATGCGCCAGAAGCTCGCCCAGATGTGGATCGACACGGAAGTCTTCAAGTACACGGGGGCGCGCGCCATCACCAAGCTGCTCAAGGGCGAGCTGCCCGGGCCCGAAGCCTCGGCAGGCAAGATGATGTGGACCGAAGGCCACCAGCGGCTGCAAGATCTGGCCATGGAGCTTCAGGGGCCGTATGGTCAGCTCGCCCGCGGGAGCCAGTGGGCGGTGGACGGGGGCGTCTGGCAGTACAGCTTCCTTCGCTCGCGGGCCAATTCCATCGAGGGCGGGACCACGGAGATCCAGAAGAATATCATCGGCGAGCGCGTGCTCGGCCTTCCGAAAGGTTAGACCATGAACTTCGGGTTCAACGAAGAGCAGGAGCTCCTGCGCAGCACGGCACGGAAGTTCTTCGACAACGAGTGCGCCTCCGAGACGGTTCGCAAGCTCATGGAAGGCCCCGAGGGCATGACACGCGAGCTCTGGAAGAAGCTCGCCGAGCAGGGATGGCTCGGGCTCATCGTTCCCGACGAGCACGGTGGTATGGGCTTGGGCATCGTCGACTTGGTGGTGCTGATGGAGGAGATGGGCCGCGCTGTCGTGCCTGGGCCATTCTTCTCCACGGTTTTGCTGGGCGGCCTGGCTATTCTCGAGGGCGGCACCGACGCGCAGAAGAAAGCGTGGCTGCCCAGGCTCGCCTCCGGCGAGGCGCGCGCCGCGCTGGCCTGGATGGAGCCCTCCGCGGACCTGGGTGCCCGGGGTATCACCCTCCAGGCGGCAGCGAAAGGTGGCGGCCACACCTTCAACGGCACGAAGCTCTTTGTCCAGGACGCGCATACCGCCGACGTGATCGTCGTGGCGGCACGCACCGCCACGGGAAAGACATCCGAGGAGGGCATCTCGCTCTTCCTCGTGCCCAAGGGCAGCGCCGGCCTGACCGTCACGCTCCTGCCGACGATGGACCAGACCCGCAAGCTCTGCGAGGTGGCATTCAAGGACGTGGCGGTTGGCCCCGAGGCACTCATGGGCCAGGCCGGGTCGGGCTGGGCCCCGCTCGCCCGCGTCATCGACAAGGCGACGGTCGGCCTCTGCGCCGAGATGTGCGGCGGCGCGCAGAAAGTCCTCGACATGACGGTCGAGTACGCGAAGATCCGGCAGGCGTTCGGCCGGCCCATCGGCTCGTATCAAGGCGTCAAGCACAAGGCGGCCGACATGCTGGTGGATGTCGAGAACAGCAAGTCCATCACGTACTATGCCGCTTGGGCCATGGATGAAGGCGTGGCCGAGGGTCCGCTGGCCGTGAGCATGGCGAAGGCCTATGTCTCGGACGCCTACCGCCGGGTCGCGGGCGCCGGCATTCAGCTCCACGGGGGCATCGGCTTCACCTGGGAGCACGACCTGCACCTGTACTTCAAGCGGGCCAAGGGGTCGGAATTCACCTTTGGCGATGCCACCTGGCATCGCGAGCGAGTGGCCCAGTTGGTCAACCTCTAGTGGTCGACCGCTAGGACGGACGACGAGACAGCCGCGAGTGGGACGGGTCCGAAACATATTCGGCAAGTGGATCCGTCGGGGCGCCGAGCCTACGGTCCCCAAGAATCCTCTCCTCTTCGCCGACCACGAGGAGATCCAGGACATCGCGCGCCAGATGGCGCGCACCAAGGTCGAGATTGACCGCTCGCTCCTGACGCTCAGGAGCTGGGCGCGGGACCTGTCACGGCGCGTGGCCGAGAGCAGCGGCGGGCTCGAGCAGGGTCACGACCTGCGATCGCTCGGCGAGACGGTGGGCGGTCTCGCGCACAACTTCAACAACTCGCTCGCGGCCATCCTCGCCTATACGGAGCTGCTCCTCCGCGATGCGCCCAAGGACTCGACAGCCCACCGCCGGCTCCTGATCGTCCGCGATGTCGCGCTCGAGGCTTCGGCCACCGTGCGACGCTTGCAGGACTTCGTCTCCCGCCAGCCCGAGGTCGCCTTCGGGCCGGTGGGGCTGCCCGCGGTCATCCAGGAGGCGCTCGACCTGACGGCGCCCCGCTGGCGCGACGACGCCGAGCGGCGCGGCGTCGTCATCACGGTGTCGCAGGACATGGAGGCGCTCCCGCCCGTCGAGGGCATCGCCTTCGAGCTGCGGGATGCCCTCGTGCGCCTCATCCTCAACGCCGTCCAGGCCATGCCCGACGGCGGCGAGCTCTCCATCCGGGCCGCCGCCGAAGAATCCGGGTGGGTGGTGATCGAGGTGCGCGACACCGGCATCGGCATGACCGAGGAGCACTCTCGCCTCATCGAGAACCGCGCCATCGAGCACGCGACGGCCGGCCGCGGCGGCCGCGGCCTCGCCGAGGTCGCGGAGATCATCGAGCGGCACGGCGGCAACATGAGCATCGAGAGCGAGCCCGGCCGCGGGACGGTAGTCCGGCTGCGCCTCCACGCGAGCCGCTTCCAGATCATCCCGCCCGCCGAGGGCATCGTGGAGCCGGTGCACCCCGAGCAGGCCTCGCGCATTCTCCTGGTGGACGACGACCCGCGCCTGCTCACCGTGCTCTCCGACACGCTTCAGGCCTGCGGGCACGCGGTGACCACCGCTTCCAAGGGTGAGGAGGCGCTGGAGATCTTCGACCCCGCCCGGCACGATGTGGTCATCACGGATTTGGGCATGCCGAGGATGAACGGCTGGGAGGTCGCCGAGCGCGTCAAGGCCCGGTCGCCGGAGACGCCGGTCTTTCTGCTCACGGGATGGGGCGAGAGCGTAGCCGCCCACGAGGGCAGCCAGTTCGTGGACCGCGTCGTGGCCAAGCCAGTCTCCGCCGAAGCCTTGATGGAGCAGCTGGCCGAGCTGCGTCGCTCGCGCGCACCGGCCCCGTGACACCCGTCAAGCCGAGGCCGGCATCCTCGGTCCTCCTGATCCGCTCCGGATCCGGCTCGCCGGCCGAGGTCTACATGATCCGCCGCCAGAAGAGCATGCGGTTTCTCGGCGGCTTCTACGCCTTTCCCGGGGGCAAGGTGGACCCGGAGGATGGCGCGCCCGACATTCTTGCCCGCTGCCGCGGCCTCTCGGAGGCGGAGGCCGGACGACTCCTGCCCTCTGAAGACGGGGTGCCCGCTCTGGCCTTCTGGGTGGCGGCGGCGCGCGAGCTGCTCGAGGAGACGGGCGTCTTGCCGGCCTGTGATGCCGCGGGGCGCGCAGTCGCCGCGGTCGACCGGGAGGGCGCGGCCCGCATCGACGCGCTCCGCGAGGCTCACATGGCGAAGCGCGAGTCCCTGAGCGCATTGCTGGCCGCTCACGACTGGTATCTCGACGTGGCACCGTTCCGCTATCTCTCGCACTTCATCACGCCGCCCTCGAGCCCCATTCGCTTCACCGCGCGATTCTTCCTGGCGCCCGTGCCCGCCGGCCAGAGCCCGCGGCACTTCCGCGAGGAATCCTCGGAGAGCTTCTGGGTCGAGCCGGCCGAAGGCTTCCGGCGCCACCGGAGCGGCGAGTGGGCCATGGCCGAGCCCGCTGACTGCGGTCTGGGCTACCTCGCCCAGTTCGACTCTATCGCCGCGATCTGGGCCGCTCACGAGGACCGCCGGCACAAGTTCCACGGCATCTTCGATCGCGTCGAGGCGGCCGGGGTTGACGTCCGCGCCGGCCGCTGAAAAACTGGCAGGCTGCTGAAGACGCGCCCATCCGAGTCATTTGAGCGGCCTGCGGGTTGAGCCGCGGGGATCAGCCGGAACGGAGCTCGCCGGTGCCGATCTGCAGCGCCTCCACGTCGAGCTCGTGCTCGAGGCGGTGGAGGACCTCGTCGCTGATCTCGCCGCGATCCCTGAGCCCGATCACCCGGCGCCGCTCGGCCGTGAGAGCCTCGTGCCGGAGCCGCCGGAATGCGCCGGCGTCTTCGGCGGTGGCCGCGCCATCGCCGCTGAGGATGGATGAGGCGTGCGCCCGCCGCTGCGCATACCGCGCGCGGAGCTGTTCCAGATGCGCGGGCCTGGCCCAGGGCTCGCGGGCGAGCTCCTCGAGCCGAGCGAGGGCCGCGTCGACCGCCGCGTCGCGAGCCCGCAGCTCCTCGTCGGCGAGCGAGTAGTCGTCGCACAGGCCCAGGCGCCGTAGCAGCGGAGCCAGCGTCAACCCTTGGAGCACGAGCGTGGTGATGATCACCGCGAAGGTGAGCAGGATGACATCCTCGCGGAAGGGGAACGGCGTGCCCCGGGCCGTGGCGAGCGGCAGGGCGAGAGCGGCCGCGAGTGACACGATCCCGCGCATGCCGATCCAGCCGATGAGAAACACGGGCGGCCATTGGGGCATCGACTCGCGGCGGCGAAGCGCGGTGGAAAGCAGTGGCGGCAGACCCATGGCGATCGGCACCCAGATCAGCCGCAGAGCGATAGCCACCGCGCTGATCGCCGCCGCCTGCACGAGCAGGGGCTTGAGCTCGCCCGGACCCACGGTGGGGCGCAGGGTGGCAAGCTGCAGCCCGATGAGGATGAAGAGCACGCCGTTGAGGAGGAAGACGAAAACGTCCCACACCGCGCGGGCCTGAAGACGCGTGACGGGGGCCACCGCCTCGCTCAGGTGCTGGCGCAGGTACAGCCCGCCGGCGACGCAGGCGAGCACGGCGGAGACGTGCAGGTGCTCCGCGGCGATCCAGCAGGCATACGGTGCGAGCAAGGTCACGAGCACCTCGGTGAAGCTGTCCTCGGTCAGGGACAGCGCGCGGCGTGCCAGCTCCGACACCGCGAGCCCCACCGCGACCCCGCCGATCGAGGCAAGCACGAACAGCACAAGGCCGTCGGTGAATGAGAAAGCGCCGGTCACCGCGGCGGCCACCGCGGCGCGGTAGAGCACGAGCGCGGTGGCGTCGTTCACCAGGCTCTCGCCCTCCAGGATCACGAGCACCTGGCGCGGAATATTCAATCGGCGCCCGATGGACGTGGCGGCGACCGCATCCGTCGGCGAGACGATGGCGCCCAGCGCGAGGGCCTCGGGCCAGCCGATGCCCGGGATCACCCATCGCGCGGCGGCGGCCACGGCCGCGGTGGTGGCGATGACCAGCCCCACCGCGAGGAACGTGATGCTCCGCAAGTTCGCGCGAAAGTCTCGAAGCGAGGTGAAGTAGGCCGCGGACCACAGGATGGGCGGCAGGAAGACGAGAAAGACGAGATCCGGATCGAGCCGCAGCACCGGCACGCGCGGTATCGCGCTGAGCGCGATGCCGCCCAGGACGAGCAGGATCGGATAGGGGAGCAGGAGATTTCGCGCCAGGGTGGTCAGTACCAGGACCGCCACGAGGAGGGCGACGACGATCTCGAGGTTCTGGAGGCTGGCCATACTTTCGGTGCTCATCCTAGCAAAGCCTTCGACGCCTTGACACCCGGAGCGCGGGCTGGCTTACTCTGGCGACACCTCGAAGCAGCGGACCGGAGCTCACGCCGACGAAGGAGGGATGGATGAAGGAGCGGGTCGTCTACCTGAACGGTGCGATGGTGCCGGAGAGTCAGGCGGTGATCTCGGTGTTCGACCGGAGCGTGCAATACGGTGATGCCGTCTACGACGCGGCCCGGACATTCGGCCACCGCCCCTTCAAGATGCGAGCGCACATCGATCGGCTCTATCGTTCCTGCAGCTACACGCGTATGCCGCTGCGACTGAGCGCCGACGAGATGGAGAAGCAGACGCGCGAGGTGCTGGAGCACAACCTGGCGCTCCTCGGGCCGGCCGACGAGGCCATGATTTGGTGGAGCGTGACCCGGGGCGTGAGCTCGGTCTCGCGCCTCATCGGCGAGAGCACCGAGGCGACCGTGATCATTTACACGTTTCCCGTCCCGTTCGGTGCCTTCGCCAAATGGGTCACGCGGGGCGCCCGCGTGGTCACTCCCGCGACGCGCCGGACTCCGCCCCAGTGCCTCGATCCTCGGGCGAAGGTCTCCAACCGGATGAACCACATCCTGGCCGACATGGAGGCCAAGGGCGCGGATCCCGAGGCGTACAGCCTGATGCTCGACATCAGCGGGAACATCGCCGAGAACAGCACGGGGAATTTCTTCTTCGTCCGCGACGGCACCATCTGCACGTCCGGGGCGGGCAATGCGCTCGAAGGGGTCACGCGGGCGACGATCTTCGAGTTGGCCCACGCGGCCGGCATCCCGGTCGCCACCGGTGAGTTTCCGCTCTTCGACGTCTACCTGGCGGAGGAGGCCTTTCTCACGGCGACCTCGTACAGCATCCTGCCGGTGTCGTGCGTGAATGGGAAGGCGCTGGGGCCCGGTGCGCCGGGTCCGATCACCCAGCGGCTGATCAAGGGGTGGAGCGAGCTCGTGGGAATCGACATCGTCGGTCAGGCCCTCGGCCATCTCGCGGGCGGGCGGTGACGGCCGGCTTCGGCGATCACGGTCCCGATGCCTTGACACCCGGGATGACGGCTGGCTTACTCTGACGACGCTCATGCGCAACCTCGCCGTGGACAATGCCGTGTCCGTCTTCGTGGACCAGCCGCTTGCCGAAGGGCTCGGCGCGCGCACCGCTCTCGTGTCCCCGGCGGGCACCTGCACCTACGGCGAGCTCGCCGCGCTGACCGATCAGGCCGCGCAGGCCCTTCGCGGGCTCGGCGTGGAGGCGGAGCAGCGCGTGGCGCTGCTCATGCCCGATGGGATAGGCTTTGCCGCCACGTTCTTCGGCGCGCTCAAGCTGGGCGCCGTTGCCGTGCCTTTGAACACGCGGCTGCCTGCCAAGGATTTGCGCTTCATTCTCGACGATTCCCGCGCCAAGGTGATGGTGGCGGACCGAGCTCTGGCCGCCGCGCTCGGTGACACCCTCCGCGTCAAGGTTCTGGGCTTCGAAGAGCTGGTGAGCGGGCCTCGTGCGGAGCCCATGGCGGCGGAGCCGGTAGGCCGTGACGCCATGGCTTTCTGGCTCTACACGTCGGGCACGACGGGCACGCCGAAGGCGGCGATGCACTGTCACGGCAACCTCCTTGCCTGCCATCTCTACGCCGACGGCGTTCTTGGCGTGGGCCCCGAGGACCGCGTCTTCTCCACCTCCAAGCTGTTCTTCGCCTATGCGCTCGGCAATGCGCTGGCCATTCCGCTCTTCGCCCGGGGCAGCGCCTATCTCCACCACGCGTGGGCCGAGCCGGCTATCGTGCACGACGTCCTCAGGGGCTATCGCCCGACCCTTTTCTTCTCCGTGCCCACCATCTATGCCCGATTGCTGCGCGCCGACCTGCCCGCGGACGCCTTTCGCTCCGTCCGCCAGTGCGTTTCAGCGGGTGAGAAGCTGCCCGCCGAGCTGTACCACGCCTGGCGGGAACGCTTCGGCGTGGAGATCCTGGACGCGATCGGTGCCACCGAGACGATCTTCATGTTCGTCAGCAATCGCCCCGGCCGGAGCCGCGCGGGCTCCTCGGGCATCCCGTCTCCAGGTGTCGAGGTGCGGCTGCTCGACGCGCAGGGTCAGCCCGTCCCCGACGGCACGCAGGGTGTGCTCTGGGTCAAGACGCCGTCGGCCGCGACGGGCTACTGGAAGCGGCTCGAGCACTCGCGGCGTACCTTCGTGGGCGACTGGTTCAGGACGGGCGACGCGTACGTGCGGGACGCGGACGGCTTCTACACGCACTGCGGGCGCGAGGACGACTTCTTCAAGGTGGCGGGGCAGTGGGTCGTGCCCGCCGAGGTCGAGGCGGCGATGCTGAAGCACCCCGCCGTGCTGGAGGCCGGCGTGGTGGGAGCCGAGGAAGCCTCGGGGCTGATCAAGACCTTTGCTTTTGTCGTCCCTCGTGAGGAGACGACGGATGCCGGCGCGTTGACTGCCGAGCTCAAGCGGCTGGCCGAGAGCTCGCTGCCGCCCCACCAGCGGCCGCGCGAGATTCGCGTGGTGCGGGAGCTGCCGCGCACGGCCACCGGCAAGCTCCAGCGCTTCCGGCTCAAGGAAGACGTGGAGACCCACTGATGGCCGGGGCCAGGAACATGATCGACATCAAGGTCAGGTGGTCCGAGGCCGACCCCGCCGGCATCGCCTTCTATCCACGCTTCTTCGAGTGGTTCGACATGGCGACCGAGGCCCTGTTCGAGTCGCTGGAGATGCCCTGGCCGGTCCTCTTTCCAAGGTACCGCGTGGTCGGCGTGCCCATCGTCGACGTGGGCGCTCGCTTCGCCTCGCCCGTCCGCTACGGCGATACGGTGACGGTGCGCGCCAGCATCAGCGAGGTCCGCGAGAAGACCTTCCGGGTCGACCACGAGGTGTCGGTAGGTGAGCGTCACTGCGCCTCGGGCTTCGAGGTGCGAGCCTGGGTCGCGCAGCCGGACGAGCCCGGTGGGCGGCTCCATGCCAGAGCGCTGCCGCTCGAAGTAGCCACGAAGCTCAAGGGACAGGGAGGCGCATACGCATGAAACCCGAAGTCGTCTACACGAAGTCGGCGCCCAAGACGGGCTTCTCCGAGGGCATGGAGTCGCCCATCGCCCAGGGCGTCAAGTGCGGCCAGTTCCTGTTCGTCTCGGGCCAGGGGCCGCTCGATCCGTCGACGAAGGAAGTCGTCTCGCCGGATCTGGCCGAGCAGACGCGCGTGACGCTCGACAATGTCAGGGCCGTGCTCGAAGCCGGCGGCACGTCCATCGAGAACGTCGTCAAGGTCGGTGTCTTTCTGCGGAGCATGGACGATTTCCCGGTCTTCAATCGAGTGTTCAAGGAGTATTTCAAGGGCGTGCAGCCCGCGCGCACCACGGTCGAGGCCGCGGCCCCGCGCAAGGGCGTCAATGTGGAGATAGACTGCATCGCGTACATTCCGTGACGCAGCTGCCGGCCAGGAGGGAGCCATGAGTCTCGCCGGAGTCTACTTGTCGGTGCATACGCCGCGCTATTGCACGCTCGAAGCAGCCATCGAGGGCAGGCTCGCGTCGGAAGCGTTCAGGCCCGTCCGCGATGGGCTGATCGCCCAGGGCCGGGAAGTTGCCCGGGCGAAGCTCGATGTGATGATCATCAACTCCTGTCACCTGATCACCACGTTCCCCACGGTGGTGGACGGCACGCCCCGCCACCGGGGCGTGCTGACCGCGCAGGAAGCACCCGAGATCATCCACGGCGTGGCGTACGACTTTCCCGGAGACTACGAGCTGGCCGCGGACATCATCGCGCGTGGCCGCGCCGCCGGGCTCCAGTGCGTACTGGCCAATGACGTGCACTACCCGCTGGACTACGGCACCGTCATGCCCATGGTCTGCTATCTCGATCGCGCGCAGAAGCTCCCGATGGTGCCGGTCTCGGTGTGCCTCTCGGCTGGTCTCGAGGAGTCTTTCGAGTGGGGGCGCCACATCGCCGCGGCGGCGCGCGAGACCGGCAAGCGCGTGGGCTTCGTGGCCAGCGGGAGCGTCTCCCACAAGCTGGTGCGGGGGCCGGACAAGGGCCCCAAGGCCGAAGACGAAGAGCTGGATCATCGCCTCGCCAAGATGCTGGCCGCCGGCGAATACCGCCAGGTCTGGCAATGGTTGCCCGAGTTCACCAGGGCCGCCGAGCCCGAGATGGGTGGGCGGCACCTGGCCATGATGATGGGCGCCATCCTCGAGTCCCGGGAGACCTTCGAGGCCACCGTTCACGCCTATGGTCCGTCTTCGGGCAGCGGCAATTACGTCATCTCGCTGCTGGCGCGGGGCGGGCAGGGTTAGGCCACGCCATCGAGGAGTTTATCGGGACACGGCTTTCGGTGTAGTCTTGCGTGGCTCCCAACCACTTCAATGTCAGAACGCTCCAAGGACGGAGGAGGCACCATGAAAGCAGTCACGCGCCGCAACTTCATCGCCACGGCGTCGGCGGCCACGGCCGGTCTCGCGGTCGGCCCATGGGTGCGGCGCGCGCACGCTCAAGGGGAGCCGATCAAGATCGGCGTGGTCCTGCCCTATACCGGCGTCTACGCGGAGCTCGGCGTCAGCATCACCCAGGGCATGAAGATGGTCTTCGCCCGCGAGAACGACAGGGTGGCGGGACGCAAGATCCTGATGGTCCAGGAAGACGACGAGATGAAGCCGCCCGTGGGGATCCGGAAGATGGAGAAGCTCATCGATTCGGACAAGATCGACATACTCACCGGACCCGTGCACAGCGGCATCCTCATGGGCATGCGGGACAAGGTCCACAGCTCCAAGACCATCCTCATCGTCTCCAACGCGGGAGCCGACGCGATCAGCCGCGAGCGATGCTCGAAGTGGATATTCCGCGCCTCCTTCTCGAACTGGCAGCCCTGCCACCCGATGGGCACCTGGGTCGCGAAGAACCTTTCCAAGGAAGTCTTTCTGACGGCGCCCAACTACCAGGCCGGCAAGGACATGATGAACGCGTTCAAGGAAAGTTTTGTGGCCGCGGGCGGCAAGATCCTCGACGAGGACTATCCGAAGCTCGGCGAGACAGACTATGCGCCGTATCTGACCAAGATCCGCCAGTCCAAGGCCAAGGCCGTCTTTGCGTTCTTCTCGGGTACGGATGCGGTGAACTTCGTGAAACAGTACGACCAGTTCGGCCTGAAGCAGACAACCAAGCTCACCGGCGCGGGCTTTCTCACCGAGCCGGACGTGCTTCCGGCCCAGGGGAATTCGGCGCTCGGCATCATCACGGGCCACTTCTATTCCCCGCTCCTCGACAACCCGACCAACAAGAAATTCGTCAAGGACTTCAGAGCGCAGTACGGCGGCAAGGTTCCCGATGGATTCGCCTGCCAGGGCTATGACACCGCCGAAGTCATTATCCGCGCGCTACGGGCCGTCAACGGCAATACCCAGGACAAGGACAAGCTGGTGGATGCCATCGCCAAGGTGGAGTTCGACAGCCCGCGGGGCCGCTTCCGCTTCGACCCCAAGACGCACAATGTCATCCAGCCCTTCATCTACATCCGGAAGGTGGAAGAGACGGCGCTGGGCCTCAACAACGTGCCATTCGACAAGGTCGCCAACGTGCAAGACCCCGGCACCGGCTGTACCCTGCCGGCCTGACGGAGCCCTGGGAGGAGGGGACCCAGGCGCCCCTCCTCCCACGGCCTACCAACTCGTGACCTTCGTCGCTGATATCTTCGGCCAGGCCCTGAATGGCCTGGCCTACGGGGTTCTGCTCTTTCTCCTGTCGGTCGGACTCACCCTCATCTTCGGCATGCTCGACGTGGTCAACCTCGCCCACGGCTCCTACTACATGCTGGGCGCGTACGCGGGACTGACACTCATCGCGGCGACGGGCAATTTCTGGCTGGCGCTCGCCACCGCCCCCGTCGCGGTTGCGCTCATCGGGGTGATCATCGAGCGCACATGTCTTCGCCCGCTCTACCGGCGCGGCCCCCTCGACCAGGTGCTGCTGACGTTTGGACTCATCTACGTCTTCGAGGACCTGGTGAAGTGGATCTGGGGCGGGCGCATCCGCTCCATCCCGACGCCAGCGCTCTTCTCGGGCTCCGTCGTCGTGTTCGGCGCGACCATTCCCTCGTACCGCCTCTTCGTCATCGTCTTCGGCCTGACCGTGGCCGTGGCGCTCTGGGCCATCATCGAGAAGACGAGGCTCGGCGCCATCATTCGAGCGGGCGTGTTCGACTCGGAGATGACGGCGGGATTGGGGGTCAATATCCGCTTGGTCTTCACGGGTGTCTTTGCCTTCGGGACGGCGCTGGCCGGGCTTTCGGGAGTGATCGCGGGTCCTATCCAGTCGGCGTACCCGCCGATGGGCGCCTCCATTCTCGTTCCCGCGCTGATCGTCGTGGTCGTCGGTGGCCTCGGCAGCCTCAAGGGCTCGCTCGCAGGGAGCCTCATCATCGGTCAGGCCGAGACTTTTGGAAAGGTGTGGCTGCCCGGGGCGTCCATGCTGATGATCTACGTCGTGATGGCCCTGGTGCTGCTCTTTCGCCCCCAAGGCCTCTTCGGCCGCCCCCTGAAATGACCACACGCGAGATGTGCCCGAACGCCGGGCGCCGGAGGCCCTACGAAGGCGCCTCGGCGGCCAGAAGATGAAGGCCACACGCGAGATGTGCCCGAACGCCGGGCGCCGGAGGCCCTGCGAAGGCGCCTCGGCGGCCAGAAGATGAAGGCCACACGCGAGATGTGTCCGAACGCCGGGCGCCGGAGGCCCTGCGAAGGCGCCTCGGCGGCCAAAAGATGAAGGCCACACGCGAGATGTGTCCGAACGCCGGGCGCCGGAGGCCCTGCGAAGGCGCCTCGGCGGCCAAAAGATGAAGGCAGCGCTTGGCCTTCGCGTTGCGGGTTTTGTCGCCCTCGTGGGAGCTGTGGCCGCCTTTCCCTTGGTCGCGGGCAACTACCCGGTCAAGCTGCTCCAGGAAATCCTGATCTGGGGCATCTTCGCGATGAGCCTCGACCTCCTCATGGGCTATGCGGGCATGGTGTCCTTCGGGCACTCCGCTTTCTTCGGCGTCGGCGGCTACGTCGCGGCGCTGGCGCTGGTCAAATCGCCGGGGCTCGTCGCCGCATTGCTGCTGCCGGCCGTGGCCGCTGCTGCGGCCGCGCTCGTCATTGGATTCTTTTCGATCCGGGTGAGCGGGGTCTACTTCATCATGCTGACCCTCGCCTTCTCGCAGATGTTCTATGCCGTCGCTTTCCAGGCCGCCTGGCTCGGCGCCGAGGACGGCCTCGTCGGCGTCCCGCGGCCGGCCGTGCTCGGACCGGGTCCCACGGCCTTTCACCTCTACCTGCTCGCGCTCGTCGTCGCCGCCGTCCTTTTCCTCTGGCGCATCGTCCAGTCGCCGTTCGGCCACGTGCTGCGCGGCATTCACGACAATGAGGGGCGCATGCAGGCGGTGGGCTACCCGGTGCACCGCTACAAGCTCCTGGCCTTTGTCATCGGCGGCACCGTGGCCGGCGTGGCCGGCTCGCTCTACGCCCAGCTGGTGGGCTCGATCTCCCCGGACGCATTCCTGTGGACCACGTCCGGCGAGGCGTTGCTCATGGTCATCATCGGCGGCACCGGCACGCTCGCCGGCTCGATGCTGGGCGCCGCCGCCTTCATCCTGCTGCAGAGCATGGTCAGCTCCTATACCGAGCGCTGGATGCTCATCCTCGGGCTGACTTTCGTCCTTCTCGTGCTCTTCGCTCCCGGCGGCATACTCGGAGCGCTCCGCGGCCGTGTGGGGATCCGCTCGTGAGCTCGGGAGCTCCCTTGCTCGCCATCGAGGGGCTGACGCGTCAGTTCGGAGCGCTCTCCGCGCTGACCGGGGTGACGCTGGCCGTGGCTGCCCGTGAGCGGCGGGCCATCATCGGTCCCAACGGTGCGGGGAAGACCACGCTATTCAACGTCATCACGGGCCAACTCGCCCCCTCCGGCGGTCGCATCCTGTTCGCTGGCGAGCCGGTCGAGGGGCTGCCCCCGTATGCGCTGGCACGCCGGGGGATTGGGCGCTCCTTCCAGCGCACGAACCTCTTTCCCAAGCTCACGGTGCTCGAGAACCTCAGGCTGGCCGCCGCCGCGTCCGGGCGCGGCAGCTACGATCTCTTCGGCAGTGTGGAGCGGTTGCTTGCGCCACTCGAGCGGGCGCGGGCGGCGGCCGACGCGGTGGGCCTGGCCGGCCGTCTCGCCGAGCCCGCGGGTAGCCTGTCCTACGGCGAGCAGCGTCAGCTCGAGGTCGGCGTGGTCCTGGCCGCGGATCCCAAGCTGATGCTGCTCGACGAGCCGACGGCGGGCATGTCGCCGGAGGAGACGGCGCGCATGACGCGGATGCTCGAAGGTCTACCGCGCGAGGTGACAATGCTCATCATCGAGCACGACATGGACGTGGTCGGCTCCCTCGCCGACCGCGTCACCGTGCTGCACTATGGCGAGGTGCTCACCGAGGGCACCTTCGCCGAGGTGAAGAGGGATCCGCGCGTGTACGAAGTCTATCTGGGCAGCGCGTGATGCTCACGGTGGAGGCGATCCAGACATACTACGGGGACAGCCACATCCTGCACGGGGTGTCCGTGCGCGTGGGCGAGGGCGAGGCGGTGGCCCTCCTCGGCCGCAACGGCGCGGGCAAGACCACCCTCATCAGAAGCGTGGCCGGCTTCACGCCGCCTCGCGAAGGGCGCGTGGTCCTCGACGGCGAACCCGTGCAGGCCTGGCCTTCCTACCGCATAGCCCGCCGGGGCCTGGCCCTCGTGCCGCAGGGGCGCCGCATCTTCTCCCCGCTCACCGTGCGCGAGAATCTCATGCTCGGCGCGAGAGCCGGCGAATGGACCATCGAGCGCGTTTACGCGCTGTTCCCGCGCTTGGGCGAGCGGGCGCTGCAGTCTGGCGGCACGCTCTCGGGCGGCGAGCAGCAGATGCTCGCCATCGGCCGCGCCCTTATGACCAACGGGCGTATGCTGGTACTCGACGAGCCGTCGGAGGGACTGGCGCCGATCGTCGTGCGCGAGATCGGGCGTATCGTGCAGAGGCTCAGGGGCGAGCGGCTGTCGATCCTGCTCGTGGAGCAGAACTATCACCTGGCGCTCCGGGTCGCCGATCGCGTCTACGTCATGAACAAGGGCCAGATAGTCTGGGAAGGCACGCCCGCCGGCCTCGAGGCGGACGAGGACATCAAACGCCGATACCTGGGGGTCGCATGAGCTGGATCGATCCGGACTTTCCGAAGCGAGCCACGCCGAGCGACCGGGTCGGACGGGTGCTCGGTCTCAATCCGGGCATGATGACGGGCCCGGGCACCAATACCTATCTGGTCGGACGGCGTGACCCCATCCTCATCGACACGGGCGCCGGCGTGCCGGGATACATGGCCGTACTCGAGGAGTATCTCGGTGAGCGCGGCTGGCGCGGCCCCTCCCGCGTCATCCTCACCCACCGGCACGTGGATCACCTGGGCGGCGTGCCGCATCTACGCGAGCGCTTCCCGGGTCTGCCCGTGGCCAAGATGATCCACAAGGACGCGGGGCTGCCAGAGCATACGATCGACCTGAGGGACGGGCAGGCGGTCGAGGGCGACGGGGTGACGCTGGTCCCCGTGCACACGCCGGGTCACGCCTCGGATCATCTCTGCTACTTCCTCGAAGAGGAGCGCGCGCTCTTCAGCGGCGACCTGATCCTGAACGGCTCGACGAGTGTCATTCCCGACGAGGACGGCGATCTCGCCGACTACATGGCCTCGCTACGGCGCGTGCAGGCGCTGGGACCGCGGCGGATCTACCCCGCCCATGGGGCGGTGATCGAGAACGCGGCGGAGAAGATCCAGGAGTACATCGACCACCGGATGGATCGCGAGCGGCAGATCCTGAGTGTTCTCGGCAATGGCGCGCGGACGATTCCGGAGATGGTCAAAATCATCTACGCCGACGTGCCGGAGAAGCTCCACGTGATGGCGGGCAAGTCCGTCCACTCGCATCTCAAGAAGCTCGTCAAGGACGGCCGCGTAGCGGAGTCTCCGCTTGCCGGCGCGCCCTCGCGCTGGACGCTGCTCTAGCCGAGAGCTGACCGCACGCTTCGCCGGGATCACGCTGAGCGGGGGTGGGGGCAGCCTCCGCGGACCACCCTGAGTCGCAATCCGTTGCTTCCTCTCTGGCCCGCCACGAGATTCTGGTTGGTGGCTTCGACTACACGCAGAAGATAGGGGTCCGCGGAGGCTGCCCCCACCCCCACCCAGCTCCGTGCGAGGGTGGCTTGCCTCGCGCGCGGTTCGCTCCTGCTATCCGGCCGGTCCGGTGTGCGCGATGGCGAGGCAGTAGCCGAGGTCGAGCTCGGAGGCGGCGAGGAGATGGCCGTGGCGGCGCTCCCAGGTTCCGTCGGCGAGGTCGCTGCGGAGGCGGGTGAGGCCGGGCTCCAGCGAGTCGAGCTTGGTGAAGGTGGACATGGCGCCGCGGACGCCGGGGTCGAGGTAGGCGTGCGGCCGCCGCCAGTAGGCTCCGAGGAACCCGTCGGTGCAGTCGTGCGGAATGGAAAGCGCGCGGGTCTCGAGGCGCCCGAAGGCGCGGCCGAGCTCGTCGAGAGTCGGAAAGATCGGGCGGTCGATGGCCGCGAGGGCGGGGAAGTAGTCGTCGGTGAGCCAGAAACTCGGCGCGGCGGGATTCCAGGTGAGTACCACCACGCGATGGCGGGCGACTCGCGCCATCTCGGCAAGGCCTCGCGCGCGATCGGGCCAGTGATGGAGGGTGAGAATCGCGAGCGCCGCCGCGAAAGCGCCGTCGCGGAACGGCAGGTTCGTCGCCGAGGCCTGGACGATGGGAGCGCTGCCGGCTCCACGCTGTCTGATCATCGACACCGCGGGCTCCACCGCGACCACCTTGCGGTCGGTGGGCTCATACGAGCCCGCGCCGGCTCCGACATTCAGCACGGTATCGGCGTCGGCCAGGGCCAGGCCTATGGCTGAAGCGATGCGCGGGTCAGGGCGGCGGTAGACCTTGTAGCCGTCGCCGATCGCGTCGTAGAGCTGCCGGGTCATCGAAAATTACGCGCGTGGGGCAACTGCGTGCGCGGGGACTAGGCGCGGGCGGCGGCGATCAGCGCGGCGAACAGGCGGCGGGCAGGCTCCGAGCCGCCGACCAGATGCTCGGGGTGCCACTGGACGCCGAGCACGAACCGCGAGTCATCGGAGAGCTCCACGCCCTCGATCAGCTGATCCGGCGCCCAGGCTACGGCGGTGAGCCCGCGTCCGAGCGCCTTGATGACCTGATGGTGGAAGCTGTTGACCTCCACGTCGTCGACGCCCAAGACTCGCGCC
>Ga0335070_10000653_pt1 | contig 39105 bp, 29 predicted proteins | sample Lox_Sample_13_FD_206722 | JGI IMG/M metagenome (GOLD analysis project Ga0335070, IMG submission 206722) | Soil microbial communities from Loxahatchee National Wildlife Refuge, Florida, United States - Lox_Sample_1.3 | ecosystem: Environmental > Terrestrial > Soil > Wetlands | place: USA... | reverse complement strand
TCTGGGTCTCATCAGCATGCGCGAGCGAGTTCGGTTGGTCAACGGAACGATTGACATTGAGTCAAAGCCAATGGGTGGAACCATCGTCCACGCCCGCGTGCCTTTTGGGTCGGAACACGGTTCTCTAGGGGCTACGGGATGAAGGATGGATTCAAAGGTGTAAATAGAACTGTGTAAATGACCATGGGAGAGACGAGAATGAAAGACCCATGGCAATGGACAAGAAGCTGATCGATCAACTGCTCACTGACTACAAGAAACCCGAGAATATCATTGGGGAGAACGGGCTACTCAAGCAACTCACCAAAGCCGTGCCGGAACGGGCGCTGCAAGCCGAGATGACCGAGCATCTGGGCTATGAGAAGCACGATCCGGCGGGACAGCACCAAGGCAATCCACGTAACGGAAAAAAGCGAAAAACATTGCAAGGGGACTTCGGCGAGCTGGAACTGAAGACGCCGTGGATCGGCAAGCCGTGTTCGAGCCCAAGATCGTGCGCAAGCGACAGACGCCCCAAACCCATGGACGTCTGAAGCTTCCTACTCGAGCTTTGCTGAGAGTTGAAACTCTCGATTTATAGCGCAATCTGGTAACTAAGCTAGGGTATACAACGATACCGCTCACGCAGGTAGCGCGCGGTTTGTTTTTGCCTGTGCCGGCCGGTCTGGTGCAGTGTAATGGATCGCGGAGAGCAGACTGACGCGGGATAAACCCAGGAGTGCCTCTGCGTAGGGAACCTCACATCCGATACCGAAGGAGTTGTCCACCTGTCAAATTGTCGGGTTACTAAGCATCTAACCTTTATGGTAGTTTGAGCGTGGTTGTTCATAACCGACAATGAACAGTCTGGCCTGTTCACAGGTTGGGCCATTGCCACCAGATTCGAGAGGTCTTCAAATCCGTCCCGGAGCGGAAGTTCGAGTGACTGAAATGCAGGATCACAACCGATAGGCAGCTAGTCTTCTTCAGCTCAGCCGGAGGTGGCATGCGACTCCTCAATATCCGTCTTATTGTTTCCCTGATCCTGGGAATCACCCTGGTGTCGCTGGTGTCCTCCTACTACCAGGTGCGGGCGCAGAAACGTAGCCTGCGCCAGGACCTTGAACACCGTGCGGAAGTGCTGGCGGAAAGCCTGGCGCAGAACGTGGAACCTTATTTCGGCAAAGGTTCGCGCCGTCTGCAGAAAATCGTGGGGCAGTTTGGTAACCGGGAACACCTTGCCGGAGTCGCCATTTTCGATCGACAAGGCACAGTTTTGGCGGTCACACCCGGCCTCGGTTCATGGCTGGCTACCCAACCTCACGCCGTAACCCTGTCTCTGACCAACAATCGCGGAGTCTCCGAGTTTGTTCGCAAGGACAACGACTTGCTGAACATCTATGCGCTTCCTCTGCATAAAGAAGATGGACTCGTGGGCGCCCTGGCGATCGTTCACAATGCCACCTATATCGACGCGCAAAAAACCCAAGTCTGGCGCGAAACTTTCTTCCGCGTGCTGGCGCAAGTATTTCTGATTGCACTGATCACACTGCTTATCGTTCGCTGGAGTATTGCGGGCCCAATCGCCCGCGCCGCGCAATGGATGAAAGCGCTGCGCACCGGGCGCATGTCCGCCCAGATTCCCGATATCGACCTGCTCCGTCCGCTCGCGAAGGAAGTGGAGACGTTTGCGCAAAGCCTTACTGCGGCCCGCCATGCGGCGGAGAAGGAAGCGGAGCTGCGTGTTGCCGGGGAATCGCTATGGACTGCGGAGCGCCTCTCGGTTCATGTGCGCAGCCGCCTCGGCGACAGCCGATTATTCGTCGTTTCCAACCGCGAACCTTACTTCCACACCCGGCAGGGCAAGACGATTAACGCAATCGTGCCCGCCAGCGGCCTGGTCACCGCGCTGGAACCGGTGCTTTGTGCCTGCGATGGAACCTGGATCGCCCACGGAAGCGGCGATGCTGATCGTGACGTTGTGGACAGAAACGACCGCTTGCGCGTTCCTCCCGATGATCACCGCTACACCTTGCGCCGCGTGTGGCTCTCCAAAGAAGAAGAAGAAGGCTACTACTACGGTTTTGCCAACGAAGGCCTATGGCCCCTGTGCCATATTGCGCACACACGCCCTATCTTTCGAGCATCGGATTGGAAGCACTATCAACTCGCCAACCAGAAATTTGCCGATGCGGTTCTGGAGGAGATCGACGGCGTCGAGCGTCCTGTTCTGCTGGCCCAGGACTATCATTTTGCTTTACTTCCGCGCTTGATCAAGAAAGAACGCCCGGACGCCCGCGTCGCTATCTTCTGGCACATTCCCTGGCCAAATGCGGAAGCATTCAGCATTTGTCCTTGGCAAAGGGAATTGCTCGAGGGCCTGCTCGGCGCGGACCTGATCGGCTTTCATATTCAGTCTCACTGCAACAATTTCCTACAAACGGTCGACCGCACGCTGGAATCCAGAGTCGAATGGGAGCACTTTGCCGTCAACCGCGAAGAGCATCGCACGACCGTACTGCCCTTTCCCATCAGCGTCGAGTTCAGGGAATCCTCACCTGCGGTGGAATCCGCCTATATCGAACGAGGCACGCTCTTGCGCGAATTGGGGATTGAGGCCACATTCCTTGGTGTCGGTGTCGACCGCGTGGACTATACGAAGGGAATTCAGGAGCGCTTTCTCGCGATCGAACGGCTTTTGGAGAAGCACCCAGCTTACCGAGGTAGGTTCACGTTTATCCAGATTGGTGCTCCCAGCCGCACTCATATTAAGCGCTACCACGACTTGCTGGCCGAAGTGGAAGCCGAGGCGGAACGCATCAATTGGAAATTCGCCTCCGGCAAGTGGAAGCCAATTCTGTTTCGCAAAGGCCAGCACTCTCATGAGGAAATTGATCGTTTCTACCGCATGGCGGATGTGTGTCTGGTCACCTCTTTACACGATGGCATGAACCTCGTGGCCAAAGAATTCATCGCGTCACGCCATGATGACCAGGGAGTACTCATTCTCAGCATTTTCACCGGCGCCGCCCGCGAACTCCATGATGCTCTCCTGGTTAACCCTTATGATGTCGAGCAGACCGCGGACGCAATTCGGACAGCAGTGGAAATGCGGGCTGACGATCGCCAAGCTCGTATGCAGCGTATGCGCAAAATCGTGCGCGAGCAGAACGTGTATCGTTGGGCAGGTAATCTGATTAGCACTTTGTGCGAAGTACGCCTGGACCAGCACGCCCCATCCGCGTTGGCGAAAAGCTCCGTAGCTTAAATGGGTTTCCCCAGCAGGGGGCTGATCCCGGGCGCTGCCTGACCACCTATGGGGAGGGAATGTAAACTCAGAATTACCGCTGTGCGTATCAGTCCCTGGTTTTCACCAGCAGGTCCCCGGCAATTACCAGTTCGACGATTTCCGACGCACCCGCACCGTCACTTCCTTCTGTAACCTGATCCACTTGTTGCTTAAGCGACTCAATTGCATTAGCTACTGCGGCGGAAATGCCGCACAATCGCAGGAAGGGAATGTCGTTTTCGGCGTCTCCGATGCCCACAACTTCCGACAGTGGAATGTTTAACCGCTGCAAAGCCGCCTTGAGCCCCGACCCCTTATCAATGCCGCGAGGAAGCACCATGACCGACTCCCGGTTCAAGCTGACAGCCAGGCGCAAATTCAGTTGGGCGATCACCTGTCCGATAACAATCTCATGAGGCCGGCGCGTCGCGATAACACGTTTCCCCACCGAAAATGGCACGCCCCGTTCCGATAACTGGGTCAAGAACGACGCCGGAAATGGTGGGCACAGGCACTCTTCAGCCCCAGTGGTTGGATCCAGCAGAATAGCGCCATTTTCGGCGACAATGAGATTGAACACGGCCGTTTCCGAGAACACGGTGGACAGTTCGTCGAGAGTTCGCCCGGTAATCAGAATCAGGTTGTTCCCGGCTTTGCGCGCACGTTGCAGCACGTTCAACGTTTTCGGCGCAACCCGGCCCTCGTGCGCCAAGGTGGAATCGTAATCAGATGCGATTGCCCGAACTCGAGCCAATCAAAAGCCCTCAATCGTGGAACTCACGATTATTGCTTTCCCGGCCAGGGTATCTCTCCCCAACGCGACTTTTTGTTCTATTAAGATTAAATGCTTGCAGCACTCGGCAGAAAGTCCGCACCCGCAAAATCCTATCTGAGCGCACTGCCGTCACTAAGGACGTGCGAGTCTCCTCCTTTGATCAGAACTTTCGAAAATTCGTCGATGTTCGCGTGGAACGTGAATAGCGGCGAGCAACCTGATGGCTTTTTTTGGCGGCGGCAAAAATCCGCCCGGCTGATTCGAAGAGGAGAAACAGTATTTCTGAAACTTTGCATCGAAAACACAACTAGTACCGTGACCGCGTGATTGTGTAGTCAAAGGCCTTGCGAGCTTTCTTGCGAGTAAAGTGCTATTGAATGGGAACGCGATGATGATTCATGCGACGACCCCAGGCCCGAGTTTCTCTGCGCAGCGAGGAACGATCGCCGATCCGTCGTCGGCCCAGGCATTGCCGCGAGAACAGGCTGATGGCAATCTCGGCTTGGTTCAGCCAACTGCCGTGTTGGGGCGTGTAGTGCACCGTAAATCGATCCCACAGCCAGCCTCCGGCTTTCTCGCCGAATCTTTCGACCACTGCCCTGCGCGTATGCGAACTCAGATTGTCCAGCACCAAATGGATGGTGTCGGCTTCGGGATAGCGGATGGCGATGTCCAGCAAGTAGTCGGCAAACTCAGGCGAGGAACGATTGGGCGTCACCTTGGGGAAGTAGCGACCCGCTTTGGGTTGTACGCCGCAGAACACGTTGGCCGTGCCACAACGCTGGTATTCGCCGTCGCGTCGCGCCACTCGCCCCGGCCGCATCGCTTGCGGAGGGGGAACTTCCTGATGCAACACGACGGGCTTCTCGTCCATGCCAACCACGGGTTCCCGCTCACTCAGCGGCTTTTCGTAGAGCGCCAAGATGTCCTCCATGCGCCGGATGTACTCCTCATCCAGTTCCCCCACGCACCACATTTTTTTCCCGCCACGGCTTCAGGTCGTGGCTTTCGAGCAGGACGCGGATCGTCTCTCGGCCCACCCGGGGCACCAATTTGCGCTTCACCACTTCTTCGGTCAGCAGGCGCACCGTCCAACGTGCGCGGCCTTCGGGCGGCGGACCACAGACCAAGGCGATGATGCGTTGCCGGTGTTGTGCATCCAGCAAGGTCGTTTTCCCCGGTCGCGGCCGTTCATACAAGGCCCGCTCCAGCCCGCCCTGCCGATAGTGTTGGCTGGTCAGCCAGACGGTCTTCGGCGTCAGGGCTACGTTCCTGGCGACCTGGCGGACGGTTTGCCCTTCCGCCAGTTGCCGCAGGGCTAAAGCTCGCAGCACCGTTCGCACCGGCTGCAGGCCGCTCTGTAACAGGCGGTGCAGTCCCTGCTGTTCCTGCTTGGACAATCGAATCTGCAGTTGCTTCTTCATGCCCCAGCTATAAACTGGGACACAACGTCAAAACAAGTATCAATCTGTATTACTATTTATGTGGTCATAGTACTAGTTAAGGCAGGTTTCCGATCCCTGTTTCGATATTGACTTTTGGCAGTAGCTGAGGGGTAAGGCCATCTTTGCGCCCGCATGAGAGATGGCGGAAGTAGCTGAGGAAATCAACCACGCCAGAAAACCGACTACAAAGAGCTGCTGCAAGGGTCTAGCGTGAAGGGCGGGGCACGTTTGTGCCGCCTTTGTTTCCTTTATCGGTGTCCTCGCTGCGTCGTCGACTTCACGTGTCCATCCGCCGCGCGGGGCGATGAGCAGCAACATCGGGATTTTGTGCGCGGGGATAATCCCTACCACGATCACCAAACCGAAAGGCACCACTCAGCGAATGTCGGCTTGAGACGCCAGTCATCTGGGCTGTAACTTTGAACAGTGGCGGCCTCATCGGCATCTCGATTAAAAGTAGAGTCGGATTACTCTTCATGCGATGTGCTATGTATCGCTTCTGCAAACCCCTGGCTGCGATTTGAGCAGACGGTCCGGCTAAGGTACAGAAAGAAGCCGAGATCCAGTTACGGCAATATTTCACGAATCGTCACATCGTTGTTTCCCCTGCGACAGCGCCCATACGAATTAATCGGGCGACGACCATAGCTGGGATGTCCCCCATCTCCAGGTGCTTCCACCGGCCTATCGACGACGGCTGAGCGTGTGCGCTAAAGTACGTGAACGGAGCAGCGTTCAATTGGAGGCTGATTCGTAGTTTCGCAGGAAGCGGAAGTTGACAATCTTTCGAGAAGTCTCCTACGGACGAAGTAATCCAAAAAAGCCTACGACGATGCAGAAGAGTCCGACCAAGGCTCCCCAAGGCCAAGGGCCTGTAGGGTCTAGTTCAAAGTCTTTATTCGGGATCCAGCCTGTAAGGCCAATTAAGAGAAGGGGCAAGACCGCAATTCTCGCGATATTCGCGCCAGATCGTATGAACCAGGAATCTCGAAATCCGATGGATGGAACCCATCGCATGCCCCCATTGTGAACGGGGCTCAAGATGGGCGAAAAGTTACGGCAGGTCAGGACCCTTCGACCGCCGGGGCTGACGACATACTTTCAAGTTCTCAAGGAGATCGCCGAGCTGCCTGACCCTGAAAATCCAAGTGGCAACGGCTTTTCGCCGAACTGGCGATTCTTAGAGGATGTCGGATGAGATTCATCTCACGGATAGACGATTCCGGTGCAGGCTTTGACCGCGACGTAGCGAAGGAGAGCAGAGGTCTTGATCTCATCAGTTGAGTATGGAGGAGCGGCTGCCCTGCTCAATAGAGGTTCGAATAAGCGTGATTTTATTTACTGTCTTTTGTGACAGCAGACAGTGAGTACACGGGACAGGCGAAAATGGTGTGCAACGATACAGCCGCATCGGAGGTGGCTTGTGAAACCAGCTTCGGAGAGTTCGCTCAATATCATCCCGAGATCAGAAGAGCTTTGGCGTGTGGTCGAGAGGTGGCAGCGCATAGCAACCCCAAGCCGCGCATCAAAAACTTTCCTCATGGCGATTAATCAGATCGCAAACTGGGCTTTTGTAGCAGGACAGAAAGCGCACGCTGAGCGATTGCGATCGTACCTGGACTATAAGCCAACAGACGGCGATCTAATCATGTTGCATGGACTTGGCGCGAAGTGGTGAAACTTCGTTCGGGTTACCCAGCGTCTGCACTCCGAAGTTTCCTTTATAAGGCGATTCGCAACTACCCATATGGAACGCCACCAACTCGAACTTCCTGGCGTAAGGCTTTTTCTCTGAAAGCATGGCTACCTTCAGTTGGTCTGTCGACAACATCTCGAAGAAGACCACCGCCGATCACGTGCGATGGGCGAAACGAATTGGTACATTAGTGTTTGCTCTAAATTAGAGCACGTCTGGACGAGATGTCTCATAGCGCGGCCAGCAATTGCAGTTTTCATTGTCGCAAAGTCTAATTCGCGAGATAAGTAGTCACTGTCACAAATGACAGTTTCCCACTTTGGTACACGTGGTAGTGTGGCGGTGCTTGTCCTTGGAGGCCTGCATTTTGGCGGCGAAACGCTGGGGTGCAGGCTTTCGAATGACTGAACCCTGTCAAACACGAACGGGCGCTATCCTCATTACTAGCGGGCGAACGGTCGTGAATGCACTCTTGTACTGAGCAGAGGCGAGGCCTTGGCCAGCGGCAGCTCTGTATAAATGTTTCCCCTGCGCGCAGTCTTGAACCGTTCCTCGCCCGTGCACATACGAATACCCCAACTCGCTCTGAGCCTCAGCAAGCCCGTGCTCAGAAGCTTTCGTCCACCACCTCAGTGCTTCCACATCATTTTTCATGACGCCCTGTCCGTGGGTATAGGCCTGGCCCAACCGAAATTGAGCGGCGGCGTCACCAGGTTCCGCAAGTTGAATCACTGAGGCAAGATCTGGAAGCTTGCTGGGACGTTGTTCATCAACTTCATCAGACGGAAGCTGGGAGAAGGCACGTAGAGTGCTTGCTAGCGGAAATAGCGCGGTAATTATGCCATAAATGAGTATGCCCACATAGGCAGAGGTGTTCACCCGTGAATGATCGCAACACCGCGGGGCGCGTATTCGCGTCGTCACCAAGGGTCGGAGCCGCAGCCCTTTGTCCAACCGCTTCAATGGTCCGACAATCTCGAACCGGCTGAACGACCAACACATCGAGATACTGAGTACCGAAACGACGTGTCTTGCTTCAGAAATACAGGCGCTCTCGCATCAGCTCCACTCGTCAAAGTTGGACTATCTGGGTTTGGTTCCGGCGATCGCGGGGCTGTGTTCCGAAATCAGCCAGCATCAAGAGGCAGAGATACACTTCATGGAAAGCAATATGCCCAAATCTCTGACTCCTGACGTGGCGCTCGCATTGTTTCGGATTACACAGGAGTCCTTGCACAATGCCCTGAAATATAGCGGTGTTCGTGACTTCACTGTTCGACTACAAGGAACTGGGACACACATCGAATTGATGATCTCTGATAACGGTGTGGGCTTCGACCTGAACGCAGCACAACGAGGAGGTGGCCTCGGCCTGATCAGCATGCGTGAGCGGATACTCGCATTGAGGGGAACTTTCTCTATTGAATCGGAACCGATGAAGGGAACCCAAGTGAGCGTTCGTGTACCGTTAGGGAGCGCTGATTGTGCCGCTCAGGGATGCGGTGCGTCAGCCAGTGCCCGATGTTAGTTGGCTGTTCCATTCACCAGCCGAACAAATTCATCCATCGCTGGGGGCGACCTAGACCCCTGCCTTGCAACGCAGCTTCGACGTGCAAGCCTTTGCCTGAATCGTTCACGACCAGATAAATCTCACCGGAGTCTTTCCGGCCTTGCACTCCGATCCTTTTTACTCCGCTGTGTCGAGAGCTTTTTATAGAACTCGGAACAGCGAAAGTTCGACAGCAAATGACAGGAACATAGGACAGGCCGCTTCCGAAACTCGATCTCCACCCTCTGCCGGTCGCGGAATACCTTGCACCAGTTTTTCATGCCTGCAACGACGCCCAGATTTCCCATTGCGCTGCAGCATTCGGCTAGACGCTTCTTGAGCCAGCGATGCGAGCCAGTATTGCTGCGATGAAACACTGGGACCCTCAACTATTTCTGCTGCTCAACCATCTCTGCTGAAGAATCCTCAGTGCTTCCCGCGGAGGCATAAAGTACGACAACCGAGCGTGGCGCAACTCGATAACTTCCTCCTGATACGGGAGACGCATTTGGCCATTCGACGATATCATCGGGTATTTCGAGCGCCGTATCAATCCAACGACGCCATGTTCCGAAGCCGTTTTGCGGCAGCGGCAGCTCGAAGTTGAGCGTTTCCCAATAAGAATTCAAGATTATGTAGACGAAAAGCCTCTCGCGGCGAGTACTCACGTACAAGGCTACGCTGTGCGAATCATCGCTCCAATCGGGCTGATTCAGTTTCACACCGTGCCACGCTTTTGTCGCTCCCTGGATCAACTTGTTTAAGCTCTTGCGCTCGCGCTCCGGTCCTACATCTCTCAACAGACGCCTTCGGCAAAGCAAGCTGACAAAGCGCCGCACATCCGCATGTTTCTCAGCGAGCTTCCAGTTCAACCAACTGATCTCGTTGTCCTGGCAGTATGCGTTGTTGTTGCCGCCCTGCGTATGGCGCACTTCGTCACCCATCAGAATCATGGGTACGCCCAATGAAAGCAAGGTGACGGTCAAGAAGTTCTTTACTTGCCGGTTGCGTAGCTTCTCAATTGCTCGGTCATTCGTAGCGCCCTCATAACCGCAATTCCAGCTCCGGTTATCGTTCGCACCATCGCGATTTTGTTCTTGGTTCTGCTCATTGTGTTTCTGATCGTAGGAGACCAGGTCGTTAAGCGTGAACCCGTCGTGGCAAGTAACAAAGTTGACGCTCTGTTCCGCTTCCCGTTCCTTGTGTCCGTAAATCTCTGGACTGCCAACAAATCGGTCAGCCATGCGCCGCACCGAACCATGTTCACCGCGAAAGAAACTGCGAAGGTCGTCTCGAAATCTCCCGTTCCACTCTTTCCAGCTGTCCCCAATGAAGCTGCCCACCTGGTACAGCCCAGCGGCGTCCCACGCTTCAGCGATCATCTTTGTTCCCGCAAGAGACGGGTCAGATTCAATGTCCCAAAGTACAGGCGGGTTGGCCAGCGGATGTCCCGTGCTATCGCGAGACAGAATCGATGCCAAGTCAAAGCGAAAACCGTCTACGTGCATGTGCTCAACCCAGTATCGCAAGCTGTCCAAAATCATTCGCCGAACGACAGGGTGATTCGCATTAAGCGTGTTCCCTGTTCCACTGTAATTGGCGTAGAGGGACGGGTTGCGTTCAAGGATGTAGTAGGTGGGGTTGTCCACTCCTCGAAAGCTCAATGTCGGACCGGAATGGTCGCCTTCCGCCGTGTGGTTGAAGACCACATCCAGAATGATTTCAATTCCCGCGCGGTGTAGCGCCTTGACCATGTCACGAAACTCATCCACCGGGCCTGATCCGTCCCGACGTGAGCTGTATGCCTGGTGTGGGGAGAAAAATGAGACAGGCGCATATCCCCAGTAGTTCACCAATCCAGGCGGGCAGTCCTGGACGTCGAATTGGAACACCGGCAGTAGCTCAACTGCCGTGATGCCGAGCTCCTGCAGGTATGGAATCTTCTCGATCAGGCCAGCGTAGGTGCCCCGCTTCCCCTCCGGCAGACCCGAACTGGAATGGCGAGTGAAACCGCGGACATGCATCTCGTACACAATCGTTCGCCCGGACGGTTGTCGTAGAGGTGTGTCGCCTTCCCAATCGTACGCATGCGGATCGATAACCACGCTCTTCATCGCGGTTGCGACATTGTCTTCCCTACTGCGAGCCAACTCGCGGCTGTACCTCTCGGGGACTGTAACGCCCCGGCCGTACGGGTCAAGAAGAACCTTAAGCGGATCGAACCGCAAACCACCCCAGGGTTCGAAGGGACCATGGACTCGATACGCATAGAGCTGGCCAGGAAGCAAGTCCGGCACGAAGACATGCCAATAGTGATAGGTACGATTCGCAACGGGATCGAGGTGAATGACACGCGACGGTCGCGTATCGTCCTCACGCTCAAAAAGCAGCAACTCCACTCCGGAAGCATGACGCGAGAAGAGACTGAAGTTGACGCCACTTGCAGTTGGTGTAGCGCCAAGTGGAGCGCTGTCACCAGCACGCGCTGCAGAGTTCAGGCCAGTGAGGTGGCCAGGTCGAGGGCATACCGCCGCTGTGTTCATTTCTTTGCCAACAGTTCCTTTGCCGCCAGGACAATCTCGTCCGGGTGAAACCCGAACTTTTTTCTGCAGTTCCTTGAGTGGCGCCGAGGCCCCAAATGTCTTCATGCCAATAATCCTGCCGTCTAAACCAATGTACCGCTACCATCCGAAGGTGGAGGCCTGCTCTACCGCGACGCGCGCCCTCACAGCGGGTGGGAGCACGCGGTCGCGAACGAACCTCGATCAAGGGTGAGACTTACCAGTCATGCGCCCTTCTTGAATCTTCGGAAGTAAGAAATCAGTTGGTTCGTGGAACACCGATAAAGGAGGTCTCTCCTAGTCACCCGCTGTCACCGGTATCGCCGGAGCGACAGCGACGGTCATCTCGTGGGGTCAACTGGCAGCGCTTTTTACCAGAACGCCGATGGAATCAACGGCCGACATCAGCTCATTCCAGGATTTCACGAACGCCTGAGCGCCCTCGTCTTGAAGCTGAGCAGCCAGTTCGTCTACGTTGATGCCAGCTTCTGCGAACTTCGATAGCACTTCTTCGCATTCACCCCCGTCGGCGGGCAGAATTGATCCGAGCTCTTTACGATTGGCAAGCGCCTTCAAGGTAGATTCTGGCATCGTGTTTACCGTGAAAGGGGCCGCAAGGGCCTTAATGTAAAGAACATCGGACGCCGTTGGGTCCTTGGTTCCCGTACTCGCCCACAAGAGGCGCTGCGGATAGGCACCCGCGTTGTAGATTCGGTGCCAGCGAGGAGAACTGAGTAAGTCGCGGGCGGCTTTGTACGTGCGCATGGCCATGGCGATACCCAGCTTATGCTTCAATTCACGGGGAGTTTTGCCCTTGACCGCGGCGTCCCAGCGACTGACGAAAACCGATGCAACCGAACCAACATTGGGCTTGAGGCCAGCTTCTATGCGCCGTTCGATTCCCCGAAGGTACGCCTCAGCCGCTGCCAGATACTGGTCGCTCGAGAATAAGAGCGTGACATTAACAGGAATTCCGGAAAAGATCGCCTCCTCAATGGCAGGCAGCCCTTCCTTAGTGCCAGGAATCTTGATGAAAAGGTTCGGGCGCCCAGCACGGGCATGCAATTCTTTGGCGGCGGCCAAGGTTTTGGCGGTGTCATACGCGAGCAACGGTGACACTTCGAGCGATACCCATCCGTCCACTCCGTTTGTACGGTCATAGATCGGGCGAAACAGATCGGCGGCTCGCGTAAGGTCTTCCAGGGCCAGTTCGAAAAAGAGTTCCTCAGCGGATTTATCCTGGGCAAACTTCGTGCGAACTGCAGCGCTGTAAGCGGAGCTGTTCTTAATGGCTTCATTGAAAATGGTGGGATTTGAGGTGAGCCCTGTCACTGATAGATCATCGATATAAGTCTTCAACGTACCGCTGTCGAGCAAGTCGCGGGTAATATTATCGAGCCAGATGCTCTGTCCCAGATTGTGGAGCAGTTGCGTTGCTTTCATTTATGTACCTCCATCAAAGTTGCCAAGAAGTCGGAACCAAGGATCACGATGCGACTCCGATCGCACTCGCCGGTTGCTCGTCTTGTAGCACGTGCAGACGATGTGAAGTCGCTGTCATATCCCGAAGGCGGCGGAAAGCCGGGCTGGACAACATCTCCTCAGTGCAGCGCCAACGCCAATGTGCATCGGTAGATCCCGGCAAATTCGTCCGAGCCTCGGCTCCCAGGTTCAGCAAATCTTGCCAGGGAGCGATTGCGAGTGCAGCAACCGAAGACCAAGCTAGGCGGAGTAGCTCCCCAGCGATCTCGTCGCCGCTGCATCGATACGTGTGTAGTAAGGCGTACCGAACTCTCTGGTCTGTCGGAGATAGTGCTGACCCGGGTCCTTACCCGTGCCGGCAGTGATCTCTGCAGCCAATAGGTTCATGATCACCCGTCCTTGTCCCTCGTCCAAAGAAGACAGTCGGTGCCTTGGCCGCGCCGGTAATCGCAAATGGCCTGCGTAATAGCCAGAGCATGGGGCCTCGGTGAAAGTGCGATGAGACGGTGAGCCTCGATGTCCGCTAGTCCCGAAGTTGACCATTTGGCTGAGATCCCCGAGGTCGGGCGCCGGCGCGCAGAGTACTCCCGTTCGAGACGTGCCACGTCCACTCGCATTTCATTGGTTCCGGCTTCCCTGCGAGCGGCGAGAGAAGTGCGTTGTTTTGTGGTTTACCCGCCAGCGATTGCATTTCTAGGGCACTGGACATGGCTTCACCTTCCAGATTTCGTCGGCATATTCGGAGATAGTGCGGTCAGTGGAGAACTTCCCCGAACTGGCCACATTCAAGATGGCCTTCCGCGCCCAATCGTCCTGGTCGTTATATAAATCGAGCAATCGCTGGTCCGCTTCCAGATAGGACTTCAAGTCCGCCAGGTGCATGTAGTGGTCGCCGTGTGCCAACAAGGTATCGTGGAGCTCCGAAAAGACACCGGGTTCATAGCGGCTGAACTGATCGGAGGAGATCAGATCCAATGCTGCACGCGTCTCCGGCTCATTGTCATAGTGCCATTGCGGGCTGTACCAATTACGACTCTGAACCACTTGTTCCGCTGTGAGGCCGAATAGGAAGAAGTTTTCCTCGCCTGCTTCCTCCGCCATCTCAATAGTGGCGCCGTCCCGAGTCCCAATGGTCAGGGCTCCGTTCATCATGAACTTCATATTGCTTGTGCCACTAGCCTCGTATCCCGCGGTGGAGATTTGGTTCGAAACATCGGTAGCAGGGATAAGCCGCTCCGCCTGAGAAACGTTGTAGTCGGGCAGGAACAAGACCTTCAGCCGACCTCTCACGGCGGGATCGCCGTCAATCGTACCGGCAAGGTTGTTGATGAACTTGATGATCAGCTTGGCCAACCGGTAAGCGGGGGCTGCCTTGCCGGCGAAAAGGAACGTACGCGGAGTCACGTCGATGCTCGGATTTGCTCTCAGACGGTTGTACAAAACTACGATCCGCAAGGCATTGAGCAATTGTCGCTTGTACTCGTGGATGCGCTTTACCTGGCTATCGATGATGGTGTTCGGATCGACGGCCAAACCCGTTGTAGATTTGAGCCAATCGGCAAATTGTAATTTCGCCTCCTGCTTGGACTTGAGGAAAGCGTCGCGGAAGCCCTTGTCGTCGGCAAGAGGCTTGAGCTTGCTCAGTTGGCTGAGATCGCGGATCCAAGCGTCACCGATGGCCTCGGTAATCGTTCGGGCGAGGGCCGGGTTGGAAAGTAGCAACCAGCGTCTCGGCGTGACTCCGTTGGTCTTATTGTTAAAGCGTTCGGGGAACATCTCAGCCAAGTCTTTGACCGTTATTGTGCGAAGCAGCTCGGAGTGAATCGCAGCGACGCCGTTGGTGCTGTGGGATCCGACAATGGCCAGGTTTGCCATGCGAACCTTGCGCCCGGTACCGTCTTCGATCAAGCTCGTGCGCACTGTCCGTTCTGCATCCCCTGGGAAGCGACGTCGAACATCGTCGAGCAGGCGGCGGTTAACCTCAAAGATGATTTCCAAGTGACGCGGGAGCATGATCTCAAACCAGGCGAGTGGCCATTTCTCGAGAGCTTCCGGCAGCAATGTATGGTTGGTGTATGCAAGTGTCTTTTGCGTGATGTCCCAGGCCGACTCCCATCCAAGATGCCCTTCGTCAAGCAGAATTCGCATCAACTCGGGGACTGCCAGGGCAGGATGCGTGTCATTGAGCTGGATGGCTACCTTGTCTGGCAACCTGTCCCAATCATCGTTGTTGTTCCGGAAGCGCCTCACTAGATCGGCGAGTGACGCGGCGACCAGAAAGTACTCTTGTACAAAGCGGAGTGCCTGCCCCGTGCTGGTGGAGTCGTCCGGATAAAGCACCCGGGTTATAGATTCGGCGGTCAGACTTTCCGCAAGTGCTGCGACAAAATCGCCGCTACTGAATTCCTGAAAATCAAAATAATCAGGTGTCGCTGCAGCCCACAGTCGCAACGTATTAATGGTCTTTCCGCCGTAGCCCACAATTGGCCGATCGAAGGGAACACCGATCAAACTTGAGGGTCGACCGGGCAGTACACGCAGACTGCCGCCGTGCAGCTCGAACGAGCAGTTCAGCTTGATCTCTACCATCTGTTTGAGGCGGGGGACCTCCCACGGGTCGGTGCGACGGAGCCAATTGTCCGGCTTCTCCAGTTGCCATCCGTCCTGCATGGATTGCTTAAAGATGCCGTACTCGTACCGCAATCCATAGCCCATCGCCGGGAGCTGCAAGGTCGCCATTGAGTCCAGAAAACACGCTGCCAAACGCCCCAGTCCTCCATTCCCCAGTCCGGCATCAGGCTCCTGCTCTACCAACTGGAGCCAATCTATGTTCCTGTACCGGACGGCATCTCTAACAAGAGGATCGAGCAGAAGGTTGGTGATGTTGTTGCTCAGCGAACGGCCGATCAAAAACTCCATGGAGAGATAATAGGCACGCTTGGGATTTTCACGCTCGTAAGTATTCTCGGTTCGCACCCAACGTTGCGAGAGGATGTCCCGGACTGAGTGGGCGAAAGCTTCGAACCTCATCCGAGCGTCCGAAGCAGTTGGATCCACGATATTGTCAAAGATGAGATGGCGCTCATACAGTGCATTGTCGGCTCCGGAGAACTGAACCGGGCCACAACCGTACTGCTCGATGAGCTTTGAAATGTTCTGGGGTGCCGTTGGGATTGGGACAACAGTTGCGGATTTCGTGGCTGGTAGACTCTCAGGGCTCGTGACAGGTTTTGTGCTCATCGTAATTTCCTTTTTCCGGTGCCGTCATTTAGGGTTAACTGCGTACGCCGCTGTCAAGCAACGAGCTTTATCCAGCACCGAAATAGCCGGCGTGCGAAGCCATGTTCGCGACCCTCGAGCGATTGGGGCGCGTATCAGCCCGGCCAAGTCCATTGGTCAGCCTCGGGCTTATCCACACCGTGCTCATAAGCGTAGCTTTGGCACTCGATCTGCATATTGCGCAGTATTTCTTTGGCGTGCGCCCCAGCGACTTGTAGTGCGGGAACACGATCAATGACATCGATAGCCAGGCTGAAGCGATCAATTTGGTTCTGGATGGCTAAATCGAGCGGCGTGTTGATGTTTCCCTTTTCCTTGTACCCGCGCACGTGCAGGTTCTTGTGATTGGTACGGCGATAGGTCAAGCGATGGATCAACCAAGGATAGCCATGGAAGGCGAAAATAATCGGCTTGTCTTGAGTGAACAGGCTGTCGAAGTCCCTGTCCGAAAGCCCATGGGGATGCTCGGTAGAAGGAACGAGCCTGTAAAGGTCGACTACATTAACAAAGCGGATCTTGAGATTGGGGAAATGCTCGTGCAATAGCACCACTGCCGCTAGGGCTTCCTTGGTAGGGATGTCGCCGGCGCAGGCCATCACTGCATCTGGTTCCAAGCCTTCATCGTTACTGGCTTTACGCCAGATACCGACACCCTTCGTGCAGTGGGCGATAGCCTCATCCATGTTCATGTACTGCAAATGCTTTTGCTTGTCGGACACGATTACGTTGATGTAGCCCGTACTCTTTAAGCAATGATTAGCTACGCTGAGCAAAGTGTTCGCGTCAGGCGGCAGGTAGATTCGGCAAACATCCGCGCTTTTGTTAACCACCAAGTCGAGAAAACCAGGATCCTGATGAGTGAAACCATTGTGATCCTGGCGCCATACGGTCGAGGTAATGAGCAAGTTGAGGGAGGACACCGGAGCCCGCCAAGGTAGCTCCCGACACATTGCCAGCCACTTAGCATGCATGTTGAACATGGAATCGATGACGTGGACGAAAGCTTCGTAGGTGGAGAAGAAGCCATGCCTGCCCGTGAGCGCGTAGCCTTCATACCAGCCTTCCAATGTGTGCTCGGAGAGCATCTCGAGGACTCGTCCATCCGTGGATAGCTCGCCGCCGTCCGCATCCTCCGGCAAGTAATCAGCAAGCCACAGCTTCTTGCTCACTTCGTAGATTGCATCGAGCCTATTCGAGGAGTTTTCGTCGGGGCAGAAAACGCGGAAGTTCTTCGCATTAAGGCGCATCACGTCGCGCAGGAAACGCCCCAGCGGGCGTGTATTCTCAGCCGAAGTCTGTCCGGGCTTCTCCACCGGGATGGCATATTCGCGGAAGTCGGGCAAGCGCAATGCTTTCCGCAGCAAACCTCCATTGGCATGAGGATTGGCACTCATTCGCCGTGTACCAGTTGGGAAGAGTGACCTTAGTTCGGGAATGAGCCGTCCGCCATCATCGAACAATTCCTCTGGGCGGTAGCTGCGCATCCAGTCTTCCAACTGCTTTAAATGGGCCGGATTTTCCCGCACGCCCGAGAGCGGTACCTGGTGGGACCGCCAGAAGCCCTCTACCTTATGGCCGTCCACCTCCTTAGGGCCGGTCCAACCCTTCGGAGTGCGCAGCACGATCATGGGCCACCGCGCACGAGTGGCCGTACCATTCCCGCGGGCTTCTTCCTGAATACGGCGAATCTCCAACACGCAGTCCTCCAGCGTGCCCGCCATTTCCTGGTGCATCAACTGAATATCGTTTCCCTCTACGAAGTGTGGTGCCCAGCCGTAACCTTTAAATAGATCTTCTAATTCCTCGTGCGACACGCGTGCGAGGAGTGTGGGGTTGTTGATTTTGTATCCGTTCAGATTCAGGATTGGCAGTACGGCGCCGTCGCGGATCGGGTTTAGAAACTTGTTAGAGTGCCAAGAGGTTGCCAGGGGCCCGGTTTCCGCTTCGCCGTCCCCAACCACTACGGCCACCAGCAAGTCCGGATTGTCAAAAGCAGCTCCGAATGCGTGCGATATGCTGTAACCCAACTCGCCGCCTTCATGAATCGAACCCGGCGTTTCTGGAGTGCAGTGGCTTCCGATCCCGCCGGGAAAGGAGAACTCCTTGAAGAACGCGCGCATTCCCTCTTCATCTTCGCTTTTGCCGGGGTAGATTTCGGAATACGTGCCCTCAAAATAGACCGGAGCAAGCACACCAGGCGCGCCATGACCAGGACCGGCCATGAATATGGCGTTCAGGTCGTACTTCTTAATAAGGCGATTGAGGTGAACATAGGTGAAGCTCAAACCGGTGCTTGAACCCCAGTGACCCAGTAGCCGGTTCTTCACGTGCTCTGGCTTTAGCACTTCACGAAGCAGAGGATTGTCACGGAGATAGATCATACCCACAGCCAGGTAATTGCATGCGCGCCAACAGGCGTCTATCTTGCTCAGTTCTTCACTAGATAGCCGGTCAAGGCTCACACCGCCCGTCTTTCGTGCTTTCACATGAGCGACTGTTGCTTCCATAACTCCTCCCATCGTTAATTTCTAACAATTGCCGGCCAAGAACGATTTAAGTCGTAAATGGACATTTCGAGCGTGCGTGTTCAAAGTAATTAGGGACGCATGCATTCCGACCTTCTGTAAGCTGCGGGAGACCTACGGTGAGCGGCTGACCAGCAAATTCGAGACCAGCTAACGCAAATCACTGCATGGCTCCAAAAACCTCATCCGTGGCTCAATTCTCATCTCACCCGTCGGGCAGTGCGTCAGTGGATAGAAGGAATGCAATCGATGTTTTGTTACAAAGACCCCTCTTCAATGCGCACTTCCTGGAAGACACGCGTGGATGTCAGGACTGCTAACGGCACTGATGCGAGGATTGAACATTCCTGATAGGAGAGCAACTGGCAGAAGTATCAGTGCCGCTGTAGAGCAGAGGGCAACGCGTTCACGGTAGTCTCTGTGCCCTAATAGGCCACTCAACCTTCAGGGTAGTGGTATCCAACCCCTCTCCGAGGCACGGGCACTGCCGAGGTCATCACTGTAAACGGCCCCCGGTTCACGATTGGCGCGCCTGAACCTCCTACCACCCACGCTGGTTTTGATCTGTTGATGGCGGGCTTTGCGCTTCAACTAAGACGGACCTGCCTCCTGCGGGAGGTTTGCGTGCTCCCTTGAGAACCCGTCGATAGTTTCACTACTCCGTTGGTAGTGACTGCTAGTTTTGTCAGTAGGCTTTCGGGATGCTCGGCGCTAGCCTGCACGGACAAGCCGAAGAACTCATCGTATGTGCTTGACGAAGCCGACAGGAGAGTGCTCGCTTATGAATGCATTCGACTTAAGTCAGCATGAACTGACCGTAACTGAAATCTATCGCAACCTCGCACCCTCTGTTCTGTACGAACACGCGATCCGTTATGACAAGGAAGCGACCATCGCGGAGAGTGGCGCCCTGGTCGCGTATTCGGGAGAGAAGACCGGCCGTTCCCCCAAGGATAAACGCATCGTCAAGAATCCTTCTTCGGAAACAGACGTGTGGTGGGGGACGACAAATGTCCCACTCGATCCGAAGTCGTATAGGACAGTCCGCCAGCGTGCCCTTGATTACCTCAACGTGTGCAGCAGGCTTTACTGCTTCGATGGCTTTGCCGGCTGGGATCCCAAGTACCGTATCAAGGTGCGCGTTGTTTGCTCGAGGCCGTATCATGCGCTTTTCATGCACACGATGCTTATTCGGCCAACTTCCGAGGAACTCACAGGATTTGGTCGACCGGATTTTGTTATTTACAACGCGGGTAGATTTCCAGCGGATCGCCTGATGGTGGAGGTCGGGTCCAAAGCCTGCGTGAGTCTAAGCCTTGAAGATCGAGAACTCATCATTCTTGGTACTGAATATGCCGGCGAGATGAAGAAAGGTGTATTCACGGTCGCCAACTATTTCGCACCTAAACGAGGGGTCCTCTCGATGCACTGCTCCGCGACCGCCGACAAACAGACCCGACGTTCTTCGCTTCTCTTCGGATTGAGCGGCACAGGAAAAACTACGCTTTCCGCTGATCCCAAACGATATCTCGTCGGGGACGACGAGCATTGCTGGAGCGATGAAGGCATCTTCAATATCGGAGGCGGTTGTTATGCCAAGGCAATCAACTTGACTAGCGAGTCAGAGCCAGACATCTTCGCCGCTCTGCGCTTCGGTGCCGTTCTGGAAAATGTTGTCCTGGAAGAGGACCGCACCGTCGACTACACCGACGCTTCGATCACAGAGAATACTCGTGGCGCTTATCCCATCAACTTCATCCGTAATAGTCTGATCCCCTGCGTTGCTGGACATCCGACCGATGTGATTTTCCTCACCTGTGACGCCTTCGGCGTGCTGCCTCCCGTCAGTTCCCTTACGACTGAACAGGCGATCTTTCACTTCATAAGCGGTTATACGGCAAAGGTCGCTGGCACCGAAGTCGGAGTTAAGGAGCCGACGGCGACATTCTCGCCTTGTTTCGGGGGGCCGTTCCTGGTTTGGCACCCATACAAGTATGCGGAACTTCTGGCAGAGAAGATCAGGAAGCACGGCAGCCGCGTGTGGCTAGTGAATACCGGATGGAGCGGCGGAGTGTATGGGGTGGGAAAGCGCATCAAGCTAGCACACACCCGAGCCATAATTGACGCTATTCATGACGGAACGCTGGCCAAGCAGAGGACACAACCTGATCCAGTTTTTGGTTTCAACCTGGTTCCCGAATGTCTGGGACTGCCCAGCGAGATGCTCGTGCCTCGTAATGCATGGGCCGACAAAGCAGCGTACGACTCCACGGCAAAGAAATTGTTCGACCTATTCCAAGACAACTTCAGGAAGTATGAAGGTGAGATAAAGGCAAGAGTCGTTGGAGCTCATATTGCCGCTTGAATTATCGACCACCCTTTGCAGTATGCATTGAGAAGTCAGCTCAGTATTCATGAGCGTAAGTGAGTAAAGCCGGTGCACGGAGATCAGAGATGAGGAGGTTGTCGCCTACCGACGCCTACGACACGGAGATTCTTGGCTGCTCCGAGTTGGAACCACGGTGAGGTTCTGTGTCACAATGGCAAGAAACGGAGGCTCACATGGCACCGCTCCGTAGATCGCCAAGACAACAGGGTCGTGCTCAAAAACATAACCAAGCTTTTGACGCACGAGCTTTTTTGGCACATGCTGGCGTCGGCAGGGCGGTTCAGCACTATCGCCCGAAGCAAAAGCTCTTTTCGCAAGGTGATGGTGCCGACGCCGTGTTTTACATTCAAGAGGGTAGGGTTCGGCTCAGCGTGATCTCTGAGCAGGGCAAAGAAGCAACCATTGCGCTGCTCGGCTCGGGCGATTTCTTGGGAGAGGGATGCATCGCCTCGGATCAACCCATCCGCTTAGCAACGGCCACTGCAACTACGGGCTGCGCTGTCCTGAAGATTGAAAAGACCCAGATGCTACGTACTCTCCACGAGGAACACGGATTCTCCGACTTGTTTGCGTCGTACATAATCGAGCGTCACAACCGCACCCAAGCGGACCTGGTTGATCAACTATTCAATTCGAGCGAGAAGCGGTTGGCACGAGCCCTGTTAATACTAGCCCGCTTCGGAAAAGAAGGAAGGTCAGAGGAAATAATCCCAGAGGTAAATCAGGGGACTCTGGCGCAAATGGTCGGCACCACCCGAGCACGGGTGAACTTCTTCATGAACAAATTCAGAAAGCTGGGCTTGATCGACTACAACGGTGGTTTGCAGGTGCATAGCTCGCTTCTCAGTGTTGTTCTGCACGACTAGCTTACCCAAGTTCTCCCAGCCGCCAGTGCCGTTCTACATCTCAAGGCGACCACGCAGGCGCATCTACCGAAGGGGGTGTTCAATTTTGAATACCCGCACGGTGGCCGCCACTCGTATGTTAATCGTGAAGAAATCTCGTATTCCCTTAAACACCTGCTATGGCGTGCAAGACGTGCAATTCCGACAAGCAGAGCGTGTTCAACGGCGAGACTGCCATCCATTTCCCCGGATTGACAGGTCTGGACAAACCGATAGTGTGGGTTTTTCCGAAGCTCGTCGTCTGTTTGCATTGTGGCTTCACAGACTTCACCGTTCCTGAAAGGGCGTTGCAAGTCCTTCAGACAGGTTCTCCTGTGGATGGTGCAGTCGTTTGGGTCGAGGGCGGCCAACCTTCAGAGAAAGCCAGTGCAAAAGGCCCTTCACAGGGAGCGAACGACTGAGTGCTCTGCACCGAGTGGGTGAGATGTTGGCAGCCCATCCCGCCCTGAACGCAACAGGGAGAGTACCTGCGCAGCATATCCATTTGGCTACGTCTTAGCTACGCCCCAGCAAATGTCTCACCCTGAAGAATTGTAAGACGAAGAACACAGGCTGACCTGTAGCGCCGCTCTGCAGGTCAGGCAGTCAGAAATCAGCAAGAACGATAGGAAGAAACATTGATACAGCGCAATTCGCGGCGGCTGACTTGACAAAAACAAACCTCCGGGGCGCTCGGCCCTGAGCGTACAAGCTCTCGGCAGAAACTGAGCAGCTAATTTCCACAGTGGCACTCGTGAGCTATTTACATCGAACCACCCGAACCATAGTGTTGAACACAGCAGCCGTCCGGGTGCGCTCCTCAATGCGCACGCAATGTGGTTTCAACGAGTACAACGGTCGTGAGCGCTTCTGCTCGCCAATGTTGGCTTGCACGTGAGGGTTCGTTGAAAGAGCTAATCGCCAGAGTTCTCGTGGTTGAAGATTTTGCCGCTTGGCGTCATTTCATTTGTTCCACTATCAGGAAAGAGCCGGGACTCACAATCGTGGGCCAGGTAGCCGACGGAGAAGAAGCGGTTACGGCGGCAGAACAACTACAGCCGGACCTGATCCTGCTTGATATCGGCCTCCCGACGCTGAATGGACTTGCGGCGGCTAAGCGAATTTTAGAAAAGTCGCCGAATTCGAGGATTCTATTTTGCACTGAGAATGGCTCTTCGGACGTTGTAGAAAAAGCCATGCTCATGCGCGGAAGTGGGTACGTTATTAAACGAGATGCCGGGAGGGAGCTTCTGCCTGCGATCATTTCGGTTCTCCGGGGGAAGCAGTTTCTCAGCTCTACTGTGACCCGACTGGTAAAAGCAGGGACTTAACCTGCCCATCGACCGCCGCCAGCCAGCTTCACCCTGCCACGATCGGCGATCACTATCTTCACCAACAACTCTGAGACTGCCGCTGCATGTCTTCAGCGCGGCACTTAAAATTCTAATTTCAATGCGATTTGCCCCACACGACTACTTACCGCTGTACTGGTGATAACACCGAATGTCGGAGACGTGAAGTTGCTGTCTGGATTCGCAAACTGCGGATGGTTCAGCGCATTGTAAAACTCTGCCCGAAGTTGTACCTGGCTAGACTCTGTAGGCCAATGGAGAGGCACAGCTTTCCACAGCGCCAAATCCAGGTTCGCCTGACCGGGACCGTCCACGATTCCCGTGGCGCTATCGCCGAAGGCAGTTCCTATACCATCTGCTCCAATCACAGCTGGAGTCGAAAAGCAGGACGCATTGAAATAGCCATTTAAATTCGCTTCGACGCCACCTCTTTTTAGCAACTGGCTCTTCGAACATCTCCCGCTGAGAGCAGCCCGGTCTTCACTGATCCCAAAAACATTGGTGGAATTTGTGTCAGCAATGGTGACAGCGCTGCCAGATTGGATTGTGGCGATTGCCGCCATTGACCAACCGCCGAGGATAGCTCTAGCCGTCTTGTGGGATGGCTCAGGGAGCGACCAAGAGCTGCTGAAGACGAACCGATGGGTGCGGTCGAAACTGGCGCGCCCCCAACGCTGTCGGGGGGAGTTTTGGTCCCCGAGTGTTCGCTCAGTTCCGGCTGCGGTTGAGTTGATGTCCGCGCCATCGGTATCCAAGCTTTTGGAGAACGTGTATGAGGCGACGAACTGAAGGCCATTGCGCAGCATTTTGGTTAAACTCGCTTCCAGGCCGTTGTACCAAGAGCTCCCTTCTGATTCCATTTCCACCAGCGCGTCCGCAGGTATGCCCGGAATCGGCACTCGCGAGGAGATATTCGCAACAGTGTTCGTCGTTACTCCTCTTATAGGATTCTGCACCGACGCCGAGAGCGCCTGGTTGAAGGAACGAAAGCGTAGCAGGTGTGTGCCTCTGGTTCCAACGTAGCCTGTTTCCAAAAGCCAGCCCTCATGTAGCTCGGTCTGCGTGTTCAAAGAATACTGCTGGATAATGGCGGAACGAAAATCTGGCGACACGGAGTGCACCGTTGTCACGGTTCTGGGAGAGTAGGCGGGAAAGAGAGGAAAATCCTCTGGTACTGGGAAAGGTTGGCGGAACGGAGTTTGGAACGTGGCACTCGAGTTTGCGCTGCCAGCATTGAGGCGGAACAGCGAGAATGGCGAGCCAAGCACGTTTTGATAAAACGCTTGCCCGGTAGGTCGAGAATAATATGTTCCATATCCAGCTCTTACCACCAGCTTAGCTGGCAACACTTGCCAGGCGAACCCAATTCTCGGACCCAGGGTGTTTTGTCCGTCGCCGTTATTCGCGAACGTATTGTGAGCACGCACCACACCGGGAGGTGGCAGTCCGGCGAAATTGGACCCTACCACGTAGCCGGCTACACTTCCGCTTGCGGGGGGATTTGAGTCGGCTCTATGCAGGTCGAAGCTCGAGTTTCTTCCCAACTCGTCTCCAAATTGACCGAGACGCTCGTACCGCAAACCAAGGTTCAGCGTGAGTGATTTCCTGATGCGTAAGTCTTCCTGCGCAAAGGCGGAGCCCTCCCACGCTCTGAATTCACGATTGGGAATGCCGAAATCGTCGTAGGAGGCGAACACGTTGCTGAATGAGGTTCCGTTCCCACTTGCACTCAGGCCAAGTAGAAAATCTGGCCAGCTCAGAAACTGCAGGAAAGATCCGAGTCCGAGGAGATTGACATTGTCCTGCAGTCGCGTGAAAGATCCTCCCATTCTTACGCTGTGCGGGCCGCGAATGAAGCTCACGTCGTCGCTAAAAACGAAATTATTTTGTGCAAATGTTCGGGGGAACCCGGGCGCAATACTGACGGAACCAAGAATGTTCAAACTCGGAAGTTCATTGTTGCGGTTCATTGTTCCTTCGGCGACACCAATGTCCGACCACTTCAACGGAGAAAATGCACCCGTGCTGGTATTGGTACGCACGTAGCCGACTCGCGCTTGATTCAGCCAGGCGTTATGGAATGAATAGGTGTGCGCCAGCGAAAAGACTCTGAACGCAGAATCGCTGGGGCTGGTAAATCCGGGAATGTTACCCGCTGGATTGAGGCCATTACCGGGAAACGTGACTCTCTGATCATCGTCGGCAATAAGAAACCGCCCGGAAATCCTGCTATTTGGGCGAGCGACATAGTCGAAATTGACCAAGAATTGATCCTCGTCGAAATGGCAAGGGTCAGAAAATGCTGAGGAGCCTTGTTGCGCAAATGGTTTGCTTGCATCGATGATCTCGGGAGTCGGTATGAGAAAGCTCCCATCAGGGAGCTTGAAGTTCAAGAGGGCCAGAGCGGCAGGGTTAATATTGGACCCATCGCGCCGGATCGCTTCCCCTCCATGGGCGCCCCTCATCCCGCCAAACATTTTCCCGAGCTCAGATGAGCTCCGATCATTCGTCAGCGGCGGCCCGGTGTAGGTCGCGGCACACGCAACTCTGGATTGACCGGCCGCGATGCCATTAATCTGCCGCGTCCCTTGATATGAGCCGAAGAGGAACACTTTATCTTTCTTGATCGGTCCTCCTAGCGCGAGCCCAAATTGATTCTGCTTCAGAACGGGCCGAGACTGTTGAAGACGGTTGCGAAAGAAGTCGTTCGCGTTGAGAATCTCGTTTCGAAGAAACTCGAAGGCGGTTCCGTGGACCTTATTGCTGCCGCTCTTGGTGATTAGACTGATGTTCCCGCCTCCATAACGCCCGTAAGCCGCGTCATAAAGTGCTGTCTGAACTTTGAATTCTTGTATGCTGTCCGGATTCGGAATGGGGATCCCACCACTTCCCGACCCGCTGCCCTGGACATCGTTCACGCTGATTCCATCGATCTGAAAATTATTGTCATAGGAGCGCGCGCCGTGTACGTAAATGCCATCATTCGATTCGGAAATCTGCGACTGGGCAGTTCCACCCAGCCCGAGCTCTCCTGCGTTATAGACGCTGGCTGAAACGCCCGGGGAGAGGCTTGCGATTTGCGCAAAGTTTCTGGTCACAAGCGGCAAATTAGCAACAGCTTTTTCCTGGACCACGTTTCCCAACGCTGAACTCTGCGCCGAGACCACCGCATTGTCTGACAAGACCTCCACGCTGTGAGTCACAGTTGCCACTCGCATCCGCACGAGCACATGGGCTATCTCCGTGACATTAATCTTGATCCTGGCTTTGGTCAGAAGAGAATTGGAAGCATCCGTAACCGCCACATCGTAATCACCAGGACTGAGCAGAAGCACGCTAAAGTTTCCTGTCTGGTCAGAAGTAGCAAGTCGGATTGCACCCGTGCGTTGGTTTACGACACGGATAATGGCTCCCGGAAACACAGCTCCCGACGGGTCCATCACTTGGCCAGTTAGCCCACCGGTCGCAGACGTCTGGCCGATGGCGTAGGTTGCAAACACGCAAACGATCACCACGCGTCCAATAGAAACGAACAGGTCGGAAGTAGGACGTGAAGGTCGTTTCTTCAAATTAATCATTTTGCTTTGGCATCACTCAGTTGAGAAGTAAGATACTATCGTTCGTTATTGCTGATACAGTACGTCGCGATGCACTCTTTTTCTCCCTCTGCTGGCAAGGCGACACCCGACGTACGTAGGGGTATGGGAAAAAGCAACCGCAAGCGACTTCGGAAGCAAACTGGCCGCGCGATTTTCAGTGCCTTGGCCGTGGCGCTGATCGGGACATCTCTCCTTTACGGGCAAGTGGTGCAGGTCAAGCCTGTTAGGCGCGTCCTCATCATTTACGAACTGGGATTGTCATCTCCGGCCGTAGCAGTCCTTGACCAGCAAATTCGGGCGGCGTTGGAACATTCCCCCTTTCAAATTGAGTTGTACCGCGAATATATGGAAACGACGCTGTTTCCCGACGCGGCTTCCCAACAGGAATTCCGTGAATCGTACCTCCACAAATATCGAAATCGCAAACCTGACCTGATTGTGGCCCTTGGGAACTCTCCACTCCAATTTGTTATTGACGCTCATAAGACCGCCTTCTCAGGCGTTCCGGTTGTGTTCGGTGGCACCGACGAGAAGCTATCGGGGTACCCGAAGCTCGATTCGTATTTCACCGGCGTCTGGGAGAGATTCGAAGCCGACAAGGCTCTGGACACAGCACTGGGGCTCCAGCCCGCAACCAGGCATGTCGTAGTAGTCGGCGGCACTTCCAAATATGATCGGTACTTGGAATCTTTGTTCAGAGAGAAACTTCACGCATATGAAAATAATAAAGTGGACATCACCTATTTGACCGAACTTGGAATGCCCACTCTGCTGGAAAGTCTCAAGCACTTACCGGAAAACACAGTTGTTCTACAGACGCATATCGGACAAGATGCAGCGGGAAACCATTTCGTTGGGGCGGCACAAGCGGATCCGCTGATTGCCCATGCCGCCAACGCTCCAGTTTACAGTCCTTCCGATGTGGACATCGGCCACGGGGAAGTGGGTGGCGAGCTTTTCAGTTTCGCGGAGGAAGGAAAGACAATCGGACAGATGACAGTCAGGCTTCTCAGTGGAACAACTCCGCAGAAGATTCCCATCGTAAATGGAGCTAATACCTACATATTTGACTGGAAGGCCCTCAAGCGTTGGGGTCTGGACGAAAAGAAACTTCCGCCCGGCAGCATCGTGCTTAATCGCCAACCTACGGCCTGGGAAGCTTACAAGTGGTATATCATCGGCGCTTTTTCGCTAGTTATTTTGGAGGCCGCGCTGATTTATGGCCTCCTCTGGCAGATGAGAAGGAGAAGAAAGGCAGAGACGGAACTCGCACTCACCTACGATCGCCTTCGCTTGGCCGTTGAGGCGGGTAAGTGCGTCGGATGGGATTGGGATCTGACGACTGGCACAGATCGCTGGTTTGGCGATCTCCAGACCGTGTTCGCAATTCCGTCTGACGAGTTCTTCGGAAAAGCAGAGGACTTCCGGCGACGGGTTCATCCTGAAGACCAGCAATCAGTCTCAAACGCCGTCGCCGAGGCTCAAAAAACTCGAAGTCCTTACGTGGCTGAGTTCCGTGTCATACGAGAGGACCAGATGGTTCGTTGGGTTTCTGCCCGAGGCCAGTTTTACTACGGCGCCAATGGGCGTCCTGTTCGTATGCTTGGTATGGCCCTTGATATAACCGAGCGAAAACATGCAGAAAAGAAGCTGCAAGAGAGTGAAGAGCGTTTCCGCCTGGTTGCGGACACCGCACCGGTGCTGATTTGGATGTCCGGTCTAGATAAACGCTGCTACTACTTCAATCAGCCCTGGCTGCGATTTACCGGACGAACCCTGGAGGCGGAACTCGGCAATGGATGGACAGAAGGCGTTCACCCCGACGATGTTGAGTCCTGCTTGCATACGTATACCAGCGCATTCGACCAGCACGCTAATTTCGAGATGCAGTACCGTCTTCGGCGTTACGACGGGCAATTCCGCTGGATGCTTGATACTGGGGTTCCCAGGTTTAATCCCGACGGCTCATTTGCGGGGTATATCGGCTCGTGTATTGATGTGACCGACCGCAAAACGGCAGAAGAGGCACTTTCCAACCTGAGTGGCCGCTTGATCGAAGCACAGGAAGAAGAACGGCGCCGGATCGCGCGCGAGATTCACGATGATTACAATCAACGCCTGGCGATGCTGGCAATTGACTTGGAAGCGTTGAAGGAGACCTCTCCAATCGAGACCGGTACGCGGCTCCATGACCTTTGGAACCGCGTTGGCGAGCTGGGTGCCGATCTTCACTCATTATCCCATCGCTTGCACTCCTCGACCCTTGAACGCCTGGGTCTAGTTGCGGGGGTAGGAGCCTTCTGTCAGGAGTTCAGCGAGCAGCAAGGCATCCATATTCACTTCGTGCACGATAAACTGCCGAATAATATTCCCGAAGACGATGCTCTTTGCTTGTTTCGCGTCGCTCAGGAAGCACTTCGCAACGTTAAGAGGCACAGCGGTGGTGAAAAGGCTATAGTTCGGCTTGAGGTAACAGGCGAGACACTTCACTTAGTGGTATTAGATCAGGGCAAAGGCTTTGACCTTAGCCAAGCCGACGAGGGTGGCATCGGTATTCGCAGCATGGAAGAACGCTTGCGAATACTGGGAGGAAAATTTGAGATCCATTCTCGGCCAAAAGAGGGGACCAGGGTTGATGCCTGGCTTCCCCTGCAACAAGCTGCTAGTCAACGGGCGAGTTGACCACAGACTGTCAACGCCATGAAGGGTTGTGCCGCAGTGCGCCCCAAAGTTCTCATAGCCGATGATCACAACCTCGTTGCTGAAGGTATTCGGTCCCTTCTTGAAAAGAGCTGTGACGTCCTGGGAATCGTTGCCGACGGCCGTCAGTTGCTAGAAGAGGCACCAAAGTTGCGGCCAGATGTGATTGTGGTGGATATTGGCATGCCTTTTTTGAACGGCATGGATGCCGCCCAACAACTCATGTCATCTGTTCCCCATGCCAGAATCGTCTTCTTGACGATGAATGATGATCCCAATCTCGCTGCGGCGGCGACTAAGCTGGGACCGGTGGGCTACGTTCTGAAACACGCTGCCGCCTCTGAGTTGCAACGTGCGGTTTCGGAAGTAGTTCAGGGTAGGTCGTATATAACGCCTAAATTACGTCCCGGCAATCCGGCAATCCGAGAGGCCCGTTCGCGTCAACACTCGAAAGAGCTGACCCCGCGCCAGGTGGAAGTGCTTCAGTTACTGGCGGAGGGCCGGCCAATGAAGGAAGTAGCGGACATCCTGAAGGTAAGTGAAAAAACCGTGATGTTTCACAAGTACCAGATTATGGAAACTTTTAACCTGAAGAACAACGCCGACCTGGTTTTGTTCGCTCTGAAACGCCATTTAATCTCGGGATGAATTGGACGGGACGTACCCCTAGTACTTCTCCCCTCGGACACAACGAACTGTTTACGGTAAAACCGAGCAAAGGCATAAAAGCGGTCGAGGCATTACGACTACGTTAAGTCAATTGGAGCCCCTGGAATTCACTCCCGCAGGAGACGGGTCTTCCCGCAAAGTACGGGGAACACAATGGCAGTCGCATTTGGAGGCGCTGGGAACTTCGTCCTTGGACCAGCCCGGACGGAGCACTGGGCGGAATCATCGTGATGTCCAGCACAATGATCTCCGGACTCAGGCGGCGCGCCTCACTGACCAAGGAACTACGCGCGAGCGAGGAACCGGTACAAGGATTCTTCCGCAAGTTTTTGGGCGGTAATGTCCTCCACTATTGCAACTACAAGAGGGACGGTAAGACGCTTTAATAATGCGATATTCAAACGCCCCCACACGAGAGACCCGTCTTTTCGGTAATAACGCTTATCCAATTGATAATGATCGATGTTTCCCGCTTTGAGCTGCTGAAAAGCTGCCAGTCTCGATCGGCATCTTCACGAGGAGAAAAGTCGACGCAGTGTTTGCTGCGAAGTTCGTGTTCGCTGAAGCCTAGAAAAGCGCAAAAGGCAGGATTGACAACCAGTGGTTGCCCGTCTAAGTTCTCCACTGCGATCCCGATAGGACTCGCGGTGAAAACATCAGAGCTGAGTGGCGGCGGTGGTGGGTGGCAGGACGGGTCCATAGCGCAGGCTGAGATTCAGTAACTTCTTCGCGACGACGTGGCGCGACAAGGGTATTAGGTACCACCGCTTGTCTCAGGTCCAAATTGTCTCGGGAGGTTGTGACAGTTCTATACGCACTTGGCACGCGTCGTGCCAACTGCGGGTGAGGATCTCGCGATCTTGTACGACGTGGCAGGTGCCGTTGGAGAATAGACTCAAGAATACCTTTCTGGGCTGAGCTTGGGCTACGCGGCAACGATGTGATTCCTCACTGCGTATCTCACGAGGTCCGCACCGCTCTTGGCACCAAGCTCTTGCATAATGCGATACTTATGGAAGGCTACCGTTCTTGTGGTCATGTTGAGGACATCGGCGACCTCCTTCATAATTCTCCCTTCCGCCAGAAGTTGCAGAACCTCTCGTTGCCTAACGGTCAGCCGTTCTGTTTCTGCCGTAGGTTTCTTACGCTCCCAGCGCAGGTAGTTGACTGGTTCTTTTAGGGTTTGCGACAAGACCGTTTTACCGCGCAAGACGTCACGAACCGCCACAACCATTTCTGACGCCGCACACGTCTTGAGCAGATAGCCGGACGCACCACTGTTGAATGCTTCGAGGGCAAGTTCGGGATCGGAATTCATCGTGAGGTAAATAATTTTGACTGTTGGACACTTCTCCTTAACCTGCTTCCCGGCATCCAGGCCGTTCAAGACCGGCATTGCAATGTCCACTATGGCGACATCCGGCTTCAATTCCACAGCCGCCCGGATGAGCTCACGGCCGGTCTTCACAATGGCAACAACCTCAAACTCCTTTTGCAGAAGCTGTTTACAGAGTTCGGCTACGAGATCATGATCTTCGGCGATCAAAACGCGAGGGTGACGGACTGCCATGGCTACCTCCTGTGCTGCTCGTTATAGCCACCGGCACATATAACGACAACTAGCAAAAGTCCTAGTTTTCCAAAGGAAATTTGAAAGGTTTTCCTTGACCACAGACCTACAGAGTCATTCGTGCCCTTGTACGCTTCCGAGACCGTCGGTTCCCGATTCAGCATGATGCTGCTGAGCGGAAATTTCTTTTGTTCGAGTGCCCAATGCCTGAGGGTATGACAGTCGAATGTAGGTGTTGGCTCCATTTACGATGGGGACGTCCCGGCCGGGCGTGAGTTCCATCAGTTCTCGTACTCTTCTCAAAATGATGCCCGTGTGACGATCTTCGTCCTGCATGGCGGAGCTTCGTGAGAACAAAGAGGCACGCAAAAGAGCGAACATTCGTTCGAGCATGAGGTTACTCCCAGAGCTTGGGATGGCGGGCATCGTGCGGCCCTGACCACTCGATGCCAGCACTGAATCAGCTCTTCTGTGACCTAAAAGCAGCCGACTTTACAGCCAGCTTTTCAGCTAACTTAACTTCGGTGATGTTTCGGATGAGACGCGTCGTTCGCTCTGCCAACGCGAGCTTGTCAGCAAGACAGCTTTCCAGCAGCACACCGACGCCGTAGTGTCCAGATAAATCGGCAACGGCAATGAGGGTCTTGTACTCAGCAATGCGAAGGTGCATGAGTTGGCTGGCCTTCGCGAGGATGAACCAGTGTCGAACCGTTGGGTTCTGGATCTCGGCGAGTTCTTTGCGAAACTCTGCGGCGAACGCCTCGTACAAGTGGCCACTCATTTTAACCGGCTTCTCGCCAATGAGCTTAAAACACTGATCTATCGTGTCCAAGACTTTGTCGTTGACGAAAACCCGTGCTTCTGATGCTTCTTTTATGTCGAGGTCCTCCGCGATTTCGCTGATCTCCTGGAAGAAGTGGCCCGTGCGCTCGGCCCCCTGGCGCACGTCGCTGAGCATTACAAGGAACATTTCCTTCGAATTCTTGACTGGCATCATATTCTCCTTATTTGTTCCAGATCAGTGTGCGGTTGAGTTAGTTTTTGTATGAGGGGTTTGCGGAAGTTGAAGTGTTTACCGTAAGAGAGTTATGAGATGAAAAAAACTGGCAAAACTACTAGTGTTGGACGCTGCAGCACTGACGTCGGGATTCAGTCATCTTTTTTAGGCAATACAAGGTCACGACGGTTCTACGCGTAATTCAAAGATTCACGGAAACCGTGTAACAGTAGATTTGGGCTTGCGCCCCGGCAGTCTCGCGTCAGAGGCTGCCGAAGTTCTATGTGCCCTTCGGCTTCAGTGCTCTGGCCAGTAACTCCGCAGGTTCAACTAGTGCGCTTTTTCCTTCGCCATTGTTTTCGTGATCTTTGTCTTTTAGGGGTCCTGCTTATGAAGGTAATAGCAGTAGGAACAGTCGACATTGCAGAGGGATCCAATGGGCCTCACCATCGCGTAAGAACTGCGAGTGGCGCCACGAAGACTCGCCGCTGCAGACATGACGAGAGAGGGATTCCTTATCTACCGGTAGAAGAGACAGTTTCTGAAATCGTCTTCTCACCCAGTGATGGACATCCGCAGCTGTCAGCTTTGACAGTAGTAGCCAAAGAGCTGCATGCATAGATTCGGGTGATCGATCACCTCGAGCGCAGCTGCGTGCGGGGCAAGGGCATGGATGAAGAGAAAAAAGCGCATGCAGGCGCTGGTGCGGAGGCATTCCACCCTGAAACGTTCAGTGCGGATCGTCGTCGCCTTAGCCGCGGTGACCGGTGTTGCGGCCTTCGGCGTGTTTCGCTCTTCGTTTTTCTCACGTGCCCACAAGGCGGAAGCGAGCCAACGAGTAACCGAACCAGCTGAAGCCGTGGCTCTCGCTCCCACCATTCCGAACACCACCGCAGTTCCCACTTCATCACCGGATGGGATGGTATGGATTCCGGGTGGTGAGTTTTCGATGGGAGCAATGGATCCGCCGGCCATTGAGCAAGTTGGCATGCATGCGGCTGCTGATGCGCGCCCCATCCACCGCGTGTACGTGGATGGCTTCTGGATGGATAAGACCGACGTGACCAACGAAGAGTTTGCCCGGTTCGCCAAGGCTACCGGTTACGTGACCACGGCTGAGCGGAAGCCGACCGCGGAGGAGTTTCCGGGTGCGCCACCCGAAAATCTGGTTGCAGGTTCCGTCGTTTTTTCGCCACCCGATCATCCTGTGCCGCTCAACAACCACTTCCAATGGTGGTCGTATGTAAAGGGAGCAAGCTGGCGCCATCCCGAAGATCCCCACAGCAACCTCAAGGGACGCGAGAAATTCCCCGTCGTGCAAGTGGCATACCCGGACGCCCTCGCGTACGCCAAGTGGTCCGGCAAGCGTTTGCCCACGGAGGCGGAATGGGAATTTGCCGCCCGTGGAGGTCTCGCTGCAAAGCGCTACCCATGGGGCGACGAGTTCCAACCGAACGGTAAGTGGATGGCAAACACCCACCAGGGAGATTTCCCAGTCACCGATACTGGTGCCGATGGGTATGCGGGGATCGCTCCAGTCGCGGAGTTCCCGCCGAATCGTTACGGACTGTATGACATGGCCGGCAACGTGTGGCAGTGGACCAGCGATTGGTATCGGCCTGACTACTACCAGCAATTAGCGGTAGCCGGAGGCGTCACTCGAAATCCGCGGGGACCGGACACGGCCTATGATCCCGCCGAGCCGAAGGAAAAAAAGAAAGTTCACCGTGGCGGATCGTTTCTATGTACCGACCAGTATTGCGCACGCTATGTGGTCGGCACGCGGGCAAAGGCGAGCTCACCACGGCTACTAATCATCTCGGTTTTCGCTGTGTGAAGCCAACAACCGGAACACGCGAAGCCGTCCTCAAAAAGAACCCGCGCCATTCGTAGCGATGCGCACCGGCCAAGGAGAGGCAAGAGGAACTTGGGACTTGTTGTCCAAAGACGGTTTCTCTGTGCACTGACCTTCATACTCTCCTTGGAAACCGTCGCCACTGCGGAATGGCCAGTTGCTAGGCCCCCTCGCAAATGGTGGAAGTGCGTCTTCGCTGCCAACCACCGCCTCGGCTGATGACGCTTGGCGCGTCGCGATTAGTCCCTATCCCTGGTTTGCTGGAGTGCACGGCAACGTCGAATCGCAGCCACGGCGAACGCCGAAAGAGTTTCCTCGATTGTCATCAACCTAGGCGTATGGTGATCCCGACCAGAGCTCTCCCAAGGCTAGTCGACACTTGGGCCCACCGGCAAAACATGCTGATTGAAAGGGCGACAAGTGACGGTATCGTTTTCATCCTCCGAACGCCTTGGTGAGGGCCACCAGCGCCAGCCCGAGGATGACCATGGCAATCCCCCTGCCCCAGGGGTTGCGCAGGGTTAAACGTCCGTACGCATAACCCAACCCGAACAGCATCCCGATGGCGATGGCGTTGGAGACGCGCAGAGCCCACGCGGCGTTGTACATGAAAATGAATGGTATCGCCAAAGGAAACGTGGTGAGGAACACCAACAGGAAAACCTTAGAGGCCGCCAGCCAGTCCTCCTTCCGGAGGTGATCCACCCGCTCGGGCGGCTCGGGAAGTTGCTTCAAACGCTGGTGCATTGATTCAAGCTCAGCAGGCTGGAGGATGGACGCGACCACCGAAGGCAACGCGTCCGCGATGAGGCGTTGTGCCCGCTGTGGGTCCGCGGCCACGCGCACGGCCCGTAAAACGATGAGACCTCGGCTCTTCTCGGCCATGCGGCCCATTGCATAGAGCACCGCATCAATGATTCCCCAGGCCAGATTGCATCCCAGGGCGCTGATGAGCATCGTGCGCACATCCTCGCGCCCCGCCGTGGCCACTCTCAGCGAACCGGTTATGGCGAGGACCATGATCACGCCAAACAGCACTTCGGCGATGCGCTCGCTCGGTTCGAGTACGCGTTTGACGGACTTATAAAATTGCACTAGCATCCCGGCTCTCTTATTTCCGAACTTTAGAGGTGTTTTCCACGCTGCTGGTCAGATACAACGGGCCAAGACCACCACAAAGAAAGACGATCAATGCGAGTGCGTTTTTAGGAGTCTCATTGCTATTGACCCAACCCCCGAAAACTGAGCCATCTACAATGTGAGTTCTCCCCAGGCTCATGTCCGAGGCGCTCTCACCGGACTCTCTACTTGTGTAGGGGGTACGGTTGCGATAGGTAAATCTTTGTCAAAATCTTTATGTAATCGCATATTTCGACACTAGTCCGGTTGGAAGGTGATTGCCTCACGCTGCTCGACGTTTTATTCTTGCCATCTGCACGATCGTCAGTGGAATGCGGACGCGCCTGACTTGACCTGATTTCCGTTCCAGTGCGTCCACAAACACAAAATTCTCGGCTACCCTGACCGGGTCCGATACCAAGTCAAATATCTCTCCGTAGAGCCTGACCTGATTATTTTGAGCATAGCCTAGCCGTTTTAGTGTTTCACAGACGGTGTCCGGTTGGCTCGGCCCGCGGTACTCTTCAGGCTCTTCTTCGAATGGTGAATGGTCATCGAACTGGGTACTCCTCATGCGAGATACCTGCCGCAAGCAGCCCGCCGTTTCGGCCCCAGCAAGTGTGCGCCTTCAGAATGTTCTTGCCCGTTGGTGCCGACTACCGTCTCGAGTGGTCTCTGCTCAGCCCAAGAACGATTTTGCTGGATTAGTGCGATCCAATCTCGTAACCATTTAGCAAACGCTTTGTTTTCTTCGATGTTGCTTATCATGTGCTCCTTCATGGCTGCCTGCATCAATCCTTCGCATCAGGGGGTTGGGTGCGACTTGCCGTCTGGCTTCCCCAATTCAGATGGTTCATCCAACACATCAGTAAAACGAGTTGAAGATCGAACATTTCGTGTTTAATGCTGACTCGAAACATAGCGCCTACCGCACCTTCTCTGCACACGGAAATCAAACCTCATTTGTAAGCTGAAGGAAACTGGCAGTTGATACAGGCTGGTGCTGTGATCGCGGTCACATTCCTGCTCGATTGAGTTGCCAATTCAACGAAACTCGCTGCCCAAGCGTCGGTGACGGCGTAGTGAATGTGTTGGGCAATGCATCCACCTGTGATGTCCATCACAGGTGAATCCATAATTCTCATCGGCATGTGCCAGACGTTACCGTCCTCCGAAGCGGCCCGTCCTAATGTGGTGCGACCGATCACTGTCGAATGTGATTAAAGAGGAACTATAACGCGTGGGCAATCTGCCGCAAGTCTCTGACATTCCCGAATACGGTCGGCACCTGCTGGCGCGTACTCAAATTCTTGGCTGTCACATCTGCCTGTGCGTTCCGCACTTTTCTACTCCAGGGCAGCGGCGGACAATCAACTCAAAAGTGAATTAGGGGAGGTGCGTATGCGTCCAGTAACCCTCCTGTCCTTGGCGCTTCTGCTCAGCGCCGCTTTATCTGCCCATACCTTTTTCCCCGGAAATCAGCCACCCGTCGCTGCAAGCGCACAGGTACTGCACACCCGTCCCGATATCCGGGGAAGCGACAGCCAGCCCATGATCACCCGTGCGTATATCGAGGTCGTCGCTTGACTTGCTCGTGGAGAGAAATAAGGAATTGGAATCTCTGCGTGAACGCGTTACGCGCGCTGAAGAGGATGCTTTGAAGCTTAGCCTCTCCAATCCAGCAATGCGCGAGCTTCTTTTCCGGCAAGTTGAGATCATGCAAGCGCTTCTTGACCACGTCGACCGTGAAGAGTCAGACCTGGGAAAAGTCCCGCAGCAATTGAGGTGAAGCGGCACTTGAACGAAATTGAAGGTAAGGTCAACTGCCAGGCGTGCCACACGGGGGTCGTGGCAGCGAGCGCAGTGCCCCGGAGTGGTTCTCTGCGCTGAGTTCTGTCGCACCAATTTTAAGTTTTCCCCGCACGCCGCGAGGACACGACACCGGCAGTCTTCTCTTGCTTGAGCAGTCTCTGGAAGAAGGCCATGTCACTGTGCCGACAAGCGTTACCTCGTGTCGATGCTCGGTCCGGAATCTGATTGGGTGAGACACCGTGAAGCTACCCACCGAGACGCCGACCGTAGCGCCACGCTGCGCACCGGCGGCTACTTGGAGCAGGCGGACGGCACGGCTTGGATGGCCTTGTTCAGCCAGAATATGCTGGAACTCGCTGATGCGGCCCATGGTTAAGGGTGAACTCAGTCCAAGGTCATCAATCTTTCGCCAGCGCGCTCTCTGCTTCTAACTCAAGTGCATCGTACGCCGCCTTTTCGGTCGTTACACCGACGGCGAGCATTGTTCCACCACGGAACGTCCCGGGCGTTTTGTATTCGCTGCTGACTGCGTCGCCGCTGTCGTAGCCGACGCACAGCCCGTCACCGGACAGCGTGAACTTGGCCGGCTGGGTCTTCATCGGCCCTTGAGCGACTACCTTATCGTTTATGTAGAGCTTCATCGTGCCTAGCGACTCATGGTGCGGGCCTGCGTCAATCCGTGTGAACTCCATGCCCAAGGTGTACTTGCCGGGCTTCAATTCCTCGCTAGAGATAAACTTCTGCTCCGGCTTGATACCGAGGAAGTTGTACACATAGTAGAGCTTGTGGTCTTTGATGAATAACGCGTGTCCACCGAAACGCGAGCCGTGGGCGAAGATGACGCCACCGGCATCCGCATCGGTGATCTCGACATTGGCGAGAATTTTGTACGACCGATTGCGCACATTGACGGCAACGCCTTCCGGAACCGGTGCTGTGCCCGGATAATAGATGTAACGTTCACGCTGCGGTTCTGCCGAGGGGCGCTCGATCGCCAATATCTCCGGAGCGGTGCGGTCATCCACCGGCAATGCCAGATTGATATTGGCTTCCTCAAGCCATGCCTTTTTCAGCTCTTCTACCTTCTCGGGATATTGCTTCGCCAGGTCCGTGGATTCCGAACGGTCCACATCTACGTGGTAAAGTTCCCACTGGTCCTGATCGAAATGGCCTTTCCCGGTGAACGGGGCGTGGACGCTAGCGGCCAGCCAGCCGTCTTCCCACATGCCACGGGTGCCCAGCATCGTGTAGAACTGCCGCTTCTTCTGCGTCGGCGCATCCGGAGTGGTGTCGAAGGTGTACTTCATCGAGATGCCAGACAGCGGGAACTGCTGCACGCCGTGGTAGACCGCAGGCATCTGAATGCCGACAACCTCGAGTATCGTCGGCACGATGTCAACCGAATGGTGGTATTGGTTACGGATCTCTCCGTGCGCCTTGATCCCCTTCGGCCATGAGATAACCAGTGGATCGGACGTACCGCCGGAGAACTGCGAGTAGCGCTTAAACATTTGGAACGGTGTGGAGAAAGCCACCGCCCATCCTGTCGGGAAGTGACCGTAGGTATCTGGACTCCCGA
>Ga0335070_10000652_pt1 | contig 39150 bp, 34 predicted proteins | sample Lox_Sample_13_FD_206722 | JGI IMG/M metagenome (GOLD analysis project Ga0335070, IMG submission 206722) | Soil microbial communities from Loxahatchee National Wildlife Refuge, Florida, United States - Lox_Sample_1.3 | ecosystem: Environmental > Terrestrial > Soil > Wetlands | place: USA... | reverse complement strand
CCCCACCTGTCTTCTTGCAACCGGATTCGGTTGCATAAGGCTCTGAACCGAGGCGACAATGATCAAGACGGGATGCTCTGTGACATCTGCGTCCGGATGAGACCAATGAACACGAACGACCATATCCCAATGCTTTCATTGGAATCCCATCGGCCTCTGTGGACTGAGAGGATCATCAGGGTCGCCGATTCGGTGCTCTGTGTGTTTTTGGGGCTATTCTGTTCCGGTTGCCTGGCTCTTGCGGTCGGCGCAGCTGGTGGAGCAGCCGGCGCAGTCTATGTCATGGGCAAATTGAAAGACGAGGTGAACCATCCGGTGCCGGTCGTGCATGAAGCCACAGTCGCCGCGATGAAGGATTTAGAATTAAAGCTCTCGGAAGATAAAGTCGACAAGATATCCGCCCACATGGAATCAGAGTTCTCGGATGCGGCGCATGTCTGGATAGATCTGGAATCGATCTCGGATTCCAGATGCCGGCTTACGATTCGCGTCGGTCTCTCAGGTGACGAGGTCCGGTCGAGAAAGATCTATGACACGATCAAGCGGCATCTTCCTTCCTCTCAAAGCTGAGAATAAGAAAACCGGAGCATCCTTCTTTGTCGATCGCCTCCTCCACGCGCGGCGGTGCTCCTCATCCACATCGCTTCTCGACTCCTTCCTTGACTGCCCGGGTCGAGTGCAGTAGCCTCCGTCCTTCTTCCTCACCTCTGGAGGTTTCCATGACGACTTTTTCGGAGATCGCACCGGACGTGTTCCGCATTTCCACGTTCGTGCCGGACTTCAATCTGCAGTTTAATCAGTTTGTCGTGCGCGACGAGGAGCCGCTGCTGTTCCATACGGGCCCGCGTGCGATGTTTGGGGCGGTGCGGGACGCCGTGGCGACGTTGCTCGATCCTAAGGCGCTCAAATGGATCGGATTCAGCCATCTCGAAGCGGACGAATGCGGATCATTGCGCGAGTGGCAGGAGTTGGCGCCCAAGTCCACGGCGGTCTGTAGTCTCGTGGGCAAGTTGGTCAGCATCGACGATTGCATGGCGGTGCGGCCCGCCTTGGGGATGAAAGACGGGGAGGTCCTGCACACCGGCAAGTATCGATTCCGGTTTCTGCATACGCCGCATGTGCCGCATTGCTGGGAGGCGGGGCTGCTGTTCGAAGAGACGCAGCGGACGCTCCTCTGCTCGGACCTCTTTCATCAAAGCGGGGATATGGAGCCCGCGACACACTCGGATGTGCTGGGCCGGTGCCAGCGGGTGCTGGTGGAATATCAGCAGGGGCCGCTGGCGAATTACGTGCCCTACTCGACCCTCACGGAACCGACGCTCCACCGGCTGGCCGCGCTTCAGCCGAAGACCTTGGCGACGATGCACGGGTCGGCCTTTGTCGGCGACGGCGCCCGGGCGCTCCGCGATCTAGCTGTCATGTTGAAGGAGGTCCTGGGGGCGACCTCGTAGAGCTCCGTCGCTCGCCTCCTCCGCGCGCGGCGGATGAACAGTTCTGCTGTTGACACGTTCCTTCGTCCAAAGTAGCCTGCCTTTGAGCCAGCGCACCTCTATTATCTGAAGCGGGATGATGAGAGAGAAAGCGTGACACCTCTCAGAATGATTCTGGCGATGGGGATTCTGGTCGTGCTCATGGTGGGCGCCTGTGAGCGACAAGGTCCACCGAAACCGATCGGATCAGCCACAAACAAGCATGCGGAGGATACACCGGTTCCGCCCTCACGCGGGGACGCCGATGCGATGATTGAGAAGATGAAAAGTCCCCTGGACGATGCTCGACAAACGGAGGATCTGATTAAAGGGGCCGCGGACCGCACGCGTCAGCAATCTGATCAGGCTAACCCGTAGCGCTCACCTAACCCGACAACGGAGAGACTGTACTTACCGTTCCGCCTCGTCCGTGCGCGGCATTGAGAGAAAATCCATGAAAAGAGCGTCATTGAATCGGAGCTTCAGCGCGCTGGTCATCGTCTGCCTGTGGCTCGCCGGCTGTGCCGGGCTGGCATATCAGTACATGAACGATCCTTCTCGGGATGCCTGGCAGAAACCAAAAGAGGTCATTGAGAAGCTCGCGATCAAACCAGGTTCGCGAGTGGCAGACTTAGGCGCCGGTGGAGGATACTTCACCTGGTATCTGGCTGGAGCGGTCGGTCCACAGGGGACGGTGTACGCGGTTGAGATTAACGAGACCGGGTTGGGCATTATCAAGAAGGAAATGGACTCTCGAGGAATCACCAATGTGGTGCCGATCCATGCCGAACCCGGCGACGCGAAACTGCCGGAGCCTGTGGATCTCGTGTTTACCTGCGATGCCTACCACCACATGGAGGATCGCGTCACCTATTTCCAGTCATTCGTTCGGTATCTCAAGCCCGATGGGCAGGTGGCGATTCTGGATTTTTATCCCCATGGCTTCGTTTCCGGTTTCCTCGGCCATGGAACAGCTAAAGAAGCGGTTCGAGGTGAGATGGAATCTGCCGGCTATCGGCTCACGGCGGAATCCGACCTGATCGAGAGTCAGCATTTTCAGATCTTCTCTCGAAAGGATCCATGAGGAAGGTGAAAAGGCGGGGATTGTACTTTCTCTCGCCGCCTCCTCCGCGTGCGGCGGATGCCTCGTCATGACGGGGCTCGGGCCTGCTGCAGCCTGACTCCACCGTGAACCGGACAATATTGATAAAGGGTAGGCGCGTAGCCTGTCATGGAAACCGGACTTCATTGGATTGATCGCTATGGATATGGAGCGATCTTCGTTTTGCTGATGCTGGGCATTGTGGGACTCCCAGTTTCAGATGAGACGATCCTCATGTTTGTGGGATATCTCAGCTTCAAGGGAACGCTACAGCTTGAGCCGGCGGCCGCTTCTGCCTTCTTTGGAAGTGCCACTGGTATCAGTTTCAGCTATGCGATCGGTCGATTCATCGGCCTTCCCGCCCTCCTCAAGTTTGGTCACCTGATCTACCTTCGACCAGAACACTTGGCCAAGACACAGCAATGGGTTGAACGTTGGGGAAAGTATTCGCTTCTTGTGGCCTATTTCATCCCTGGGGTCCGTCATTTCGCGGCAGTGATCCTAGGCGCTTCACTTCTTCGCCCGACGGAATTTGCCAAGTTTGCTTATACGGGAGCGTTGGTGTGGTCGGTGAGTTTCATTGGGCTGGGCTATCTCGCGGGAGAAGAATGGACTCAGCTGTCTCCTCTTCTGCATCGGACCGTGACCGTCGTGATGCTCCTGGTTCTCTGCATGCTCGCGATGGCTCTTGCGGTGATCCTGATGCGGCGAACCCACAGGTAGGACGCTGAACGGACAAACCGGGGCATTCTCCCATTCTGATAGTCTCGTGCGCACGCGGCTGGCATTGATCGGACAGTCAATTCCGTGTAGCAAATTATCTTTTCACTGTGAGGGAGGAATTCATCATGGCTGACAAGAAGATCATCGCGGTCGTGGGCGCAACCGGTGCACAGGGCGGCGGGTTGGTTCGCGCCATCGTCAACGACCAAGGCGGTGGTTTCGCCGCGCGGGCACTGACGAGGAATGTTGTCTCCGACAAGGCCAAAGAGTTGGCGAGGCTGGGCGCCGAGGTGGTCACCGCCGATCTGGATGACGTCGAAAGCCTCAAACGGGCGTACGCAGGAGCGTATGGCGCGTTCTGCCTCACCAACTTCTGGGAGCACTTCTCGCCGGAGAAAGAATTCACCCAGGCGAAGAACATGGCCCAAGCTGCCAAGCATGCCGATCTCCAACATGTCATCTGGTCTACGCTTGAAGACACGCGCCAGTGGGTGCCGCTCAGCGATACCCGCATGCCGACCCTGATGGGCAAGTACAAGGTGGCGCACTTCGATGCGAAAGGTGAAGCCAACCGGCTGTTCACGGAGCTCGGTGTGCCGACGACGTTCCTGCTGACCTCATTCTACTGGGAGAACATGATTTACTTCGGCCTGGGCCCCAAGAAAGGCCCGGACGGCAAGTTGGCGATCACCTACCCGATGGGCGATAAGAAGCTTCCCGGCATAGCGGTCGAGGATATCGGCAAGTGCGCCCTGACTATTTTCAAGAAAGGCCGCGAGTTCATCGGGAAGACCGTCGGCATCGCCGGCGAGCACCTGACCGGGGCTCAGATGGCAGCCGCCCTTACGAAGGCGTTAGGCCAAGAGGTGCGTTACAACGACGTGTCGCCCGAGGTGTATCGGAGCTTGGGGTTCCCGGGAGCCGAGGATCTGGGCAACATGTTCCAATTCAAGCGGGACTTCCCGGAGGTCTTCTGCGGTGCGCGCAACCCGGCCGTCGCCCGTGCCCTCAACCCCTCGCTGCAAACTTTTGAAACATGGCTGGCCAGCAACAAGGAGCGCATCCCGCTCGAGTAATGGAGCACTGAGAAAATCGGGACATGCTACTTTTTTCGGAGCATCCCATCCGCGCCGGAATTCATTCTGCGAGGCGACTGGTACCCAAAGAAGAAAATTGGGCAGGATCGTCGCTGAGAGGGAGAGTGGTTCCGGGAAATGGGTTATGCTTTCCGCAACTGAATAATGCCTTCTCGGATTAACCGCTCAATTTCGTTTCCCACCAGCGCCTTTGCGACCTCAGCCGGTGTCTTGCCGTGGATCCCCACCTTCGCTAACGCCTCCAGGTAGGCCGCCACTTCCACAGAGGGCCGGATTGAAATCGAAGCGGTCTGATGTTTGTTGGGCTTTCTTGGCATAGCGGCAAGATATCACAGAAAGGTTGCTTTTTAGAAGCTAATTAGCATTTAATTACACATACACAAATGGGAGGTACCCCATGATCTATGAAGTTGTCGAACCAAAGGACGGTCATGGCGACTGGCGGGTGGAAACCATCGATTACGATGGTGATGGGGAAAAGCACGTGCTGACCTTCTCGGGACCGAATGCGGAAGGAGATGCCAGACAATACGCCAGGCATTTGATCTTCGCGCAGCTCAGAGCAGTATTGTTCTCCCCTGCCCCCCGCAGCACTTCGCTCCACGCAGGTGTAGGCGCGTGAGGCGTGACGCGCAAGCAAGAGCGTATGGCCAATGGCTGATGGCACGAACGTAAAACGTGAAGTGTCGTTCGTCGCTCGCGACCGAACCTACCAGCAGTCAGCTTTCACCTCTGATCCCTATCGAGATACGAGATACGCTTCACAAGAGACGAGCAGAATTGCTCCGCGCACTGCTGTTTCTCGTTTGACGCCGGGCCGGCTCCCTCTCGTTGACTCCAAAGGCCCGCAGCAGTAGCCTACCGTTCGGCAACTGAATCTTGACCCCACTGATGCGACCCCGTGTCGACCACATCGATCTGCGCGTTCGCAGCCTCGCCGAGGCGCGACCGTCAGGACCCGCTCGCACTCTCGAGCAAGAGCACGTGGTGTCACGATCGGCCGGTGACCCATGATTACGCAGTCCGTCCACATCATGACGATCCGGGGTATTCGGGTCGGCGTCCATTATTCCTGGCTCATCATCTTTTTCCTCGTGACGTTCTCTCTGACGGGGCAGTTCGCCCTCCAACATCCGGACTGGAGGCCCAGTGAGCGCGTCATTCTCGCGGTCGCGACGAGTCTCCTCTTCTTTGGCTGCATCCTCTTGCACGAGCTCGCGCACAGTCTGGTCGCACAGGCGAAACGGATTCCCGTTCGGTCCATTACGCTCTTCGTCTTTGGCGGTGTCGCGCAGATCGGGCGCGAACCGGACCGGCCCCTCACCGAGTTTCAAATTGCGATTGCCGGACCGATCGCGAGTGTCATCCTCGGGCTCGGGTTCGGCGTGATGGCCGATCTCGCCGATGCGTACGCGCTGCATCTTGCGGCCTTAGCCGGCTGGCTGACATCGATCAACCTGTTCATCGCGCTGTTTAATCTCGTGCCTGGCTTCCCGCTCGATGGGGGACGGATCTTTCGGGCGGTGATGTGGGCGATCACGGGAAGTTTTGCGAGGGCCACGCAGATCGCGAGCCGGTCCGGGCAAACCGTGGGATTTGCAATGATCATCGGGGGAGCTGCGATCGCCTTTACCGGCTACTGGGTCAACGGATTATGGATCGCGTTTATCGGCTGGTTCCTCCTCGACGCGGCGCAACACAGCAGCTTGCAGGTGACCATGCGCTCGGCCCTCAGCGGACTCGTGGCGCAAGACATCATGACCCGGGACTGTCCGGCCGTGTCCGGCCGGTTGAGCCTCGCCGAGCTGGTCGAAGACCATATCCTGAAGACCGGCCAGCGCTGCTTTGTGATTGCAGATGAGGGGCGTCTTGACGGACTCATCACCCTCCATCAGATCAAAACGGTTCCTCGTGATCGTTGGCCACACACCGCCCTCAGCAACGTGATGACCCCCCTGGCCCGTCTGCACGTCGTCGCTCCCGACACCCCGATTCTCAAAGTGCTCGAAGTCATGGAGGCCGGTGATGTGAATCAGGTGCCGGTTGTCAGCGACCATCGCTTGGTGGGGATGATTAGCCGAGATCACGTGTTGGGCGTTCTCTACGCCAGAATGGAACTGGGTCGTCAGAGCGCATAAGCCGCGTCAGGAACTGAACGAGCCTCCTCCTCACGGAGCATCTGTCGTCGAGAAGGAAACGGTGGGCGGACCAGTTTTCGCCCTTCCTTACCGATTCCCACCTTGGTAAGCTGTTTTCCTCGATCAGATTGTTGAAGACGCTTCGACAACCACCGCAAATGGACATGGCAGCATGTCTCTACTGAGGAAACTCGGTCTCGTCCTCCTGGTCGGGCTCGTCCTGCTCGCGAGCCTGCTCTTCTACCTACAGACGCGACACGGATTCCGCCACGTCATCGTCCCGCTCGCGGCGAAACTGACCGGAGCCAGGCTGGAAGCCCGGGACGGGTTGCTCTCTCTGCTTGGGTCGATCGAGGTAGACGGTCTCATCTATGACGATCCCAAGTCAGGGGTTTTGTTCGACGCGGAACGGGTGGCGCTCCGTGCTGCGCCCTGGTCGTTTCTCTCCGAGGGTGTGCCCCGGATCGAGGACTTGGAGTTGAAGAAGGCGAGCATTCGTGTTGTGAGCCGACCGGCACCGGCCGGCGGACCGGTTCAGAAGGCGGACAGCGAACGCTCTGAGGCGATCCAATTTGTACCGGTCGCCATCGAGCGGGCTCGCTTCGAGGACGTCTCCATCATAGTGGACCGAGGCGACAGCCGATTCACTGGGCAGGTTGCCGCGACGCTGGATCGACTCGGGCCGGGCCGGGCGGGGAACGTGACGCTCCGCACCGACTTCCTACTGGAGCGTGAGCGGGCGTCAGACCTGTCTGGCAGCATCGACCTGGCTCTCTCAGTGGATGTGGGTCCAAGCGGGACGCCGATCAAATGGTACGGATCCAACCGGGCCCTCGTCCGAACCGGGCGCGGGTCGCTCGAACTCACCGATCCTGCGGTCGTCAGTTTCGAACAGACGCTAAACGGCGAGTACGAGCAGGCCGCGCAGACTCTACGGGCTACCTCCAACGTCACGGTCCGCAGATCAGGCGCGCAACTGGGAACGGCCGAGTTGACGGCCGCGATGGAGGCAGCGAAACGCCCGGCTGTGACCGACGCCTCGCTGACGATGGCCGGCATCACGGGCGACACGTTGAATCTCTTGTTGGGCGGGACCGGGGCCGCGCGAATAGACGCGGGACGGTTCGACGCGCGAGTCGAGGCGCACGTCGAGGGGCCCCGGACGTCCGTTCGTGGGAAAGTGGACGGTTCCGGCGTCCGGCTCCGATTGGGCGAGCATGAAGCAAGCCCTCCAGTCGATGTCTCGCTGCAGCACGTCGGATCGTTCGATTCGGCAGCCAGGGACGTGGCCATCGAGACACTCACACTCAGCATCGGCGACGGAGCGAAGACCCTGTTGTCCGGCGAGCTGGACCGTCCTGTCTCGCTCCATCTGGATCGGGCTGAGGGAGGGACTCAGTCCTCCGGCGTTCCTGCCGAGGCTGCTGTCTTGTCCGTCCGACTCGCTCAGTCCGACCTCCAGGAGCTGCGACCATGGCTCTCGTTGCTGGGCCACCAACCGTTAAAAGGAGTTGCGGCAGGCAAGCTGGGAGGCTCGCTCGTCGTCTCGATCTACGAGCAGGGCGCGACCGTGGACGTGGCCGGCAAGCTCGAGTCCACCGGAGTGATGCTGCGGGGCGAGGGAAGCGGACGGGCTAGTCTCATCGGACCGTTGGCGATCGTCGCCGACTGGAAGTCGAGACTCAGCGGCATGCAGCTGCTCAAGCTCGATCCCTTGACGACCACCGTCAGCCTAAAGGGCAAGCCAGTCGGGACGCTGCAAGCGACCGGCGCCATGAAGTTCGCCGACGCGACGGATCTCACCACGCTGAACAGCACGTTGAAACTCACCGGATTGCCCGGCGAAACGCTCAATCCTCTGCTCGGCCTGTGGAGTCAGGCGAGGATCGGTCGGGCTCAGATCGACGGTCATGCGGATGTCACGGTCGACGAAGGCCGAGCGAAATGGGCGGTCGACCTCAGCAGCCAGCAGATTCAACTTCGTCTGCCGGACGCAAAGAGCGACGCGCCACCGTTGGACCTGTTGATCAAGCAGGCAGGCGAGTTCAACCGAGCGGCGCGGAAGCTCCGGTTGGATCAGCTCAACGTCCAAGTCGTCGAGGCACGGCGCCCCGTCGTCATTCTGTCACTCGATCAGCCCCTCACGCTGAACCTGGCGCAGGGCAAGGGAGGGGACGGCTCGAAGGCAGGTGAATCTCAGGAGCCAATCACGGTGGGATTCCGAGTGAATCGCTGGGGCGTGCATCAGCTCCGTCCCTGGGTTGTGCTGGCGGGAAGTCAGGCCCTCGCGCCGGTCCGAGGCGGCGCGCTGGACGCGGACTTGAAGGTGCGCCTCACCGGAGTCGATGACCTGGCGGTCGCCGGTCGTTTGGATTTGGAAGGGATCACGTTCGAGCGTGCCGAGAAACACGCGAGCGCGCCGGTCACGCTCGGGACCGAAGTCCGTGCGTCGATCGTCGGCCGGTCGCGCGTGACCGTGGACTCATGGGCAGTGCGGGCGATGGATGGAAACACACTCCTCGCCCAGGCGCGCCTCGCGGGATCGGCCGATTCCAGTGGCGCGACAGACCTCGTGCTGGATATCACCGCCACCGATCTGAGCACGTTCGTCGACCGGCTCGGGCTCCTGACGGAACGGCAGCACGAGATGATTGCCGGCGGCGATCTCAAAGGTAATGTGCGGCTCGTCACGGCCGGCCCTGCGAAGCCGCTCACCGTCAAGGCCGGGCTGCGATCGGTGAACCTGAACATCAGGCTGGACAAGGCGCATCAACTGACCAGAACGCTCGGCCTGCAGGCTGATGTGGCGGTGGACACGGCCAGGACCGTGGCCGAGCTCCAACACGTGGAGGTGACTGTGGAGTCCAGTGGCGCAAAGGCCGGGGCTCTGACGGCGAGCGGACAGTGGCCGCTGGGCGCCTCAGGCAAGACAACGCCTGCCGGCGTCGTGAACGTGACAGTCAAGGAATGGGACAGCGCGCCGTTCGTTGACTTCTTCGGCATCCTGCCCGGTCGTCAAGCCGGTCCGCTGCCGCTGACCGGAGTGCTAAAACTTATTCAGGATGCAGGCGGCAAGACGCTCGCCGTGCAGGGGGAGGAAACGATTGGACCGATCAGCGTCGCGATGAAGGGCGGCGGTCCGGAGTCGGCCACCGTTCATCTGGAACACAATGTTGTGCAAAGCGGCGACGAGATCAGGATAGCGGCGCTGTCGCTCACTTCGGAGCGACCGAAGGGGCGGCCGGATCGAGTGGCGGTGGCCGGAAGCCTTCGCACTGGTCCGCACCCTCGCCTGCAGCTCCGCGGGAGCGTGGATGCGCTCAACGCAGACTGGTATGGCGCGCTGACGACCCAGCCTTCGGAGCAACCGTCGACCGACAAGACGTCCGGCAAACCGCAGGAGGCGAAGGATAAGGAAGCCGGCTTCGGCGTGCCGTTGGACCTCGACGTCGACCTCGCCATAGGGGCCGTGACCTATCGGACTCTCGAGATTGGCAAAGGCCGGCTCGTCGCCAAGGGGGACGGAAACAAGATGCAGGTGACGCTGGAGACGACCGGCCTCGCGGGAGGATCGGTGCAGGGGATCGCCACAGTTGCTCTGAAAGGTACGGAGCCGGAATTCGGCTGGGACGCTAAGGGAAACGGCTTGGATGTCGGCGTCCTCACGAAGGCCGCGTTCGCCGAGCCAGAGCCGCGAATCACCGGTCGCGGCAAGTTCACGACCTCGGGAACTGGTCGGGGCCAGGGAGCGGCATTACGGCAGAGTCTCGTCGGCACCGTGGTCCTCGACGTCACCGGTGGTCAATTCGTCAAGTCGCCGGTCCTGGAGTTCCTGGCGCAGCAGACTCATATCCAAGAGTTCAGAGGATTGGGGTTCCGGACGTTGCATGGCGAGCTCCAGCTCAAGGACGGGTGGGTCCATCTGAAGCAGGTTCGCGCAGACGGTCCTTCCATCGCCGTGGAAGCAGGCGGAAAGGTCGGACTGGATGGGCGGCTCGATGCGCAGGTGCAGCCGATGGTCGGGCTGGCCCTGTCGAACCGTGTCGGAATCTCCTGCCTGGATACATTCTCGAAAACCACGGACGGCTTCACGATGCTGCCGGTCGCGGTCACGGTCAAAGGGACTGCCGACAATCCTGCTTACGGGATGGAGATGGCGACCGGCCGCACGGCCGGACGCCATACCGAGACGCTGGTCGGGGCGATCGCAGACGTGTTGACCGGCTGTCGCGGCGGCGAAGCCGGGCAAAAGAAGACCGACGAGGCAGTGGGGGCGATCGAGGATCGGGCCAAGGATCTCGTGCAGGATCTGTTCGGCGGAAAGAAGAAGCGATGAAGCGATCTTCCATATGAACCCGATGATGCGGTGCCGGGCGGCGATAGAGTCGAAACCTGTTGCCGAGAACGCAATGAGCGACAGAGTAGAATGAATCGTGAACGAGCGGAAAGAATTCTTGGGTTGATGAGTCATGTCGTCGATAGGAGCGAACATGAAGAGGATCGCGCGAGGCCCGAATCAAGACATCCGCGATGATGAGGTCCATTGGATGAGATTCGCCCTGTTTCCCCTGCTCCTCCTCGGGTGGGTAGCCTGGCTCATGCCACCGGCTGGGGCGAGTCATGAAGGGCGTGGCAGTCACGCGGGCGAAGAAGTCCATCAAACCACTGGAACAGGATTCGCGGTCCCTGGTGCGTCCTTTCGGGTGTTCCTGGAGACGGGAAAACAAACGGCGGCAGGCGGGGGCTTGAGCCAGGGGCAAGCCGAGGCGGCTGTCCAGACTGTCCTTGAGACCCTCGCCTTGATGATGCAACACCGGACCGACTATCCGCGATTCGATGAAGCCTTGAAGAAGGATGCCCTCCAGAACGTCATCGTCGAGCCCACCGTCGTCAATCGGGAGGGAAAGGCGTTTTCCTTTCTGGTCGCGCGGACGGCAGACCCGGGCCGGGTCAATCTCCTGATCAGCGCCTCGTCGCTCAAGGACCAGGGTTATCTGGGACATCCGGATCTTCTCGCCCCAGTGTTGGCTCGAGAGTTTCAATGGGTGGTCAGCAAAGCGGATACCAGCCCCAAACCCAAGATCATCCTGGTCGAACGGGACCTCGCCCACGCCCCTATCCGCACGGACACACAAATTCGGGAGATGTCGGGCGACGACCGGGCACGGCTCCTTCAGCGAATGTTCGACACGTACCTAAGGACCGTGGATGACCGGATGAGTCTGGAAGGTCAAGCTTATTATGAAGTCGGAACTACCAAGCTGGTTCCGCCGACTCAGAAGGATTCCACAATCAAGTTCTACGAGATTCGGATCCGTGAAGCGCTCCAGAAGATCGCGCGGGATCCCTATTTCGAGCAACAGGCTCCGAAAGCGGTCAGAAGCCTGCTCAACGGAAAAATCTGGAACGTGGCGTTCGTCAAGATCGATGAGCGGGATTGGGCCACGAGAACGCGCGTGCTGCCGGAAGATAAAGCCGTGATGGTGGGGGAACTCGGCCAACCGATTCAGCCGGCCACGATCCTGGTGAATACGTATCGGACGGCGGCGCCGGAGGACCCGTTTTATCGAGATACGAAGGGATTGCCCATGGGCGCGCTCTCGACAGATCAGCTCGCACTCGTCATCGCCCGAGAAATTGAACAGAACATCGTCGAGAAGTCGATGAGAGGCCACGTGGCGCAGGATGCGATCTCGGCCCCCAAGTGAGGATCAACAATAGTCGAGAGCCGTTGTTGGAACACGTCGCCCGCACAAAGCGCCACCTGGACGTCTCTCGTCTAAACAGAAATGAGCTTATGGCGTATGGCTAACAGCTTATGGCACAAACAAGAGATCCAACCGGGCTGCCGTCGCGTTCGCCTGTGAGTGGGCACACGATCCATCAGATACGCGCGTTGGTGGACGAGATCTACCGCTTGGAGTCGCGCCAGGTGCTCGCTACCCTGATCCGCCTGCTCGGTGACTTCGACGCGGCCGAAGAGGCGCTGCACGATGCCTTCGCGGTAGCGGTCGAGCAATGGGCCAGGGACGGCGTGCCGGCCAATCCCCGGGCCTGGCTCGTGTCGACTGGCCGCTTCAAGGCCATCGACGGCATGCGACGGCGCGCCCGGTACGACGAGTCGCTGACGGAGCTCGCCAAGCAACTGGAAGCCACGACCAGCGATGCTGAGGAGCAGGAGGATGAGACTGTCGAGGACGACCGGTTGCGATTGATCTTCACCTGCTGCCATCCGGCTTTGCCGCCTGAGGCTCAAGTGGCGATGACCCTGCGGGAAGTCTGCGGTCTCGCGACCGAGGAGATCGCACGGGCCTTCCTCACGAAGCCGGCCACGATCGCCCAGCGCATCGTCCGTGCAAAGTCGAAGATCCGCGAGGCGCGGATTCCCTATGAGGTCCCATCGGAGACAGAGCTACCGGATCGGCTGGATGCTGTGCTCCGGGTCGTCTACCTTGTGTTTAACGAGGGCTACTCCGCCTCATTCGGCGAATCGCTCACGCGGCACGATTTCTCCGGCGAAGCCATCCGCTTAGGACGATTGCTAACGGCATTGCTCCCGGAGCCTGAGGCGATCGGACTCCTGGCCCTGATGCTGCTGCACGATTCGCGGCGAGCGGCGCGCACCTCGCCGGAGGGCGATCTGATTCTTTTGGAGGACCAGGATCGCTCGTTGTGGAACCGGGATCAAATCACGGAGGGGGTCTCGCTCGTGGAGCGGGCGCTGTCGTCGGGTCCTGTCGGACCGTACGCCATCCAGGCGGCGATTGGAGCCATGCATGCACAGGCACCCAGCGCCGCCAAGACGGACTGGGCGCAGATCGTCGCACTCTACGATGTGCTCATGCGTGCGGAGCCCTCGCCCGTGGTGGAACTGAATCGCGCGGTCGCGGTGGCGATGCGGGACGGCCCGTCCGTCGGTTTGGCCTTGATCGATGCCCTCCTCGCGCGAGGCGAGCTAGGGAACTATCACCTGGCACACGCGGCGCACGCGGACCTCTGCCGGCGACTCGGGCGAACGGAACGCGCCCGCGTCTCCTACGAACGGGCCCTCACTCTCACCCAACAGGAACCTGAGCGTCGGTTTCTCGCGCGCCGGCTGAGCGAGCTGTCGGATCGGACCAATTGATTGCCTCCCGCCGCTCAATCTAAGCCGTTGATTCACCAAGACCTGCTCCCGGTCTGGTGGACCCAGCTGGGCTCATGTCGATTTTCCTCTTCCCGAACGACTATCTCATAGAAACAGCGCTTCACATCCAATTGGAGGGTGGGAGTCATGAAATACCTGCTGCTGTGCTGCCACGAGGAGAAGAAGATGGACGCCATGTCCAAGAGCGAGTGCGATGCCATCTTGGATGAGACCTCGGCCTACTGCGACGCGCTTCAGAAGAGCGGTCACCTCATTGCAGCGGAGCCCCTCGAATCAGTTCAGGCGGCCGTGACCGTGCGAGTCCAAACCGGCAAGCTGTCCGTGACCGCCGGTCCCTTTGCCGAAACGAAGGAGCAGGTCGGGGGGTTTTTCCTTATCAATGCCCGAGACCTCAACGAGGCCATCCAGGTGGCCTCCAAGTTTCCATCTGTGCGGTTCGGGAGCATGGAGGTGCGGCCGGTCACGGAGCTACACGCCTGTAGCCGCCCGGCTGCTGCCTCGTGAGGAGTCACTCATGTGTCCAGCATGCCTCACAACTTTGGTGCCCGTCTCACCCGCCCGTCCCCGAACGCGCCGGGACCCGTTCTTTCCCGATGATTGCGACTGGCGCAACTTCAACAGGCGGGCTGACGGCACTCGCGGTGAACACACTTCGTAAATTGACAGGTACGACGAGTAACCCAGCACAATTCTCATCAAAGGAGGCTGGATCATGACCAAGAGCACGATAGAACATCCGAAAGTGGTGTCACGCGAGGAGTGGCTCGCAGCCCGGCTCGAGCTGCTCGAGGCGGAGAAGGAATTCACGCGGCGCAGCGACGAGTTGGCGCAGCGGCGGCAGGAGCTACCGTGGGTTCGGATCGAGAAGGAGTACCGATTCGAGACCGACGAGGGGAGTGCCTCACTGCGGGATCTCTTCCGAGGGCGCTCGCAACTTCTCGTCTATCACTTCATGTTCGGGCCCGACTACACGGCGGGCTGCCCGTCCTGCTCGTCGATCGCGGACGGCTTCAATGGATTTGTGATTCACCTGGCCAACCATGATGTGATGCTCTGGGCCGTGTCACGGGCGCCGCTCGCGAAGCTGCAGGCGTACAAGCGGCGGATGGAGTGGACGTTTCCCTGGGCGTCCTCTGTCGGCGGCGACTTCAACTTCGATTTCAACGTCTCGATCACCAAGGAGCAGCAGCTTGCCGGCGGCGTCGAATACAACTACAAGCGCGATGGACACGTGATCGACATGAAGCCGCTACCGCCGCCGGTCGCCGAGTTCGCGATGATGTGCGGAACCGACGCGTCGACGTACGTTCGCGACCGGCCGGGCATGAGCGCGTTCGCGCTCAAGGACGGCGTCGTCTACCACACCTACTCCACCTATGCGCGTGGACTGGACTGCCTCTGGGGCATGTACCAGTGGCTCGACCGCGCCCCGAGCGGACGTAACGAGACGGGCGTCTGGTGGCGCCGCCACGACGAATATGAAGATGTTCCAAGAGCCTCGGCGTCCTGTTGCCACTCAGGGAAGGATCACCCGTGAGCATGCAGCGTATCGGCTGAAGTGCTCGCATAATCAGCAGTTGCGAGCGATAACCGGTTGCATAAGGGTAAGTCCCCATGCACCATGAACAGATAGTGCGACTGAGTATTCAACCAGTCAGTCGCCGTTCGACTAACTGACGGAGGCCTCCGCATGAAATACATGTTGCTGATCTACTTTGAAGAAAAAAAGGGGTTGAGCGAGGTCGAGCGGCAGGAATGTTATGCGGAGTCCACTGCCCTTGCGCACCAGTTGCACGCAAACGGGCAGTTTGTCGCCGCCGACCCGCTTCACCCGACGTCCATGGCGACCAGCGTCAAGGTGCGCGACGGCAAACGCCTTGTGACCGATGGTCCGTTTGCGGAGACGCGCGAACAACTGGGCGGCTACTTCCTCATCGATGCCAAGAATCTCGATGAGGCCATCGCCGTCGCCGCGAAGATTCCCATGGCGCGCAAGGGAACCGTCGAGGTTCGGCCGGTGATCGACATCGCGGGGTTGCCGAGTTGAGCGGAGAACGTAAGGCTTCTCGCACGAGCAAGGTCATGCAAAGGAGTACGCGGTGATGCAAAAGATCACGCCATGCTTGTGGTTCAACGACCAGGCAGAAGAGGCGATGAGGTTTTATGTGTCGGTCTTTAAGAACTCGAAGGTTGGTCGCGTGACCCGTTACGGAGAAGCGGGAGCGAAGGTATCCGGGAGACCCAAGGGGTCGGTCATGACGGCGACCTTTGAGATCGAGGGGCAGGAGTTTATGGCGCTCAACGGAGGTCCTCATTTCACATTGAGCGAGGCCGTGTCGTTCATTGTGAAGTGCGACACGCAGGACGAAATCGATACGTTCTGGGAGAAGCTCTCGGAGGGAGGAGAGAAAGGGGTCTGCGGCTGGCTGAAAGACAAGTTCGGGCTGTCCTGGCAGATCATTCCCACTGTGTTAAGCGATATGATGCAGGATAAGGATGCAAACAAAACGAATCGTGTGATGCAGGCGATTCTTCAGATGAAGAAACTCGATATCGCACGCTTACAAGAAGCCTACGGAAGGAGTCACGCATGAGCAAGGTACGGTTGCTGATCGGGACCCGCAAGGGCGCCTTTGTGTTGACGTCGGATGGAAAACGCAAACATTGGGACGTGAATGGTCCATTTTTCGGTGGCTGGGAGCTCTACCATCTCAAGGGCTCGCCGGTGGACCCCAATCGAATCTATGCATCGCAGACCAGCAGCTGGTTCGGGCAGGTCATTCAACGTTCGGATGACGGCGGCAAGACATGGAACCCGCCTGGGACCAAACCTGAAGATCTCATGGGTAGTGACGGCATGCCGAAGGGTGAGAGCAATATGTTTCTGTACGATGCCTCCGCGGAAACCGGCAAGCCGCTCACGACGCATCAATGGTACGACGGCTCGCAGCGTCCGTGGGAATTCAAGCGTGTGTGGCATCTCGAACCGTCGCTGACCGATTCGGATACAGTGTATGCCGGCGCGGAGGATGCCGCCATTTTCAAATCGGTGAATGGAGGGAAAACCTGGAATGAACTGGCCGCACTCCGTAGCGCGAAAGGACAGCTCTGGCAGCCGGGGGCCGGAGGAATGTGCCTGCACACGATCCTTCTGGACAAGGGCCGCCCGGATCGGATGTTCGTGGCGATCTCAGCCGCAGGCACCTTCCGGAGCGACGATGCTGGCAAGACGTGGCGGCCGACGAACAAAGGTTTGGTCTCGAAGTACGAACTGCCTGATCCGGACGCCGAAGTCGGTCACTGCGTGCACTGCATCGCGATGCATCCCTCTCGCCCGAACGTGCTCTTCATGCAGAAACACTGGGATGTGCTGCGCAGCGACGATGCCGGAGAATCGTGGCGTGAGATCAGCGGAAATCTGCCGAGCGACTTCGGATTCCCGATCGCCGTCCATGCGCACGAACCGAACACCGTCTATGTCGTCCCGATCAAAAGCGATTCTGAACACTATCCGCCGGACGGTAAGTTGCGCGTCTACCGCAGCCAGACCGGCGGGGACGAATGGGAGGCCCTGACTAAGGGGCTGCCCCAACAAGATTGCTACGTCAATATCCTGCGCGACGCGATGGCCGTCGACTCGCTCGAGCCTTGCGGCATCTACTTCGGTACGACCGCTGGACAAGTGTACGGTTCAGCGAATGGAGGGGACAGCTGGGCACCGATCGTTCAGAATTTTCCGGCGGTGCTCTCGGTGGAAGTGCAAACGCTGTAGCGGACAAGAGCTGATGGCTTATAGCGAATAGCGTATTGCACAAACGATGAGAGACGACGGTCTGTTGTATTGCTCGTGCCATAAGCTATACGCCATTAGCTCCGAAGGATGAACAATGATTCGAGTTGTACTGCCGGCGCATCTGCGGACGTTGGCACGCGTCAACGGTGAGGTGACACTCAAGGTCGAAGGCCCGGTGACACAGCGTTCCGTGCTCGACGCGCTCGAGGCCCAGTATCCAATGTTGCGCGGGACGATCCGGGATCACGGCACACTCAAGCGCCGGGCGTTCGTGAGGTTCTTCGCCTGCGAGCAGGATCTGTCGCACGAATCGCTCGATGCCCCACTACCCGATGCCGTGGCGAGCGGGGTCGAGCCGTTTCTTATCGTGGGCGCCATGGCGGGTGGATGACCGGCTGTTGACCAACATCGGTACGACCTATGATTGGAGGGACGTATGCGATTCATGATCATCGTGAAATCAAATCAGCAATGTGAAGACGGCATGACACCGGATGATAGCTTCATGGCCGAGATGGCCAAATACAACGACGACCTTGCGAAAGCGGGCGTCCTGCTCGAGCCGGATTTGAAGGGCGCTCGTGTGCGATTTTCGGGAGGCAAGTCGACGGTGATTGACGGCCCGTTTGCCGAGACGAAGGAACTCGTGGGTGGTTTCTGGATTTGGAATGTGAAGTCGAAGCGTGAAGCCATCGAGTGGGTCAAGCGCTGTCCCATCCCGAAGCTCGGGGGAGAAGTGGAAATCGAAATTCGTGAGGTACTCGAGGACGACCCCATGGTCGCCGCGATCCCACAGTTGCGCGAGCGCCGTCGTGCCGCCGTGCGGGAATGAGTCAAACGACCATGTGCTGTTCTTCATCTGAAGATCGAGAAAAGCTGAAAGCTGAGTGCTGAGGGCTTCGCGGCTCATAAAGGAGGATCGCATGCGATTCATGATCATCGTCAAAGCAACCAAGGATTCGGAAGCGGGGGTCATGCCGAACGAGAGGCTCCTTGCCGAGATGGGGAAGTTCAACGAGGAACTGGCGAAAGCCGGCGTGCTGCTCGCAGGCGAGGGGCTCCAGCCCAGCTCGAAGGGTGCGCGGGTCAAGTTTTCAGGGAGCAAACGCACCGTGATCGATGGTCCTTTTGCCGAGACGAAGGAGCTGATCGCGGGCTTCTGGCTGTGGAAGGTCAAGTCGAAGGAAGAAGCGATTGAATGGGTCAAACGCTGCCCGAATCCTCATAACGAAGACTGCGACATCGAGATTCGCCAGGTGTTCGAAGCAGACGACTTCGGTGCCGAGTTCACGCCCGAGCTGCGGGAGCAAGAAGAGCGAATTCGCGCGCAAGTCGATGCGAAGCGACGATAGTCTCGCGCACCCCGACCAACGGCTACCCCGTGATGACAGTACTGTATCGGAGGCGACTATGTTCAAGATTGTAGCTCTGATCATCGTCGTACTGATCTGTGCTTTGCTCGTCTATGCCGCGACCAAGCCGGACACCTTTCGTGTTCAACGTTCGGCGAGCATCAAAGCTTCACCGGAGCCAATTTTCCCAGTCATCAATGATTTCCGCCGTTGGGGCTCCTGGTCACCCTATGAAACAAAAGACCCTGCGATGAAAAGAACCTACAGTGGCACGGCAAGCGGCAAGGGCTCCGTGTATGAGTGGGATGGCGACAGGAACGTCGGCAAGGGACGCATGGAGATCGCGGAGTCATCTGCGCCCTCCAGAGTCTCGATCACGCTGGATTTCATCACGCCGTTCGAAGCTCACAATGTCGCCGAGTTCACACTGGAAGGCAAAGGCGACTCCACGAACGTCACGTGGGCGATGCAGGGGCCTCTTCCCTACTCTGCAAAGGTCATCCATTTATTTTTCGACATGGACAACATGGTCGGCAAGGACTTCGAGGCAGGACTCGCCAATCTTAAGGCCATCTCCGAGAAATGAAAAAGAGCTTCACCCGCCTACGCAGGAAGCCACGGCTTTCAAGCCGTGGAGGAATGCGGGCGGGTGCTTCGGCGGATTCCGCCGAAGATACCAAAGGGACCACGACTGCCCGTCCTCCGCAGCAGTCTGCTACGGAGGATGGATCAAAGCCGTGGGGCTCCACAGAGCCCATCATGATGTCGATGGCTATGTCCTTCCAGTCCCGAGGAAGAATGTGAAAACCTATCGCCGCATCGCCAGGACGACGCACTCGAATCCTGCGACTGCACCGGTGGTGATCGTAACGTGAGGAGAGGGAAGCCGTTCCCGCGCTTGGTCTATGGCGGGTTCAAGATTCTCCTCGAGGCTTAGCTACGTCGGTGTCCTCGGGCTTATTATCCAGCTTCCGCCTGCCGACTCTTCGGCGTCTGCCGGGATATCGGCAGACTCTCATCGTCAGTCAGCCAGCGAGGTTGCCAGTTCGCAAAACTCGCCTCGTTCTTTCAATAGCTTAGGCGATCCCTTGCGGCAGCTGTGCCTGGAACGGCCCTTGCCCTTATACAAGGGTAAGAGGAAACGAGGCATGCTGAAAATTACCCAACAACGCGATGCAATGTCGGATTCGGTGTCGCTTATGCTTGAGGGAAAATTGGCGGGTCCGTGGGTCGAAGAGCTCAAGATGTGCTGGCACCAGGTCGCGGCGAGTCCACAGAAGCGTCGGGCCGTAGTCGACTTGACCGGTGTCACGTTCGTGGATGCTGCAGGGAAGGCGCTCCTGACCCGGATGTGTCAGGAAGGTGCGCGCCTTCATGCGATTGGCTGTCTCAACAAATGCATCGTGGAAGAAATTACGAAAGCCGGTCGCGCCAGCGAATCTGAAGGAACTCGAAAAGACAAAATGCAAGGGAACTGAGCCCCCTCAGGTCTTGATGAGTCACGTTGCTGCTGAGACACCTTGTTGAGATCAAGATCCTGCCGCTACAATGACCGCTCCGCACAGGAGCGGAAAGATGGACAGTAAGGTCATTCGCACGGAGAACGGAGCCATGCTTGTAATCGGCCAAACATTTCGAGTTGCCGCACTGTCCCTCATCTGTCTGTCGGCGATCGCGTTGGTGAGCTGCAAAAGGGAGGCGGCTTCCACACCAGCCCCTTCCCTGCCGGCGGTCGAAGTCGTGACCGCCACTGCCCAAACGGTACCGGATGAACCGGAATTTATCGGACAGACCGAGTCGTCGCGCCCAGTTGAGATCCGGCCCCAGGTGACTGGGCTCATCAAGGAGCGCTTCTTTGTTGAGGGCCGTGCAGTCAAGAAAGGGGATCGTCTGTATCAAATCGATCCGATTCCATTCGAGGCAGCCTTGCTCAGTGCAAAAGCAAAAGTGGCCCAGAACGAAGCTCGGGTGGTTCAGGCCAAACAAAATCTCGCCCGCGTCAAGCCACTCCTGGTTGAGCAAGCAGTAAGCCAGAAGGATGTTGACGACGCCATCGCGGAGGACCTGGCGGCGAAGGCGGCGTTGGATGGAGCGAAGGGAGAGTTGGTGAAGGCGAAGTTTGACTTCGACAATACGCTCATCAAAGCCCCCATCGACGGAATGATCGAGCGGACCAGGGTCTATGAAGGACGGTTAGTCTCGGCCCAGACCGATCTGCTCACGATCGTGCATCAGGTGGACCCCATGTATGTGACCGTGAGTGCTCCAGAAAGCTTCCTGTTGAAGCGGCGAAGAGACATCGCCGCAAACAAGATCCAACACCCGGGTGTCTATCACCTGCGGGGCGTCATTACCTTTTTGGACGGCACGACATACTCCCATGAAGGAATCCTGGATTTGCTCGATGTGGGCATGAAAACGGAAACAGGGTCCAGGCCGGGGCGTGTGACGTTCCCCAATCCCGATCAGATCCTGGTTCCCGGACAGTTCGTCAGGGTTCGCTTCATCGGCACATTGAAGACAGGGGTGATTCTGGTTCCCCAACGCGCAGTGCAACAGGGGCCGAAGGGACCCGTGCTGTATGTGGTCGGGCCTGAGGACAAGATCGAGGTCCGGGAGGTCCAAGCGACCAGTTGGCAAGGGAACCAGTGGCTCATCGAGGAAGGGTTACGTGCGGGTGAACGGGTGGTGGTGGCCGGCATACACAAAGCGATGCCCGGGGCCGTCGTGAAACCGGTTCCCGTTGACGAGCCGGTTTCGGTCCCCGCCAGCCACACACCGGAGAGCAAGACGGAGCCTACGAAGTGATCTCACGCTTCTTTATTGACCGGCCGATTTTCGCGTCGGTTCTCTCGATTGTCATTGTGGTGGTGGGTCTTGTGGCCCTGCAGTCCCTCCCCATCGCTCAATTTCCGGAAATTACTCCCCCCGTAGTGCAGATTGAGGCCGATTATCCCGGTGCGAGCGCGGAAGTGGTCGCGGACTCGGTGGCGCGCACCATCGAAGTGCAGCTCCCCGGCATCGACAACCTCCTCTATTACGACTCCACCAGCACCAACGATGGCCACATGACCATCCGACTCACGTTCGAGATTGGAACGGATGTGGACATCGCGCAGGTCCAGACTCAAAACCGCGAAAAGCTGGCGGAACCGCAGATTCCGGATGAGGTCATTCGTCAAGGCATCAGCGTGAAAAAAGTCTCGCCCGATCTTCTTGCAGTCGTCGCGCTCAGTTCGACCGATCCCAGACACGACACGGTGTTTCTGTCCAACTATGCCATTCTCCGAGTCATCGACAATCTCAAACGGCTCAAAGGCGTGGGGGACGCCTATGTGTTCGGGCAACAGAACTACTCTATGCGACTGATCCTGGACCCGATCAGGATGGCGCAATTGAGCCTCACACCGACTGATATTGCGAACGTCGTCCGGGAGCAGAATCGAGACTTTCCTGCCGGGACGGTTGGACGGGAGCCGGCGCCCAAGGGCACGGAATTAACGCTTCCCGTGATTACACTGGGCCGCTTGACGGAAGTGAAGGACTTCGAGGAGATGATCGTCAGGGCCCTCCCCGACGGCTCCATGGTTCGCCTGAAAGATGTCGCCAAAGTCGAGCTGGGCGCTCAGTCCTATACCCTCGAAGGACGGTGGAACGGCAAGCCCAACGTGTTTCTCTTGACGTTCCTGTCTCCCGGAGCCAACGCCCTCGATGCCGTCAAACGAGTTCGCAAGGAGATGGAAGAGGTTGCCAAAAATTTTCCCTCCGGGGTGTCATGGGATGTTCCCTATGACACGACCAGATTCATCGAGGTGTCCATTGATGAAGTCGTGAAGACCTTAGGGGAAGCGATGGTCTTGGTCATCTTGGTCGTGTATCTCTTTCTTCAAAGCTGGCGGACCACGCTGATTCCCGGCGTGGCAGTGCCGGTGTCCCTTATCGGCACCTTTGCCGGCATGCAGGCCCTCGGCTTTTCCATCAACACCCTGACTCTCTTCGGCATGATTCTGGCGATCGGGTTGGTTGTCGACGATGCGATCATTGTCGTTGAGAACGTCGAGCGACATATGAAGGAAGAATGTTGCTCCTCCAAGGAAGCCGCCAAGAGGGCGATGGCGGAAGTGACCGGGCCCGTGATTGCCATCGTGCTCGTGCTGTGCGCCGTATTCGTGCCGGTGGGATTCTTGGGCGGCATCACCGGTCAGCTCTACAAGCAGTTTGCGATCACCATCGCCATGTCCGTGACGATCTCTGGGCTGGTCGCGCTCACGCTGAGCCCGGCCCTCTGTTCCCTGGTCTTGAAGCCGGGAGGCCAAGGTGAACGCAAAGGGTTTTTTGCGGTCTTCAACAAAGTGTTCGCGTGGGCGCAGCACCGCTACACGACGACTGCGGCGGTTGTCCTCAAACGGTCAGCGCTGGTCTTGGTAGTCTTCGGAATTCTTGTGTTTGTGTCGGCCGGTCTGTTTAGAGTGATTCCTTCAAGTTTCTTGCCGGATGAAGACCAGGGCTATTTCATCACCATGTTCCAGCTTCCCGACGGAGCATCCAAACAACGGACCGATCAGGTGCTCGAGAAGGTGGAACGGTTCTTTCTCTCGAATTCTGCAATCCATTCGACGGATGCCATGTCCGGCCTCAACTTTGTCTTCAACACGCGGGGGCCAAATACGGCCACGATGTTTGTGCCGTTGCATCTCTGGGATGAACGGAAGCAACCGGATCAACATGTCAAAGCCCTCATCGGTGCGGCCTACGGAGAGTTTGCGAAGATACCCGAGGCGCTGATCCTGGCCTTCAACGCTCCATCGATCAGAGGGCTCGGCGCGACCGGGGGCTTTTCTGTGCAACTGCAGGATCCCAGCGGAGGAGACTTCAAAAAGTTTGCCGCGGTCGCCCAAGAGTTCGTCGCCAAGGCCAGGCGGGATCCGGCCATCGGGGCCATCGGGACCAGTTTCCGCGTGAGCTCTCCCCGGCTCTATGCCCATGTGAACCGTGAACGGGCCAAAGCCCTCGGCGTGCCGATCTCCGAGGTCTTCGACACTCTTCAGGCGTTTTTCGGTAACCTGTACATCAATGATTTCCTCAAGTTTGGCCGTGTCTATCGGGTGCAGACCGAAGCAGAGGCGCAGTATCGATCCAAGCCCGAGGATATCTCCAAGATTTACGTGCGCGCCCTCAATGGACAGGGACCTTCCATGATTCCGCTCGACACAGTGGTGACGACGGAATACACGAGCGGCCCGGACCCGGTGACACACTTCAATGGGTTCAACACGGCCTTGGTTTTGGGGGCCGCGGCCCCGGGGTATAGTTCGGGTCAAGTTCTCGACGCACTGGAGCGGGTGGCTCGTGAGGTCCTGGTCCCTCAGGGCTATGGGATCGACTGGAGTGGGATTTCCTACCAGGAACGCTTGGTTGGGCGACAATCGCTGTATGCATTCGCGTTCGGTCTCCTGATGGTGTTTCTCGTGCTGGCCGCCCAATATGAAAGCTGGACCGTTCCTTTTGCCGTGATCCTTGCTGTGCCCTTCGGCGTCTTTGGAGCCTTGTCCGCCGTGTGGCTCCGCAGCATGAGCAACGACATTTATTTTCAGATCGGACTGGTCACACTGATCGGTCTGTCGGCCAAGAACGCGATCCTGATCGTCGAATTCGCCAATCAGCGGTATGAGCACGGGTTGTCTGCCGTGGATGCGGCGATTGAAGCCGCCAGGCTTCGCTTCCGCCCTATTATCATGACCTCGATGGCGTTCATTCTCGGCGTGGTGCCGCTTGTGTTCGCCGCCGGAGCCGGAGCAGCCAGCCGGCAGTCCATTGGGACGGGCGTGTTCGGTGGGATGCTTGCCGCGACGTTCCTGGCCATTTTCTTCGTACCGCTCTTTTTCGTGCTGATCCGCAAATTGAGCCGACGTGGAGCCGGTGCAGGTTCGGTGAACGGAACCGGTAACGTGCGCGAGCTATCGGCTCAGTCACTAACGGAAGGAGAACATTAATATGCGCAGCATAGCCTTGGTGGCTCTCTCGATGCTGCTGATCTCCTGTGCTATGGGGCCGGATTACTCCCGCCCGGATATACCAGTTTCCGAGATCTTCCGGATGGGTGAGGAAGCAAAAGATTTGCCTTCCCTCGCCAACACGCCTTGGTGGGAACTCTACAAGGACGAGGAGCTCCAACGGCTGATCCGAATCTCGCTGGAGGGGAATAAGGATCTCAAGCGGGCTGTCGCCACGGTTGAAGAGTATCAGGCACGAGCGCTCGTCGCCAAAACCGACTTTGCCCCTCAGATGAACGGGACGGTGAACGCGCCGGTCTTCGGCAGTACGAGGAATTTTTCGGCCCCAGGGTTCCCTAACCCGTTTAACTATTACGTGCAGGGGAATCTCGCCTGGGAACTTGACGTCTGGGGACGGATCCGGCGATCTAACGAGGCGGCGCTCGGCGACTTATTGGCTCGGGAAGAGAACCGACGAGCCCTCATCCAGCAAATCGTGGGTGGGGTGGCCCAGGCCTATTTCGATCTTCGGCAGTTCGACATGCAATTGGAGATCGCCAAGAGCACGTTGCAAGCCTGGGAGGAGTCGGTGAGAATCGCTCGGGCACGACTCCGGGAGGGAATCATCAACAAGCTGGACGTCGATCAGTTCGAAGCCGAGCGGGAGAATGCAGCTGCTCGCATCGCTGAGCTGAAGCGACAAAAAGTACAGAAAGAGAACGAACTCAGCGTGCTGCTGGGAAGAAACCCGGGCCAAATTTCAAGGGGGCAATCTCTGACGGAGCAATTGATGCCGCCGGTGGTGCCCGCCGGGCTTCCCTCCGAACTGCTCCAGCGCCGTCCGGATGTCGTGCAGGCTGAGCAACAGTTGGCCGCAGCAACCGCGAGGATCGGGATGGCGAAGGCAGACCGGTTTCCCAAGCTCAGCCTCACTGGTCTTCTGGGTTTTGCGAGTCCACAGTTGTCCAGGCTGGGAGGCAGCGATACCTTTTTTGGTGTTACAGGCCCGAGCTTGGCCGGACCACTGTTCAATGCGCAGATTCTGGGCTTCCAACAGGAAGCGGCTGAGGCCCAAGCCAGGCAAGCCATTGCCCAATATGAGCAGACGATTCTCGTCGCGTTCAGAGAGGTGGAGGACGCTCTCGTGGGAGTCAGCACAGCGCGTGAACAGGCTGCTGCGCAGGAGAGGCAGGTCAATGCACTGCGGTCGGCCTTGCACCTCGCCAATCTGCGATACAAAGGTGGACTCGCGAACTATCTGGATGTCCTCATTGCGCAGCGGAGTCTCTTCGATGCAGAACTGTCTCTCGTTGCCACCCGTCGTCTCCATCTGGTGTCCGTCGTCCAGCTCTACAAAGCCTTGGGCGGAGGCTGGTCGCCGGAAAAGGCTCGTGAAGATACCGGCTCCAAGACAGAGAAGGTCAACGGGTGAGATAATTCGCAGGCCGAGCGAATTCCCGCCGACGGTCAGGTCGTGACCGTCACGGAGGAGGCAGCCATGCCGAAGCGCGAATCCAAGAAACCGGCGGAGAAGCGAGAGCGCAAGGCCTCGACGGGAAAACGAGCCAAACCTTCCCCGCAACCCGCGCGCGAAGATATTGAACGGCGAGCCTATGAAATCTACCTTGAGCGTGGTGGAGGAGAGGGAGGTGAGATGGAAGACTGGTTGCAAGCCGAGCGAGAGCTTCAACGGCGAAACAAACACGTCGGAGACTGACCGATGGAGAAACCGGCTGAGACCCACTACCCGATTCACGATCTTCTCATGCGGCGTTGGAGCCCGCGCGCATTTGCCGAGCGGCCGGTGGAACCTGACACGCTGCGCAGCCTCTTCGAAGCGGCCCGTTGGGCGCCGTCGTCCAACAACGAGCAGCCCTGGCGATTTCTCGTGGCCGCCAAGGAGAACAAGGCCGACTGGGATCGGCTCTTCACCTGTCTCCTGGAAGGTAACCAGAAATGGGCCCATCGGGCGCCGGTGTTGATGCTCTCCGTTGCGACGCTCGCGTTTGACGATGGATCTCCCAATCGACATGCCTTTTACGATACCGGCATGGCCGTCGAGAATCTCGTCATCCAGGCGATGGCACTGGGTCTGTTCGTTCATCAAATGGCGGGTTTTCGCATCGATCAGGCGCGGGTGGAGTGTCAGATCCCGGGCGGATATGAGCCGGTCGCCATGATCGCCGTCGGCTATCCGGGCGATCCCGCGACGCTGCCGGATTATTTACGGGAGCGAGAACTGAAGCCTCGCGAACGGAACTCGATCTCAGAGTTTGTCTTCTCCGGGACCTGGGGCAGACCCTCACCGGTCGTGACTCCGTAAATGGCGAGCGCGGTGCGGAGGAAGGCGTGAACTCCCGGCCGACACAACATCTCTCCAGGGTCATCCGGTCATGCGTCGGTTGATTCACGCAATCGGCCCGTTCGACTTGAAGCCACATCGTGCCGCCGCCCGGCATCTCTGGCGTGCAGCCGATCGAGCGAAGCAAGGGAAGGCAATGACCCGCAACAAGGCGTGGAGAGTCTCCGATGGCTGATCCGAGGAAACGGCTCGATTCCAACACCGCGGGCGACTTCTATGTTGACTCGACCTGTATCAACTGCGACACCTGTCGTCAGTTGGCGCCGAGGAGTTTTGAGGAAGTCGGAGAGTATTCTGCTGTCTTCCGTCAGCCTGAGAGCGACGGGCATATTCACCAAGCCTATCAAGCGCTTCTCGCCTGTCCTGTCGGTTCGATCGGTACCGAGCATAGCGACACATCACGAATGCAAGCAGCGATGGCCAGCTTCCCCCTCGTTCTCGAGGACGAAGTCTCGTATTGCGGGTTCAACTCGGAGAAATCGTTCGGCGCCAACAGCTTTTGGATCGAACATCCGGATGGCAATTGGCTGGTCGATTCCCCCCGCTACGTCAAGCATCTCGTCGAAGCCTTCGAACGGAAAGGCGGCCTTCGGTACATCTTTCTTTCGCACGAGGACGATGTGGCCGATGCGGGCAAGTACGCCACACACTTCGGTGCGACACGGATCATCCATCAAGCCGATGCGGACGCGATGCCCGGGGCCGAGTGGATCATTGAGGGCACTGACGCGGTCCATCTCGCGACCGGCTTTCAGGCGATCCCCGTCCCAGGCCATACACCCGGCAGCACAGCCCTTCTCTATAAGGATAAATTCCTCTTCACCGGCGATCACCTCTGGTGGGACCCTGGAGCGAGGGCGCTCGAGGCTCCGCAACGTCTTGTCTGGAGAGCACGAGCGTTAGTCGCGTCCGTCGAAAAGCTTCTCGGCTATCGCTTCGAGTGGGTGCTGGCGGGGCATGGAGATCGGATCAAACTCTCACCCGACGTCATGGCAGAGCAGATCCGCAGGCTCGTCCAGCAGCTGCAGTCTGAAATGGCGGCCCATCGGTAACAGGCTGCGTGTGTCTTCAAGTAAAATCGTATGCCGGACGCACTTCAATTTCTGATTGACCACGGTGCCTCTGTCCTCTTTTGGGTGGTTTTCGTCGAGCAAGTCGGGCTTCCGATCCCGGCCATTCCCCTTCTGATCGCGGCGGGCGCACTCGTCGGTGCCGGCAAGATGAGCGTGGCGACCGCGCTCCTGATTCCTGTTGCGGCGTCTCTTCCCCCCGATGTGGCCTGGTACTACCTCGGGCGTTTTAAAGGTGGGAAGGTGTTAGGTTTTCTTTGCCGCATGTCCCTCGAACCGGATTCCTGTGTGAGGAGCACCGAAAATCTCTTTCATCAGCATGGCCCGCGGGCCCTCCTGCTGGCGAAATTCATTCCTGGATTCAGTACTGTTGCGCCCCCGCTGGCGGGGATCGTCGGCATGAGCGTGGTGACGTTTCTCTTTTACGATGCGGTCGGGGCTCTCGTCTGGACGGGAATGAGCACTGGACTCGGTGCGTTGTTCAGCAATCAGCTCGAGCAGCTCGCCCGGCTATTCGATCAAGCCGGCGGATTGCTACTGGCAATCATCTCTGTCGGTCTCGCCGGATTCATCGGATATAAGTTTTACCATCGACAGAAGTTTCTGCGGGACTTGCATATGGCGAAGATTTCCGTGGATGAACTCAAGAAACGCATGGATGCCGGCGATCCCATCACGGTGGTGGATGTTCGGCATCCGCTCGCCGTCGAGCTCGATCCCGAGACGATTCCTGGTGCGCTCAATTTCTTACTGGAGGATATCGAACATCGCCATCACGAGATTCCGCGCGACCGCGAGATTGTCCTCTATTGCACCTGTCCGAACGAAGTCTCCAGCGCCCGCACCGCGCTCCTCTTGAAGAAGAAGGGAATTCACCGCGTCCGCCCGCTCGAAGGAGGCCTCGATGCCTGGCGGGAACGGAAATTTCCAATCGAGCGTCGGGCAAAGACCGCCACGCTCCCTGCTCCATCTACCCGATCAGACCGTGCGGGCGTTTCTTGACATGGTGACAGCCTTCTGCAAGTGGATCGATCGAAACGTCTTCGAACTCGGGCGAGAGCTACGATTGTCTTTCCTGCCTCCGCTCATGGTCTACCTGGCGGCCGGCATCTCCGGATTGACCGGCATCGTCGGGACCTTTTTCGTGAAAGATTACCTTGGCTTGTCTGCCTCGTTCCTTGCCGCGCTGGGATTCTGGGCGGGAATCCCTTGGGCGCTGAAGATGCCGATCGGGCATCTGGTGGATCTGATCTGGCGATGGAAAAGCCTCCTCGTCTATGCGGGGGCCGGGCTCATCGCGACGAGTCTCCTGATCATGGTGGGGCTCATCGGGAATCGCCAGGCGATGATCGCGATCATGCCGGCTGAAGTCTGGTACGTGATCAGCGTCTTGCTCGCGCCGATCGGCTATGTTGTTCAAGATACCGTGGCCGACGCCATGACGGTCGAAGCCGTGCCGCGTGTGGACGAGCAGGGCCGTCCCTTCGACGAGGCCACACGGAAGCTCATGCACACCACCATGCAGACGCTGGGCCGTGTCGCCGTGATCGGCGGCGGCATCCTCGTGGCGCTCATCAACCTGTACCTCTTTACCGGCGTGGAAGGGTTCCCAAAGGACGCCATCGCGCACATCTACAGGAACGTCTACCTCATGGCGCTGACTATTCCCGCCGTCTCGGTGCTGGGTGTGATCTCTGCGTCAATCTTAAAGGCCAGAGACAAACGCCGCCTTGTGATGCAGGGCCTGAGTCGCGATCAAGCCGGAGCGATGCTGAGGGAGCGAAGCCAGCCGACCACGCCGAATTGGTGGATCCTCGGCGGGAGTCTTGCTTTTGTCGTCTTTACCCTCACGGTGGGCCTCGGAGACTTTGCCTACAATGAGGAAATTGTTTTCATGGGGTCGCTCGGTATCGTGATCTTCCTCATGGTGCGTCTCACGCAGGAGCTTGAGCCCGATGCTCGCCACGTGCTCCTCGGAACGGCTCTGGTCATTTTCGTGTTTCGTGCGATCCCCGGGCCAGGGGAAGGTGCGACGTGGTGGATGATCGATGAACTCAGGTTCGACCAGCATTTTCTTTCCGTGCTCTCGCTGATCGGGAGCAGTCTCACGCTGGCAGGCATGTTCATTTTCCGGCGCTTCATGGCTGAACGTTCGATTGCGTATGTGGTGGGATTTCTGACTGTTGCCGGCTTTATCCTCGCGTTACCGATCGTCAGCATGTACTACGGCCTGCATAAGTGGACTGCGGCGATGACGGGCGGAGTGGTTGACGCTCGTTTCATCGCCCTCGTGAACACGGCCCTGGAATCCCCCTTGGGTCAAATCGCGATGATCCCCATGCTGGCTTGGATCGCCAACTCCGCGCCGCCGGATCTAAAGGCGACGTACTTTGCCGTGATGGCCTCGTTCACGAACCTCGCACTTTCGCTCAGCCAGCTCGGGACCAAGTATCTCAACGAAATCTACATCGTAACCCGCGAGGTTCGCGACCAAGTCACCGGAGCCCTTCAACTGCCAGCGGATTACAGCCAGCTTGGCGAGTTGCTCATCGTGCAACTCCTGCTCGGTCTCGCCCTTCCTGTCGGCGCGATCCTATTCGCCAAACTTACCCGTTTCAAGAGCGCGTAGCAGTCTATTGGACCGCTAGCATCCCCTTGACCTGTGCGGTATCATGAGCATCTGTAGAGGAGCGTATGGCTGATGGCGTATGGCCGATAGCCCGGTCTGGAACCTTCAGGATGATCAAAATGGGTTCCAGCAAGGCCCGAGCGACTGAGGCCCCGAGGCGTACAGTTTCACGTACGTCGCAGGGAGCGAAGGAGCGAGAACGCCGCTGGAAGCCGTTTTCATCATCCTGACAAGAAAGGGGGCGACCGGTATCGACGGGGATACTGAAGCCATCGGGGCATGTCGAGTTCCTGGGGACTCGTTAAACCTCCGGGAAAATGCAACTGCCAATCAAGAACTGGCACTCGCGGCTTAAGCCGTGACGTCTCTCCACCTGAGGCCCGCGGGGGTGGACGGGGCGCGATGCAGCGGGCTGGTCCAAGGCTGGTGCTCAGCGGCTGCGGACGAGAACTTCCTGGGCTAGCGGCTATTCTAAGCCTGCCGATGGGCGTGGGTGGCTGCGAAGCTTAAACGATCGGCTACACATGTAGAACTGATGCGCTGACGATCTTCGGACAGGGGTTCAACTCCCCTCGCCTCCACCAAACCGCACTTCGTGCGTACCGGCGCCTCTTCATGGTCTTATCGTGATGATTGGCGCCGGATAAACGCCTCCAGTGCTTCGTGTTTTGATACTCGGCTTGCTCGACCCCACGCCTCAAACGTGCGCGGGGAAAGTTCAATTCCTCCAGTGAACATGATCGAACTTGTGCGTACCGGCGCCTCTTCATCGTCCTACTGTGATGATCGGCGCCGGATAATCACCAGTTGCCAGGTGACAATAGGAGTATTTTCTTTCCGTGATGTAGAGTGGATGCCCCCTGGCTGGATTCTAGAGGACGTCGCCCCACGGAGGACTCAAGGCGAAGGCAGCGTTGATCAATCCGACATGGGAATAGGCTTGAGGAAAGTTCCCTAACTGCAGCCGTCGTTGCGGCAGGTAATGTTCAGATAAGAGCCCGACGCTGTTGGCTGCCGTGAGGACATTCGCCATGATCTGGCGGGCCTCTGCGAGGTGGCCGAGTTTAGCCAGCGCTTGCACCATCCAGAATGAACAGATAACAAAAGCGGCCTGCGGCTTGCCGAAATCATCATTTCGGAGGTAGCGATAGAAAAACCCTCTCTCTTCGATCCCGTCACGCACCGTCAGTTCGCGGACAATGTCTTGTGTGGTCGCTTCGCAGATTTTCCGATTCGGGAATCCCAGGATGGCAGCCTGAGCCAGGGCCGCATCGAACGAATCGTCGCTCGGTCCATTGCGGAGTACTCCGTTCCTTGTCGCCCGCTCGAGCGCCTGTTCCGCCCTGCTGCGTGCTTCGACCACATTGATTGAAAGATTCGAGAGGAACCCGGCGCGCTGCATCCGTTCGGCACGATCCAATCCGGCCCAGCACATGAGGTTCGTGAAGGAATGCTCCTGCCAGCCGTTTCGGATTTCCCAGAGCCCCGCGTCCGGCTGCGAGATACTGGAGACACACAGATGAATCAGTTTCGCCACCAAGGCTTCATGCTCCGGTGTCCTCAAGTCGATGAAGCGATTATCAAAAAAGATGGGGGCGAGCGTCAGTATCATTTCGCCGTACACATCGTTTTGGACGTGCTCGGCGGCCTGATTGCAATTTCTGACGGGGCGGCTGTTGAGGAAACCCTGCCAGTTGCGGTGTTCGGTTTCCGGGACCGGCAGCTCATGAGTCAACGTGTAAACCGGTGACAAACGATTCTGTGCCAGATCCATCGTATAGGCGATGTTTAGCAGAAATTTTAGAAACCCTTCCATTTCCTCGAAGTGACCGAGGTTCTGAAAAGCGGATAGCGCGAAGTACGCATCGCGAAGCCAGCAATATCGATAGTCCCAGTTTCGTTCCCCGCCAATGTGTTCCGGAAGGCTGGTCGTGAGGGCTGCCAGGATGGCTCCGGTATCTTCATAACAGTGCAGCTTGAGGGCGAGGGCGGAGCGGATGACCTCTTCCTGGAAGAGCACTGGAATAGAACAGTGCTTGACCCAGATGCGCCAATGTTTGGCGGTCTGATGGAGAAACTCTCGGCTGACTCTGACGAGATCGTCCTCAATCCCCAGTCCCCACGTCAAGGCAAAGTGTACGGGCGATGTCAGCGCAAACCTGGTTTCTTCGCAGAAGTACGTGAGGGGCATGTCGGTGAGGATGCGAAAGAAATCGTCGCGAATCTCGTAGCGGACGTGGCTGCTTCCTCGAATGGGACGGACCGGTTCTTTGTTCCATCCGGACACGGGACGGCAACCCACGCGAATAGAAGGCGTGCCGCTTAACGGCTCGACGATACGAAAGAGCGCGGCAGGTCGGTAGATACGTCCGTATTGCTCGAAGCGCGGGCAGAAGTCTGTGATCTGGAACGAGTCGCCGTTTCGCAATGTCACCACGGTCGCGAGCACATTCGTGTTCGGCAGGTAACGCTGAACCGTGGTGACGTCTTCCGGCGGTGCGGGGGACGAAATGGAAAAGTGCCCTCCATCCGGGTCGAGGATTCTGCCGAAAACCGGAGGGCTGTCCGGTCTGGGCAGACACAACCAGTCGATGGACCCCTGCTCGTTAATCAACGCAGAAATCTGGCAGTTGCCGACGAGTCCGTACGGGTACATGTGACGACAGTATTTGATTTTGCGGCGGAAGTAAACTAACTTGGTAGTATGAGGCTGTCGCTTCGATTCGTGCTCCCGTTGGCCCTCTTGTTGGCGTTGATCGCGTACGGGGTTATCCCGCTCGTCGATGCGCTGACGTTGAAATGGTTCATCCGGGATCTCGATATTCGATCCCAATTGATGGTCAGAACGATGGAGGGACCCCTCTCGGACCTCTTGGTGGCCGATTCGAAGAACAAGATTCTCGCGTACTTCACTCGCATTATCCAAGATGAGCGGCTGTTCGCCCTGGGGTTCTGCGATCCGAAGGGCCGCCTCCTCTATCAGACCCAAACCTACCCCGATCAAGTGACCTGTGACAGCGCGGCCAACATGGGGCCCGATTCGTCCACGGTGCTCAAGTTAACCCGCGGACCCTTGCACGTCACCTCGGCATCCATCGAATCCAACGGGCGCTCGCTCGGCCGTCTCATGCTCATCCACGATATGAGTTTTATCCAACAACGCAGCAGCGACACGAAGTGGTATGTCTTTTATTTGTTCGCCGGTCTCGCCTTGGTGATTTCTCTGGTGACGGTGCTGGTCGCCCACCTCAGTTGGAAGGGGTGGGTGGCGGGGGTACGGGCCATGCTCAGAGGAGAAGGGCTCTTGACGCCGCTGGCGAAGGACCAACACGCCCCGGAACTACAGCCGCTGGCAAAGGATTTGCGGTCACTAGTTGAAGCGCTCGAGGCCGATCGTCGGATGCGCGACGAGAGCCAGATTTCATGGACCCCAGCCAGTCTCAAGACCATTCTTCACGAACAGCTCGCCGGCGACCAGGTGCTGATCGTGTCCAACCGCCAACCGTATGTCCACATCTGGCGAGATCAGGAGATCCAGGTGCAGCTGCCGGCGAGCGGATTAGTCGCCGCGCTAGAACCGGTCATGCGGGCCTGTTCCGGAGTCTGGATCGCCCACGGCAACGGGTCGGCCGATCAAGAAGTCGTGGACGTGCGCAACCACGTCGGTGTGCCTCCCGAACATCCCGCCTATGAAATTCGACGTGTGTGGATGACCTCAGAGGAGGAGGCCGGATACTACTATGGATTTGCGAACGAAGGGCTGTGGCCCCTCTGTCATATTGCCCACGTCCGGCCGACGTTTCGGTCATCGGATTGGAAACATTACGTGGCGATCAACGAACGATTTGCCGAGGCAGTCTATGAAGAAGCCAACACCGACAATCCGGTCGTCCTGGTTCAGGATTACCATTTTGCCATGCTCCCAAAACTCATCCGGGAGAAATTGCCCAATGCGACGATCATTACGTTTTGGCATATCCCCTGGCCGAACGCGGAAAGCTTCGGGATCTGCCCGTGGCGCCATGAAATTTTGGAAGGGCTTCTTGGAAGCAGTATTCTGGGGTTCCACACCCGGGTTCACTGCAACAATTTCATCGACAGTATCGATCGGCTTCTTGAGGCACGCATCGATCGGAGCAGCTCGACGGTGTCGTATGGAGGCAAGCTGACGGCGATCAACCCCTATCCAATCTCCATCGAATGGCCGTTGCGATGGATCCAAGGCCAAAGGCCGGTCTCGGAGTGCCGGACACGGCTTCGAGAACGCTACGGGTTGCCGTCCGATCAGCTCGTGGGTATCGGGGTCGAGCGCCTCGATTATACCAAGGGAATTCTGGAACGGTTCATGGCGGTGGAACGATTGTTGGAACTCCAGCCTGAATGGATCGGTCGATTCACGTTTATCCAGATCGCCGCCCCCAGTCGCTCGATCATCGATCAGTACCAGCATTTCACGAGCCAGGTGTACGGCTTGGTCGAGCAGATCAATAAGCGGTTCGGGCGGGACGGCTATGAGCCGATCCGCTTGCGAGTCCAACATTACGAACCGCCTCAAGTGTTGGAGTGTTACCGTGGGGCGGACGTTTGTGTGGTGAGCAGTCTTCACGACGGCATGAATCTGGTTGCGAAAGAGTTCGTGGCCGCCCGCGACGACGAGCAGGGCGTCCTGATCCTCAGTCAGTTTGCAGGCGCCGCCCGTGAACTGGCTGAGGCTCTGGTGATCAACCCCTATGACATCGACCAGTTTGCTGCGGCGCTCCAGGTCGCCTTGACCATGCCCAAAGTGGAACAGCGCGCACGAATGATCAACATGCGGGGCTTGATCCAAGAGTTCAATGTCTACCGCTGGGCGGGACGCATGCTCATAGACGCCGCCCGCATGCGACAACGAGAGCGGGTGATGAAGCAGGTCGGGCGCACAAGCCTGCTGGGTTGAACGACGGACCATGGACTATCTTCTGGGGGAAAGGGGTAAGAGCGAGCTGGACGCGCTCGGGAAGGTCCATGCTCTGTTTGCCTTTGATTTTGATGGCACGCTGGCGAAGATCGTTCCGGATCGCCACACCGCACAGCTGGGCCGGCCGATCCGTCTGTGGCTTGGAGAGTTGGCGAAGCGCGTTCCGACGGCCATCATTTCCGGACGTTCCGTGGAAGATCTGAGGGCGCGTGTCGGCGGGGCGGTGCCCTACCTGGTCGGAAATCACGGGGTGGAGGGGCTGCACGCGAAACAACAGGTCGTGCAGCAGGCCCGAGACACCTGCAGAGCATGGAAGCAACTCCTCGAAGAACGATTCGGAGCCGAGCTGACTCGCTGTGGGGTGTTCGTGGAGGACAAATCCTATTCACTCTCGTTCCATTATCGGAATGCGTGCCGGAAAAACGATGCGCGGGCTATGATTTTCCGCGCCTTGGCCGAATTATCCCCCCTCCCTCGCATCGTCCCGGGGAAAGCCGTCGTGAACGTGGTGCCGTCCGCGGCGCCGCATAAGGGCGCGGCGTTGTTGGAATTGATGCATCAGCTCAGCTGCATCGCGGCGCTCTATGTGGGGGACGATGAGACAGATGAAGATGTCTTCTCTCTGTCAGACACTCGCATCCTAACCGTGCGGATCGGTGAGAAAAAGCTCTCGGCTGCGAGATTTTTCCTCAAGAGACAGACAGAGATTGCGGAGGTGCTACGCTATATCGTAGAAACCGGTGACCGAAACACTCGTGTTCAGGGAGGCAACTCCGACTCAGGAGTCATGCAAACCGAGGCACGCGCTGGGTAATCATCTCCATTCGGGTGCGCTGACCATCTTCGGCGCGAGGTCAACTCTCGCTGCCTCTATCAAATCGGGCGCGCTCGTTTCCGACTGCCATTCCGGCTCTTATCGTAATTAGTACGGCGGGATAGAGTCTTCAACCAGCATGCATTCCCTCGTGTTTGCGGGTAACCTGCGCCTGTGGCGATAGACCGACTTCCAAGTCGCGAAGCCACATGGTCTTTTTCGTTCTTGATGCCCACCTCCCTGGCAGGTAGAGTAAATGTTGAATGCTGACTAGAGAGACTGAGATGTTTGCGAGGACCCCTCTGCGTGCACCCATCATCCACCTCTTGATGCTCCTGCTCGCCTGCGTCTCGCCGCTGTGGGTCACTTCCCTCTTTGCGGCGGAAGGGACGAATGGAAAAGTTGCGAAACCGGAGGCGAAAGCTCCGTCCGATCTATTGGCGGAACGAGGCGGGAAGTCCTGGGGCCTGGTCATAGGTGTGAGCGAATACGAGAAGTTGCCGGATCTTCGGTATGCAGCAGCTGATGCGAAAGCCATGGCGGGGTTGCTGGAACGCAAGGGTTTCACGGTAACGCTCTTGGTCAACGGACAGGCAGGGAAGACCCAAGTTCTCTCCGAACTCGGTGAGAAGCTGGTCAAGCAGGTCGGTCCGAATGATCGTGTGCTTGTATTCCTTGCAGGGCATGCTGACACGAAGACGTTCAAAGGAGGCCGACAGGTTAGTCACTTCTTCCCTGTCGCGGGCGACTATGGGGCTGTGAACGAGAGCGCGTTGAATCTCTCGACGATTCGGGAGTTGATCGACGCCGTACCGGCGAAGCAAGTGCTCCTGGTACTCGACGGCTGTCATAGCGGTATCAGCGGGGCAGCGTCACAAAGCATGTCCCCGGCCATCGAGAGCCAACTCCGCCGCACGATGGTAGAGCGGAGTCGCGAAATTCTGACCGCGTGCAGCCCCTCACAACAGGCGATGGAGGCCAGCGATGCCGGCATGAGTCTCTTTGCTTCGGTGCTGATCGAAGGGTTGGAGAAGGGAACCGCGGACCTCAACGAGGACGGTCTGATTCCGAGCTCCGAACTCCTCACCTACGTGGATCAACGCATGGTCAGCATCCTGCAACCGAAGGGACTTGCACAAAAACCGCTGCGGTGGGATTTAAATCCCGAGAAAGGCGAGTTTGTGTTCCATGCACCCAAGCGGACGAGTCCAGCCAAAGTCGAAAGTGGCGCAGCTCCCGCGCAAGCCGTGGCCAGCATGACCGTGGTCCCGTCGGATGCCGCCGGTGGAAAGGCTCGACAGAAGGATCAGAAGGAAGCTGAGGTGAAGGCAGCTGAGAAGCCTCTAAACCCGGGCGGGACGAGCACAGTTTCTCGCGTGATGGTGACCCCGCCCCTGCCGGAGGGAGCCACCGGCCGCGATGGGGCCTCGATGGTGCTGGTGCCGGCAGGGGAGTTCGTTATGGGAAGCGACAAGGGCGACGACGATGAAGCGCCGGTCCATCGCGTGTACGTGGATTCGTTTTACATCGATAAGTTTGAAGTCACAAACGGAAGATTCGCGAAGTTCATTGATGCGATCAAGGGTGAACCACCTTGGGGGTTTGATGATAAGGACACACCGGTGGCCCATGCGGACCAACCAGTGCGTTGGGTCACGTGGCTTGACGCCACAGCCTATTGTCAATGGGCCGGGAAACGATTGGCGACCGAGGCGGAATGGGAGAAGGCCGCTCGAAGTCCGGATGGGCGGCTGTACCCGTGGGGCGATGAGCCGCCCACACCGGCACACGCGATAAAGGGAAGAGCCCTTACGGAGCCCAGGACATGGCCGGCAGTTTGTATGAGTGGGTGGCCGACTGGTATGACGATGGGTATTATGCGAAAACACCGTCTCAGAATCCCCGCGGGCCGTCCGAGGGGACGCAGAAAGTACAGCGGGGCGGGTCGTACACGAACAACCCGTATCGGCTTCGAACGTCGTTCCGCACAAAAGACAACCCCACCGAAGCGCATCCCAATGTCGGGTTTCGGTGCGCACAGGACGTGCCGAAGACGCCGTAGAGTCTTCTCGTCTGTCCGCGTCCCTCATTCACACGGTTCTTCAGTGGGTTGTCACTGCCAGTTGCTTCATCGTCGCTCCTCCCGTCTGGTTCAATGCTGCGGCGAACGTTGCGCGTCTGCTGGAACAATCACAAGGATTCCCGTCACCTCCAGTTCAGGCGAGTCATGGAGGCTCAAGGCGTGACGATTCACTCATGGGACCTGTCTGCCAGCCGATCGCAGAGGATGCGCGCTTAAGGCTTCGCTTCCAGCACCAGCGCCATCGCCTGCTCTGCGGGGAGCGTATACCGCCCGGCCGAGGCATCATAGGTGATATAGCCTTCGGCTGTTTGGTTGGCTAGCCATTCCCTTATGTACCGTTCAACCGTTTTGTCGCCTTTGCCAATTCAGCCGGAGTCATCGAGCCCATCTTCGTTATGGCCTTGTAGAGCCCTAGCCTCTC